>MAAC01011153.1_pt1 | contig 87031 bp, 76 predicted proteins | sample 1115981 | NCBI WGS metagenome assembly MAAC01 (sample SAMN04961126, study PRJNA320927) | seawater metagenome | isolation source: sample BD02T64 sea water enriched with oil for 64 days | place: USA:Gulf of Mexico | collected 2013-07-27
CCACGTGATTCTGTACCTAAGGTATACGACGCACTGAATGTGGACGACGCAGCAACAGTTCTTGAAGTTCAACAGCAGTTGGGTGATGGAGTTGTTCGTACTATCGCAATGGGTAGTACTGAAGGTTTACGTCGTGGACTAAACGTGCAAACAACTGGCGCACCAATCAATGTACCTGTTGGTGTTGAAACTCTTGGTCGTATTATGGATGTGTTAGGTAATCCAATCGACGAAAGAGGCGATATTGGCGAGCAGAAGCGCATGTCAATTCACCGCAAGCCACCATCGTATGCAGAGCAATCCGCAAGTGATGAATTGCTTGAAACCGGTATCAAGGTAATCGACTTGGTTTGCCCGTTCGCTAAGGGTGGTAAAGTTGGATTATTCGGTGGAGCCGGTGTTGGTAAAACAGTTAACATGATGGAATTAATCAACAACATCGCAACACAGCACAGTGGTTTGTCTGTATTTGCGGGTGTTGGTGAGCGTACTCGTGAAGGAAACGATTTCTACCACGAGATGCAAGAAGCAGGTGTTGTAAATCTAGCTAAGCCTGAAGATTCAAAAGTGGCCATGGTATATGGTCAGATGAATGAGCCTCCAGGAAACAGACTACGTGTTGCATTGACTGGTCTTACTATGGCTGAGTCATTCCGTGATGACGGTATGGATGTATTGTTGTTTGTTGATAACATCTATCGTTACACCTTGGCGGGAACCGAAGTATCTGCATTGCTTGGCCGTATGCCATCAGCAGTAGGTTACCAGCCAACACTAGCAGAAGAAATGGGAGCTCTACAGGAGCGAATCACTTCTACTAAGACGGGTTCCATCACGTCTATCCAAGCGGTATACGTACCTGCGGATGATTTGACTGATCCATCGCCAGCAACAACATTTGCTCACTTGGATGCGACCGTTGTACTTAGCCGTGATATCGCTGCTAAAGGTATTTACCCAGCAATCGATCCATTGGATTCTACCTCACGTCAGCTTGATCCATTAGTGATTGGTCAAGAGCATTATGACGTTGCTCGTGGTGTTCAAACCGTACTTCAGCGTTATAAAGAACTGAAAGATATCATCGCAATTTTGGGTATGGACGAGCTTTCTGAAGAAGATAAGCAAGTGGTATATCGCGCACGTAAAATTGAACGATTCTTATCTCAGCCTTTCTTCGTAGCCGAAATATTTACCGGTTCTCCTGGTAAGTACGTTTCGCTGAAAGACACCATCTCTAGCTTTAAGGCTATTTTGGCGGGTGAGTATGATCACATGCCAGAACAAGCTTTCTACATGGTTGGTGGAATCGAAGAAGCAGTACAAAAAGCGAAGGATATGTAATTATCCATATCGGGAGATAGCGAATGGCCATTACCGTACAATGCGAGATAGTCAGTGCTGAAAAAGAGATATTCTCTGGATTAGTTGAGATGTTGATCGCTCACGGCGCATTGGGTGACTTGGGCGTAGGCCCGGGTCACGCTCCCCTTCTGACTCGCTTGAATCCAGGTCCTGTAAGAGTGATCCGGCAGAATGGTGAAGAAGAAGTGTATTACGTGTCCGGTGGTATGTTAGAGGTTCAGCCCAACGTTGTTACTGTACTGGCAGATACTGCAGTACGAGCAGACGATGTTGATGAAGCTGCAGCCGAACAAGCCGCTGAAGATGCACGTAAAGCGTTAGAAAATCAAAGCTCTGAGATTAATTATTCAGCAGCTGCATCTCAACTGGCGGAAGCTGTGGCGCAATTGCGTACAATTCGTCAGATGAAGAACAAACTGGGCAAGTAATTCATTATTTATTAATGTGAAAATTTACCTGCGTAGAATGAAAAAGGGTGGCCACGGCCACCCTTTTTTTGTTTTATAATTAGGGTTCTTTAGATAATTACTCTTTTCGCGACCATACCCCGAAGGAACACCATGATGGATCTCAACGTAGTCATATTAGCGGCAGGCAAAGGCACACGTATGAAGTCGAATTTGCCAAAGGTATTACAACCGCTAGCAAAAAAACCGCTGATCTCCCATGTTGTGGATACTTCCTTCTTAGTAGAAGCCAGTAATGTTGTTATTGTTTATGGCCATGGTGGGTCACTCGTAAAAGCCACTATCGATTACCTACATCCTAATAAGCCCATTCGATGGGTAGAGCAAGCGGAGCAATTGGGTACGGGTCATGCGGTAAAAGTGGCACTGCCAGAGTTAAAGAGCGATTCAAGAACATTAATACTTTACGGTGATGTGCCTTTGGTTTCGAAAGAGACATTACAAGGTTTTATTGCGGCAACAGGCGAGCAAGATTGTGGTCTACTTACCGTTGATCTCGATAACCCAACGGGTTATGGACGAATCATCCGAGATGCTAGTGATAATGTTACGGCTATTGTTGAAGAAAAAGATGCGTCAGAAGAACAGAAAAAAGTGACTGAAGCTAACACTGGGATTATGTTGGTTAATTCCGAACACTTACAGCGTTGGCTGCCAGCGTTGGGAAGTGCGAATTCTCAGGGTGAATATTATTTAACTGATATCGTTAAGATGGCGTCAGACGAAGCGGTAAATGTGAAAGCAACCATGGTCAAGGACCCTATGGAAGTAGAAGGGGTCAATGATAAGCTACAATTAGCTAAGCTTGAGCGGGCATATCAATTGAGACAAGCTTACCGCCTTATGCAAGCGGGTGCTACTATCGTGGATCCTGAACGAGTGGATATTCGAGGTAGTGTATCAATCGGCCAAGATTGTTTTATTGATGTTAATGCAGTCTTTGAAGGTACGGTTACGCTTGGGGATAACTGTCAAATTGGTCCCAACTGCTTTATTACGAACAGCAAGATTGGGAACAACGCGGTTATTAAAGCGAACACTGTCATTGAAGATGCTGTTATTGGTTCTGAGGCAGATATTGGGCCGTTTGCCCGAATACGACCAGGTACTGTGACTGAAGCTGGAGTTAAGATCGGAAACTTCGTAGAAACTAAAAAAGCGCATATTCAAGAAGGCAGTAAAGTGAATCATTTAACCTATATTGGCGATGCTGAAATAGGTAAATCCGTGAATATTGGTGCAGGTACCATTACTTGTAACTATGATGGTGTTAATAAGCATAAAACCATTATTGGTGATGGCGCATTTATTGGTTCTAATACCTCCTTGGTAGCGCCGATTACTGTGGGGGTTGGTGCTACTGTAGGTGCAGGATCAACGGTTTCTCGATCAGCAAAAGAGCATGCGTTAACCGTGACCCGTGCTAAGCAGTTAACGCTTGCCGATTGGCAGCGTCCAACGAAAAAAAGCTAAATTTACGAAAGCCAATTTTTGAAGATAGGATAATCATATGTGTGGAATTGTTGGTGCCGTATCAACACGTCAAATAGCTCCAATTCTTGTCGAAGGTTTGAAGCGACTGGAATATCGCGGTTACGATTCTGCCGGTATTGCGCAGCTTGCCGCGGATCAAGAAATTGAACGTATTCGCTGTCAAGGTAAAGTCAAAGGCCTTGAAGAAGCGGTAGCAGGAAGTACATACCCTGGTGTCGTGGGCATCGCTCATACTCGATGGGCTACTCACGGAGTGCCCAGCGTAGAAAATGCCCATCCTCATATGTCTAATAATGAGGTGGCCGTTGTACATAATGGTATCATTGAAAATCACGAGTCATTACGTAAAGAGTTGCAAGCAGAGGGCTATCAATTTACGTCAGAGACCGATACAGAAGTGGTTGCACACCTTTTTCATCGCGAGTATCAGAAGGAGCCTGATCTGTTAATCGCGTTGCGTGCCACGGTCGCTCTATTAGAAGGAGCGTACGCGTTAGGTGTTATCCACAAGAATGAACCGAGTCGTTTGGTATGCTCTCGTGCTGGCAGTCCTTTGGTTTTAGGTGTTGGCATCGGAGAGAACTTTATTGCCTCAGATCAGCTTGCGTTATTGCCGGTAACGAATCGATTTATCTTTTTGGAAGAAGGCGACTTTGCTGATTTACAGTTAGATTCTTTGGTTATTGAGGACATTGATGGACAGATTGTTAAACGTCCAATCAGAGATAATGTAGGCAGTGCGGGTACCGCAGAAAAAGGTGAATATCGCCACTTTATGATGAAGGAGATCTTTGAGCAGCCGACCTCAGTTAGAGGTACGTTAGACGGTCGTATTCAGGATGGAAAAGTGCAGCTGGATGAATTTGGACCAAATGCCGAGACGTTATTTAGCCGGGTTGAAGGGATACAGATCATTGCCTGTGGCACGAGCTTCCATGCCGGTATGGTGGCTAAGTATTGGTTTGAATCTATTGCGGGTGTTCAGTGCAATGTTGAGGTTGCATCTGAGTTTCGCTATAGGAAAACTGTCGTTCGACCCAATACGTTGTTTGTCACGATTTCCCAATCAGGGGAAACAGCAGATACTTTAGCCGCGCTCAGGGATGCTAAAGGGTATTTGGGATCGCTAACTATTTGTAATGTACCTGATAGTTCGCTCGTACGTGAATCTGATATGGCATTTATGACAAAAGCGGGCACGGAGATTGGGGTAGCATCGACTAAAGCGTTTACCACACAACTGGTATCGCTGTTCTTGTTTATGGTTGCTGTTGCTCGTTTTAATAAAGTCGATGAGGCTGAAGAAGCATCCTTACTTTCAAAGCTGACCCAGCTCCCTGAACTTATTCAAAATGCGTTGAGACTGAATACGGCGATTAAAGAAATGGCTCCGTTATTTAGTGAAAAAAACCATGCACTCTTTCTTGGTCGGGGAATACAGTATCCAATCGCAATGGAAGGGGCATTAAAACTCAAAGAAATTTCTTATATCCACGCGGAAGCATACCCTGCTGGAGAGCTAAAACACGGCCCATTAGCGCTTGTGGACAAAGACATGCCTATTGTGGCGGTTGCACCTTCTGACAATATGTTGGAAAAGCTTAAGTCAAATCTTCAGGAAGTGCGTGCGAGAGGTGGTGAATTATTTATCTTTCAAGACGCCAAAGCGGGTGTTGAAGAGGATGATGATGTGCATGTTATGGATTTGCCTTACGTTGATGAGGTAATTGCCCCTATTCTCTATACCATACCGCTACAGCTACTGTCTTATCATGTGGCTATTATTAAAGGTACTGATGTGGATCAACCTCGTAATTTGGCAAAATCGGTTACGGTAGAGTAATGTTAAGAAGAGTTATATGAGCCCTCCTAGGATTGAACGACATATAGAACGTGTATTTTACGCCAGTCGGTGGTTAGCAGCGCCCTTGTATTTAGGTTTAAGCTTGGCGTTGTTACTACTTGGTATCAAATTCTTTGAAGAATTGATCCATACCTTCCCCCTCATTTTTGAAATGAAGGAAACACAACTAGTGCTGCTAACACTCTCACTGGTGGATCTCGCGTTGGTCGGGGGTCTCATTGTCATGGTGATGTTTTCTGGGTATGAGAATTTTGTATCTAAAATAGATATCGATGATAGCTCAGACAAATTGTCATGGCTGGGAAAGCTTGATTCGGGTTCTTTGAAACAAAAAGTAGCGGCTTCTATTGTCGCAATATCGTCCATTCATTTACTAAAAATGTTTATGGCAGCAGAAGATATCGCAGATGGAAAAATCATGTGGTACGTGATCGTTCATCTCGCGTTTGTTGTGTCTGCATTAGGAATGGCATGGGTAGATAAGCTCAATAGAGAGTAGATACGAAAATAGAGATTTATAACGCTATTAATCAGTGGTGATTAATAGCGTTCAAAGTTGTAGGTATGATCAACTCCTTCTTGCGACAAAATTAAAATTAGTCGCTTTTGATCAATATACTTTATGGTAAAGTGACGCTTCTCTCGAGTTTTCTTATCTTTAATCGTTAACTTACGGTTTGATAGTGTAAAGTAAGAACGTTTTAGAGGGGCTTCGCCTTCTCTAAGCTCAATAAACCCGTTACGCTTAAAAATCCAATAGTCACTTTGAGCAGTATTGTTTGAAAGGTTTTGGCCTTTTTCATAAACTGCAAGAAGAGCCCAGCGCCCAATTAACTGGGAGGTATAACCTTGCGGGTTATTGGATCCCCAGCTCGTCACATTAGCAGCGTTAGTGTGCATTGTTACAGTTACGAAAAATATACTTATTAGCAGAAAGGGTATTTTCATGCCTAATCACCCATTATTAGTAAATTATAGCTGCAGGATTGATGTCATCCTGCTTTAATTCAGAAGTTGGAAATCCCTTTTATACTTGGTATTAAAACAGGAATTTGTTTCAAAGAAAATTGGTTAGCCCTAATGATCTATGGGAAAGGGTAACAAATTATACAATATGGCTGAATAGCGAAAGTAGGTTTTATTTCGGGGTGCTATCAGGCCATCTAATTGCGAATAGCTCATCAAGATAATAAGAAGACGAATATGAAATCTATTGTACTAAATATAACTCAGACCGCCGCTGGTTTGGTGGGGGCCTTAGCATTGCTGTTCAGCGTTTCAAGTCAGGCAAGCCTAAAACCGCTTACTGATATTGCAGCATTTCAAACCATAGCAGTAGAAGGTGAAGATATCCCGGCGGCGTTGGGGGAGGCCATAGATACGCTATCGTTAGCAGCAGTGATTGATGACGAAATGGAACCCATACCATTCCAGATAGATGAATATAATGAGGGTGGTGCTGTATATTTTGAAGGTTGGTCTGTGCCTATTGCAGGTGCGCAACACATCTTGGATAAGACAGACAAATTACTCTTTTTACAAAAAGATGCGGGTACTAGACGGCTGGCGGAACACCGGTTTGATGGGCAGTTTGTGGCTGAAGTTGCTTTGATGGGGGGCGATGGTGTTACACGTTATGTGTATCTGTTAAAGGATTCTCGTTTACGATCTGATGAACAATATGTGCGTTACAGTGCAGAAGATGGGTTAGTAGAAACGGATTTCTATTCTTTAGCCTATAACCAAGAGAATCACGTTGTCTGGGATGATTTTACGATCATGAACTACAGTGGTGATGAAAATCCGTTAGATTCCCTTAAGCTACGTTTGGATGCAGGTCTATTGACATCTTTTTCTACAACCACGCTTAACAATGATCAGATAGTTGCTCAGCCGGCGGGAGAAAATATTGGGCCGATAAGAACAACGACTCAACTGGATCTAACACTTTGGCTATTCAAAGTACCAATGTTGCAGGTCAGTTTGCAGATCCATCACTACCCTAAGTCCGTTATTTACGATGCGCGTATGGTGATTCCTGCGGTTCGTAGAAAGCTTTTAGTAAATCCAACGTTATCGATGAGTTTAGATGGCAATAACCTGCTTGGTACCACGGTAAGAACCGCACTCGGCCCTAAGCAAGCGGGTATCGTTGATGGTGAAATTAATGATATTGAACATCAGATGATTGAAGCCAGCGCTTCTGCTGTAAATAATTGGATATGGGCATCGACTCATCGGAATCTGGATATTTTGGCATTCTTCGAATTTCTTGGAGAGACGATGGAGCCGATATCGACACAATATTTGGATGACAAGTTGATGGTAGATGAACCTGAGCGTTTTGTCGGTCAACTACCTAATATGGGCTATCGAATTGAGAACTTACCAGACGATGGTTTTTTTGGATTCGCGACGAGTATCTATATCAGTAATGGTTTTAAAGGTGAGCCTGAAGACTTTACTCAAGCAATTCGCACAATGCCGGAACTTAGGGTAACGCAGGTGAAGAAAGGCTAACGTTTACGATAATTATTTGAAGGTGAACCTATTCTGTCTCACCTTCAAATAATTTGACGTCTACTAACTGAAACGTACAGGATGGTGTTTTATCTTTTTTGCTCTTGCTCTTGGTGTGGATAGTGAGGGTTTCACCATTTGACTTAATTGAAAACGTAAAGCGTCGCTTAACTACTTTGATCTCAACACCATCATCACTCAATATCAATTTCTGAAAGAGAATGGGTTTAAAGGATTGTGTTGGGTGATCAATGTAGAATTCTTTATAAGTGTCGTTCGCTCTGATATCGATGGACAAAAATGTACTATCTTCATGGGTATAAAAGTTTGCAGTACAATCCTTATTGCCTGACTTGCCGGGTAAATTAATTCTACCTATGCCATTTTCAAACTGAGAAATTTGCTCATGCATCAGGTTTTTAAACTCCTGGTGTAGTGCACCGTTCTCTCTTGGGATATTAACGACTGTTTCAGCAAATGATGTCTGGCTCAAACTGAGCCCTATCAGTGGTATAAGTAACAGTAGTCTGTGTAGATACAATGGGCGCCGCGTAGGGTCTGCTGCCACTGAATGTTCTCCTTAACGTAAATGTTTTACCAGTAGCTTCGGTAATGTCTTAGAAGCCTGTGCCAGCAATGCTCTATGGGCATTCTTGCCTGCGCCTATAAATACACGTTTTTGATCGGACTCAATAGTTGCTGAGGTGTCAAAACGACCGGTTGCTGTAGGCACATCAATATTTGTTCCGTCGTTAGCCACTATAGCAATTCGACGCTGATAATCCAGCGGGCCTTTATTGTCTTTTTGCCAGCGATTATAAAAATGTTTGATATTGGATGTAATTTCACGGCGTTGCGCGTCTTTAATGCAATTGCTGTATTCCGTGTTGATGATGCGATCGTTGACGGTGGGTACAGTGCAGTGCATGTTTGAATCATTATAGACAATGTTGGCCCGCAGGTTGTCGCTACCGATTGGATCAATAACCGCCAAGAACTCAATGCCTCGGCCAAGTGTAGAGGCAACCTCTGTGGCTGCTTCAATGGCAGCACCACCGCCGCGACCGTGTCCAATTAGGATAATATTGGCATCTTTATGGATCGCTTTGAGTTTTGCTTCAAACTCAGATTTAAATAAGGCCGTTGACTCTGAACCACTGTTACCTTCGAATCCGTTCCAATTGGCTTGTATATACTTTGCTTCGTAAGATTCGACCCAGTCTTTGAGTTGTAAGGTATCTTCGATGTTGGGTTCGTATTCACCGGAGATGGCAAATACATAGGAGGCAAATTCTGGCTTGGAGGCTCTCTGCTGAATCCGTTTCTGAATGTTCTTTGGGGTAATGGCTGCGGGTGCCGGTGCACTATTCGCGAATTTTATATGTTCTGCGAGCTCCAGGCGGTTGCTTCTTGTTTTGGAGAGTAGGCCTTTGTTACGCTTGACTTGTTTTCTGAGGCTGATTATTAATGACGCCTGGGTTTCGCGTTGGGCTAATATCGATTGCAGTTTAGGGTCCATCTCAAATGAGGCACTATTCTGAGAGTTACCTAGCGCTAGTAATTGTTGTTCAGCACTACTGACTACCGCAAGAACGGCTTTTAGTTCGGCTTCGAGGGTTAACTTGTCGGCGTGTAGTTGATTGCTGCGCTGCTGGTTGCTGTCGATTTTCTTTTTGTGGTTCTCTGCTTCTAACTGGCGCTTAAAAGGATTGAGGGACTGGTAATAATCGGTTGAGCGCTGAGTGTCCCGTTGTAGCAACTGGATATCTTTATCTAATAATCGAATGGCAGTTTCGATGCGCTTCTTTTCAAACGATTGTCGTTTTACTTCACGTTTTGCTTCATGGGAGGCGGTTCGATTGCTGCTGCGTTCTTGTCGTAGTTGTTTGCGGTGTGAAAGAATTTTGGTGTCTAATGCCCACAATGTACGCTCAATAACTTTTATTTGGTTATCGTCTGCGCCAAGGCTGTTAGTCAGTTGGGATATTTGTTTATCGTAGGAGGTTAGGCTTGGAGCTGCATGACTAAGTGTGGGTAGCGTCAGTAACCCAGCAAACATTACGCCAGCAAAGCTTAACGCCTTGAACGTGTTTGCACGGGGGGAGCCTGTTGCCCCAGTGATCTGAGTAAATAGATTGTTAGTCATGGCAGTTCTCGATCGTTATTAGAATTATTTTCCCTAGTCTACCTAGGTGACGATGTAGTAAAGTCGTGCCTCTTGAAATACATTTGTTATATTCATGCTATACAAAATTACTATTCCAATATAGAGCATAAATGGCAATACCTCACAGTTCAAGTTTCCGACATAATTAGTGTTATTGGTTTAACCAATGCGGATCGAATCTGTGCCCCAAGTGTTACCACGTTGTAATAATCCCATACATCCTTGTTACATAATGTTCAAATCATGTCTTTTATTGTATGAAAAACAGCCAGTAACGATGATGCTTTTGTACAATTAGCAGGCAATAAAAAAGGGACCATACTAGGTCCCTTTTTTATTGCCTTATGATGTAATTATCTTACACCAGCCTGACGTAGCGCTGCAGGCTTGTATTCAATTTTTGAGTATCGCTTATCAAATTGAATGCCGACAGGCTCTTCGTTGTCTAACCCTAAAGCAAGATAACGTTTCGCGTTCAGGTCATACAGAGCTTCCATCGCGTACCAAGGTACTTTTGAATGGTAGTACTGCATTTGATAGGCTTGACCGACGCGCCATAAGTTACCTCGACCATCATAGTGATCGATAATACCTGCTTGCCAGGTATCTTCATCTATATAGAAGTGGCGAGCACCATATACGTGGCGGGTACGAGGCTTAAGCTTGGACTCAACAACCCAAACACGGTGTAACTCATGTCGTGTATATTCAGGGTTGAGGTGACCGGGCTTGATGATGTCCTTATACTTCAAACCTTTTTCGTCCAATTTGAAGTTGTTATAAGGAATATACATCTCTTTCTTGCCCACTAACTTCCACTCGTAGCGATCGGGGGTACCATTGTACATGTCGAAGTTATCGGCAGTACGTAGGCCATCCGCTGCTGTTCCTGGACCGTCGTACGCAACCTGAGGTGCGCGACGTACACGACGTTGACCGGCGTTATAGATCCAGGCTTTACGTGGCTCTTTTACTTGGTCAATGGTTTCGTGTACTAGCAGAACGTTACCGGCTAGACGTGCGGGGGATTTTACTTTTTGTTTAAAGTAAAACAGAACGTTTTCATCTTCACCGGGTTTAATATCGGTGAGACCAAAGCGGAATGCTACTTGATCTTCAAAGATAACCACGTTGAACGCACCGTTTACTTGTGGTGTTGCTTGACCCGTCAATCGGGTTGCTGCCTCACCTCGGTAACGTACGATATGGTTCCAAATCGCTTCTACCCCATCATTTGGGATTGGGAAAGGGTATCCACGAACCGTATAGTCTTTTAAACCGTTCCCGCCTTCTGCCAAAAATGTTTTTGAGGCATTTTCCTTGGAGGCAGAATTAACACTATCCGGTAATGCTGCCGTTCGTCGCGTTTGATACACAGGCATCTTGTAGGTGTCTGGGTAAGTGTTAAACATCGCGATTTGGCCTGGGGATAACTTATCTTTGTACTGATCTAAATTAGCCGCAGTAATTTCAAAGAGAGGTTTATCATCAGGAAACGGATTACACAGGAAGGTACCACCGTCATAGCAGGCTGGCGCATCTTTTAGGCCACCCGTATAAGCAGGAATAGTACCGTCTGCGTTACCAGCGGTTTCTGCCCCAACATCGGTTAATTCGCCACCAAGCTTAGCTGCTTGTGCGCCATCAACTTTTGCCATCAGAGGTGAAGTTGCTATTGATGCTGCCAGTAGACCAGAAGCTATCAAGGTTTTTTGAAATAATTTTTTTCGCATTTTCATGTCCTTAGCCCTCCAACTTAGAATGATACGCTTGCACTAAGGGTAAAATAATCCCTATCGGCGAGCTGGTTGTAGGGTTCGGCGCCGAAGAAATCGGTATAACTTGCGGCGACGCTGTAGGTGTTCTGGTAAACGGCTTCAACACTTGCGCTAAATGACATTCTATCTTCTAGGAAGTTAGAAATGGGGCTAGGTGTTACACCCTCCACATCGTGGCTAAAGCTAATGGTGGGTATAAGGTTAATACCGGCAAAGACGTTACTGTATTGCCCACTGGCTCTGAGCTTATAGCCCCATGCGAAGTCGGTGGGGTAAAATTCGTCTTCCGATGCCAACGCGGCGGAAAGTGCAGCTTTAAACGTTGCATCAGGAAAATCTGGCGTTAAAAGAGCAGCGTTATACCCACTATTTAAAGTTAGCTCATCTTCATCAGGCATTCCTGGTATATAGGAGAAGGCCATATCAGCGACGAAGGTCCACCGTTCTGCGCCCAGCAATCGATCGAAGAAGTGGATCATAGAAAATTCTGCTTGATAGTAGTCTTCTTCTATATAGCCCTTGACATAATCTCCCGTTCCATACTCTGAGAAACAATCATTGGCAACTGGGGAATCAGCACATAGTGCACTGGGGAACCCGAGCATACCCCCTAGTAAAACACCATCTTCAATTTGTAGGGGTTGATCTTGGCGCATACTGATTTCACCCGCGACGGATGAAGCGCCGCCGGGTAGGCCTAAATCTAAGGTTGTGCTGAAAGAGAATCCATATAGTTGGATATCTTCAGGGTATTCCACGAAATACTCTGAGTATGGCAAGAATAAAGCCATCGCGGTAGGCTGCCCTGCAACATTAAATAACCAATCTCGAATTCCTGTGAGATCATTAGATAAGATTGATGTTTGAGTTGTAGCCTGTGCTACTAAACCTGCACCTGCACCAGCGGCTGCAGCGATAGAGCCACCGATAACTGCAGCGATTTCGTCAGCATCGCCTGTTGGTGTACGTCCACTTAATAAAGGTAATTTTGAGTGATAGTTAATGAAGTAAAAAGCGACTTCTGTTTCGATTGCCTCAATGAAATAACGAGTTGCGAAGCCATATTGCCCATCTTCGCTTGCTTCCTCATCTGCTCCTCGTGGGAGTCTGGTAAGTGCTGATGGAGCGTCGCTTACTGGCGGCAGTGTGCCGGCTTCAGCTTGAATATAGAACCCACCATCACATCCATCTCCAATTAAGTCTGTGGTCGAAAAATAGGTGCCACATGCAGGAACTCTTGTTTCTTCCCAGCTAAATTGCACAAAAGCTTCAAAAGATAAATTTTCGGTAACACCAATTGATGCAAAAAGTGCTTCTGCTGGAAGCAGTGCTTCTTTGAGTTCAGCCCCTGGTGATAAAAGTGCATTAACATCAATAGCGTTAATGGTGTTGATACCGTTAGGGAAAAATACACCTTCTCCCCAACTGATTACCTGACGACCGTATCGTACGTTCAGCGGCATTTCCCCAATCCACCAATCGCCCCAAATAAAGGCATCGAGTATTTCTGTTGCATGACCGTCGGATTCCCTAGGCTCGGATGGAGAGCCATCTGGATCCGTTGGGTAATAAGCAGGTAGATCCGATCCGCCATCCCCAGTAGCTAGTCGATAATCATACCAACCTTTGGCACGGAAGAATGCGCCAAAGTTCTTGTAGTTTATCTCTAGGTCAATAATCGCTTTAGCTATTTCGGTGTAAGTATCACCTTGCTCATAGCGAAGGTTACTGTTGTCTTGCGAGGTGGTGTCATGCTTGTGGCTATCGGACTCACCTGCCGCTGCTGCGTTATGAGGCCCCACACCTTCATAATCAATGTCCGATATCCGCCAGCCTGCGCCGACAGAAAGAGTGGTATCGAGTGTGACCTCAAATTCGCCATCGGTGAAATCGAGGGCTTGGGCTCCCCCGGCCATCAGACTGCCGATGGAGACGGCAGCCGCGAGTGATGTAATCTTAAAAGGGTTTCGTTTTCTCATCTGAGCAAAACTCCGTACTGGTTTTAGTTGTTATCTGACCACCCTAGGGTTGGAATTCGAGATAAAAACCATGTTTACAACGTCAATAACCCATGTTGAAGCTAGGTAAAGGGGTATTTCCCATGTTAAAGGCGTTGCTACGCACTATGGTTAATGTAGAAGAATAATCGTATTTTCTTATAAGTGTTAACTTTGACGCCAAAAAAGTGTAAAAAATTTACGCGACGAACGCTATTCGCACAAAGACATAGATAAAATAGATCAATGGGTTAGCGAACTATTGGAGAAAGGCGCTAAGTTGTGGTGAACTCTGGTACACTGCGCTCATGACACATGACCCTCTGCTCTCAATTTTAAATCAAGCACAGCATCAAGCGGTAACCTCTGATGCGAATCGTTTGCTTGTTCTCGCCGGTGCCGGTAGTGGCAAAACCCGTGTATTGGTTCACCGTATTGTCTGGTTAATTCGTGATCGACAATTGTCGCCAGCGAATATTTTAGCGGTAACTTTTACCAATAAAGCGGCGGCAGAAATGCGTCATCGTATTGGTTCCTTATTGCGGGTTCCTGCTGGTGCGATGTGGGTGGGTACTTTTCATGGCATTGCACATCGGTTGTTACGTACACACTGGCGTGATGCTGGCTTGCCTGAGAATTTTCAAATTCTGGATTCTGATGATCAATTGCGGGTGATAAAACGCACATTAAAATCGTTAAATGTCGATGAAGAGCGTTGGCCGGCTAAACAGGTGCAGTGGTTTATTAATCATCAAAAAGATGAAGGACGCCGACCAGAGCACCTTGAGCATCATGGGGATTTGCAACAAAAGACCCTGATCGAGTTGTATCAATATTACCAACAAGCCTGTACTCGTGGCGGCATGGTAGATTTTGCGGAGTTGTTGTTGCGCTCTCACGAACTATGGCTGAAAAAGCCAGAAATTTTAGCACACTATCAGAGTCGCTTTAGTCACGTATTGGTCGATGAGTTTCAAGATACCAACACCGTGCAATATGCCTGGTTGCAGGTATTAACGGGTAAACAAGGGCATATGACGATTGTGGGGGACGATGATCAGTCCATATACGGTTGGCGTGGCGCTAAGATTGAGAATATCCAGCACTTTGGCAAAGACGTAGGCGGTGCTGAAGTGGTACGGTTGGAGCAGAATTATCGCTCGACGTCAGTGATCCTTGCGGCGGCAAATGGTGTGATTACGCGCAATAGCGATCGCCTGGGTAAAGAGCTATGGACGGAAGGTGAGAAGGGTGATGCGATCACTCTGTATGCCGGTTTTAATGAAGTAGATGAAGCACGGTTTATCAGTGATCGTATTGAATCGGTCTTGCGCAATGGTTTGCAGCGTAAAGATGTTGCCATTTTGTATCGATCCAATGCGCAATCACGGGTATTGGAAGAGTCATTGCTGCGATCGGCGATACCTTACCGGATTTATGGTGGTCATCGATTCTTCGATCGTGCAGAAATTAAAAATGCGTTAGCCTATTTGCGCTTGTTGTGTCACCGGGATGATGATGCTGCGTTTGAACGGGTGGTGAATGTACCGGCGAGAAGTCTTGGGGATAAGTCTGTCGAAAAAATTCGCGAGACTGCGCGAGCGATGAACCACTCAATGTGGGAAGCTGCGTTATATTTAGTGAATAATAAAGGACTGGCGGCAAGAGCGTTAAATGCACTACGCCAATTCTTAGGATTAGTTGAGACATTAGCGCAAGAAACGCTTGATATTAGTTTGGCAGAGCAGTCAGAAATTGTGGTGCAGCGCAGTGGGTTAATGGATCTCTATAAAAAGGAAAAAGGCGAAAAAGGCCAAGCTCGTGTGGAGAATCTACAAGAATTGGTGACCGCGGTACGTCAGTTTGAAATCGAGGGTGAGCAAGCCCCGACGTTGGCAAATTTCTTGGATCATGCGGCGCTGGAGTCCGGCGATACACAGGCGGAAGAACAAGAAAATGCTGTGCAGCTGATGACATTACATTCTGCTAAAGGCTTGGAATTCCCTGTGGTGTTTCTTTGCGGTATGGAAGAGGGTATGTTTCCTTCTAATCAGTCATTGGATGAACCTGGTCGTTTACAAGAAGAGCGGCGTTTGTGTTATGTCGGTATTACCCGGGCGATGAAAAAATTGTTTATTAGTTATGCCGAAAGTCGGCGGTTGTATGGGACAGAAAAAATTAATGCTCCGTCTCGATTTATTCGAGAGATACCCAATAATCTATTGGAAGAAGTACGACTTAAATCCACGATTACCCGCCCGATGCCTTCTTCTCGCTCCGCAGTGGCGGGGGCAAAAATACCACGTAAAAAGCGTTTGCAAGCAGATGTGGCGGATGCACCGTATCGTCTAGGTCAACGGGTAAGACACAAAAAATTCGGTGAGGGTGTGGTGTTGGATTGTGAAGGCAGTGGTGCTAATGCACAGATTCATATTAATTTTGCTGATGTCGGTGAAAAACGCTTAGTGATGCAGTACGCCAAATTAGAAGAATTATAAATATTAAAATAAGGAGCACAGTAATGCTTAAGAAAATGGGTGCGGTAGGTTTATCGCTGGCGATAGTATTTATGCTGGGTTGCGGAAAAGACGAAGCTGCAACGTCGAGTTCGGCAGTAGAAGTACAACAAAAATTTACCTGGCGATTGGTGACGACTTGGCCGAAGAATTTTCCTGGGCTGGGCTCTGCCCCTGAGAATTTTGCTAAAGCCGTTACTGAAATGAGTGCGGGCCGCCTCACTGTTAAAGTGTATGGTGCGAATGAATTGGTACCGGCAATGGAAGTGTTTGATACTGTAGCCCGAGGCGCTGCAGAGATGGGACACGGAGCTGCGTATTATTGGAAAGGTAAAAGCCCGGCAAGCCAATTTTTCACTGCAGTGCCGTTCGGCCTAAATGCGCAAGAGATGAATGGTTGGCTACATTACGGTGGCGGCTTGGATTTATGGCGTGACCTCTATAGTGATTTTAATTTAATACCTTTCGCCGGCGGTAGCACTGGGGTGCAGATGGCTGGTTGGTTTAATAAAGAAATTAATAGTGTCGCTGATCTCAAAGGGTTAAAAATGCGTATCCCTGGATTGGCAGGAGAAGTACTGCAGCGCTTAGGTGGTATTCCTGTCACATTGCCGGGTGGTGAGCTTTTTACCGCGTTACAGACGGGCTCTATTGATGCAACAGAGTGGGTGGGGCCGTACAACGACTTAACCTTTGGATTACATAAGGCGGCGAAATATTATTATTATCCCGGTTGGCATGAGCCTGGTGCAATGCTTGAATTTATTGTGAATAAAGACGCTTGGAATTCGTTACCGAAAGATTTACAGGCGATTGTGAGTTATGCCACCCGAGCCATGAACCAAGACATGCTTGATGAATATACCGCACGGAATAATGCTGCACTTAAGGAATTGGTAGAAACTCACGGGGTACAGGTAAAACAATTACCGGAAGAAGTACTTGTAGCTCTTAAGCAGGCATCAGATGAGGTAATAGCGGAAGTGATTGCGAAGGATGATAATGCAAAGACAGTCTATGAATCCTTTAAAGCGTTTCGTGATGATGTAATGCCTTATACGGCAATTTCAGAAAAAGCGTTTATTGATGCCAGGGAATAGATGATAAGTAGCCCCCATGTATGGGGGCTACTGCGTTGGCCCCTGGTATTAAGCGCTAGGAATTTGGCGAGTCCGTTTATCTTCATTGATGGCAACAAAAGTAAATTTACCTTCGGTTACCTTGCGTATATCTTGTGTTCTAGGGTGTTTCGCCCACACTTCAATGTTCATTGAAATAGAGCTACGGCCAATATTTATGACGTGGGTATAGCAGCTTACCACCGAGCCGATGGCCACGGGTGAAACGAATACCATTGAATCAACGGCAACTGTGGCAACACGTCCCTGCGCAATTTGGTCCGCGGTGATCGCACCGGCCAAATCCATTTGAGATACCAGCCAGCCACCAAATATATCGCCGTTAAAGTTAGCATCTTTTGGCATTGCAATGGTTTGTAATGCCAGTTCGCCTTTGGGTTGGATTATCTCTTCTAGATCTTCGTTCATGTTACTGCCTATGTAAAACAACGATTTATTACCTTGTCTCCCCAGTGTAGACGACAAAAATAGAATACAAACCCTAATACTGAAGGCTTAGTACACTACGCTGGGCAACCAAGTGGCCAACTCTGGCCAAAATGCCAATATTACCATCATCAGTATTTGTATGCCGATAAAGGGAATGACGCCACGATAAATGGTCGAGGTTGGAATGCTCTCTGGGGCTACTCCGCGTAAATAAAACAATGCAAAGCCAAAAGGAGGGGTCAGGAATGATGTTTGTAGGTTGAGAGCAATCATAACGCCCAACCAGATAGGGTCTAGCCCCATCGCCAGTAGGATTGGGCCGACAATGGGCACCACAACAAAGGTAATCTCGATAAAGTCGAGGATAAACCCGAGCAAAAAGATCACTACCATGACCAGCAGCGTTGCTCCAACCACACCGCCAGGCATGTGGCTAAAGAGAGACTGGATTAGTTCATCGCCGCCGTAGCCACGGAAAATCAGTGAAAATATTGAGGCTCCAATCAATATAGCAAACACCATCGCCGTGACTTTAGTCGTCGAGGTTACGATGTCCATTATTTTCTGGCGGCAGAGTTGACGTTGAATGAGCGCCAATAATGTTGCACCTATGGCTCCAACCGCAGCGGCCTCGGTGGGGGTGGCGGTACCTGAAAGAATAGAGCCAAGTACCGCAAAAATGAGCAGAATAGGAGGCAGTAAACCGCGTAGGACTTTTCCCAACACGGGTTGAGTGTTTTGCTCTGGGGGGTGAGACGGTGCAGATTCTGGTTGCAAGAAGGCGCGTCCGATCACATAGAGTGCGTAGAGTGCTACCAGTAATAACCCTGGTATCAACGAGCCGACAAATAAGTCTCCCACAGAGACGGTTTTCGTTGAGAAGATGCCCTGGCTTAATTGTGCCTGCTGATAGGCATTTGATAGCACATCACCGAGCAGTACTAAGGCAATGGAAGGGGGAATGATCTGCCCCAGTGTGCCTGTAGCACAAATGACGCCTGTGGATAATGCAGGGTCGTAATTGCGTTTCATCATTGTTGGCAGTGCCATCAGTCCCATCGTGACGACGGTGGCACCGACGATACCAGTGCTGGCGGCGAGTAGCATACCCACTAATACTACGGATATGCCAAGACCGCCGGGGAAGCGACCAAAGAGCATGGACATGGATTCCAACAAATTCTCGGCGATCTTTGATTTTTCTAAAGTGACTCCCATTAGCACAAACAGCGGTACGGCCAACAAGGTTTGATTGGTCATAATGCCATACAGGCGATTAGGCAAGGCTTGAGTAATGGTGAAGTCGAAGATGCCCATGAGATCACCGGCAAAAGCAAACAGCAAGGCGACCCCCGCAAGGGTAAAGGCAACAGGGTAGCCCAGCATCAAGATGATACAGACGGCGGCAAACATAAAGAGTGGAATAAACTCGATCATTTATCGGGTCTCCTCGTTAGATGTTGAACGGGGATAGATACCCAATAAAAAACCAGCGTTTTTGGCGATTTCGAGACTGCCTTGAAATAAGAGAATACATGCCATTGTAGGAATCAGCGTTTTTAACAGCCAGACATAGGGCAAGCCTTTTGCTTCTTGTGATTTCTCATTAATCCGCCAGGCAAACTCTACATAATCGAGACTCGTGACTAAAATAAAAATAGACACGGGAAACAACAGTAGCAAAGTGCCAAAGATATCCACAATCGATTGCGTTGTCGTGGAGAACTTACGGTAAAACACATCAACACGAACATGTTCATTGTGCTTGAGGGTATAACCACTGGCTAGCATAAACAGTGCAGCGTGCAGGTAGATAACCGATTCTTGTAATGCAATAGAGCTGATGTCCAACCCAAATACCGGCAAATAAGCGGCTTCAAATCCATAACGCATGACCACAATAATAAAGGTAATCAGCATGAGCAAGATGGACAAGAGCGCAGCGGTGCGCCCTATGGTTTCTGTGATTTTCTCAAGAAAATCAATAATCGTCTTATATTTCATGGGGTTAATGGTGTCTTTTGGTTCTGCACTAACTATTTATAGGGGATATACAATGCTATGGGCGGGATTATATCGCAGCAAACTCAGATTACACTAGGAATCAGTGTTTATACGCAAAGTTCAGCGGCGATTATTTCAATCAGCGACAAAGTCATTTGAATGTAATGTCGCTGTCATAAATCGACCCTATAGTGAGCAGCCATGGACAGGGGACAAGGGGTCTGCCTGAACTAACTGATCACTTACAGAAGGGAAAATCTCATGAAAATAAAGACAATCATTGCTTCCGTAGTATTAACAGCGAGTGCTTCGATAGGCTCATCAGTAGTTTTAGCAGAAGCCAAAGTGGATGCGGCATTACCGGAATATGTAAAGGCAACGGGTATCGCGGGTAACCTATCCAGTGTGGGCTCGGATACGTTAGCTAACCTTATGACATTTTGGGCAGAAGATTTCAAAAAACAGTATCCGAATGTTGCTGTACAGATTCAAGCCGCAGGTTCCTCAACAGCACCCCCTGCATTGACTGAAGGTACCTCCAATTTTGGCCCTATGAGCCGTAAGATGAAAGACAAAGAAGTTGAGGCATTTGAGAAGAAACACGGTTATAAGCCAACGGGCATTCCCGTTGCAATTGATGCTTTGGCTGTTTATGTAAACAAAGATAATCCAATTAAAGGTATAAGTATTGCTGACGTTGATGCGATATTTTCAACGACGTTGAAGTGTGGTGCTGATAAGAGTGTGGAGCGCTGGGGAGACTTGGGTCTAACGGGGCGTTGGGTTGATCGTGATATTCAGATTTTTGGTCGTAATTCTGTATCCGGTACTTACGGTTACTTTAAGAAAAAAGGACTATGTAAAGGGGACTATAAGAATACTGTTAATGAGCAGCCAGGTTCAGCCTCTGTGGTTCAATCGGTAGCGACCTCCATTAACGGCGTTGGATATTCTGGCATAGGATATATTACGTCTAGTGTTAGAGCCGTGCCTTTGACTAAAAAAGCCGGAGGGAAATTTGTTGGTGCCTCACCAGAGACCGCCTTAGACGGTTCGTATCCTTTGGCAAGAGCGCTTTACGTGTATGTTAATAAAGCGCCAAATAAACCGGTTTCTCCTTTAGAGAGGGAATTTATAAAATTAGTACTCTCAAAAACTGGACAGGAGATTGTTGTGAAGGATGGATATATTCCAGTACCTGCTAAAATGGTTGCAAAGACGCTCAACTCGCTGGGTATTAATAACAACATTGCATCCAACTAATTAATACACATTGCCCAGGGATGGGCAATGTAAGTGAATAGCAGAATGACGTATTGCACTGTTCTGTTATTCACGTTTGGGTATCAAGGTATCCTTGCGGAATTTTTGAAGAATGCCAGTTCTTCGTTGGTAGATTCACGTAATTGTAGTAAGAGACATCATCATGGAAAACACATTCGAAAGCAGGTTTGGCGTGTCCGAGGCTTCTATGTCTCGTCTTCGAAAAATAAGAAAGGCGAAAGATCGTGCGGCAACTGTTGGTATTACAATAGGGGGGCTGAGTGTTGTTTTTTCTATTTGCCTAATATTTTTCTACTTGCTGTATGAGGTTATACCCTTATTGATGCCAGCAAGCATCGTTAAAGAACATTCACTACAAGAGAATGTTTCTACAGACAGTTTGTTCTCAGTAATGGAAGAGCAGGCTGAGATCGGGTTGAGTATTCACCGTGATGGGCAAGTCAGATTTTATTCTACTCATGATGGGAATCCACTATATATTGAGAGAATATTTGGGAAAGATATTACCGCTGTATCGGCGGACTCACCTGGAAAGCGTGTACTCTCACTCGCTAATTCCACGGGGGAGGTGATCATTGTTCAACATGATTACCATTCTCGCTACGCAGACAACGGCATAAGAACGATTGTACCATCTGTTCACTATCCATATGGCGAAGAACCCATTGAGTTAGTGCCGGGTGAAAGTATTAAATCGCTGGCGTTTAGAGATGGAGATACCAATGTAGTTATTGCCGCAGTAAGTGAAAAAAACAGAATATTTCTAAAGCGATTCGAAAAAATAACGAGTTTTCTTTCTGATAGTGTTGAATTGGAAGAATCACCAATCATTGAGTTGCCGATACCGTCAGAGCGGGTTGATAATGTTCTCATCAGTTCAGATCAACGTTGGCTGTTTTTGGTGGAAGCGAGTAAACAAGTCGAAATATTTGATTTGAGAAACAGTGTAGAGGCCATGCGTGTGGGTGTTGTTCCACTCGTTCAGCAGGCTGCAAATATTACTGTGAGTACTTTTTTACTGGGCGGAATATCCCTGCTATTGGGTGATGACCAAGGCAATATCAGTCAATGGTTTATGGTAAAAAATGGTGAGGGACATAGCTCATTGGAGAAAGTACGAGAATTCTCTTTAGGAGAATCACCGATTACTCAAATTGTTTCGGAGCATCGTCGCAAAGGATTTGTCGCAGGAGACTCTGACGGAAATATCGGTCTATTTAATACTACCGCCGAGCATGTAAGCCTCACGCAAAGGGTATCGCACACTGGAATTAGTCAAATTGTTATGTCTCCACGAGGGGATAATATTGTCATTCAATCAGATGATAATAAGGCAGACTTTTGGAAAGTGAATAACGAACATCCAGAGGTATCATTTATGTCATTGTGGCGTGAGGTATGGTATGAAAACTATAATGCGCCAGGATATGTATGGCAGTCTTCGTCTGCAAGTAATGATTTTGAACCAAAATTTAGTGTAGTACCGCTGACTTTCGGTACGTTAAAAGCTGCGTTCTATGCGATGTTATTAGCGACGCCTTTAGCGATAGGAGGTGCAATCTTTACTGCGTACTTTATGGCACCAAGCCTCCGTCAAAAAGTTAAGCCCACCATTGAATTGATGGAGGCTATGCCAACGGTAATCTTGGGATTTCTTGCTGGCTTATGGTTAGCACCTCTGATCGAGTCAAACTTACCGGGTATTGTATCGATACTGGTGCTGACGCCAATATTCATCTTACTGACGGCATACGGATGGTCTCGATTACCGCAGGATGTGCGTTTGCGAATACCGTCCGGTTGGGAGCCGGTTATTCTCATCCCGGTGGTGGTTGGTTCCGGTGCATTGAGCATGGGTATCAGTGGCTCGATTGAGGAGTTATTGTTTGGTGGTGATATGCGTCAGTGGTTGACGAATGATCTGGGGGTTGATTTTGATCAGCGTAATTCCATGGTGGTTGGCTTGGCGATGGGGTTTGCCGTTATTCCCACAATATTTTCCATTACTGAAGATGCGATATTTGCGGTACCTAAAAATCTTACGTTTGGATCCCTGGCCCTAGGGGCTTCTCCTTGGCAGACGTTAGTACGAGTGATTTTACCAACGGCAAGCCCGGGTATATTTTCTGCCTTAATGATAGGTTTAGGTCGTGCGGTAGGTGAAACCATGATTGTATTAATGGCTACGGGTAATACACCGATTATGGATATGAATATATTCGAAGGATTGAGAACGTTGTCAGCGAATATTTCAGTGGAAATGCCGGAAGCTGAGGTTGATAGCAGTCATTTTCGCATACTGTTTTTGTCGGGTTTAGTACTATTTATATTTACGTTTATTGTGAACACAATAGGTGAAACGGTCCGTCAACGTTTACGTGAAAAATACGGATCACTCTAACGGAAATTTCAATGATTGAAGAGGCCTTAGTGATGAAACGTATTGAGAATAGAGTAGTAAAATTATGAAACAAAGTACAAAAATATGGTTTCGACAGGGAGACCCTTGGATTTGGCTAAATGCGGGTGCAGTTGCTATCAGCGTTGTTATGGTGCTGGGTTTGTTATTTATGTTAGCAGTGCGAGGCTTAGGTCACTTCTGGCCCCATGCCGTGATGGATGCGACTTATACCCCACCGAACGGTCAGTCCTATAGAATAGTCGGCGAGTGGGTTGAGGACGAGAGGGTTTCTGCTATTCGCTTGCGTGAAGCTGGAATGGACATAGCGGAAGAGGTTGATTCGGTTCAACGAATATTGATAAAAACGGGGAATCGAGATATATCTGGCCTTGATTTTCGGTGGATACTCCAGGCACGTATTAGCGACATTCACTATCCTGAAAACGTTATGACGGTTGAACGTAGAGAGTGGGGAAATTTCTATGGATATTTAGAGGGTCTAAAGGAAAAAGGGGTTTCTGTTCGTGTTGAAGATATTTATGCAGAACTTGATAGTAGAATAGAGCGAGTGCTTTCGCTGCAAGAGAAAATTGTTCAGATAGAGAAGAGAGATATTGGTGTTATTAATTATCAATTGGAGCGTATTCGATTAAAGGAGCGCTCGTTAGAAATTAATGAAAAATTGACTGCCAGCGCTCAGGCAGAATTTCAAGTGGAGCGAGCCGAGCTTGATGCGCAATATCAATACTATAAAGGTCAATTGGATAATCTTTACCAAGAGGTCTCCAGGGATTCGCTAATTGCGACGAGCATGGATGGTACAGTTTCCGAGATTAGGCTATCAAATATTGTGAAGGCCTATAGAACTAACAACATGGGAATATTGCAGAAGTTAACGTTTTATGTTGTTCAGTTTTATGGTTTTCTGACCGAGGATCCTAGGGAAGCGAATACAGAAGGCGGGATATTTCCAGCAATTTTTGGCACAGTGTTGATGGTGATACTTATGTCGATTATTGTGACCCCGTTTGGGGTTGTTGCCGCTATATACTTGCGTGAATATGCCAAGCAAGGCTGGTTAACCAAATTGATTCGAATTGCTGTGAATAATCTCGCAGGTGTACCATCGATTGTTTATGGTGTTTTTGGTCTAGGGTTTTTTGTCTATTTTTTGGGTGGGTCCATTGATGAACTATTCTACCCTGAAGCATCTCCTTCTCCGGTCTTTGGAACACCTGGCCTGTTATGGTCATCGATTACGTTAGCACTACTTACTCTGCCGGTGGTTATTGTGGCGACGGAAGAAGGTTTGTCCCGTATTCCCAAATCTGTTCGAGAAGGTAGTTTAGCGTTAGGGGCTACAAAATTTGAGACATTATGGAAAGTTGTATTACCAATGTCGACCCCAGCAATGATGACGGGGCTTATTCTAGCGATTGCCAGAGCGGCGGGGGAAGTCGCCCCGTTGATGTTAGTGGGCGTTGTGAAATTGGCTCCAACATTACCCTTGGATGGTAATGCGCCTTTTTTACATCTAGATCGTAAATTTATGCATTTGGGGTTTCATATCTATGATGTCGGCTTTCAAAGTCCAAATGTTGAGGCGGCAAGACCGCTAGTCTACGCAACGGCCTTTTTATTAGTCGCGGTGATTGCTTTGCTCAATATCACTGCGGTACTCGTACGAAATCGCTTAAGAGAAAGGTATCGTGCATTAGAGACTTAACCAATCGTATTCTTAGAAATAAAAATCACGTACACCAATTGATTGCATAACGGTTATTGTATTATGAAAAACGTAGAATTAGCTATTTCAAATACCGAAGCAGAAATCGGAAAAGAAAAACAGGATCCTAATCAATTCTCAAAGGATCTAATATGCATGAAAACGAAGGATTTTAAGTTGTTTTACGGTGAAAAACAGGCGCTAAACGGCATTAATATGTCTATCCCTAAAAAGAAGGTGACAGCGTTTATTGGTCCCAGTGGATGTGGGAAGTCGACGTTGTTGCGTAGCTTTAATCGTATGAATGACTTAGTCGATAGTTGCCGTACCGAGGGTGAGATTATCTACGATGAAAAAAATATATTTCATCGCTCGGTTGACGTGACAGATCTTCGGCGACGGATTGGCATGGTGTTTCAAAAACCGAACCCATTCCCAAAATCTATCTACGAAAATGTCGCCTATGGACTACGTATTCAAGGGATACGTAAGAAACGTGTGATTGATGAACGGGTTGAATGGGCGCTAAAAGGTGCTGCATTGTGGGATGAGGTAAAAGATCGCCTTAATGATAACGCACTAGGTATGTCGGGTGGCCAACAACAACGTTTGGTAATCGCCCGAACAATTGCTGTGGAACCTGAGGTATTGCTCTTAGATGAGCCCTGTTCTGCTTTAGATCCTATTTCTACGCTAAAAGTTGAAGAACTCATAAATGACTTAAAAGAACACTATACTATTGTGATTGTGACACACAATATGCAGCAAGCAGCCCGTGTGTCTGACTATACTGCGTTCATGTACTTAGGGAACATGGTGGAATATTCCGATACCGATTCGATTTTTACAAATCCAGGTAAAAAACAAACAGAAGATTATATTACTGGACGTTATGGTTAAGGGGTTAACAAATGAGTAAAGATGAATTTACCCAGCATATTTCTCGCCAATTTAATGAAGAGTTAGAAGAAGTACGCAGTCATCTATTAACGATGGGCGGGTTGGTTGAGAAACAAGTGATCGAAGCTGTCGATGCATTGGTGAATGCGGATAGTGCGAAAGCAATGGATGTATTATCTGTTGAGAAAAAAATAAATGCTATGGAGTTGGCTATTGATGAAGAGTGCACGCGCATAATCGCATTGCGCCAACCCGCCGCCAGTGATTTACGACTATTAGTGGCGGCGACGAAAGTCAATATTGATTTGGAGCGGGTGGGTGACGAAGCCAGTAAAGTGGCAAAAATGTCCATTGAGTTAGCGGAAGATAGTGTCTTGCCGAAAGGGTATGTTGAGGTCCGGCATATTGGTGCGCACGTTTGCAGTATGTTACGGGATGCGTTGGATGCTTTTGCTCGCTCTGATGTTGACGCGGCTATGGATGTTGTGCGAGAGGACAGCATTGTTGATATGGAATATGAATCAGCGATGCGTCAATTGGCTACATTCATGATGGAAGACCCGCGATATATCACACGGGTACTGAATATTATGTGGAGTCTACGCTCTTTGGAGCGTATTGGTGATCATGCCCGCAACATTGCGGAGCAGGTCATTTACTTGGTTAGGGGAAAAGATGTGAGGCATCGATCTCTGAATGAACTCTCTGATTAGTGCTTTCTGGGTTTGGGTTTATAAGCCCTGTACTATCTTATCCCGTTGATTGGAAATATCCTGTATTGCTTTGGCTTGTTCGATTAGCTGAGGAACCTGCTCAATAGGTATTGTTGATGGAAAAGGAATACCTCCCTCGGAGATACTTTCAAGAGATAGTGGGTTCTTTATCTCACTTTTACCAATGCCACCGAGGGCTAGAGTTGGTTCTTTAACTCGACCAAACGCTTTGTCGATACTTTCTTGTGATAGTGACTGAACGATATTTGCATTTGGATCTATTTTCATCAAAAAATTCTCCGCATTAGGATTGGGCTGCTTGGTAAATTGCCAAACCCCCTCAGAGTCTTTCCAACGGTAATAAGTATTTTTGGCTGCTTGGATTGATTTGCCTTCGGCATCAATGGTGGATTGTAAGGGTTTTGGTGCGCCTTTTTTTCCTGACCCCCATTGAATCCAGGCATTCTGATCCTCTCCCGTTAAGGTTTCTACTGGTCCCGAAACTTTAGAAGAGACATTGAAGGATGGAAGGTTGAGATCGCTTAAGGTCATAAGGGGACGACCACTCGGACCTTTCAGGAAAAAAGGGGCTGCTAATGCGGCGACGAGCATAAACATCATAAGTTTGCTAAAAAGCTTCATTCTCAAGCCCTCAAAAATAACCAGCGGATATAGTTTAAGTATAGGTTATCACTCGTTAAAGTGATACGTATTCGCCTGCTTTGGGCTATTCATTGTTTTGGGAATTCAGTACACTGCGAGCATTACTTATGCCTACTAAGGACCTCTATTATGCCTTCTTTTGATGTTGTTTCTGAGCTTGATCTCCACGAAGTGTCCAATGCGGTGGATCAGGCAACACGTGAAGTATCCACACGTTTTGATTTTAAAGGGACCAAAGCGCGGTTTGAATTAAACGAATCGGTGGTTACGCTATATGCTGAAGCCGAATTTCAGCTACAGCAATTAATGGATATTCTCGAAGGGAAGCTGATTAAGCGCGGTGTTGATATCGCTTGTATGGAAAAAAGCGACCCAGATGTGAATGTGAGTGAGGCAAGGCAAACGGCAACTTTACGTCAAGGTCTTGAATCATTGCAGGCTAAGCAGCTTGTTAAAATGATTAAGGAAGCCAAACTTAAGGTACAGGCGGCTATACAGGGTGAAAAGGTGCGTATCACGGGGAAAAAACGTGATGATTTGCAGGCCGCCATTGCCGTGTTAAAGGATGCTGAGTTTGAGATGCCGCTGCAATACAATAACTTTAGAGATTAATGAGATTCAATGGGTGGTTTAATGGTTCGGCGTTTGGGGAAGTGGCAGGAAAAGTGGCTGCCCTCTCCGAGCCCACTTTGAATATCCAAGACCCCTTCGTGGTGCCTAAGGCTGTGTTTAACAATCGCCAGCCCCAGGCCTGTGCCCCCAGATGCTGTCTGGCGACTGGGGTCTGCGCGGTAAAATCGCTCGGTGAGCCGTGGTATATGGATTGGGTCGATACCAACGCCATTATCAATAACTGATAGGTGGGCACCATCACTGTCTTTCCACCAGCGTATTTCTATAATACCACCCGCATCGGTATATTTGATGGCATTAAAGATGATATTAGAAAACGCATTTTGTAGTTCTTTCATGTCACCCAGAAGCCCTACTGGATGATCAATAACTAGCTGTATTGTATGGTTTTTTTCGGTATTCAGTGCCTTTGCGTCTTGCTGTATGCGTTGTAATAAGCCAACAACGTTGATGGGCTCATGAGGCGTCTTTGAGGCGTCTGTTTCCAGACGAGAGAGCAGCAAGAGGTCGTTAACCAGTATTTCCATACGCCGTGTTTGTTGGTCAATTTGTGTCAGCCCTCGGTGTAGAGCAGGGTGTTCATTTGATCCAAATAAGTCTAAGAATGTTTCTATATAACCTTTGATCACGGTTAGCGGGGTACGCAGCTCATGGGATACGTTACCGACGAAGTCTTTGCGCATCTGCTCTAAATGAATTAATCGAGTGACATCTCTGGCAATTAGGATGCGATTAGTCCGGCTAAAGTAAGACAATGTTACATGCAGAGTCACGGCCGGGTTGACGGGTGAGGGCATGTGTATGCCATCACGATATTCACCGCGTTCGTAATAGGTAATAAAAGCCGGGTCTCGTAATAGGTTAATGATCGGTTGACTGCGGTCTGTATTACGCATCAAGCCTAGATGTTTCTTTGCGGCTTTATTCCACCATTCGAGCAAATCGTCTTCGTTGATAAGCACAACAGCATCTTGAATGGCATTGGTGGATAAACGGGACTTTTCAATCGTTTTCTTGAGCTTCTTGGTTTTGGTCTTGTGTTTTTTCCGTTGTCGGTAAAGCTTGTCGAAGACAAAGCCCCATAACCCAGAAGCTTCAGGTAGCTCTTCAGACTGAGGGTCTTCAAGCCATGAAGCAAGTTCCTTTAAGTAGAGAAGTAGCCAGGAAATATAGAGGAACAAACAAAGAAAAGCGCCAGCCCACGGCTCTCCCACAAGCCAGCCTACACTACCACCAATAATACAAATCAACAGAAATTTATTGAGCTCTAGTTGCCAATGCTTGTACACAATCTATTAACAACCTTTGCCCGAAAATCGATAGCCAGTACCACGTACGGTTTGTACTAAATGATCTAGCTGATGTGGTGTTAGGGCTTTTCTAAGTCGGCGAATGTGAACATCAACCGTGCGGTCTTCCACATAAACGTTTCCTCCCCACACTTGGTCAAGCAATTGCGCACGGGTATATGCACGGTCTTGATGAGACATGAAGAACTCAAGTAAGCGGTATTCTGTTGGCCCCATATCCACAGTGGTGTCATTTGCGGTAATGCGATGGCTAATGGTATCTAGAGATAGCCCTGAAAGCTCTAGTGGTTTCCCCTGAGTGCCTTTTGAGCGTCGCAACACGGCGTTGATTCTGGAAATGAGCTCTCGGGTAGAGAAGGGTTTGGTTATGTAGTCATCACTACCTGCATCCAACCCTTGTATCTTATTATCTTCTTCGCCTTTGGCGGTTAGCATGATGATGGGTATTTCTGAGGTTGCGTCATCGCGCTTTAGACGTCTAGCAAGCTCAACGCCGCTGATTCCCGGTAACATCCAGTCGAGCAGTATAAGATCCGGACGTTTATCTACGACCATTTCATGGGCACTTTGGCCATTATTCGCTTGGATCCAAGAAAAACCTGCAAGCTCGAGGGAGACAGCAATCATTTCACGAATCGCTTCTTCGTCATCGACAATGAGAACAGTATTACCGGACATGAGGGACTCCTTTGTAATGGTTAAAACAATGTGCCCCATATTAAAGGGTGTGACTGTTACATTTACATGACAGGTCTATGACGGGTTAAGCCTTCTGTATATATTATATGCGAAGTTGGCAAAAAGGGTTTTAGGACAAACTATAGTGCAAGAAGATTCCGGTAAATATGACGGCGCCGACCCAGTGATTGTGTAGAAAAGAAGCAAAGCAGCGATCGCTGTCCCTATGGCGAGCTTGCCATAATTGCCAACTCCACAATATACATGCCATCAGTAAACCTGCGTAATACCAATGGCTTAGTCCTAGTTGCTGGCCAACTAACCAAAGTGCTAATAAGGCGAGCATTTCCAGGATAGCAATCATGACTAGATCAGCATCCCCGAATAAAATGGCGGTGGAACGAACACCAATCTTGAGATCATCTTCGCGATCCACCATGGCATAAAAAGTATCGTAGGCGACGGTCCATAACAGTGTTGCGGTATAGATAAGCCACGCATAGGTCGGTACTGTTTCGTTGGTGGCAGTGAAAGCCATTGGTATGGACCAGGCGAATGCTGCCCCTAACACCACCTGTGGAAAGTAGGTGTAACGTTTCATATAGGGGTAGCCACACGCCAGCGCGAGGGCACCAAAGGACCACAGGATTGTGCTGAGATTAGTGAACAATACTAGGATGAAACACAGCAGGCCAATGATCGCAGCGCATATTAGTGCTTCTTTGGGGCTGATGCGTCCAGTGGCTAGTGGTCTATTTTGAGTGCGTTGTACATCCCCGTCAAAATCCCTGTCGGCGTAGTCGTTGATGATACAGCCACCAGTACGGGTGAGAATAACACCGGCGATAAAGATAAAGAGGTTTTTTGCGGATGGCTGGCCTTCTGCTGCAATCCACAGTGCCCATAACGCGGGCCACATTAGTAGATAGATGCCAATAGGCCTATCTAAGCGCCCCAATTGAATAAAATCAGGTAAACGTCGAAATCGAGAGTTAGATAATTGTAAGTCTTGTAGAGACACCTGAATTCACACCTATGATCTAGATTGATTAGGTATTATAGCCCTAACACGCTGATTTACAGTGAATAAAAAGGACAGTTAGGTAAGAAAATTTCATTCACCAGTAATGGTGCTCGATTAACATAGAATACGGAATGACGCCCCCATAGCCACTGTGGGGCTATCGGTTGGGAGAGAGGGAGCTGACTGCTATGAATGCGTTTTACGGTGATTGGGCCCCGGGATACATGGGGAGAACTAAACAGTGCAGCGCCGAGAGGTTTAGTACCCAATCGCGTGAGTAGCTTCGCTTCTCCCATCAATGTTGGCATTGGTATCAGGGTGCGGGCAAATACCCAGGGTTCATCATGACATAATAATTCCACTTCGCGGATAAATGGCTGTGAACGCGTGCGTAACGATAATGCAAATTGTTCTATCGCAGTGGCTTTGCCTTGGTATTGCCGTAACAGGTTGACACAAAAATGATTATTTGAGATTTGTTGCAACCTTTTGGTGAGGGATCCAGGGTCAAACAGCCAGCTTCGGCAATGTTGTGGAACCTGAAACAACGCCATTCCATGGGCGTTAGTGGTTTGAGTGGCGATGGAACATCGTGTTTTTAAAGGAAAATTTAGCAAAATGCGGTCACTCCAATCCAGATTCGGATATTCTAGCGGATATCAGTAGGCAGCAACAGTCATCTGCGGTAGAGGACAATTTGTGACTTTAAACTGTCATACTGCTACGAAATAATGCGGGGATCTGTCATTTTTCCTAGGATAAACTGACGCCAGGGCCTTCTGTAGCTTGATTTTTGCCATTGGGACACGTAATTTAGCCGTGCAAAATTGCCCCGGTCTTTTTAGCAGTATGAAGAGACAGAATTGAAGAGAGAGTAAGTCATGAAAAAGTATGAATGTATTGTCTGTGGTTATATTTATGATGAAGCGTTAGGTGATCCAGAAAATGGCGTGGCACCTGGGACCTTATGGGCCGATGTAGATGAAGATTGGTTATGCCCTGATTGTGGCGTAGGCAAAGAAGACTTCGAAGAAGTTGAAGACTAGTTGATTTAGGGCTTTAATGCTCCCGGTGATAGGGCCAGGTAGGATATTTCTATGATAAAAACAGACCTCGAAGCGCAGTTAGCGGAACAATTATCCATATCTAAGGATGATGCACGGGATGTGCTGAATGTGATGTTAGATGAAATAACCTTGGCCCTAAGTCGTAATGATCGAGTGAGCTTTATTGGTTTTGGCTCCTTTGATGTTCGACCCAGAGCTGCTCGTAACGGACGCAATCCGCAAACGGGTGAGCCAATCGTGATACCTGCAAGTAATGGGGTACATTTTAAACCAGGAAAAGCCCTTAAAGATGCAGTCATTGCATCTTAATCACTTACTAGAGAATAGAAGATATGAAATTTTGGATTATGTTATTGGTATTGGGCTGGCGTATGAGCTGGTTAAGCCGAAACAGTGAAGGTTTTCAAAAGCAATTAGAAGGTAAAGACTTCATCTTGCAATTTCGTACTGCGGATGGCGGTATTGCGCGGCACTATCATGTTGCCAATGGCCGTGTGCAAGCATCTCCCGGCGTGCATCAGCAACCGGCAATGACGTTGGCATTTAAGGACTCTACCTACGCGTTTGAGACGATTATGGCGGCGGGTAAAGACCCTGCGGTATTTATGAAAGGCATGCAGGCACAAGATATCAAAACTGAAGGCGATGTCAGTTTGATGATGTGGTTTATGGGCGTAAGTAAATACTTAGGGCCAAAGAAAAAGAAGAAGTCATAACATAATTCGAGCAAAATCCGAATGTAAAAGGCCGCAACTGTATGCGGCTTTTTTGTTGGTTGCCGAGCGAAGGCCCCAACTGATATGCTTCTTAGCGATATTTGAGCATTTACTACTTTGGTATAAGCTTATAGATAAACGATAGTATTTGCAGGATTAGGGGGCGTAATGCAGGACGCACGACAAAGTAGTCGAATAGTGATCAATACAGGCGGCCGCCTTGGCGATGCTGTGTCTTAGTATAAGCGGGTCTGTGTTTGCATCATCGACTCAAGAATCGATATCTTCTCCTTTTATTAGTGAAAAGACTGAGGCAAATCAGCAGCTTATTATTAAGTATGTATTGCATGAGGCTGGTGTGTATGACTTGCTGCGGCAGATGCCGGATTTGATTACTCAGGAGATCGTGAACCTTAAAGCGTCTGCAATGCCCTTGACTGAGGCAGAGCTCGCCCAGCTTCGATTGAATCTAAAAGGCCGGTTGCAGACCTCGGAGATGAAGCAAAGTATTGTGAGTTACCTGCAGTCGCGTATGTCGGAGTCAGAACTTCTGGCAGTAAAACGGATGTTGCAGGCGCCAAATGTTATGCAATTTAAGCAGTTGCAAGAGGATGCTGACAATGAGGTTGCTCATGGGCATATGCGAAGTTATAAGGTGCAATTGCAGGAAAATGCCCCTAATAAATCACGTGTGGCCTTGGTGGAGCGACTGGATACTTCGCTGGGTCAGACGCGATTAGAGACAGGAATTAAGGTTGAGCTAAGAAAAAACCTACTGGCGAATGTCTCGTGGATGAAGTCTAGTCAAGTGCTGCCGGAAAACGTGTTGGAAAAGGAATTGGCAGAGTATCGAGAGCGGGTGGGTGGACATATTAATGAAAATGCCCGTGTATTTTATCTATATCTGTTCAAGAAAACACCCAGTAAAGATATCAGAGGCCTTATCAGCCGTTACTCCAACCCAGAGTTTGAAACCTTTATGGAAAACTGCGAGGGTGCCATTCTGAATAGCTTCAAAAAAGCCCGTCGAGACGCCTATAGTGAGACGACCTTAGCGGGTAACTAAGGTCGTTCATAGTGGTCATGGTTCATTCATAGTCTATATGTTATTTCTCGAGACAGCGGGCCATCGACATTAGGTCATCTTTGCCGTCTATAATCCGCTGTACGATGGCGTTAATATCTTCGGGTTCCAGTGTTAACTCTGCCAGTAGTTCTTCATCAATGGGTTTCTTGGGGCCTTGCGCTAGCCCATGATTAATCATGGCTTGAGTACCTACATAGAGCAGTTGGCTGTACACTTTATTCTCGCCATTATATTCAGGAGAGTGTTGGCATCGGAGCGCATATACAACTTCCTCGGGCATATTCCAACATTCCATTAATGCACTGCCAATTTGATCTCTCGTCACCCCCAATAAATGGTGCTCAATGTAGATATGGCATATATGTGGATTGGCTTCGATATAGCGATTGATCAGCGAAAAGTAGGGTGGAAAGATGTGGGCAAGCACAAGATAACCGTAATTGTGCAGTAGACCACTCAAATAGGCCAATCCCATAGAAGGGCGTTTACTGGGCGACATCGCTTTTACCAAGCCCTCCATCATAGCGGCACTGCACACTGCTTGATGCCAATAAGGCGTGATTCCGTGGGGCCCATCGGTGGGAATCTCTACGGTTTTACCCAGTGATAAACCTAAGGCTAGGTTGATAACCAAATCAAACCCGAGCACTCTCACAACTGCATCGTGAACAGACTTTATAGTACCCGGTGCTGCGTAATAGGGAGAGCTGGCCCAGCTGACGACTTGAGCGGCTAAACTCGGGTCTTTTTCAACCACTTCAGCAAGCTCGCCGACACCCGCTTCTGGGTTAATACGCAGTTGAATAATACGCTCAGCGGTTTCTGGTAGGGGGGGCATCTCCAAGGTTTGTTCTAAGCGTTGTTGTATTCGCAGGGTGGTAAACTGCTCCACCGCCTGGTTGATTTGTGAAACCGAGCTGTCTTCTATATCAAGTGCAACTGCGGGAACACAATAATTGCCAGATTCAGCAGATTCCACTAGTTTCAAAAATTGCTGTTGGCTGAGTTCAAGGTAGGATTCAGAGTCACCCACTTCTAAGTAGAGTTGAGTGCAGGCTAATAGTGAGCTATCTACCACTGTAGGAATGTCGTTTAAGAGCGGAATTGCGGGGATACGCTCCGTTCCATGCTTTTCTGCAAGCTTACTGCTGGCCTCTTCTGTAAGCCCTTGAAAGTTCCTCCCCAGCGCCTCACATATGCGTGTAAGGTCTAGAAAGGTGTTTGCGGCCATCAATAATTGGATTTTTCCGATACAGTCTTCCAGTATCACCATGGTGACGATAGAGCTTGCGCTAATTTCGCTAGCGCTACGCAATTGGTGCAGAGGTACTACAGTTTCGCTGCTAATCACTTTGAATTCTATGCCTTGTTCGGTTAGGCAGTTTTCTACTTGGCTTGAAATCGACATATCGCCTCCTGAAATACTGTCTATTCAGGATAGACGGGAATTGTATGTAATGACAATAGGCCGACAGATAACCTAACCTTAGTTGGTATTGGGGGTGATGAAAAATCGTCGATTTTCTTACGATGGACGGGTCTTTGTAATAATCCCCGTCCTCCAATAGAAAGGAAAGTCCACGATGAACGCCCCCGCTAATGTTACGCGTTTAGTTTTTGAGTTGATCGGATGTGACACAGAAATCCGAGTTATTGGTTTTACGGGAGAAGAGGAAATCTCGGGGCTTTTTTCTTTTACACTGAATTTGGTGTGTGAAAACGATGTTCTCGACGTTGGTGCATTTTTATCAAAACCGGGATTGTTGACGTTTATTGATAGTCATAACTCACGGGTGTTACACGGGGAAATTATTCAAGCAAGCTACGTTAATCGCGGGCGACGCTTTACCCAATTCAGTGTGATGCTGGCGCCAAAACCGTGGTTTCTACTGAGTCGCAGTGGAAATAGAATTTTTCAGCAGCAGTCCGTCCCGGATATTATTAGCACATTATTGAGCGAAGCCGATATTCGTGGAAGTGATGTAAGATTGGATTTGCGGCATAGCTACCCTGCTCGTGATTACACCGTGCAGTACCAAGAAAATGAGTGGGATTTTATTTGCCGCTTGATGGAAGAAGAAGGTATTTTCTATTTCTTTGAGCATAATCTGGATAAACACACGTTGGTGTTAGGTGATCATAATGCGTGTTTTGCTCCGTTGCCGGGTTCTCGTTCGATTGCTTATCACCCCATCACGGGTTTAGTGGCGGGGCAGGAATCTATTCATGCGATGACTCTAGAGGAAACCATCGCAGCAGGGAAAGTGAGCTTACAGGACTTCTTTTTCGAAAAACCGTCTCTTTCGCTAATGACCAATGCCACAGTAAATAATCCTGGGGCAAGAGCTGATTTGGAGCAGTACTATTATCCAGGGAATTATCAGCACCCAACGGAAGGAAAACGTTATGCGTCGCTGCGTGCTGAGGCATTAAATACGTTTACGGTATTGGCTGAAGCGAGCACTAGTAGTCAGCGTTTTATGCCGGGTTATGTGATTGGTGTTGAGGGACACCCAAGGGTAAGTATTAATCGCGATTATCTTATTACGAAGGTGACACATGAGGGACGTCAACCACAATCGTTAGAGGAGGGGGCGTCGACGGAAGCGTATTCTTACCTGGCCAAATTAACCTTTATTCCCAACGATGTAATCTATCGCCCCGCTCGAGTGCATCCGATTCCTTATATTGCAGGTACAGAGACTGCGGTAGTCACAGGGCCGGCAGGTGAGGAGATTTATACGGATGCCCATGGCCGTATTAAACTGCATTTTCATTGGGATCGAAAGGGAGGGTACGATGAAAAAAGCAGTTGTTGGGTTCGGGTGTCCCAAGGAGCCGCAGGAGGGCAGTGGGGCAGTATGTCGATCCCTCGTGTTGGAGAGGAAGTCATTGTCGCCTATGAGTCCGGGCACCCCGATCGTCCCGTAGTCATTGGGCGAACCTATCATGGGCAGCATCCATCGCCTTACCCTCTTCCCGCGAATAAAACTCGATCTACGCTAAAAACTCTCAGTACGCCAAATGGTGGTGGGTTTAATGAAGTGCGCATTGAAGATAAAAAAAGCAGTGAGCAGATCTTTATTCACGCAGAAAAAGACGTGGATGTAAAAGTTAAAAACCACTGGCGAGAAACCATCGAAAACGATGAGCATACTAAAGTCGAAAAAGAGAGTTTTACTAAAGTCGAAAAAGACCATCATAAAACAGTGGATGGTCAACACAATGTGAGTGTAGGTAAGTCGCAATCTCTACAAGTAGGCAAAGATAGTCAGATTAAAACCACCAAAAATTATAATATGCAGGCCCAAGAAATTCACTTGAAAGCCGGTATGCAGTTAGTGATTGAAGCCGGTAGCGAAGTGGTCATGAAAGCGGGGAGCGGATTGATCACACTTAATCCTTCAGGAGTGACCATAAAAGGTGCGATGGTGAAAATCAATAGTGGTGGCGGTGGCGGTGGCGCAAAGTCGGCATCCCCTCAGGCGCCGACAGCACCTGAGCCGCCAGCCTAGCAGTGTTGGTAAAGTACAATATGCTTGGTCGATTGACTCTTGTCTTTCACGAGCTGCCATTGCTCGGGTAACGTTGATAGATCAATATCAATCTCTGCTTCCACATAGATATAGGTGCCCGGTTGGCTATACCCGTTACGAATCAATTGTTCACAGCAAGGTTGTAATAATTGTTGATTAAAGGGAGGGTCAAGAAAGATGAGCTGAAAAGGTTCGCTTACCGAGGCAGATAAATATTGCAGTGCATCAATCTGATGTACATTACCACGAGTACATTCTAGGGTAGCCAAATGTTGCCGTATTTGATCGGCAGCCATTGCAGACTTTTCTATAAACTGAACGTTTTTTGCACCTCGGGATAGCGCTTCTAGACCCAGAGCGCCACTGCCAGCGAATGCATCCAATATGTTCACGCCTTCAATGTCATACATCAGCCAGTTAAACAGCGTTTCTCTGACTCGGTCTTGTGTCGGGCGTAAGCCGTCCATTGGCGTGAAGCTTAATTTTCTACTGCGCCACTCACCACCAATAATGCGTAATTGGTGGTGGCTTGTTGAGTTGCTCTGGTTTTGTGACGACTTGCGTTTTCGGCCCATCTTACTTTTTGCTTTCCGTTGTGATGTCTTGTTTGCCAAGTGCAATGGTGATGAGTTTTTCGCTATCGAGGGTTTTGGTGAAAGCAGCTTTGATACTCTCAACGGTGACCTTTTCGAGCTGTTTAGGATAGTTTTCTAAATAGGTAAGCGGTAAGTTGTAGAAGCCGATTAATCCGAGGTAATTAACGATGCGACTATTGCTGGCGATATTAAGAGGGAAGTTGCCAAGCAAATGTTTTCGTGCGTCTTGTAGCTCTTGTTCTGTTGGCCCTTTGGTGGCAAATTCAGTCAAGATCGAATGCATAAGAGTTGTGGCTTCATCTCTGGATTCATTCTTAGTTTGTAGGCCCATCATAAATGGCCCCGTAACGGCCATAGGGGAGAAATAACTGTACACACTGTAGACGAGCCCCTTCTCTTGTCGAATGGTTTGGTTTAAACGAGAGGTAAAACCTCCCCCCCCCAGTATTTCATTACCCAATACAAGTGAATACCAACGATCATCGCCGCGTTGGATACCGAGGGCTCCCATTAATACGTGGGATTGGCTTGAGGGGAACTCAATAAAATGTTGTTGATCTTTAGTGAGCGTGGGTGGTGTCGGTAAGCGTGGTGCAGGGCTACCTTGTTGAAGTCGCTCATCAATAATGTTTGCAATACTCTCTGCATCAGCACGTTGTATATCGCCAGTAATGGCAATGACCAGATTACTGGAAACATAGTAGTTAGCATAGAAGGCTTGTAGGTCTTTGATGGTAATTTCTTTTAGGCTAGCGGCTGTACCTTGTATGCGGTGGCCGTAGGGATGGGTGGCGTATAGTTGTTGGTAAAATTCACGGCTGACCAATTTTTTCGGATTTTGTTTTTCATGTTCAAGACCGAGGGTGAGTTGCTTGATTAAGCGTTGAAAACTGCCCTCAGGAAAACTGGGTGCAGATACAACACCGTAAAAAACATCTAGCGCCTGTTGTCTTAATTGTGGATCCGATAAGGTACGTAACGAGATAGTGGCCATATCGCGATAGGACCCATTGTCCAATACTGCACCTAGACTTTCAAAGTGTGCGGCTAGCTCGTCTACGTTATGGGTCGTTGAGCCTTCGGTAATCATACCATTGGTTAGCAGTGCCAAACCGGGTAATGTTTTGGGGTCGCGTGCGCCACCGGCATTAAATACAAGCCTAACATCAAGCATTGGTACTTCGGGTGCTTCAACAAAGAGTACCTGCGCCCCTTTTGTTGTGTTCCAGGATTGTATGTCGATATTGTGGGATTTAGCCGTGGCTTTTTCAATTATTTTTAGGGATGACAATTGTGTTTTAGGATCAAAACTTGGCGTGGTATCTGAGATTTCCGCGATGGTGTCGCTTACTTCTACTTGAGTTTCGGTATTCTCGACATTCTCAGTTGTGCTCGGTTTTATACCTCCAGGCATGTTGTAGAAAAGCACGATCATAATTGAGACTGTGATGATCATTATGTTGAGGGTTTTTCGGCTAAAGCGCTGGCGTTGTTCGGTAGTTTTAAAAGGAGATTTGTTGGTCATGTTAACGGTCCATTTCTTGTACGAGCAGCGTGTGAGATTCGAGTTATTGCTTTGGCGTTAAAGTAGCAACGGTTTTATTGTCGCGAATGAGATACTTTTGAGCGACGGATCGAATCTGTTCAGCAGTGACGGCTTTGAGGTGCTCCGCAAACGTATCCATTTCTTGCCAGGAGCGTCCTATGCTTTCCATACGTCCAATTTGATTGGCCTGACTTGAAATGGAATCTTGCTGATAGACAATGCCGGAAATAACTTGGGCTTGTACTCGCGCCATTTCTTCTGGGCTGGCAAGATCGGTTTTTAAGCGTTCGAGTTGTTCTGTCAGTGCGGCTTCGACATCTTCAACGGTATGGTTCTGGGTGGGAACACCACTGAGAAGAAATAAGGTATCTCCACGAGAGAAACCACCGTAGTTGGCACCCGCGCTAGCGGTAATCTGTTTGTTTCGTACCAATTCGGTTTCTATTCTGGCGCTGTAGCCGCCATCGAGTACGCCAGCCAACATGCGTAACGCATAGATTTCCCATTCTTCTTTCACGGTGTTTATGCCTGGTACGTTGTAACCGATATAAATTGAGGGAACATTGGCGGTGAGCTCGACATTAATACGACGCTCGCCAAGACCAGCCACTTCTGTTGGCGGAGCAACAGTGGGTAACGTTTTGGCGGCTATGGGGCCAAAGTATTGCTTTGCGAGGGCAAATACGTCTTTATGAGCAACATCACCGACAACAATTAGTGTTGCGTTATTAGGTGCGTACCATGTCTTGTACCAATCTAATGCGTCTTTATAGGTAAGGTTATCAAGATCATGCATCCAGCCAATGATAGGATTGTGGTAACCGCTGGATAAATAAGCGGCAGCCATAAAACGTTCATAAGTCCGAGAATTAGGGTTGTCGTCGGTACGCAAGCGGCGTTCTTCTTTGACGACTTCAATTTCCTTAACGAATTCATCTTCTGGAAAAATTGCGTTTGCCATACGATCTGCTTCCAACTCTATGCTGAGAGGCAGATTGTTAGCATTCATCATTTGATAATAACCGGTGAAGTCATAGGAGGTGAACGCGTTCTCTGATCCACCATAGCTAGAAATCAATTTTGAAAACTCGCCAGTAGGAACCTTATGTGTGCCCTTGAACATCATGTGCTCTAATACATGAGATACCCCCGTGAGGCCCACCGGCTCATAGCTAGAACCAATGCGGTACCATACTTGGCTTACCATCACAGGTGCTCGGTGATCTTCTCGCACAATGATCTTAAGTCCGTTATCTAAGGTGTGGGTATAGGTTCTTTCACTGGGCGATGGGGTTGCGGTAACGGCCGGTTGGCTGTTGGCAAATACGTTAGAACACGCGAGAACACTAAAACCAATAAGTAACGGGGTCTTAATGCTGCGTCGTATCAATGTCAAGCCACTGAACAGGGTGGTTAGGCTATTTTTCTGGCTGACAACTGACCTGCGTTTTTTGTGCGTTATTCGTTGCTTCATGATGTGTTAGATCCAACAAAATTGCTTTTTTCAATGTTTAGGGTGGAATGAAAGTGGTAGGATAACCGATCTTTGTGTTAATGACAGTGTGAATAGGGTAGAGGTTCCATCATGGCAGATATAGCGCAGCAACAAGCCGTTTTTTCTCGCTATTTTTCTCCGGACAAAAACGTAGTGGCAGTTGACTCATCCTCTGCGTTACAGGCAGCTTCCAGTGAAAAGCAGATTTTTGCACGATTTTTTGCCTCAGCGCCTGCGGCCGCCAATGATGCGATAGCCCAATCGAGTGTAGAGCCTGCTGTTGTTAAACCCGCGGTAGAATCGATTGCCGTTGAGCAACCTCATATTGAGGAGACTGCGGAGCGGCCGGTATCCGCGGACGTGGAATCCCGATCGTTTTTTAAACGGGTACGCAGTGGACTTAGTCGTACGCGGTCGAGCTTTACCAAGGGTATGTCTACCCTATTGATTGGTAAAAAAGAAATTGATGATGAGTTATTTGAAGATATAGAGACACAGTTATTGGTATCCGATGTGGGTGTTGAAGCAACTACACGCATTATTGATGCCTTAACCGATCGTGTGAGTCGTCAGGAATTGTATGATTCTGATGCTCTGTACGTCGCATTGCAGGAAGAATTGCGTGCTATTTTGTCGAATGACATGTCGGAATTTGTCGTTGATACGTCGAAAAAGCCGTATGTCATATTAATGGTGGGTGTTAACGGTGTCGGAAAAACCACCACTATTGGTAAATTGGCGAAGCGACTACAAAGCGAAGGCAAAACCGTTATGTTGGCGGCCGGTGATACATTCCGGGCAGCGGCGGTAGAGCAGTTGCAAGTATGGGGGGCGCGCAACGATATTCCTGTTATTGCTCAGCATCAGGGCGCGGATAGTGCGTCTGTTGTATTTGATGCAATGCAAGCAGCTCAAGCCAGAAATGTTGATGTGCTTATTGCTGATACGGCGGGGCGTTTACACAATAAATCCAATTTGATGGATGAGCTAGAAAAAGTACGCCGGGTGCTGGGTAAATTAGACAGTGAGGCTCCCCATGAAGTGATGTTGGTATTGGATGCAGGCACGGGTCAAAATGCCCTTAATCAGGTGCAGACATTTAATGATGCCGTGGATCTAAGTGCGATCACATTGACTAAGTTGGATGGTACTGCAAAGGGCGGCGTTGTGTTTTCGCTGGCGGCTAAGACCGATGTACCTATCAAATTTATTGGGGTTGGTGAGCAGATAGATGATTTACGTCCCTTTGACCCCGATGAATTCGTTCAGGCGTTATTTGACGAAGATCAGTAACCTTAATAAAGCCATGAAACGAATGGCGGGATAATAACAAATACCTTCTATGATTGCTTTTCAGCAGGTTTGTAAACGTTACGCAAATGGTAAGGACGCCTTGCAACAAGTGACCTTTCAGTTAGAGACTGGGGAGCTGGCGTTTCTTACGGGTCACTCTGGTGCAGGTAAGAGTACCTTACTTAAATTGCTGACATTAATTGAACGGCCTTCCCAGGGTCAGATCATGGTGGATAACCAGAATCTGAGCGCAATAACTCGTCCCGGTGTACCTTATTATCGGCGTAAGATTGGTATGGTTTTTCAAAATCATCAATTATTGTTTGATCGTACCGTATTCGATAATGTCGCATTGCCGCTCTTGATTAGCGGTTATAGTCGTAAGGACGCAGGGCGGCGGGTTAGGGCTGCATTGGATAAAGTGGGTTTGCTTAGTAAAGAAAATCTACTCCCTATTATGCTGTCCGGTGGTGAGCAGCAACGTGTTGGCATTGCGCGTGCGGTGGTTAACAAGCCACCAATATTGTTGGCGGATGAACCGACGGGGAATTTGGACCCAGCGTTATCTGCAGAGATTATGGATTTATTTCAACAGTTTAGTCAGGTAGGTGTGACTGTTCTCGTCGCGACTCATGATCTATCGCTGATTAATCGATATGACCACCGATCATTGGTGCTGAAGGAAGGGGCATTGATGGAGGAAGTTGACCCCGACGATACATTGCAAAAGCCGGCAGATGAAAACCCGTATGCTTCGGAGGTGGGGTAGATGAAGCGTATCCAGCCAGGATCCAGTCCGGGAGGCGCAAGTCGGACCGCAGCGGCATCCCCGCGGGGGGCGAGCCAGCAAACCGTCACGTTGGCTCAACGTTTTAAGAGTTATCGTAACCACCACAAGGTTGTAGCATTAGAGAGTCTTCAGCGATTACTCGCGACCCCTATTCCCACTATTATGACAGTACTGGTGCTTGCGATCGCAATAGCGTTGCCAGCCGGGTTATATGTCATGTTAAAAAATGCTCAAATATTGAGTCGAGATTGGGATGGTAGTGCACAGATATCGTTGTATTTGCAGCAAGACTTTCCAATGGATAAAGGTAGGGCGTTTGCGCGCAAGCTTGAGAAGCGTGTGGATGTTGCGCGTACGCAGTACATTTCAAAAGCTCAGGCGTTGGAAGAGTTCCAAGTGTTGTCTGGTTTTGGTGACTTGCTGAGTGAACTAGATGAAAACCCGTTGCCATCGGTTATTGTGGTTTATCCCAGTAACCGAGATGTCGCTCAAGCTGAAGATTTACGTCAGGCATTGGATAAGTTTCAGCAAGTTGATGCGGCCCAGCTAGATGCGGAGTGGGTTCAACGATTACATGCGATGTTAGATCTCGCAGAACGATTGGTGTTTGCGTTGGGTGTCGGTTTGGGGTTGGCAGTGTTACTGGTGGTTATTAATACCATCCGTTTGGCCATTGAAGCACGCCGGGATGAAATCGTTATCGTTAAAATGGTTGGGGCTACAGATGCTTTTGTACGACGGCCTTTCTTATATTGTGGATTATGGTATGGATTTGCCGGTGGGCTGATCGCGCTAATTATCATCGAGAGCATACTCTTTTGGGTTGATTCTCCCGTGGGCCAATTAGCGAATTTATACGGTAGCAGTTTTGACCTATCTGGATTAGGGTTCGTAAATACGTTGATGCTTTTTTCTGCCAGTGCTTTTATAGGTTGGCTCGGGGCTTGGTTGGCGGTGGGGCAACATTTACGTGCGATTGAACCGCGATAAGCGCGTATTAGGTGTAATTTTGGGAATGACCGTTGCTTTGACAGCTTCGTCATAATATGTCATAAAGGTTGTCGCTACCCCATATGTTGCGGCGTTGACCGTTACATATCAATGACCTAGAGACGTCATTGGGGGCGGTGTAAAAGTGACTGAATACACACAACGGTTAAATGTTAAGAAGGGAATCATTGGGAACCAATTGTTGGATTAGCACTCCTACAACAAGAGTGCTAGACTCAGCTAGAGTTTCTTGGAGAACACTATGAATACAGCGTTACAACCCGCTATGATCGCCGCTCCTGGTGCGAATATTGAGGCCTATCTACAGACTGTAGGTGGGGTTGCTATTCTTACTCATGAGCAAGAGCGCGAACTGTCGGAACGTTATTTTTATCAAGATGATGTAGATGCTGCTCGTCAGTTAGTACTTGCACACCTGCGCTTCGTTGTACACATCGCAAAAAGCTATTCGGGTTATGGCTTGTCACAGTCAGACCTTATCCAAGAAGGTAATGTCGGCCTAATGAAGGCGGTTAAGCGCTTTGACCCACAGGTTGGTGTCCGCCTTGTGTCATTTGCGGTGCACTGGATAAAAGCAGAGATTCATGAGTTTGTGTTGCGTAACTGGCGCATTGTTAAGGTTGCGACAACAAAATCTCAGCGTAAGTTATTTTTTAATTTACGTAGCAAGAAAAAACGCCTCGGTTGGATGAATCAGGCCGAAATCAAAGCTATTGCGGAAGATTTGGGTGTGAGCGTCAACGATGTTCGTGAAATGGAAGGCCGGTTGTCTGCCCATGACGCAACTTTTGATGCCCCAGTTGATGCTGATGAAGAAAAGGTCAGTACTGCGCCAGTGCATTACTTGGAGTCAGCCACTGAAGACCCTGCTGTCATGTTAGAGAATGACGACTGGGCAGAAAACAGTAACAATAAACTTTATAGTGCGATGGCAAATCTTGATGAGCGTAGTCGCGATATATTGGAAAAACGTTGGTTTGCTGATGAAAAGTCAACATTGCATGAGCTGGCAGCAGAGTATAATGTGTCCGCTGAACGCATTCGTCAGTTAGAAAAGAATGCGATGAAAAAAATGAAGGTAGCGATGCTTGAGGCGTAGTTTCAGCCTGCATTGTAAATAAGTAGTAAGAAAGGCTGATCTTGATGATTGGCCTTTTTTTATGGGGAAAAATAAGCGAGGGACAAATGGATAAGAGCGCTGTTCGACAGGGGCTTAATTGGATTGCATTGGGGGCCGGTTTACTGGGGTTAGCGGTGATATTAGGGGCGTTCGGTGCACATGGGCTCAAAAGCATGGTGACGGCAGCAAAGCTCACGACCTTTCAGGCAGCAGTGCAATACCACTTTTATCATGGTGTCGGCATTGTCCTGATAGGATTGGTGCAATTGCATTTACCTCCGAACACGCTGCGGTGGTCTGCGAGAATGCTAGTGGGCGGCATTGTGTTATTTTCGGGTAGTTTATATGCGATGACTTTTGTCGATATTAAGGGTTTGGGTATTGTGACCCCGATTGGTGGAGCGTTGTTTATTTTTGGTTGGTTGGCATTGTGTATCCACGTGGTAAAGCATCGTGCAAGCATAGCGATTGGTTAGTCTGTTATCAGGGAGGGGCTCTGACGTTTGCTGTGCTATTGGCGTCTTTTTCAGAAATTAGTGCCTTTTTCAGAATAGGGACACTTATTGTTCGAATAATTACAGGAAGTATTTGCGCTAAGGCCCGTGTTTCCGCGAAAATAGCGACCTTGATTCTAATAGTGGTAACGATAGGGCTTCTAGGAGTAGGTAACCGGCAATGGGTGAGCAACAGTTGAATATTCAGGTCAATGGCGAAGTAATGGCATTGCCGCCGATGTGTACGGTCTCTGTATTGGTGGAACAAATGTCGTTAACAGGTAAAAGAATTGCGGTAGAGCTCAATCGGGATATTGTTCCCAAAAGTGAGCATGCGAGTACGTCGTTAAAAGTCGGTGATGTTGTAGAAATCGTGCATGCTATTGGCGGTGGCTAATACGCTGTGTTTGCAGGGTCTACTCTGCATGTGATTTTGAGATTAAGACGTTATTGAGCTAAGACATTATAGAGACAGTTTAAGGTATAGATATGACAGACACGAAAATAACAATTGCCGGCATTGAATATAACTCGCGATTGTTAGTGGGAACCGGTAAATACAAAGATATGGCAGAGACAGGCCAGGCGATTGAAGCAAGTGGTGCTGAGATTGTCACGTTTGCTGTACGCAGGACTAATTTAGGGCAAAATCCAGGCGAACCGAGTCTATTGGATGTTGTGTCTCCTGATAAATATACTTTACTACCGAATACTGCCGCTTGTTATACAGCAGATGATGCGATCCGAACCTGTCGTTTAGCCCGTGAATTACTTGACGGTCATGATTTGGTAAAGCTTGAAGTATTAGGGGACGAAAAAACACTGTTTCCTAACGTGGTTGAGACCCTAACGGCGGCAGAGACGCTCATTAACGATGGCTTTAAGGTCATGGTCTACACTTCTGATGATCCTATTATTGCCAAGCAGTTAGCTGATATGGGGTGTGTGGCAGTGATGCCATTAGCCGCACCAATAGGCAGCGGCTTAGGAATTCGTAACCCTCATAATATTCGGATGATCTTGGAAGATGCAACGGTTCCTATCATTGTGGATGCTGGCGTAGGAACTGCGTCTGATGCAGCGATTGCAATGGAGTTAGGTTGTGACGGTGTGTTGATGAATACCGCGATTGCAGCAGCGCAGAAGCCAGTGCTGATGGCATCGGCCATGAAAAAAGCGATCGAGGCGGGAAGAGAAGCTTACTGTGCTGGCAGAATGCCAAGAAAAATGTATGCCAGCGCATCCTCCCCTATTGATGGCACATTTTTTTAGAACGGTTGTTGATAAAAGTGAGTGGTATGAACGACAAGAATAGGTCACAAGAGCGCCCTTCCGAAACATCTGTCGCAGGTGTTGATAAACCGCGAAGAATAAGAAGTTTTGTTCGACGCCAAGGTCGTTTAACGGAAGGCCAGCAGCGAGCATTGGATTTGTACTGGGATCAATATGGGCTGACGATTGAAGGTGGCCGTCTTAGTTATGCCAGCGTGTTTGGACGGGAAGCCCCCGTTATCTTGGAAATCGGTTTTGGCAACGGTAAGTCTTTGGTTGAAATGGCAAAAAATCAGCCAGAGAAAGACTTCATCGGCATTGAGGTTCATCGTCCTGGGGTGGGGTCATTGATAAACGAAGCCCACACTCAAGGTGTGCATAATATCCGGGTATACCATGATGACGCGATTGACGTGTTGGCGATGTGTATTCCTGATAATAGCTTGATGGGTTTTCAGTTGTTTTTCCCTGATCCATGGCATAAAGCTCGCCATAACAAGCGGCGTATTGTGAAGCCAGAGTTTATTCAGGCGATACATCAAAAACTACAATCTGGCGCAACAGTGCATATGGCCACTGATTGGCAACATTATGCAGAGCAGATGTTGGCGGTGATGAGCGCTGATGAGACCTTTATCAATTCTGTAGCAGCAGAGGTTTTGGTGGAAACCGGAGGATATTCGCCACGGCCAGACTATCGGCCAAAGACGAAATTTGAAAGTCGCGGAGAGCGTTTAGGTCACGGTGTATGGGATCTTATTTTTACAAAATTGTAATTGATTAAAATACATTCGAAAAACATAGTACAATAGTCAGCTAGTATAATAATGAAAAAGATACGCGGATGCTATGAAGTAGAGGGAACTGCTTCGTAGATTACTGAAAACGATGTATCGATAAAAATGATAATAACCATAAATAATGACAAGATGCATTCATAGCATCATATTCTTACTAAGGGAATAGTGGGGGTGTTGGGGAAAAGAGGGTTTCATGCTAAATATTGCGGTGCGTTTTATCGGGGTAGCCCCCTATCTATGTCGACTTTTGTTGTTGTCCTTACTGTGGATAACCCATTCTAGCTACGCCCATGTTCCTGCAGATTTTTCCATTGGTGCTCCAGACCCGTTCCAGCAATGGAAGGTGCTGGAAACTGAAAATTTTAGAATTAACTATCAGTCGGAACATCAAGCGTACGCGCAAAAAATGGCTGCTATTGCTGAAAACGTGCATACTAAAACCACAAAATTGATGAATTGGGTGCCTGAGAATAAAACCGAGATCATCATCAACGATAGTATCGACATGTCGAATGGGGGCGCCAGCACGTTACCCTATAATCGTTTCTTTATCTTAATGAATACACCAACCGAGGGTCAGCTACAAGATAACGGTGGATGGTTAGAGTTGGTGTTCACTCATGAATATATACATATATTGCATCTTGATCAGGCATCGAAATTTCCTGCGTTGGCGAGAAATATAGTCGGTCGTTTATTTTTTACGTTTCCACAAATATTTAACCCAAAATGGATTACTGAAGGGTTGGCAGTATACGGGGAAACAGAAAAGGAAAAAGGCTTTGGCCGAGGCCAAGGCAGTACGTTTCATAGCATGATGCGTGCTGAAGTTGCTAATGGGTTGCGTTCACTGTCTGAAATTAGTTTTCAAGGGTATCGCGGTACCGACTGGCCATCGGGTCAGGTCTATTTGTATGGCTATTATTTCTTCGAGTTTCTTGAGCATCGATATGATAAAAAATCTATCATCAAGTACATTCAAAATTGGAATAAGAATATTGTGCCGTGGCGTATGGACGCACGTTCTAGGCAAGTGCTTAGTGTTTCATCCGGCGAATTATGGAAGCAATACCAAGAGTATCTGGAAGCGAAATTCAGACCGGAAATAGATGCGCTAAAGGCTAAATCTCCCATTGTCACCACGCTCATTCAAACACCCAGGATAAACAGTAATCCTCGATTGAGTGCAGAAGGCAATCTCTATTTCTATCAGAGCGATGGGTCTGAAGAGCCAAGTATTCAGTGGATTGATAAGAATAATCAGATACATCAATTAGCTACCGTACAAGGTTTTAGCCAGTTTGATTGGAATGATAGCTCAGGCTTATTGTTAGCCCGTGGTGAGATTTGTGATAATACCAATGTCTATGCCGATCTATATCATTGGGACGTATCTATTGATCGATGGCAACGACTAACCGAGTGTGCACGCTATCCTCGGGCGGCTTGGAGATCGGATGGGGAATTAATTGCAGCAGTGCATGTAGAGCAAGGAAGGGCAAATCTTGAGTTGTTGGATAAAACCGGAAAATTAATTCGTCGATATCCGCCGTTGGCAGAAGGGGATAGCATCGGTGATGTTGATTGGTTTGTGTCTGACGGGGCGGCTGCGGAGCATCTTGCAGGAAATATTGTAGCGGCGGTAAAACGAAAGAAAACCGGATGGAATTTAGAAGTATTTGATCCTTCAACTGAACAATGGCAAAAATTAACGCTAAACGGTGATCTCGAATCAAAACCTAAGTTCAGTGAAAATGGAGAATGGGTATATTTTGTATCGGATAAATATAATAATCATAACGTAAGGAAAGTTCGGGTGACCGGAGGAGCTGTTCACACGTTATCTAATAGCGAAACGTACGTGAAAGATTTTGTCGCCTTAGATAAGCAGCTTGTATTAATGGAATATACGGCGAACGGTTTTACGATAACGTCGCAACCGGAAAAAGGTGTGAGTGCAGAACACTATGAGGCAAAGGACGCCGAACCTACACTTGTGCAAAGCTTTGAAAATTCCACATCTTACAATCCAGCACAATATAGCGATATTAAAGACTATAGCCCGTGGCCATCGATACGCCCTCGTTCGTGGTGGGCGGCTATTTTGGCCGACGGTGATGAAAATCGATCGTTGCAGCTGTTTATTGACGGCTCTGATGCACTTGGCTTTCATCAGTGGCAATTGGCCCCTACTTATTACTTCGACAAAAATGAATTAGGTGGAAGTGGAAGCTACATTTTTTATAATCGATTTGCACTGCTAGGTTCTAGAACCATAGATGCAATACAAGAGGCTGTTGATGGTCTGCCCGAGATTTATGAAGTGGAAGATCGTGTACAGCTTATCTATATGCAACCGTTAAATAGTTTGGAAGAGAGTTTTCGATTACACGCTGGAGTTGCTCGAGAGTCGGTGGAAAGAATTATTGAGAATGGCAATAACCTCGATGCAGAAGATAACATCGTAGGGTTGTCTATGAAATTCTCGAATGTGGAATTCTATACTCATTCAGTAAGCCAGGAAGATGGTCGAACCATTAGTTTAAGTTTCGAGAAATACAATGCATTTGGCAATGGAGTGCATGAGGGACCTGTGATTACTATGGATTGGCGGGAATACGTTAGTCTTATGGGTAACCATGTCTTGGCGTTACGATGGGTGCAGGGTAAGGCTTCTGGTGACGCTAAGGAATTCGAGTTAGGAGGTAACATTGATCAACTTGATGCGCTAGCGGGAAATATTGGTTTTGGTTTGGCGAATTTTGGTTTGCGTGGTTACGATAGGAATCAGGCGGAATTGGAAGGCCATCAGGTGAGTTTGTTTTCCGCTGAATGGCGAGCGCCAATAAAGGAATTCTTCGACGGCTTTATGGCACCACCGATTGGGTTAGGAAAAACCTCAATGAGTCTGTTTGTTGATACGGGCAGTGCTTGGGATGCTGGTGAAAGTCATCGGTATTATACTGGTGTAGGGATTGAACTTAAGCCACAGATATTGGTGGGACTAGACAATTTTCAGTTGGATACGCGTGTTGGTTTTGCCTATGGCCTTGATAAAGACCTTGGTAGTGGCAGTATCTATTTTAGATTGGGCGCTAGATTCTGATAGCTTAAATAAATAGCTGTAATAGTGTGTTGAGGTGCTCTCTACCTAAATCAGTCGGGCGCCATGATGTCAGGTCTTCTTCTAGAAGGCCTTGTTCAAGCGCTCGCTGTAGGGCTTGATGAGTTAAATCTGGAATAGTTTGATTGTGGGTGCGTTGAAAGAAATGGGCTTTATCAACCCCTTGATTGAGACGAAATGCATTCATAAAGAACTCCATTGCGAGTTCTTCCTGTTTGACTACGGATGATTGACTCAAGTAGGTTTTATGTGGGTTGAGGTAGTCACGCGGCGTACGGGTCTTTTGTGTTCTTATAATCTCTTTTGTATTGCTAAGTGTTATTTTGCCGTGAGCGCCAGCGCCAATACCAATATAGTCGCCAAATTGCCAATAATTGACATTATGCTGACATTGATGACCCGGCTTTGCGTAGGCAGATATCTCGTATTGTTCGAACCCCTGTTTTTTAAGAAAGGCTTGGCCTGCCTCCTGAATATCCCATAGATTGTCATCTTCTGGCAGTGTTGGCGGTTTGGTGTAGAAGACGGTGTTGGGTTCGATGGTTAGTTGATACCAGGATAGATGGCTTGGGTTCAATGCCACCGCACGTGATAAATCGTTGAGTGCCTCAGAGACTGTTTGATTGGGCAGGCCGTACATAAGATCTAGGTTTAGTTCCTTAAATCCTGCTTGGTGGGCGATGTTCGCGGCGCGAGTGGCTTCATCTTGATTATGTATACGGCCAAGTGTAATCAGTTGGGTTGGTTGAAAGCTCTGAATACCAATGGATAAACGGTTAATGCCGGCCTTAAAATAGTCGCTAAATTTATCTTGCTCAAACGTACCAGGGTTGGCTTCTAAAGTGATTTCAGCCGTTGGGTTGACGGGTACCAATTCTCGTACACCCGCCAGCAATCGATTCAATGCTGTTGCAGATAGAAGGCTGGGCGTGCCACCACCAAAAAAAATCGTATCGATAGCACGCCCTTGTACAAACGACGTATCTATTGTGAGGTCTTCAAGCAATGCTTGAACATAGTCATCCTCAGGAATGTTGTTCTCTTGATGACTATTAAAATCACAGTAGGGACATTTCTTAATGCACCAAGGGATGTGGATATACAGTGATAGTGGTGGTAACACATCGCTTGTAAGATTGTGCATTATTTCAATCCGAAGTTATTGTGCTTGCTGTTGGAGTTGTTTCATTAGCGATGCCAATGCTTGTCCTCGATGGCTGAGCTTATTTTTTATTTCTGGACTTAGTTGCGCTGCAACACATTGTTCAGAGGGTACAAAAAATACAGGATCATAGCCAAACCCGTTTTCTCCTCCGGGTGTTTGAGCGATATAGCCTTCCCATGTACCTTGGCAGATTAGCGGGGTGGGGTCGTCGGCGTGACGTAAATAGACGATCACACATTGGAACCGAGCGTTTCGTTGTGCTTCTGGAAATGTGGACACAGCATCTAAGAGTTTATTCACATTGTCCTTGTCGGTAGCGTCAGGTCCAGCATAGCGGGCGCTATAGATACCTGGTTGGCCATGTAATACATCGACCTCTATACCTGAGTCATCAGCTAATGCTGGGCGCCCAGTGATACGAGCAGCATTTCTTGCCTTTATCAGGGCGTTTTCAACGAAGGTTAGTCCGGTTTCTTCGGGTTCGGGTACTTCAAGGGTCTTTTGTGCTACACCGATATAACCAAGAGGGCTGATTACTTGGTTGATTTCTTTGAGTTTGCCTTTGTTGCCGCTAGCAATTACGATTTCAATGGTCATAGAGAGTCCGAAATTTAGTCTTTGTCGATAAAAAATAACTGGTCAAAGGAGACCTTGAGCCCCCGGTAATCTGGGATAGGCTGAACATCAATAGAAAAGCTAAGCCGTTCACCGTCATCAATGAAAAATTCTGATAGGTAGTAGATAGCGCTGCCTTCGGAGATTACATTGAATTCCAATGTGCGCTGTTGTCCTATCATGTTACTCACAGTGCCCTTTAATTGCGCGAGTACACCTTCAATCTTTCCTGACGATTGCTTTTTTTGGACTGCGATATTAAGCATGCCTCTACGTCGACTACGGGTAATTCCCGATGCGGTAGCAACGTCGGGCGTAAGCATTGTCGTATTGATTGCGCTGTAATGAACAATGTATTTGTCATCTTCAATTTTTTGCTCGGCACTAAGCTGAACACAGAATAGCGAACTAACAAGAAGCAGGACGCTTGATAAAAGGGACGATTGTTTCATAGCATTTTTCCAGTTTGATCTAGCACTAACATGTTGAGGGTTATTCGTGGTGTCGAGTAATATGATAAATGGCGGTTTCGCCAAATAGATTGGGCATCAACTTTGACGCTAAGCTGGCGTTGGCGTTGGCATCTATTACGGTTCGATCCAAAATGCTTAACGATTTGCGGTGGCATAATGCTTCGAAGTCCTTAAATGTACATAGATGAATATTCGGTGTGTTATACCAGGTGTAGGGCAAATTTTTTGATACTGGCATTCTGCCCTTAGTGAGCAGATAAAAACGACAACGCCAATGGGCGAAATTGGGGAAGGTAACAATGCACTCCTTGCCAATTCTTAGCATTTCGTCAATAACATGATCGGGGTAATGCACTGCTTGCAGAGCTTGGGTCATTACTACCATATCAAAGCTATCGGTTTTAAAATTACTTAAGCTCTCGTCCATATTATGTTCGATAACATTGACGCCCTTACGTACGCACTCAACAATTTGATCCGGGTTGATCTCTAATCCGTAACCGTGGATATTTCGGTGTTGTTTAAGCTGATCTAGGAGTGTTCCATCGCCACAACCTAAATCCAATACTCTGGATTCAGGTTCGATCCAGTCAATAATGGTATTCAGGTCACTGCGTAATGCCTTTTGTGCATTCATTGGTTAATCTCCTGCGCGATGCCATCCATGTAGGCGGTAAATAGCGCTGTATAACGAGGGATATCCAGTAGAAATGAATCATGACCCTGTGGACAATCAATTTCCGCATAGGAGACTTCTTTATCGGCCTCAATTAATGCATCAACTATTTCTTGTGATCGCTCGGGGGAAAATCGCCAATCGGTCGTAAAAGACATCACCATAAAGCGACATTTGGCACGGCTCAGAGCCTGAGTTAGATCATTATTGTATTCGGCTGCGGGATCAAAATAATCCAATGCGCGTGTCATTAACAAATAAGTATTCGCATCAAAATTCTTTGAAAACTCTTCACCTTGATAGTTGAGATAACTCTCAACTTGGAACTCGATGTCATAATCGAACTTTAGCTCTCCGGCACGTAACTCGCGTCCAAACTTCTCGCGCATCGCTTCATCAGACAGGTAAGTTATATGGCCAAGCATGCGCGCAAGAATTAAGCCGGTTTTTGGAAAGCTATCGGTTTCGTAATAGTGGCCACCATGAAATTCAGGGTCACTCAGTATGGCTTTACGGGCAATTTCATTAAACGCAATATTCTGAGCCGATAAAATGGGTGCTGCGGCAATGACGACGGAATGACGCAGGCGTTCAGGATAATCGATGGCCCACTGAAGTGCTTGCATGCCACCCAGGCTACCACCAACAACTGCAGCCCACTGTTTTATTTCGAGTAAGTCTGCCAAACGTGCTTGGCTTTCAACCCAGTCTTTTGATGTCACAATGGGAAAATCTGGACCGTAGGCCTTCTGTGTCTCTGGGTTAAGGCTCTTCGGTCCAGTGCTACCATGACAACCGCCGAGATTATTGATGCTAACGATAAAGAACGTATTGGTATCTAATGGTTTATTGGGCCCTATACAGGCATTCCACCAACCTGGCCGTTTATCATCGACTGAATGGTATCCTGCGGCGTGGTGGTGGCCACTTAAGGCATGGCAAATCAGCACTGCATTGCTTTTCTCTGGATTGAGGGTGCCATAGGTTTCGTAAACAATTTCATATTCCGGCAGTGTTTTACCACACTGTAGCAATAGAGGGGTGTCGAAATGCTGGGCCTGTGGGACAACGACGCCAATCTCTTGTTCAGAAGGCGCTACCGGTTTTTTTGGGTCAGACATGCAAGCAGATACTCAACTGCAGAGGGTGAATAATGTAATCGATCTTGACGGTGTGCCGTCGAAAACGGTCAATGTAGAATGCGCTAATTTTAACGCTAATAGGCAGAGAAGCCTAGCACCTTGAAGCTAGCTCGATATCGGCTTTACTTAGAAGATGAGAAGAGGTTTCTATTGTACGATAATTGAACGGTTTGTTGAGGCATCTATGGCTCTGTGTAGAGTGAATATTGACCGATGGGGGAGGCTGGCTATAAGTATTTTGGCGTGGCTACTGTTTTCTATTACGTCGGCACATGCTCTGGATAGCCGGGATGAGAGGCTAGAGGCGCTTGAAGCAAAAATAAACATGCTTAATCAGCGTCAAATAGCATCCTCGGAACTATTGGAGGAGTTGGCTAACCGCGTTGAAATCACCGGTTATGTGAGTTTGCGTGGGGGACAGTTGAGTGAAGACGGTTATACCTCACTTGGTGCGATAGAAGATGAGTGGACCTTTTCCAGTGAAACGACCTATGGCATTCAAATTGAGGCTCCGCTTGCACAAAATGCGACGGTATTATTGCAGTTTTCCGGTGATAGCTTGGAAAGCCAAGCTGAAGTCGATTGGGCTTTCTTAGAATATGAAGTGTTTCCAGGGTTAACTTTTCGAGGTGGTCGATTAAGAGTCCCTGGTTTTATGATGTCTGAGTATAGGGAAGTTGGTTATGCCTATCCCTGGGTGCAGCCACCACTAGAAGTTTACGGTGTGACACCCTTTCTTCGCTACGAAGGTATTGATTTACGTTACTTTGTGTCTGTTGGTGATATTGATCTTCGGGTTAATCCATTCATAGGGAGTACGAGAAATCAGGATCTTACCGTAGGGAAAATCAAATATGCAGAGCAAAACAGCCATTTTGGTGGTGTTGATTTCCAGATTAACTATCGCGATATCACGGCTCGATTCAGTTACTCAAAATATTCTTTTGATATTGTGAAGGCCACCTGGGATGACTCTATGGAGCTGCTTATCGAAGGCCAAGAAGTGGTGCCGGGGGTGGATGTGCCTGGATTGCATGATGTTCTCGATGCATTGGCAAATGAAGCGATTCCTCAAGTTCAGGCGGGTATTCAGACACAAATTGATGACGGGTTTATTGATCCAACGGTGGGAGCGGGTTTGATCGCGGCGTATTCGGCGGAAGCGAGCTCTTTGTTAGCTCAACGAGCAACCTACGTCAATGACTCGCTGATGGGAGGGTCACAAGATGCAGAGTACTTTAGCCTTGGCATCAGTTATGACACAGAGCAATGGGTTATGCTTGCGGAGGTCACGAGCGGAGGTATCGGTGGGGCATTTCCTGATGCTCGTGGAGGTTATGCGACCATAGGATATCGCGTTGGGAATTGGATGCCTCATCTAACCTATGCGCGGATAGATGCTACGGATGAAGATGAGCGTGAACCACTGAATGAATTAGAGGTTAACCAAGCGCTGTGGACGGATCCCACTTTGGCACAGGGTTTGGCGGGAGCCGAATATTTGATAGAGCTTGTCAATGATACTCGCCTATTAAGTGGTCCAGAACAGCGATCTTGGATTGTTGGATTACGCTGGGACCCCATTGCGGGTATTGCAATAAAGGCGGAGTATCAACGGATTTTTCTACCTGGGGACAGTTACGGATATATCCTGCCCAAAAGCATTGTGGACGGGTCGGGTGATGCAGTAGGGGGCTCGGGGTTTCAGGAAAAAGTGGACACAGCGACGGTGGTGAAACTGTCACTGGATTTGGTGTTTTGATGATGATTACGTATAAACGTCTTTTCCTCACACTGTTAAGTATGCTATTTATGATGAGTGTTTTTAGCGTCGTTCTGGCGGAACCTGACGAGGAAGATACGTTCTATATTATTGTCAATAAGAATAATTCTATCGAGACCATCACTATTGGACAGCTAAGCCGAGTTTTTACCAAAAAAACGAAGAAGTTTGACAATGGGGTTGCTGCGCTACCCATTGCGCAAAGAGCCAGCAGGTCTGTGACCCAGTTATTTAATCTCCGTGTTTTGAAAAAAAATGCGAAGCAATTAAAGTACTACTGGTCTAGAAAGATGTTTTCCGGTTCGAGCAAGCCGCCGAAGGCATTGTCATCTGATATGGAGGTCGAAAAATTCGTGGCAAGTTTACAAAATGCCATTGGTTATGTGAGTCAGCTGCCAACATCGACACAAGTAAAAGTGTTAACGGTAGAACCGTAAAATCTCAAGAGTGTTTCTGCGAAATAAGGTAATAGTGTAATAGTATGAGTGGAATTCGTGATCTTTCGATACGACTAAAAGTTATCTTGGTAGCAGTCATTGGTGTTGTTGGTTTTTTGGTCGTAATGTGGGTTAATTTAAACTATTACCAAGAAACTAACGTGAAATTGGATAGCTTAAAAGAGGCAGAATATCCCGTCTTGCGGGGAGCCTATGAGTTACAAATCTCGTTAGCCGATATAGAACGCACCTATGAGTCCAGTTTTTTGGAATCCGATCTCGATACTCTGAATGAAGGGCGCCAGATTGTAGAAGATACTATCGAAGGCATTGGTGAACTAAAGCGAATCGCTCCTCATCTTGGAGAACGATTGGACCTTTTAATTAACAATTTCAAAACGTACTCAGATTCCCTTGATAGCTATACACAGGATTTTATTGACGGAAATCTAGACGAAGACATCATGTTCGAAGCATTTGAAGAGGTGAGTCGAAAAAGAAGCCTATATGAACGGGATCTTCGGGCGTTCACGGAAACGCTAGGCTATGACTTCGGTGATGCTATTCAAGGCATGCAGAATCAGGGTGTGATTGCAGTACAGCGAGAAATGGCGGTGGGTGCTGTACTTATTGTCAGCATTGTTTTTATCGCTTATATCTTAGTAAGGGATATCTTGTCTGCCCTCAACAAGGCAGTGTCTGTTGCTGACGCGATTGCCAAAGGAAACCTTGATATCAAGGTAAGTAGTCGGCGTGATGATGAAACCGGTCGCCTCCTACATGCCTTACGTACAATGCGTAATCGCCTTAAGGAGCAACGACTAGATGAGGAAAAGCGCGCAAATAATCAAATGCGCCTATCCCGTTTAAATGATGCGATGCGAGGTGAACTCACCTTGGAGGCGTTATCAAATCAAGTACTCAGCTGTATGGCGAGTGAACTGAATGTACTTGTCGCTCGATTATTTGATGTCGAAGAGATGAAATTACAGTACATTTCTGGCTATGCATTTGAACAATCGAATAATGATAAAAATACTTATGCCTTTGGTGAGTCATTGGTAGGTCAGTGCGCGTTAGATCGTGAAGTCATGGTTGTGGATCAAGTTCCAGAAAATTATATATCGATTTCTTCTGGTGTCGGTCGAGCGGTGCCAAAGCGACTCATAATTATTCCGCTAATACATGATGGAAAGCTTAAAGGTGTTATTGAACTAGCCTCTTTCGCTGAATTTGACGAAGACATGATGTCCTATATCAAAAGTGGCAGCGAAGGTGTGGCGATTGCAATGAATGCTGCGAAATCACGATTTAAGCTATCGAATATGTTATCTAAAACCCAAGCTCAAGCCGCTGCAATGGAAAATCAGAAAGAGGAGCTTAGGGTAACCAATGAGGAATTAGAAGAACAAGCGAGAGAGCTTAGAAACTCCGAAGAAAGCTTGCAAGCGCAGCAAGAAGAGTTACGTGTTATGAATGAAGAACTCGAAGAAAGAACGCGTATGCTGGATCATCAAAAACAAGAAATTCTAAAGAAAAATAGTGAACTAGAAAAATCCAGAGAAATATTGGTTCAAAAAACGGATCAATTGGAAATGAGTGGCAAATATAAATCTGAATTTTTGTCGACGATGTCACATGAGTTAAGAACGCCACTCAATAGTATTCTCATACTATCTCAAGGCCTGATTAATAATAAGAGCAAAAATTTAGCAGATAAAGAAGTCGAGCATGCTCGGGTGATCCACTCCTCAGGGGAAGATTTGTTATCATTAATCAATGATATTCTGGATTTATCAAAAGTAGAAGAAGGGAAGCTTGAACTTATTATTGATGAAGTACCAACCGTTGAATTCTTATCTGTTATCAAGCAACAGTTTAGCTATGAAGCAGAGACCAAAGGCGTTGCACTGATTACAGACGTCTCTGGTGCACCTGAGATGTTGTGCTTAGACAAACATCGTTTAAATCAAATTCTTAGAAATTTCCTATCCAATGCGTTTAAATTTACTGAGACTGGCAGCGTGACGTTGTCAATTTCTAGTCAAGATGAATATCTTGTTCCTACCAGAAAAGGTTTGGAACCTGGAAATTATCTTGTTATCAAGGTAACGGATACAGGAATTGGCATTCCGGAAGAGAAGCAGCAATCAATATTTGAAGCCTTTCAACAGGCTGACGGAACTACAAGCCGCCAGTACGGAGGCACTGGATTAGGATTGACGATATCAAGAGAGTTATCTCGCATTATGGGAGGGGAGATAACAGTCTATAGCGGCGGAGAAGGTAAGGGGTCAACATTTGCTTTGTTCTTACCATTAACCCCCGAAAATTATCATCAGGAGCCGACCGAGATAATTGCGGTTGATAGAAATTTAATGGAAGAGTCGATTACCTCTGTGGCTGATGAAGTTTCACTACAGCCTCTGAAAAGAGAAGAGCGGTCGGTTCTTATTATTGAAGATGATGAGAATTTCGCCAAAATACTTGCTGATCTGGCAGTGGATTTTGGTTTGATACCTTGGGTTAAACATAGCGGGGAAGATGCGCTATTGATCCTGCAAGAAAAATTGCCCGGTGCAATAATACTGGATCTTGGATTGCCAGGGATTAGTGGTAAGAATGTTCTAGAAATTCTAAAGAAAAGCGAAAAAACAAAGAGTATTCCGGTGCATGTGATTTCTGGAAGAGAAGATTCGGATAGCATACTTGCGCTGGGCGCAACTGATTATCTTAATAAGCCAGCAAATAAGAACAGCATTCAAGCGTTGCTAAAACAAATCAAACATGAAGCGACAATATCGGCCAAACGCCTACTAATTATTGAGGATGACCCGGTTCAGCAAAAAGCACTTAACGAGTTATTCTCAGTAAAGGATATCTACTTTGATGTTATTGATAATGGCGCTCAAGCGGAGGAATTGTTGCGAGAAAATGATTACGATTGTATTGTGATGGATCTGCGATTGCCGGATTCTTCAGGGCTCGATGTCCTTAAGAAACTACGATCTCTAGAGAAGAACAATCATGTGCCGGCTATTATTTATACTGCAATGGATGTTAGTCGGGAATTGGAAGCTGAACTGAGAAAAGTGGCCGATCGTATTATTCTAAAATCGGGCAATGCAATGGATAGATTGCTGAATGAAACATCACTGTTTTTGAATTGGGTGGATTCACAGCAGATAGATGAGCGTGAGAAAGTCATCGATGATGGGCAGAGTGATAATTTAGAGGGTAGGCATATCCTAATGGTGGATGACGATATGAGAAATATCTATTCTCTATCAGCTGGACTGGAAGACTACGGTGTGATTATTAGTACGGCATCTACTGGAAAAGAAGCGCTGGATTTTCTGAGTAAAAATAATACGATAGAACTTATTCTCATGGATATTATGATGCCTGAAATGGATGGATACGAAGCCATTACTCGTATACGGGCACAAGACAAATATGCAAAGATTCCTATTATTGCGTTAACAGCGAAGGCAATGAAAGAAGACAAATCACGTTGTATCGAAGTGGGGGCAAGTGATTATTTTCCGAAACCAGTGGATGTACCAAAGCTGCGGAGTGTTATGAAGGTATGGCTAAAACAGAAACAGTAGGGCGAGGTTAGGATCAGTGCCAAAATATCAGAACGATGAAGATTATGATATTCATGCGTTATTAGAAGTGATTTTTCTGAAGTGGGGCTACGACTTTCGGGGATATTCCAAGGCGTCGCTAACTCGGCGTATCTTTTATTTTTTGCAAGAAGAGAGAATCGATAGAATCCCGGATCTGCAATATCGTATTGTACGTGATAAGAGCTTATTTTCCCGGTTTATTAAGGATGTGACCGTCAATGTTACGGAAATGTTTAGGGATCCTGTTTTTTATCAATCAGTAAAGGAGAATATTGTTCCACAACTGAAGACCTATCCACACATCAAAATTTGGCACGCGGGTTGCGCGACCGGTGAAGAGGTCTACTCGTTGGCCATTTTGCTGGAGCAGGAAGGGTTGTTGGAGCGTTCCACAATTTATGCGACGGATATCAATCGTTCTGTGTTGGATCGGGCTAAAAAGGGAATATACAGTGATAGCTATTTACAGCAATATGAAACCAATTTCGAGAATGCTGGGTTAAAAGGACATTTATCAGACTATTTTGAAAAGGGCTATGATCATGTGATTGTCGATTCAGCGTTGCGTAAGAATATCGTTTTTACGGAGCATGATTTGGTGATTGATCATGTATTTGGCGAGATGCAGCTGATATTTTGTCGAAATGTATTGATTTACTTCACCCGAGGTTTACAAAGCAAGGTGATAGACCTCTTTAGCGAAAGTTTGGATTTTGGAGGATGTTTATGTTTAGGCATCAAAGAAACGTTGGATTTCTACGAACACAAAGGAAAATTCAAGACATTGGACCCCAATAACAAAATTTATCAGCGCACTCGATAACCGATGAACACTGTTCCGAAGACACCATCTTGTATTGTCGTAATAGGGGCTTCGTGGGGGGGTATTCAAGCACTTCGTACCTTATTAACACAATTGAGGTCACCTTTTTGTTTTGCGGTTGTCATAGTCATACATCAAGATAGGCAACGGGCGAGTCAATTGCCTCAATTACTTAATGATACAGCGGCCTTTCGGGTGGTTGAGGCGGCAGATAAAGAGCCCATTGTGGCAGGTAATGTGTATATTTCGACCCCTAATTACCATTTGTTAGTGGAGCAGGATGGAACCTTGTCCCATACTATTGATAAGCCAGTGAATTATTGTCGCCCCTCGGTAGACGTATTGTTTCAAACGGCGGCAGATGCGTTTGGTGATCGTGTGGTTGCGGTGGTGCTAACGGGAGCCAATCATGATGGTGCTGCGGGTGCTCAGCGAGTAAAGCAGCGTGGAGGTAAGGTGTTTGTACAAAATCCGAAAGAAGCAGAAGCGAAAGCGATGCCGCTAGCAACAATTAGGGATACTGAGGTAGACTTTATTGGTAGTTTGGAGGCGATAATAGACAAACTTAATGGTATCGGGCAGCATGTCTAACAAGGGGTGTCATGATAATAGGTCAGGTTATTCTCAACGATGAATGTTGATCAGCGAATTTTACTTGTCGATGACAAGCGAGCGAATTTGGTTGCGCTAGAAAGTCTGCTGGAAGAACTGGATGTGGAGATTCTCTGCGCTACGTCTGGCCCTGAAGCTCTTAGCTTATTATTGAAGAACGATGTATCTCTGGTCTTGCTGGACGTACAAATGCCCGATATGGATGGGTATGAAGTTGCTGAGCTAATGCGTTCTCGAAAGCAAACTGGGTCTATCCCCATTATCTTTGTTACTGCTATTAATCACGAAGAAACCCATGTGTTCAAGGGTTATGAAAGCGGTGGTGTCGAGTTCCTATCTAAGCCTATTGACCCCTTTATATTGATCAGTAAGGTTAAAGTATTCTTGGAGTTGGACCGTCAAAAGCGCTTATTGCTGCTTTCGCTACAAGAGGTTCAGCAGCTCAAGAATCGAAATGACTTATTGTTACGCTCGGTTGGCGAAGGCATCGTAGGTATTGATTCTCAAGGTGTTATTACTTTCTCAAACCCTGCAGCAGAAATGGTGCTGGATTATGAGGTCAATGAGCTGGAAGGGCTGTCTATAGGCCAGTGCGTTATGGTGACGACAGTTGATCCTGGTGATTTCGAATGGGAAAAATCCAAAATATATCAGAGTTGTAGTACTGGTAAGAAGCATCATTCGGATGTCGGGGTATTTAGAACAAAACTCAATAAGATGATCCCTGTGGAATTTACTGCGACTCCCGTGAGTATTCCCGACGGCGAATTCACTGATGTAGTATTAATATTTAAAGATATTACAGAACGGAAGAAGATTGAAGATCAGTTAAATTATATGGCGCAGTACGATGCATTGACTGGGCTTGGAAACCGCAATTTATTCAATGATGCGCTGGAAAGTAGCATTTTGCGTGCTAATCATAGCAAGGATAGCTTTGCGTTGATGTTTATTGACCTGGATCGCTTTAAACAGGTTAACGATTCTCTCGGTCATGAGGCGGGTGACTCATTACTTAAAGACGTTACGGACCGACTGAATTCCTGTGTGCGAAACTCAGATGTTGTGTGTCGCCTAGGTGGTGACGAATTTACGATTATTTTAGAGGGACAGAATATTTTTTCTGCTGCAGAGCGGGTCTCGGAGAAGGTTCTGCGATTTCTCTCAATACCGTTTAGTGTCGAAAATCAAAAGATATATATTGGCGCTAGTATTGGTATTGTGTTCTATCCAGATATGGCAGACGATGCGAATGATCTGGTGAAAAAGGCTGATATGGCGATGTATCAGGCAAAAAGAGATGGGCGCAATTGCTATAAAATTTTCGAATCAGGAATGAAGCAACAAGTAGAGACTGCATTAGACCTTGAGAGCAAGCTACGCCGAAGTAGCGAAATAATGGATTTCTTTTTGAATTTTCAGCCTAAAGTACGTATTTCTGATGGTCAGATAACCGGCGTCGAAGCTCTATTGCGTTGGAAGCCTTGTGAGGATTTGATCTCCCCTGTTGTGTTTATACCATTAGCGGAAGAAACCGGATTGATTCAAGTGATTGGGGAGTGGGTTATTGATGAAACATGTCGACAGCTCAAAGTATGGAATGATCGCTATCGACTGCCAGAAGGCTTTTCTGCATCCATTAACTTATCGGTTAAACAACTAAATGATGATAGTGTTGTGCACTTTCTTGAGAGAACACTTAAGAAGTATGAGATACCTGCATCAATGGTCGAAATGGAAATCACTGAAACCGTAGTTATGGAGAAAACGGATCAGAATTTAGAAGTCTTGTTTGATATTCATGCATTGGGTGTGAGCATTGCACTTGATGATTTTGGTACAGGCTATTCGTCAATGAGCTATTTGACGCAGTTACCACTTAATGTGCTGAAAATTGATCGTTCGTTTATTAATGATATGGAATCGGTACAGGGGGCAGCTATCGTCAAAGCCGTGGTGGCTTTAGCTAAAGGATTGTCTTTAAAAGTTGTCGCAGAAGGTGTGGAAACAGAGGCTCAGCTTATCCGATTAAAAGAGCTGGCCTGTGATTATGTACAAGGATTTTATTACAGCAAGCCATTACCTGAAAATGACTTAGCAATTCGTTTAGCGCAGGACTTTCCTCGCTAGAGTAGAGCCTAGTAACGTGCTTTGCTATCGAATGACTTTAACACCGGGGGCTTATTCTGTGTGATCTTAACAACATCAATAGGGGCCGGCTTACGTAGCATATTGAGAATATCGTCTGCTTGAGATAGTTGTTTATTAATATCATCAAGCATCGCATTAATTTGGGTGATTTTGCTCTTTGCGTCATCGCCATCACTAGAAATAGATTTTAGCTTAATGACTTGTTCATCCAGTAGCCGCTTTTGCTGTTGAACATTTTGAAAGATAGGCAGCAATACATCGTTTAACCAGGCTAATCCATCGTTACGCATGAGAAGGTATATATTACTGACCTCTGTGGCGATAGTGGTAAAGAAGCGTTTAGATGTAGATTTTTGCTCAGTTAGCATCTTTTTCAGATTGCGCCTAAAACTGCCCGATTTATTACGTAAATCATCCAATCTGATGATGTACTTTTTACAATCAAAGCGAGGATAGTCTATGGGAGCTAAGCCTTGTTCTGATTCGTAATTGGCGTAGACCTCCGCTATCATTTTTTGCACATTATTTTTGTTGTCACTAAACATGACCATATCTTCACGGATGCTATCAAAAAAGCTATCCATCGCATTGTTCATTCCTACGACGGTCCAAGATGCCGCAAGCGCTTGGCCAGCAGATTGGCGGTACAGGTCTAATTTTGGCTTCTCAACATAGGAAAGCATGGAGGCACCTTCGCGTACGACACCTTTCTGGCTGGATTTAAGTAAAATCAGCTTTTTGTGATAAAACGCTTGTTCTGCTTTGGTCTGATCCGCTAATGCGCTGAGCTGGCTGGTATGGTTTTGAACATCACCTTGTAGGATGTGTTGTTGTTCGAGTAGGCTTTCTTTACGACGCATGATCATTTTACGGCTACCGTGTAGCATCGCGAGAATATCTTTGACCACCCGGTTTTTTACCATAATTTCTTTACGCCGAATGACGTCATTGGAAAGAAGGTTTTCTAACGCAGGCAAATTACTCTTTTCTAGGCGGTCTTTGTCGCCATCTATTTGGGATAATAGACCTTCCTTTGCTGAAACCGTAATAATTTCATCGGGAGCAATGCTGAGTAGCCGGGCACATTGTGACTGTATTTCTCGAATGATTTGACGGTTGTAGCCATCAGCTTCAAGCTCATCCCAGATAGAATCAACCTTGTTGAGCACCGCATAAACACCGGTATTTTCTTGTAGATTCAGGTCTCGAATGTGGCGATTCCAAATTTCTAAATCGGTGCCGCTTACCCCTGTCGAGGCGCTTAGTAATAGCAGAATCGCGTGAGCTTCAGGTAATAAGCTAAAAGTGAGTTCAGGCTCACAGCCCAGTGCATTAAGCCCGGGCGTATCGATAATGGTGAGACCTTGTTCTAGCAGGGGATGGCGAAAGCTAATCATGGCGTGACGCCATGCGGGGATATAGACCTTATCTTGATCATCCTCCACGGGTTCGAGGATATTGACTTGAAACCCCATGGCGGCTGCATCTTCTCTGTTCACCTTTTTTACCGATGCGACTTCAGAGAACGCTTTTTTCATTAACTCAGGATTATCCTGGTCGATAGGAACATAGACCCAATTGTCAGGGATTTTACGAAAATTAGCTAACCCAGAGCTGCCCAAACGGGTTTCGATGGGCAGTAGGCGTATATAGCTTTTTTCATTTTTGTCATCATAATACAGCTCCGTGGGGCACATGGTTGTGCGTCCACCACCGGAGGGCAAGACTCGAGTACCAAAATGGGCAAAGAACAGTGCATTGATGAGTTCAGTTTTACCGCGTGAAAATTCGCCCACAAATGCCAGAATTATGCGGTCTTCTTTGAGCATTTCGAAGGCTTTCTGAAGCCTTTCATCCATTTCAGCAGACTGTAAGCGATTGGCTACCAGCCAGCCACGGTAACGCATCAGCTGTTGGAGAATATCTTTTCTCCATCTGACGTAGGCGTCTACCTGACGTGTTAAGCGGCTTGTATCCATGCTTTGGGAAATGCTCCTCTTAAAGTAGGCTTATCTTACGTCCTCAGCCTAAGAAGTCTGTGATCTGTATTGAGTTTGTGTGGTATTCCGTTGTATTTAGAATAGCTTAGCAGGAAATTAATTGCATGCTTACTATTAAAATGGACCTTGTCCAAGGCCAAATAGAATCTTGATTGCGGTAATAAGCATAATTACCAGCATGGGGGAAAGGTCCAGCCCACCCATAGCAGGGATCAGCTTGCGAGCAGGTGCAAGCACTGGTTCGGTAATTTGCTGCATGAGGGCGGCGAATGGATTATAAGCGCCTTGAGAAACCCAGCTAAAAATAATGCCGATGAATATGCAAAAGAGGTAAAAATTTAATACCGTATTTGCTGCGGAATTCAGTGTGGTGATAGCCAATGTAACAGGGGATAATCCGGCGATTGATCCATAGGATATCAAAATAATAATGATAATCTTCACCAACACTAACGTTATCATTAGCACAATGCTGGCGACGTCAATACCACCAAATCCTGGAATAATTCTGCGCAAAGGCTTTAGAATTGGGGTTGTGACTTTTACGATAAACTGCGATACCGGGTTATAAAAATCGGCGCGAACCAGCTGTAAAATGAAGCGTGCCAAAACAATCATGATATAGATATCAAATACGTATTTGAGTATGAAGATGAGAGCGCCAGCTGGGTTCATGATTGAGTGATTCCTTAAATACCTATGTGTTCACAGTATATAGTTATAACTTGCTGAATTGTTAGCTAAAAGTGAATTCATCAGGGCCATCTCGTCGCACTACCTCGGCTCTGAGCCTGTTGCTGATGAATTCGCAATTATAGCATGGCCTTAAGAAGCGAGTTCTTTCGAGCGATCGTAGGCACCTTTCAACGCTGCCGCAAATATTTCCTCTAACCCCTTATCCTGCATAATATTGATTGCTCGTTCCGTGGTGCCAGCAGGGGACGTGACCCGCCGTCTAAGCTCTGCAACATTGACATCGCTCGTAATAGCAAGTTGAGCGGAACCTAGAGCGGTCTGTAATGTGAGTTGTGAGGCGACATCGTCGGGTAAGCCGAGGTCCCGCCCTGCGTTCATCATGGCTTCCATTACCAGTAAAAAGTATGCAGGTCCACTGCCGGAAACGGCGGTGACGGCGTCTATTTGATCTTCATTCTCGACCCATAATGCTAAGCCTACCGCAGAGAGTATTTGTTTGGCTAAGTCCCGTTGTTGATCTGACACATTCGTATTGGCAAACAAGCCTGTTGCGCCGGACTGTACTAATGCCGGTGTATTCGGCATACAACGTACGAGGGGGGCTGATTTTCCTAGCCAAGCTTCTAAGTTTGCTAAGGTAATACCGGCAGCGATACTGACAATAAGGGGAGAGCGCTGCTCAACAATAGTGTGTAGAGGGGCCACTACATCGCCCATTACCTGGGGTTTAACGGCCAGTACGATGACATCTGCGTGAGAGCATGCTTGGATATTGTCCCGGGTCGTGTTGACGCCTAATTTTGTCCGATTACTCAGTAAGATGTCTTCATTTAGGTCTGTCATGGTAATTTGGGTTGGATCGTAGCCTTTGGCGATAATGCCGCCAGCGAGACTGCTGGCCATATTACCGGCACCGATAAAGGTGATTTTAGCGCTCATATCTTTTCCTGTAATTCGCGAGGTTATTATGTCGTGGACGATTGGGTGGATCTGGGGCCAAACAGGGCTGTTCCGACTCTAACAATGGTGGAGCCTTCTGCAACGGCAGCTTCAATATCGCTGGACATGCCCATGGACAAACTATCGAGAGGCGGAATATTAGCGGATAGCTGCTGGTTAATTTGTTTCAATAACTGCTGCATTTTTGCAAAGGGCTGTCGTTGATCGTGGGTATTATCTCTTGGCTCAGGGATGCACATCAATCCTCGGAGTCGGAGTCGGGGTAACTGTGCAATGGCCTTGGCGGCATCCACAACTTCGTTTGCGCTAAAGCCTGATTTTGACGATTCATTATCAATATTGACCTGCAGACAGATATTCAGCTCGGGCAGCTGCGGGGGGCGCTGATTACTTAGCCGGTTGGCTAGCTTTAGTCGGTCGACGCTATGTACCCATTGAAACTTTTCGGCGATGCTACGAGTCTTGTTTGACTGAATTGGGCCAATGAAGTGCCAACAGATATCACAATCAATAAGCTGTTGTTGTTTTTCGAGGGACTCTTGCAGATAGTTCTCGCCGAACTGGGTGACCCCTAGTTGGTACATTTCTCGTATTTCAGAGATGCTTCGTGTTTTGCTAACCGCAAGTAGTGTCGGGTGAGATTGTTGGTGCTGACGACACACTTGCTCAATTCGGTTTGTGACCTGCTTTAGACGGTCTGGGATCTGCTGCTCAGAAATTGTCATAATACTATGATAAATAAGAATAAAATTGATAGGTTGTAGCTTTAGTGAGACTATTTTAACGCAAAACCAAGGTAATTGCTGGCTGAAGGCGTTTTAGTATGTGATTTAGCGCTAGATAAGGCAGAATCATTGGCTCATTACTGTGTGGAACCGCAATCCGGGTGCTAACCTAATAGGGTGCACCAATAGACCAAATAGAATAGTGATAGGTTAAATACTTTATGGATATTACTGAATTACTTGCGTTTAGCGTTAAGAATGGCGCGTCAGATTTGCATCTATCTGCAGGATTACCCCCGATGATCAGGGTTGACGGTGATGTACGTAGGATAAATTTGCCGCCCATGGATCATAAACAAGTACACTCCTTGATTTATGACATCATGAACGACAAACAACGTAAGGATTACGAAGAATTTTTAGAAACTGATTTCTCGTTTGAAGTGCCTGGTGTTGCACGTTTTCGTGTTAACGCTTTTAACCATAATCGTGGTGCGGGGGCTGTGTTTCGTACGATCCCATCAAAAGTACTAACGATGGAGGATTTGGGCCAGGGTCAAGTGTTTAGAGATATTTCAGATTTGCCGCGAGGTATTGTGCTGGTGACGGGGCCAACAGGGTCTGGTAAGAGTACAACTATGGCAGCGATGATAGATTATATTAATGAAACGCGATACGAGCACATTCTTACCATCGAAGATCCGATAGAATTTGTGCACGAGAGCAAGAAGTGTTTGGTAAACCAACGAGAAGTACATAGAGACACTTTGGGGTTCGCCGAAGCCTTGCGATCGGCGTTACGTGAAGATCCAGATATTATTCTTGTGGGCGAGATGCGTGATTTAGAAACCATTCGTTTGGCGCTGACGGCAGCAGAAACGGGACACCTTGTGTTTGGCACATTGCATACCACCTCAGCCGCGAAAACGATTGACCGTGTGGTTGATGTCTTTCCGGCGGCAGAGAAGTCAATGGTACGTTCAATGTTATCTGAATCATTGCAGGCAGTAATTTCTCAGTCATTACTTAAGAAAAATGGCGGTGGTCGAATCGCAGCCCATGAAATTATGATTGGCACGCCAGCAATTCGAAACTTGATTCGAGAAGATAAAGTTGCCCAAATGTATTCCGCGATTCAAACTGGCGGTAATTTAGGTATGCAGACGTTGGATCAATGCTTGCGAGAACTATTGAACAAAGGGCTTATTTCGCCTGAAGGCGCAAGAGAAAAAGCGAAGAGTCCAGAAAACTTTTAATTATAATTATAAACTGCAGTAAAGAAGAGGTGAACAATGGACTTTGAAGGTCTACTGAAACTCATGGTGGAAAAGGGGGCATCGGATCTATTTATTACCGCCGGTGTTGCTCCCAGTATGAAGGTCCATGGTCGTATTGTTCCGGTAACGAAAACCCCCTTGAGCCCTGAAAAAACCCGAGAAACCGTATTGGGCGTCATGAACGAGTCTCAGCGAAAAGAGTTTGTTGAGACTCGAGAGTGTAATTTTGCGATCAGTGCTCGGGGTATTGGACGTTTTCGTGTAAGTGCATTTTATCAGCGCAACCTTGTGGGCATGGTACTTCGACGTATTGAAACCAGTATTCCGCGTATCGATGATCTTGGACTACCGTCAACGATTAAAGACCTTGCAATGACCAAACGGGGCATCGTAATTTTTGTGGGAGCGACAGGTACTGGTAAATCAACCTCCTTAGCTTCAATGATTGGCCATCGAAACCATAATAGTAAAGGCCATATTATTAGTATCGAAGATCCTATTGAATATATTCATCAGCATGCGGGATGTATTGTAACGCAACGGGAAGTAGGTCTTGATACAGAGAGTTTTGACATCGCACTCAAAAATACCTTAAGACAGGCCCCTGACGTTATCATGATTGGGGAGATTCGTACGCGAGAGACGATGGAGTATGCGGTTGCGTTTGCGGAAACGGGTCACTTGGTGCTGGCGACGTTACACGCCAACAACGCTAACCAAGCACTTGATCGTATTGTACATTTTTTTGCTGCTGACCGTCATGGCCAGTTGTGGATGGACCTGTCGTTAAATTTACGAGCAATGGTGGCGCAACAGCTCATTCCTACCCCTGATGGTAAAGGGCGACGGGCGGTGGTCGAAGTGTTGTTAAATACGCCGTTGATGGCAGATCATATTCGTAAGGGTGACGTGCATCTATTAAAACCGTTGATGATTAAGTCCCGTGAATTAGGTATGCAGACATTCGATCAGGCTTTGTATGATCTATATTCTTCCGGGGAAATTACCTATGAAGATGCATTAGCCCACGCTGATGCGCCTAATGACTTACGGTTAATGATTAAGTTGGGTAATGAAGGTGGGTTGGATCAGCTTGAAGATGCAACCAAAGGCTTATCATTGGAAGACGATGACTCATTGAATTTTTAGAATATTCCCACAAAGGTAGCTTTGTGCGCCAATAGGTGTTGCAAAGTTACCACCATCACACAGTATCAAATACATCTTCGTTAGCCCTTTTGTGATTAGGAAGCAAGCAAACTAGCCTTAAATATACTATGTATTTGAGAGGGTTGTTGTGATGTTTGATTCAATGTTACAGGGAATGCCATTGTTTGCTCGTAAGAGAGTTGAAGAGACAATGGATAATATTTCCGTTGTGTTAAAGATGACAAATCCTAAAGTGTTCGCGTCGATGGCTCCATCGGCGGTACGGGGCTTAGTACTTAAACAAGGTAAATCCAAAGACCATGTGTTAATGGAAAGTCAGCATCCGGTACATTTTGACCTACGATATACCATGGACTTCCCGGAAATGGATCGGTTGTACCGCAGAGCGGTTGATAATCAATGGAATGCAGATCGAGACTTGGATTGGTCTATTGATGTTGATCCGATGAATCCAGAAAAGCCGATAATTTCTAATGAATTTTTCTCCCAAGAGCTCTTTGAAATATTACCGGTGTCACTTAATTCGAAGCAAAAAGCAGAGCTCAATTACAATTTTGCCTGCTGGATGCTAAGTCAATTTATGCATGGAGAGCAGGGGGCACTGTATGCATCTGCGCAAGTTACCGAGAGTGTACAGTGGATGCAGGGGAAATTCTTTGGTGCTACTCAGGTTATGGATGAGGCGAGGCATCTTGAGGTATTTAATCGCTATTTGACGAAAAAGCTCAATAAAACCTATCAGATTAACGATAATCTCTTTGTCATCTTAGACAACTTACTTATGGACAAACGGTGGGATTTCAAGTTTTTGGGTATGCAAATAATGGTCGAAGGGTTAGCCCTGGGTGCGTTTAGAACCCTGCATAACATGAGCCAAGAGCCGCTATTGAAAGAACTATTGAAATTGGTGATTCGTGATGAAGCGCGGCATGTTCACTATGGTGTGCTGGCATTACGTGATCACTTTCGTGAAAACTTGTCTCCTGCAGAAATAAGAGAGAGAGAAGATTGGTGTTTTGAAGTTGCACTACTTATGCGAAACCGTTTCTTGGCCCATGAAGTATATGAAGAGTGGTTTGAGGGTATGATTTCAAGAAAACAGTGGAACGAGGTAATGACGCGTTCTCCGGCAATGTTACATTTTAGAAAGACGATGTTCGATAGATTAATTCCTAATCTTGAATTCATTGGGTTGTTGTCTGATCGCATAAAACCTTACTACGAGCGAGAGGGACTACTTGTTTTTTCGGGTGGGAAAAATGCAAGTCAACTCAGTGAAAGCGATATGGTGGCCGATCTACATTGATCTGGAATCCTAGGTGTTAGGTTTTTGTTATAGTTTTATGTTCCTTTAGACTGTGAGGAAATAAGAATGGAGGGTTAAGCACACAAGGTAGTCGTTTCCAATTTCTGTCTATACTTAATGAATATAGAAGAGGCTATTCGGTGTAATATCTCTTCGTTCTGATTTTTAATTACGAATGGATCAAACGACTTCGTACCATGAATTTAAGAGAATCTCTTGGTATCCTATTTATTATCGTTGTTGTTATCTATGGATTTGGCAGCAACTTTTCTTCAAAAAACGTAGACGCCAATTATCTAAATAACATAACTGTGTCTAACGATATGCCGTTTCTAGCACTAGCGAATAATGTGGAAGTGTATTCTGATAGGACCAAAAACTTAGCATTAGAAGAGCTAACATCTACATTTTATAGTGAACAATTCGCTCGGCTTAGTTCTGAAAATTCTGGATTTGGTTACACTCAAGACTGGGTATGGTACCGGATAGGACTCAGAAATATTGAACTTGAAAAAATAACCTTGATTTTAGAAGTTAGATTCCCTTTGTTAGATCATGTAGAAGGGTATGTCGTTAGTCAGGATACGAAGAAGATGACGATTGTCCAACGATTCGATTTTGGTGATCGTTTTGTGTTTGACGAAAGGGTAATAAAAACGCCTTATTTTACACAACCAATATATTTCGAAGAAGAATACGTCACATTATATTTGAAGGTTAATACAAAAAGCCCAACAATGCTGCCTATCTATTTAGGTAGTTACGATGCATATATAGAGAACGCAACTTATCGTCAATGGATAATGGGAATTGTCTATGGCATAGCTATTGCTCTGGTGTTTTATAATATCGTGCTCTATTTATCACTTAAAGATAGGGTGCATTTATACTATGCATTATTTACATTAAGTTTGTTTATGTATTTCGCATGCGTTGATGGTTTTGCCTACCGTATTTGGCCAACGAATGTGATCTGGCAAGAAAAAGCGCATATCTATATTATCTACTTAACGCTCATATTCTCGATACTATTTTCGCGTCTTTTTTTAGGTATAAATGAAAAAATCACTCATGCCTTTAGATCGACCAATGGACTTATATTTATCGTTACTTTTTCCATGTTGGCGACACCATTTTTAGAACAAATGCATGCGTCGATTATCATGAGTTTAGTTGTAGTTTTTATTATTACCTATGAGTTATTTTTAGGGATATCTCGTATGAAAGACGGCGCTCCCATGGCTGATTTTTATGTGGTTATTTGGGGGTCACTCATTGTCGTCACAATATTTAATGTATTCGCATCGTTTAGCTTTCTTTTTCCTTTTGAGCAGATGCTGTCATTCATGAAAGCAATTTCGGTTGTACAGTTGATTCTTCTTTCTATTGGGGTGGGATATAAGATCAATGCAATGCGCGATAAGCAAATTAGAGCTGAACAGCACGCTAGACGGTTTTCCCAAGAGGCGAGAAAGGCGGAAAAAAAAGCACTAGATGCACAAATTGAATCAAACAAGCAATTAGAGAATCGGGTTTCTGAGAGAACATTACAACTTCAGGAAGCAATGGAAGAATTGAGCCATGTGAATAAGAAGCTGACAACACTTAGTGAAGTCGATGGCTTAACGGGGTTGTATAATCGTCGTAAGATAGAATCAGAATACGATCGCATTGTGTTGGAGGTGATTCAGCGAAATAAAAGGATCGGTTTTCTATTTGTCGATATCGATCACTTTAAGCGCTTTAATGACACCTACGGCCATGATGTGGGTGATGAGTGTTTACGTCAGGTTGCAACAATGATGAAGCAATTTGGTGAGAAGTATCATTTGGCCATTGGGCGATTAGGTGGTGAAGAATTTGTGCTTATCGATATGTACTCGGATGTCTCACAGCTTACGAGGATAGCAGAGAATTTTCGTGATGCAGTTGCGAAAGAGAAGCTCATTCATAATGGAAGGGAATTAGCGATTACGGTTAGTGTTGGAGGTTATATACCCTCGAAAGACAATCAACAAAATCGATCTTTTGTCATGCGGGAGGCAGATGACGCACTCTATCATGCGAAAGAGCAAGGTAGAAATTGTGTGGTGATTCGTCAGCATACTTCTCCAGATGCAGTTCGAACCTAATATCAAGGGTATACATTTGTTGCGCTAGTATTTATAAAACCGGATGACAAGACTTTTCATGTGATCAAAATTGCAACGGCTAGGGAGTCTATGATATAGATGAGAAAGCAAGCATATTGAGAGTCTATGTGAATCATTATTAAGATTGCTTTTGGGGGGGATATAAAGTGAAATTGAATAAGCAAACCCCTGTGCCTATATTATTTATTCCCAATCTCGTTCGTTTTTCTCAACTTGAGAATATTCCGATACAGCCAATACTGGATGAGCTCGGTATAAAGACCGACTTACTGCATATTGAAACGCTAACGATACCCTACACCGTGTTATGCGAATTGATTAGTAAGATGTTGGAGCAATCAGGTGATCCATTGCTTGGCTTGAGATTTGGTGAAAGTTTCGTATTTGAATATTTGCCAGAGATGGGTACTTTTATCAGTACTTCTGAAACCCCTAGGGTTGCTCTTGAGGCGTTGTCATGGGTTAGTGTTTTGATGGCCCCATTTTTGGCGTTAGAGATCACGGAAAAAGGTGGCTTGGCTTATTTACATTGTGACTTGCCAAACGAAACCCCGGAGCCTGTTATGCGGTTTTTTGTTGAGTCAGTATTCTCAACGATCCTATTCTTAGGTAATGCATTTATACGCGATGCTTATGTGATTGAAAAAGTTGTTCTGGGGTATAAATTACAGGGTCCGTTATTGTCTTACCAACAATTGTTTAGCTGTACGATTGAAGCAGGGGCGCAAGCAAATATGTTATTAGTGCCGTCTTCCGTATTGGACCTTTCGATGAACCCTCCAATGCCTGAATTGCATAAACAGGCTGAAGACTTGATGGAGGAACGATTGAGTCGAGTACAAAAGCGCGGGGATTTTATCGATCAAGTAAGAACATTATTGATGGAACATGACCGCCCTGTTGGCATTGGTCATATCGCGAAACTATTGGATGTTACTACAAGAACATTACAACGAAGGTTAAAGGAAAAGAATACGTCTTTTTCGGCACTACAAGATAATGCTAAATTTCATTACGCAAAAAAGCTACTGGTAGAAACTCACGAATCGATGGATGTGATTAGCCAGTTATTGGGGTTTTCAGATAGGCGAAGTTTTTCGAGAGCATTTTCGCGCTGGAGTGATGAAGCACCCAGCGACTATAGAAAACGTCTGCTGGGTGTGAGCCGAGTACGAAAGAATACGCTACGTTAGTTGGTAGACGAGCCGCCCCTGACAAATGGTTGCATGGTTTTGTCCCATGATGGTGTGATTAAGTAGTGGTGTATTTTTCCCTTCCGAATGTAATAGCTCTGGTGCGAGGGTCCACTCGGTATTGGGGTCAAAGATGCTGATGTTTGCGGTGGTATTTATGGCAACCTTTCCGGCATCAAAATTAATGATATTTGCCGGTGCATTGGTGAGGCATGATACCCATTGTAGAGGGGTTAGGACGCCATCGCTGACCAATTTATAGGTACTTGTGAGTAATGTTTCGATGGCCGATATACCTGCTTCAGTTGCGCTAAAGGGTGCAGACTTGGCCGCAGTTTCATGGGGTTGGTGGTCTGAGGTGATAGTGGAAATTACCCCTGATTGGAGGGCGTTGATTAAGGCTCTCTGATCCGATTCGCTGCGAAAGGGTGGATTGACATGAAATTGGCTATTAAACCCATCAACCGATTTTTCGGTAAAGAGTAACTGGTGGGCGGCGATATCGGCGGTGACTGGTAGGCCTCGCTGTTGGGCGCTGGCAATAAGTTCGACGCTTCGTGCACAGGATAGTTGACCAAAATGCGCCGTTACGCCAGTTTGTTCTACCAGCAGCAAATCACGGGCGAGGGCAACAGTTTCCGCTGATCGTGGGATACCGGGTAAGCCGAGGCGGGTAGAGGTGAAGCTTTCATGTACAATGCCGTCACCTTGTAGGCTAAGGTCTACGGATTGAAAAAATACCGTTAAGTTAAATGTGGCAGCATATTCGAGGCAGCGTAATAGCACCCTATTGTCTTTCACGGCGCGGCGTAATTGTGATACGCCAACGCAACCAGCGCTATGTAGAGAGTGCATTTCGCTAAGCTGTGAGCCTTGTAAGCCTTGTGTCATTGCGCCAATGGGGAGGACTTGGGCATAACCTGATTGGTGTGCTCTTTCTTGAATCAGCGCAGCGACCGCAGCACTATCGATAACAGGTTGTGTATCAGGTGGACAGCAAAGGTGTGTGATACCACCGGCGGCGGCCGCTTTGGTTTCTGTATGAATGGTGCCTTTATACTCTTCGCCAGGTTCTCTTACTCGGGCGCATAAATCTACGGCGCCAGGAAGTACCCATTTGCCAGAGGCATCAATAGTAATATCTGCCGGTTTGGCGTTTTTTGAGCCTGCTGGGGAAATTTCTTGGACCAGCCCATCGGCGATATAGATATCCGCTAATGCATCATGGTCTGATGCAGGATCAATAAGGCGCCCGCCCGTTATTTTGATAGATTTAGATAGTGAAGTCGTGGGTGAAAAATTCATGCGCCCTGCTCCCCAGATGTTGTTAGATTGGAGAGGGTGGCGGTTTGACCGCTCATGGCCATCGATAGCACGGCCATTCTCACGGCGATACCATAATTTACTTGCTTAAGGATGACGGACTGAGGGCCATCGGCAACGGCGGTTTCTATCTCGACTCCTCGATTGATGGGGCCAGGGTGCATAACAATGGCATCGGGTTTGGCAAAGGCGAGCTTTTCTGATGTAAGGCCATAAAGTCGATAGAATTCGTGTTCACTGGGTAGTAGGGCAGAATTCATTCGTTCTTTTTGCAAACGCAACATGATCACTACATCGACGTCTTTAAGACCTTGTTCCATATTGTAGAAAACCTTCGCACCGAGGCTTTCCATATCGTAGGGGATTAATGTTTTGGGGCCAATAACCCTGACTTCACCCGTTTGCAATCCATTCAGTGCATGTACTTGGGAGCGTGCCACACGTGAGTGAGTAATATCACCGACGATGGCGACTTTTAGATTCTTAAAGTCTCCTTTGTGTTTGCGAATCGTATACATATCCAACATGGCTTGTGTTGGGTGGGCGTGTCGGCCATCTCCCGCGTTGATAATGGCAACATCTGGGCAAACTTGGCTGGCGATAAAATGGGGTGCCCCGCTATCTTGATGGCGCACAATAAACATATCACTATCCATGGCTTCTAAATTCCACAGCATATCCATCAGCGATTCACCTTTTGACGTAGCTGATGCACTGATATTGATATTGAGAACATCCGCTGACAGCCGTTTTGCTGCAAGCTCAAACGTGGTTCGAGTACGGGTGCTGGCTTCAAAGAAAAGGTTCACCACGGTCTTGCCTCTTAACAGCGGTACTTTCTTAACGGCTTGTTGGCCAACGCTAGAAAAAGACTCTGCGGTATCAAGGATTTCTGTAAGCAGTTCATGACTGAGGTTTTCAGTTGTGAGAAAGTGCTTCAGGTGACCTGTCTCGTTAAGCTGTAGTAAGTGCGGTGGTATTGCCAGGCTCATGGTTTTCTCTATGGTTGTGCGGATGATATCAGGATAGGTAATGGCCTTGTTAATCTACTTGAATAATTTCGAGGCGCAAGTTATCAGGGCCGCGCAATTTTACTCGTTGTTGGGGGGTTAAATCCAATCGTTCTCCAATAACATCAGGTTGAATGGGCAAATGCCGACAGGGAACGTCCACTAATGTCGCCAAAATCACCGATGCGGGGCGCCCGTAGTCAAATATTTCATTGAGAGCGGCACGAATGGTGCGACCGCTGCTCATAACATCGTCAATCAGAATGATGTGTTGCCCATCGGTTGAAAAGGGGAGGTCCGAGGCTTTCACCGCTGGATGTAAACCCTTTTCGGTAAAATCATCGCGATAGAAGGTGATATCCAGTAACCCTAGTGGCTGCGATAAGCTCAGTGCATGGTGTAGCTCCTTCGCAATCCACGCCCCGCCAGTATGAATACCAATCATGGCAGGGTTGGCAATTTGTTTGGCAGCCAAAAATTGTTGTAGTTTTTGGCTCATCTGCGTGATGAGTGAGCCGACGTCAGGGGTAGGCATAGCGATATCCTGTTAGGGTTTGGATTCAGAGAACCAGCTTTCAAGAATAAGTACTGCTGCAACGCTATCAATGTAGCGATTAGATTTTGCGGCGCGGCCGCTGTACTGCTGGATTTGGTCTCTAGCATCATAGCTAGAGAGGTGTTCGTTAATGGTAAACAGCGGTAGTCCGAAGCGGCCGTGTAATCGGTTACCGAATTTGCGCGCACGGGCCGATAATGCGTTCTCGGTACCGTCTTCATTGAGCGGTATGCCTACGACAAAAGCATCGGGCTGCCATTCATCAATTAACGCAGCAACAGTCTGCCATTGAGGTTGACCCTCTTTTGCGGGTAATTCTGGCAAAGCACTGGCGGTTTGGGTTAGCTGTTGACCGATCGCGATGCCAATTTTTTGGGTACCAAAATCGAACCCCATTAGGGTCATAATATCTTTTTGTTCTGGCATTAATAGGCTCGTCTAGATGGGGAATAGGGGGACGGGCTGGCGTTAGGAGTGCCCAACATCGGGAGATATTAGGCTAAGGTCTATACCTAATAGCTGCGTTGCGGCTTCCCAGCGTTTTTCTTGTGGCGTGGAAAATAATACTTCGGGGTCGGCCTTGACGGTTATCCACGTATTGGATTGCATTTCTTCCTCAAGTTGGCCGCCACCCCAGCCTGCATATCCAAGAGCGACAATGCTATCTTTTGGACCTTTATTGTTGGCTATATCGTCGAGGATATCTCGTGAGGTCGTCAAGCAGATACCTTCCTCCATGATAACAGTGGATTGCCAGTCCTGAGGGAGTCGGTGTAGCACAAAACCCATTTCAGTTTGCACAGGACCACCCTCTAATACAGACTGATGGTCAAATTGCTCATCGTAATTTTCGATATCAAGGTGTTCAAACACTTCGCCTAGCGATAGGTTTAGGGGTCTATTAATCATGATACCCATTGCGCCGTTTTCGTTATGCTCACAAATATAGGTGATGCTATGGGAGAAATTAGGATCCTCCATAGCAGGCATGGCAATCAGGAAATGGTTTTTTAAGCTGGCGTTAGAATTAGTGTCCATAGCCTCAGTATTGGGCCAAATGCAGATGGTTTCAAGCCCGATATACGGAGTTGGGCTAGCAATGTGTAAAGAGGCTGAGTTATTGAGTATTTTATGTCTAAAATTAGAAGCTAGAGAGGTAGTTACCTTTCTTGAACTGCCAAGTTCTAATAATCTCAAGGATATCTGTGGTATCAGCAATTTCTTTTGGAAAAGGGGCGAATGGTGTTGAGCGCTGGACAATTCGAACGGCTGCGTCGTCCAATACACGCTTGCCAGAAGATTTTAATATGCGAATTTCATGCACAGTCCCATCTGCTTTAACTGCGACCATCAAGCGTAAGCTGCCGAAAATGTCGGCGCGCTTGAGTTCTGGTGGGTAGTATAGGTTGCCAAATCGTTCGATACGCCGCCGCCAGGCGTCTAAATAAGCCGCATCTTGAGAAGCCTTGGTATTTGCAGCGGTGAGTTGCCGTTTGCGGGGGCGTTTCGAGTGTACTTGTTTTTTCTTGTCCAGCTGAGCTTCCAAGCTGGCAATTTCTAGACTGCGTTGTAGCATTGCGATGGCGGACACTTGTTCAGTTTGTTCCAGCTCTTTTTCTTCAGCGTTTTTGATGGTCTTGAAGATACTTGTACTGGAGGTGCTGAGTTTTTTCTTGCCTGCGCTTTCGATGGGTTTCTGACTGGCCTGTTGCTGGATTGGGTCAATTTTCCTGACAACGTTGTCTTCGAAGGTTGCTGTTTCGGTGGTGGTTATGACGGCTTTTTCTTCTAAAGTGCCGCTACCTTGTTGGTTTACTTGTGCTAGAAAGTCAGCATCTTCAGGGGCTTGCTCACTTTTATTATACGCTAGCGTAATTTCCAGCGACTCTGCACTGGGTTCGCTTGGGGTAAAAGAAAAACCAACGCCCAAGATGATAATGCCATGTAACACTGACGCAAGGAAAAGCGTGAAGCTAAAGCGGTCATTCGCGGTGACTTGGGGGGGGCGAGCAGTGTCAGGCATTAATAAATACTCAAACTTCGTGTTATTGGCGAGCGGCTAAGCGTCGTTCAATGGCGTCCATTAATAGTCCCGCGATATTAAGAGAGGTCGCGGCATCGATTTCTCGTATGCAAGTCGGGCTGGTGACATTAATTTCCGTCAGATAATCGCCAATTACATCTAAGCCGACGAAGATTAACCCTTTTTCCACTAATGTTTCGCGTACTTGCTCGCAAATCCAACGTTCTCTGTCGGATAATGGTCTAACTTCGCCAGTTCCGCCAGCGGCAAGGTTTCCTCGAGTCTCACCCTCGGCAGGAATACGAGATAATCCATAGGCCACTGGTTCGCCATCAATCACCAAGATTCGTTTGTCTCCCTGATTGATATCAGGAATAAACTCCTGTGCCATCGCTGGAGTTTTGCCATGATTAGTGAGAGTTTCGATAATAACGCTAAGGTTCTTATCGTTAGCACCTGTTCGGAAAATCGACGCACCGCCCATTCCATCTAGCGGCTTAAGGATAATATCTTGGTGGGTGTTTGCAAATGCCTTGATAACATCAGCATTGGCACTAACGGTCGTCGGTGTACAGCATTGCGGAAATTCAGTAGCAAAAATCTTTTCGTTACAGTCCCGTAAGCTCTGCGGTTTGTTGACGATTAATGAACCTGCCTGTTCTGCAATGTCCAATATATAAGTGGAATAGATGAATTCCATATCAAAAGGGGGGTCCTTGCGCATTAAAATAACGTCGCAATCGGACAGTGGGTGCACTTGCTCTTCACCTAGCTGATACCAGGAATCAGGGTTCTTCAGAGGGGTCAATGCGCAGCTTTTGGTCATTGCTTGACCGTTTTCGATATAGAGGTCTTGCTGCTCGATATAACGTATATCCCAATTTCTGTTATCCGCCTCCCATAACATCGCTAATGTACTATCCTTCTTGTATGGAATGGATGATATTGGATCCATCACAACGCCCAGTTTGATTGTCATAATTTTTGAACCTATATGGTGAAAGAGTGTGTGGCGGAGAAATTGAACCAAAAGAGTATACGATTTTTCATATAACTCAAAGCTGCTAGCTTATTTGGTTATAAAAGAAACGGCCAAATAGTATTAAAAATACTATAAACGACAATAGTTTATAGATTGTGCCCAAAATCTATGATTATAATTGTCCCGTTCTGGGAGTTAGTCGAAAAATTAAAAATACTTGCCATTGGCGAAGTATTTACAACGATATTATAACTATATCTTACAGGCTGATTTAAAGCTTACATAAAAAGGCAATGTCGATGGAAGACAACTTCGAAAGTTTAAAAGTTATGGTAATTGATGATAGTAAAACTATTCGTCGAACCGCAGAAACCTTACTCAAAAAAGCTGGGTGCTCAGTCATCACTGCCACCGATGGCTTCGATGCGCTGTCAAAGATAGCGGATACCCAGCCCAATATCATTTTCGTAGATATTATGATGCCTAGATTAGATGGATATCAGACCTGTGCGTTAATTAAGAACAACAGTGCTTATAAGGCCACTCCCGTGATTATGCTATCGAGTAAAGATGGGTTGTTCGATAAAGCCAAAGGGCGAATTGTTGGTTCAGATCAATACTTGACCAAGCCATTTAGTAAAGAAGAGCTGCTTGGTGCGATCCGAGAGCATGTGACTTCATAGTAAATGTTGCCCCCTATTAAATTTCTATTGCCAAGCACTGACTATGCAGGCGAAACTAAGTTTTCTAAATTATACTTATCTAATTCGAATAGTTCGTTAGCCTGTTACTGGAGGGTATATGCCTCGTGTACTCATAGTAGATGATTCTCCTACTGAGACTTATAAGTTTAAAGAAATTCTGGAAAAACACGGATATGAAATTATCACCGCAGAAAACGGTGCTGATGGTGTGTCTGTTGCTCGTCAAGAGCTACCCGATGTCGTACTGATGGATGTGGTAATGCCTGGGCTTAACGGCTTTCAAGCCACACGACAAATCAGCAAAGCAGAGGAAACTAAACATATCCCTGTCATCATTGTGACCACTAAAGATCAAGAAACAGACAAGGTGTGGGGTCGACGCCAGGGTGCGAGCGATTATCTGACGAAACCAGTTGAAGAAAGCGTATTAATGGAAACCATTAAGCGTGTCATGGGCGCGTAGCCGCCATGAGCGATATTTCTCCTGCATACCTCAAACTTGTCGAGTTAGCTTCTCGTAGTCGTCAGAATGCTGATGACCTTCCAGCGCAAGCAAAAGCCAAAACATTTTGGACAGGTGTTGGTTTTACCCTCGATGGTAATCAATACGTTGCTTCGATGGATGAAATTTCAGAAATTCTTAGTGTACCTCGATTTACTCAGGTACCAGGTGTACAAACTTGGGTTCGAGGTATATCGAACGTCCGAGGTCGATTGATGCCAGTGATGGACCTACTCACGTTTCTAAACAAAAAATCTGACATGCAATGGAAACGGCGCCGTTTGCTGGTGATAGAGAGCGGAGAATTGTACAGTGGATTAGTCGTTGATCGTGTGTTGGGTATGCAGCATTTTACAGAAGATAGTTTTGTTGAAGAGTTACCTGCAAGTTATGGGGTGACCAAAGACTATCTGCGAGGAGGTTATACTTCCGAAAAAGGCGTGTGGGGCCTGTTTAGTTTATACAAACTTGCCAGTGACCCACGATTCCTTAACGTAGCGTCATAAGTACGGTATATCGAGAAGAGCATTTCGAATCGGTTGATTTGGGATCAGAATATTAAGTTTGTATTGAAGGTTTACTATTCGGTATGAATTTAAGGATAGCGTTGATAGGTTCGATATATTAACGCTATTTACATTGTGCACTGACCGATGACAATCGTGTTGGTGAGCAAAATGACAGAATTAAGAGCGATATGGCTGTATTCGTATAAAAACATCTACTTTGGTAGGTGTTTTTTGTGTTGTATGGCGACTTTTTACTGTCGAGATTGAATGATTAAGCCTAGATTTAGTAATGAGTCAGCTTAATCGCTAGATCGTTAGTTTAGAAAGAATCATATCACTGGCGTTTTTTTGTAGGGCACAGCTATTTTGTGTACCCAATGGGAATCGCTTTTGACATTAACAATAATAGTATTGCACTGAACGGCCAGGAGTCCGCCTATGTCGTCTAGCACTGGGAAGCTGGATACCAGCACTAAATCGTCAAATCTCGTACCGGTTTATATCATCGGCCTCATCGTTATGATGGGACTTATGTTAGTAAACTTCTTTTTGGTTGCAGACCATACCGGGAAGTCGGCCAAGTACATCACCAAGGCAACGGAGCTGAAGGTTCTTTCTCAGCGTATCGCAAAGAATGCCCTGGAATCCGCCGCAGGTAACGCAGACGCGTTTGCCTTCTTGGAACAAGCTCGGGTTGAGTTTGGTTTAGCATGGGACCAAATCAAGAGTGGAGATGCAGAGGAAGGCTTTAGTGCTGACTCGGTCTTTGTATCAACAGGTAATCAAGAAATAGCAGCGGTTGATAAGGTATGGAAAAGCGTATCTCAAAATGCTGATGTTATCTTGCAAGGCCAGCAGACAGTGGTAAACCTGCACGATGTGGCAAAAGCATTGGGTGATACGATTCCGGTACTACAGGAAGAATATGATCTGGTGGTAGAAACCTTATTGGATAATCGTGCCCCGGCGAGCCAAGTCGCGGTAGCACAGCGGCAATCACTGCTTGCTGAAAGAATCGTACGAAGCGTTAACAAGGTATTGGAAGGTGGTGAAGATGCGGTAATGGCCGCTGACAGTTTCGGCCAAGATACCCAACGTTTTGGTCGGGTATTGACCGGTATGCTTGAAGGGGATGCTGCGTTAAACATCAGTCGCGTACGTGATTCCGATGCGGTTGATTCGCTAAATGAGATTGCTGATCTGTTCGGCGAAGTAAATGACAGTGTGGACGAGATTCTAGAAAGCTCCCCTGAGCTGTTCCAGGTCAGACGTGCTGCGGATGACATCTTTGTTGATTCACAGACATTGCTTGATGAAACGGAAGCACTGACTAATCGATTCGAAGAAACCACCATTTCAGGTGTGTGGTCTACCACTACTGGGGTTATCTTTGCGGTTGCCGCATTGGGTTTCTTATTGTTGATCTTCTTTAGCTTTATCGGTCAAACACGCCGAAGCCTAGTAGAGGAAGAGCAACGTCGTGAAGAGGAAGAAAAAGCTAACCAAAATAACCAGGAAGCGATCCTTCGACTACTGGATGAATTGGGTGACTTGGCAGATGGTGATTTAACCATTCAAACGACCGTAACCGAGGATTTCACTGGTGCGATCGCAGACTCCATCAATTTTACCATTGACCAACTTCGTAGCTTGGTATCGACCATTAACGAAACTGCAGTACAGGTATCGTCGGCAGCCCAAGAAACGCAGGCGACAGCGATGCATCTTGCTGAAGCATCAGAGCACCAGGCACAAGAAATTGCCGGAGCTTCTGCAGCGGTAAATGAAATGGCCGTATCTATCGACCAAGTATCTGCAAACTCTGCAGAATCAGCAGCGGTTGCGGACCGATCGGTATCGATCGCGAACAAAGGTGCTGAAGTGGTACAGAATACTATTCATGGTATGGATACTATTCGTGAGCAGATTCAAGAAACCTCAAAACGTATTAAACGATTGGGTGAATCATCTCAAGAAATCGGGGATATCGTATCCTTGATCAACGACATCTCTGACCAAACGAATATCTTGGCATTGAACGCGGCGATACAGGCATCGATGGCTGGGGAAGCCGGACGAGGTTTCGCAGTTGTTGCGGATGAAGTACAGCGACTTGCAGAACGTTCATCAGCGGCGACAAAGCAGATCGAAGCACTGGTTAAAACCATTCAAACGGATACCAACGAAGCGGTTATCTCGATGGAACATACCACGGCGGAAGTGGTACGGGGAGCTCGATTGGCACAAGATGCGGGTGTTGCTCTGGAAGAAATCGAGAATGTATCCAGTAACTTGGCTGACTTGATCCAGAACATCTCGAACGCAGCGCGTCAACAGGCAGCATCAGCGGGTCATATCTCGAATACGATGAACGTTATTCAAGAAATTACCTCTCAGACATCTGCCGGTACCACCGCGACAGCTACCTCGATTGGTAACTTGGCTGAATTGGCGGTACAGATGCGTAACTCCGTAGCGGGTTTCAAACTACCTGAATCTGCTTAACTTTTTCTGGAGTTAGATGCCAGTGCCTGCACATAAGTGGAGCATGAAAGAATCCCTTAAGATGGATGATGAACAATTCATCCTCTGGCAGGCATTGCTCGAAGATAGAACAGGAATGCAAATATCCGCTCAACGGAAGTCATTTCTTGAGACCAGCTTGGCGATACGAATGCGTGAAGTGGGTTTGCAAGATTATGATGCCTACTACGAAAAGCTGATGTCAGGTTTGACGGGTGAAGTAGAGTGGGCCACGTTAGTGGATCGATTGACGGTACAAGAAACCAGTTTTTTCCGACATACCAGTTCGTTTGAGCTAGTCCACAATTATTGTGATACGCGTCTTAAAGATGGCGCTACTAGCGTAGACGTATGGAGTGTGGGGTGTTCTACCGGCGAAGAACCCTATTCATTAGCGATGATGCTGAACGGGTTGACGGAAGAGTATCCTGGAAAATACTGGGGTATTACAGCGACAGATATAAGTTTACCTGCGTTGAGCAAAGCTCGACAGGGAATTTATAGCAAGCGTAAATTGGACTTGATGAGCGATGAGTACAAAGCACGATATTTCAGTGATGTGCCTGAGTCTCGGAAAGTACAAGTAAACCGTGAATTAAAAGATCGTATCTGTTTTGCACAAGTTAACGTGTTGGAACTAGAGTCTGCCCCCATGGCTGGGCTAGATGTGATCTTCTGTCAAAACCTTCTGATTTATTTTCGACGTTGGCGCAAGCGAGATATAGTAACGCATCTTGCCGAGCGATTGGCACCAGGTGGTCTAATGGTGCTGGGTATTGGTGAGGTGTTGGATTGGAGCCATCCAGATATGGAACGGGTTCCCTATGAAAATACGTTGGCATTTGCCCGACGAAACGGCTGATATTAACGCCGGGAGATAGCATGGCCGAA
>MAAC01017459.1_pt1 | contig 85915 bp, 80 predicted proteins | sample 1115981 | NCBI WGS metagenome assembly MAAC01 (sample SAMN04961126, study PRJNA320927) | seawater metagenome | isolation source: sample BD02T64 sea water enriched with oil for 64 days | place: USA:Gulf of Mexico | collected 2013-07-27
TTCGTATCTATTCTATAAACGGTAGTCTAATAAAAGAGACATCAAATCCCTCTATTAGCGTTTCAGAGCTACCTGTGGGGTTATATTTCGCACAAATTAATATAGGAACTCATTCTATTACCAAGAAGTTTATAAAATCTTAAAAGTATATCAAAATTTCAAAGAACGTTTATACTCCTGCTTCGGCGGGAGTATTTTATTCCCTTTTTTCTTCTTAATATCTTGAATGAGTTTTACATAATTGAGTTATATTATACAGAGCTGTTTTTTACAGGTATATTACCATCTAAAAGAGTTCTGATTTTTTCAATGTTTTTTGTTTTCAATGCTTTTCCATTTTCAATATTTACAATCCTAAAATTGTCCATCTTTAAATCCAAGGAAATATCCTTTTGGGTTAACCTGAATTTCATTCTATACTCGTAAAGTTTACCACCCAAGGTTGTATTATCTACTCCTAATGGGGGAACATATCCAAGCCAATCTATAATTTTCTTCATTGCTCTTGGATGTGATTTCTTACCTCGATCTTCCCATTCCCATATTTTATTGGGATTTACACCAAAGGCTCGTGCAAGTTGTGTTTTGGGAATTCGCAGATCAATTCGTTTTTTTCTTTATGGCATCTCCAAGGGTAGTAACAACAAGTGGATAATCCGATGGTTTAGGGGAATCAACATGCAGTTCTATTCGCTTGCCAATGGGCTAACATAACCGAAGAAAAAGAAATGAGCATTTCTTCCTCAAAAATGACTGTGATTTCAATGAGGTTACAACAAACTTCACAGTCTTCAACGTACTTTTGATTTGAAACAAAAACATCCAACAACATAGAAATGTCCTCCCAACAGTATGGGCATTGAAAAAAATGTTCAAACATACTACTCATCTTTTAGTAAGCCATTTTCTCCAAACTCACTGCGCAATGCCTTACTTACAAATTTATAACCTGCCTTTTTTACATAAAAGAAATTCGCCAAACTTGATAAGAAACTTGATTTAAGCATGTATTTTACAAGATATCCTATTCTTCTTTTTATCATTTTTTTATAGCGTTTTTCGAAATCTTTAAAAGATACTTTAGGATATGGCAACAGTTGTATTTTAGCATCTTCTCCATAGTCCGTCATATTCAATTGCTCATCAAAACTTTTAATAACACGCATATCTGGAATAATAGGAAAGTACTTTTCTCCATGAGGGTCTTTTGGAGGTAAACTGTACTCAAAACGATCCTTGGCTACTTCAGGAACCTCAATTCCTAACCGATTCCCAACTTGATTCTGCGGAAGTGCAAAATGATAGCGCAAAAAATTCTGGCAATTCTTACGCCCTAACTGAAAGTCATGTTTCCTAAAGTCCTTATTCAAAAAACCAGCAAAACCTCCAACAGGAGCGGATGCCAATTCACTTTTTGGGCGCACCCATTCGCCATTTATTTCTACCTTTCGGATAGGCTCGATTAAAAACTTAGTTCGATCACTGGTATCTAAAGCATCCAATATTCCATCCTGATTGAACATCACCTGATTCCGAAGTGACTTAACCAACCCACTTACAATATCCATAATCCCAGTTCCCGTTTGTTCAACATCATGATCCTTATTTGGAAAAGGATCAATCATAATTACGGCATACTTCTCTTTTTCAACGTGTATTGGATTCTTCTCTTTAACTACTTTTAAGGCAATTCCATAGGGCTCGTTGTTAATTACACCACCGTCTACCGAATTAAAGGTATAAATATCGCCCTCTGGAGGCAAAGCGGTAATCCCTTTGTCACTTTTGAATAAATATCTTGGATATCTTTTTATGTATTCTGAAGAAATTTTTAACTCCCTTGACTCCAAACCAATTGGAAAGGCAGCAGTGCTTAGCGTAGCATCTTTTAAATATTGAATGTGTTTCTCTTGCGAAATATCCAATACAAAATATAAATCGTCTTTGTTCTCCGGAATCCCAACTTTAAACTCGTCGTTCATTAATTTATATCGTAGGAACCCACCATGATTTGTAATAATTGTACCCTTTGGAGGTCCAGTTCCACTGTCATCAAAATCTACCATAAAATTAAGACCCCTCAAATTAGTAGTTGTGAGAATTACATCTAAACTTTTTGAAGCGTACTTTGGCATTTCTCGTTGTTCACGAATTTTTAAGGATCTATCGGCGATAACTTCTATTGGTTTAGTATTGAGCAAGGACTTCACTTCTCCGTACTCCTTAAGATCATTTTCGCTAAGTAGTTTTTCCAGCGTATCACTATCGGCATCATCTGCCATCTCAACCCAACTTTTATAGAAAATGTTATTCTCGCCGGCCTTGTTATTTCGGTTATAACTTTTGAAATGTTTATCGGTTAATGCCAACATCGTCAAAGAACCCGAAATTCCTCCTGCAGAAGATCCACTAATCACGTCTATTTCTACTTGATGCATAGGAACAGTGTGATCATAATTGGAATGATTTTCCCCAAGTGTACGATTTTTAGTTTTCACCTGCTCCCAAAGGTCCAGTGTCTCAATTAAATAATCCAACACTCCGGCGGTATAGGCTCCCGCCGAGACGGCGCCGGCCATTGTAATACATAATTTAAAGATGTTCTCGTCTTTCATTTGTTTTATTTTAAGGATCAACCGCTTTGTAAACAGCAAGTTAAAATTTAAAACAATACAAAAAGACAGGGTTTTCCCCCTTTTTAGAACTATTTTCGGTGTTATGCGAAACTTTCTAGTTTCATAGTAACATCCTCCCATTCCTGCATCAGCTGCGCAAGTTTGTCTTTTTTAGCTTGGTAATTATCAAAGAAATTTAGCGCTGCAATAGTCTTGTTGTAGTTAACAGCCAGTTCCACATCTATCTCTTTAATCTCTCTTTCTAATTTGTTAATGGCAGCTTCCGTTTTGCTAAGTTTATTGGTAAGGGATTTTTGCTTTTTCTGATTCTGATAATCTTCTTTGCTAGAAGTTGTTTTTATTTTAGCTTCTGAAGAAACAACCGTACGTTTCTCAGCCTCTCTCAAATTCTGAAGATTTCGTTGTTCCAAGAAATAATCGATATCTCCAAGGTACTCCTTAATTTTATGATCCTTAAACTCATAAACCTTATTGGTCAATCCTTGTAAAAAGTCCCGGTCGTGAGAAACCAACAACAATGTACCTTCAAACTTTCTTAGAGAATCCTTTAAGACGTTCTTAGATTTAATATCAAGGTGATTGGTAGGCTCATCCATTACCAATACGTTAAAAGGCTGCAACAAGAGCTTAGCCAACGCTAAACGATTCCGTTCTCCTCCACTCAACACTCGAACATATTTTTCCACTTCGTCTCCTCGAAACAAAAAAGACCCCAGAATATCTCTAACCTTACTTCTATTCTTTTCATTGGCCGCATCAATCATAGTGTCCAATACAGTTTTACTCCCATCAAGATAATCGGCTTGATTCTGTGCGAAATAAGCAATCTGCACATTATGTCCCAAATTCATCGTTCCCCTGTGAGGAATTTCGTTAACGATAATCTTGGCCAGCGTAGATTTCCCTTGCCCATTCTGTCCAACAAAAGCAATCTTACTGTCCCGCTCAACCACCAAATCAACACCTCTTAAAACTTCTTTATCCCCATAACTCTTGGAAACTGTATCGGCATCAATTACGATTTTTCCAGGTGTAATTGAAACGGGAAAATGGAGCGTCATTACACTATTATCATCTTCATCTACTTCGATACGATCAATCTTATCTAACTTTTTAATAAGAGATTGTGCCATCGTCGCCTTACTTGCCTTAGCGCGGAACTTTTCAATCAATTTTTCTGTTTGATCAATCTGCTTCTGTTGATTTTTCTGAGAAGCCAACTGCTGAGTCCTCAATTCCTGACGCTGAACTAAATACTTAGAGTAAGGTTTGTTGTAATCGTAAATCTTTCCAAGGGAAATTTCAATGGTACGATTCGTGACATTATCCAAAAACATTTTATCGTGGGATACTACTACTACAGCTCCTGGGTAATTTTTCAAAAAATCCTCCAACCATAATATGGATTCTATATCCAAGTGATTAGTAGGCTCATCTAGAAGTAAAACATCATTATTTTGAAGCAATAACTTTGCCAGTTCAATACGCATACGCCATCCCCCAGAGAACGTTTCTGTAAGCTTAATAAAATCCTCTCGCTGAAACCCTAGACCTTGTAAAATTCGTTCGGTATCTCCTTGATAGTTGTAACCTCCATGAATTTCATACTGGTGCTGGACTTCATTCAAATCTACCATTAGATCGTGATAGCTCTCACTTTCATAATCCGTTCGTTCGGCCAACTGAACATTAATTTTCTCGAGTTGCTTCTCTAAAGATTTTATCTCCTTAAATGCCTCATACGATTCTTCAAGAACTGTACGTCCAATTTCAAAATCTATGTCTTGCTTTAAAAAACCAATAGAAGTTTCCTTATCGGTCGCAATTGCACCCTCATCGTATTCCTGTTCCCCGGATATAATCTTTAATAAGGTGGATTTTCCAGCACCGTTTTTACCCACCAATCCAACACGTGTACCTGCGGCCAATTGAAAGGTGATTTTTTCAAACAAATAGTCTCCTTGAAAAGACACGGAAAGATTATGGATATTTAGCATTTATATAACAATTGTGACCTTAATATTTTGCAAAGATGCTTAATTTTGCTGTGCAATAAAAGTATCAAATGAAATTACTTAATAACACTAAACTATACAGTATTGTGAGCGGTACCTGCCCAGTGTGTCATACAGGAAAAATGTATAAAACGCGTAACGCTTATAAAATTTCGGAAACCCTAAAAATGCACGCTTATTGCCCGCATTGTGATGTAAAGTTTAAGATTGAACCCTCCTTCTTCTATGGCGCAATGTATGTAAGCTATCCAGTTGGAATTGCGATTGCCTTAGCAGTTTTTATAATTACTTATTTCTTTATGGGTTTGGATAGAAACAAAACGTTCATTGCAATTATACTAGCGCTAATTGTTCTTTTGCCATTAATTCTACGTGTTTCGAGGAATATTTGGATCAATTTCTTCTTTAAGTTTGACAAATCAAAAATGTAAGATCTACTTACATCTCTTAATGTCCATTTCTTTGGGCAACTCCAAATCGTTTTCCAAGTGATTATAAAGAATTCTTGAAAGAAAGGGAGCATTCATTATTCCGTGAGTACCTAGGCCATTAAAAAACACCTTATTTGGATGTCCAACAAGCGATCCTAATAAAGGTCTACGATCTTTGGTCGTTGGTCTAATTCCCACCTCTTGAGAAACTACTTCAAAATCGCAAAGAATCATTTTTCGTAACTTTCTCAATATATCTTCCCTAGCCTCATGGGTGATATCAAGTGTAGTATCTTCCCGCTTATACGATGCTCCAACCTTATATAAATCCTCACCTAAGGGGATAATATAGATTGGACCTTTGACCATTGTTTCGAGCCTCAACCTGGGTGCCCTCATAATTACGTACTCTCCCTTGTTGGCGACAAAGTATTCTTTCCCATCGAGGAAAGGCCCCTTTGGAAAAAAAGGGTTCTTTAATCCTGAAATCCCTTCCGCAAAAATTATTTTTTTTGCTGAAATACCTTTATAAATAATTCTATTGTTGGTTTCTGAAAGAAGCTCGTGTTCAAATCCTTCTGGAATCAACAAATCTCTGTTTTGAAGATATGCTCTATAGGCCTTCAGTAATTCTGAAGGGTATATTCTACCAGCCACTTTTACCTTTCCGAAGCCAAAAGGAGCCCGTACGCTTGGGTTCTCATTTTTAACAATTTCCGATGAAAGGTAAGGAGCTAGTTCTATTTTATCACTGGCAACAACCCAGTCATTTTGTTCTTCCGCACTTTTCAAAATACGAAGTACAGAAGTATCATTTACAATAGATACTCCCAATTTAATAGAAAGTTCCTTATAAAACAAAAGGCTTTTCGCCATCTCTTCTTTTGCTTTCCAAGCTATCGTGAATCGTTTTAAAACAACTGGATTAAAAACCCCGCCAGATACTTCAGTCGCAATATTAGGCCCTGAATCGATCACAATGAAACCCCTATCATGCTCCTCCAAGCGTTCACATAAGCTAAGCCCAGCAATTCCCAATCCAACTATTATGTAGTCAACCTGTTTCACGAAACAAAGATAGAGACAATCTCATTGGCTCAAACTACAAAGGTCAAAGAAAAAACCCTCCAAAGCTTTCGCAAAGGAGGGTTCTACAACAAGGTATATTTAAACGAGCTCTAGTAATTCCAGAGGTCTATTTCTATATTTCTAATGACTTCTTGAATTCTGTTAGATTCTAGGAGTTGCATCAAAGCATTGTCATTAATGTATTCATTAACTCCTCTATCTCCTTGTACGTTATCTTCTTTGTAAACAACACCATGGAAACGTCTTGAGTTTAACAAATGATCGTAAGAGATAGGTTGTGATGTATTTCTTCTATTAAATGCTTTCGATTTATGCAGCACTTCTCGTGTTCCTGGGAACCAAACCCAAAACAATTCAACTCTACTATCAAAACCATCATCCTCAAAGGCTTTTGAACGTGCTTCACCAGCAACAGGACAAATACCCAATAAACGATACTTCAATTCTCCTTGACGCTTATCAAGATACCAATAACCGCGAATTCTCCACTCTTCAATATCTGCAGCATCCAATGTAAACTCACGAATGTACTCATCGCTTACAAATCCTTCTGCATTGAATTGCTCAATACCTAAATCTGTAGTATCTCTATATACTAAAGATGCATCTAGGTCATTTAAAGTTCGCTTTTCTGTAAAATATGAATCTGCGTATACATTTTCAATCTTTCCGCTCTTAATATTCTTTACAAGAACATCGTACAATGAACGTCTTTCTGCACCAATGTTGTTTGTGTCAATTGGGTAGTACAAAGGAAAATTCACTCTTTCATCAAGATCGATAATCTCCCAAGTAGTTTTAGACCACAACACATCACGCTCATCGGTATAACCGTATGGAAGCGGCACGTCATTATCATAGGCAATCTGTTCTTCAGTCCTGATCCCTATTTCTTCAGGTGTTGTAGCATTAAGAATATTGACTTGAGCTTGCGCACTAATCATTCCTAACATTAAAACACTTAAAACAACATTTTTCAAATTCATAAAATAGATTTTATACTAGTTTGTCAATTCTATAAACACAGGAGATATTTTCTTTAATTTATATCCTGAGTTTGAGGCAATTTTAGCCGTAATATCAAATATTTGTACAGTTTCTCCACGCTTAGCTCTTCTCAAAGCTCCCGTCGCCTGTGAGCTTAATTTACGCCCATTACATTTAATAGTGGGTTGTCCAGAAACTTTAAAGCTAAATCCAGTAACTTGAAGTTTCAGATCAAAATCGAAATCTAATAGCATAGCACCTACTGATGATTTCGTTAAACCCTCACGCTGCATCTTAACAGCCCCTCCGTCACCATCTTCACCACGAATGGTTCCAGTTGGTCTTGGAATATCCTTAATACGGAATTCGACACTCGAGCTAACGGGTTTACCATCTGGTAAAGTTCCACTAGCCGTGATTGACACTGTTCTTCCTGCTCCAGGGCTCATACTATACTTACTACCACTTATAGGTGACAATCCAGTTCCACGAGCTGTTACTTTATTATCTGGAATACCCGGAATAGAAATTGTCATAGGGTTTACAACACCACGATAAACCACGTTCATCTTATCTGCTGCAATCACCGCAGCATTAGGCATTGAAATTGTTGCAAATGCACTTTTCACTTCCACCTCAGTTTCTTCTCCACCTTCTCCATAATACAAGAATCCTTCAATCTTATGATCTCCAGGGCTTCCAGCCCCAACATTCATTTTCACTTTACCTCCTTCAAAAGTATAATCTGTTCCTTCTGCAAGTTTCCTACCATCCAAAGTCAATTCAGCTCTTTTTGGCTTTGTGCTGGCATCCGTACGTCCCAATACAATTGAACCGTCAAATCGCTCGCCTGAATAATAAGCAGACTTTGGAGCCTCCATTAAAGTAGAATAATTACTAAAAGATAATGCTGCTGTTTGTTTTCCCGAAAGCATTTTCCCTAACAACTCACTCTTAGTTGTCTTAATATCCGCTTGGATTTGTGTCAATTTGGTTAAAGAAGCCACTAAAGGAAAACCTTCGTAGTTGTAACGTAACCAATCAACTTTCTTACCATCTCGGTTAATTACTTCTCCAGTACTGAAGTTCTCATTAATAGATTTCTTGATATCCTCTAGTCCCGTAATTTGTTTAGATAAGGTTGTATCTGTTGCTATATCTGCAAAAACTTTATCCAATTTCGTACGGTAATCATTAATTTTATCAACAAACTCTTGACCTTCTGTCTTATACTTGTCTGCATTAAAAAAACGACGATCAAAGAAATCTGGAGTATCCATTACTTCATAATCTGAAGCATCTTCTAAACCCTCTATTGACATGCTCTTAAGTGATGTCAAGTAGTTATCTAAATCATTCGAGATTACATCAATCTCTTGTGCTTTTGAAAGCACAGCACCATATTGTTCAGGCTCATCACTCGCTTTAGTCTCCAATCCACCCATAAATGCAAGGTTTCTTGTTGCCGTATCGGTATTGGCCTTTTCAATTTTCTCGTTCAATAGTCCAAAAGCAGATAATACTTCTTTCGACATATTTAATGCTAACATCGCGATGAAAACCAAATACATTAGGTTAATCATCTTCTGTCTTGGGGATAGTTTTCCTCCTGCCATTTTAATTCTTGTTTAAGGATTAATATTTAGTTGAAAACTATTCTTAGTTCTTAGAACTCATTGCAGATAACATACCACCATATACGCCGTTCAATGAAGAAAGATTAGTAGCTAAATGTTGCATTTGAGATTTTAATTGTTCAGCTTTTTCAGCTACACGCTCTTGTACTTCTGCCTGACGGCTAGTAGACTCAACCTGTACTTTATACAAGCTATTTAAAGATTCCATTTGAGCAGCAGCCAATGCCATTTCCTCACTGTATTTCTTAGTAGAACTCATTGCTTCAGCTGTAGGCGCCATTCCTTTTGCAGCATCTTCAAAAGAACGGATGCTATCGCTAAGGCTATTCATTAATTCTGAATCAATTTTTGCACCTTTAAGCATCTCGTCTAATTTTTTAGACAATAATCCTTGAGCGTCTTCTGGTTGTTTTTTCTTATCGCCAGCCATACCTCCAGCCAATTCTGGATATACTAGAGACCAATCTAAATCATCATCTACCGGCTCGAAAGCAGAGATTGCGAAAATGATAGCTTCAGTAATAAGTCCTACTGCCAAAAGGATTCCACCATTAAGCGGTCCTAATTCCCAGTGAAGAATTTTAAACAAAGCTCCTAAAATTACAATAGATGCTCCAAGGCCATAGGCCATGTTAAATAATTTCTTAGATGATCTTGATTGTGCCATAATACAATAGTTTTAAGTTTTAGTTTAAGTTTTTAGTTTATTTAAATAGATCAACGGGCGTCTCCAAAATTCTTATTCATTGTGATATCTGTTCCCATATAATCCTGCACTGTTCTGAAGCCAATATAACTTCTTGCAGAATCTGAATATTCATAGTCACGAGTACTCACTTGAAGGAAATAAGCAACATCTTTCCAAGAACCTCCACGAACCACCTTACGAGCATTTGTAACGTCATTAACGTTAGGATTCATAGTGGATGAATACTCATATGATGCTGGATCATATGATGATGCAACCCATTCTGCCACATTACCAGACATATTATATAGGTTATAATCGTTAGGCTCGTATGCATTAGCTTCTACTGTATAAAGTGCTTGATCTGCAGCATAGTCTCCACGCAATGGCTTAAAGTTAGCCATAAAACATCCTCTATCATTCTTCGCATAAGGACCTCCCCAAGGATAGGTTGCAGATGCTAATCCACCACGTGCAGCATACTCCCACTCCGCTTCACCTGGAAGACGGAACGTATTAACATGATTACGTTTTTTAGCTTTCTGATATGAATTCTTGTACAGTGTTCTCCATGCGCAGAATGCTTTGGCCTGTTTCCAGTTTACTCCCACTACAGGATAATCTCCGTAAGCCTCATGCCAGAAATAATCATTGTGCATTGGCTCATTATAAGAATAATTAAAGTCTTTAATCCAAACTGTAGTGTCCGGATAAATTGCTACAGTATCTTTTTTAATGAAGTCTTTTCTTCTTTTGGTCTTGTCCCTGGCAGCAGATTCAATATCCATATGAGTATACTGGAACAATAATTTGTTTACATCAATGGTACGTTCCCCATTATATGCTTCTTCAGCAGGAATATACATGCTATCCATTACCTCCACATAATATTCATCTGGATATTCAGCAGTATCCCAAAGAAGGTCAACATCATTATTTACTTTACGTCCAGCATAGAAATCTTCACCTAAACCATAGTAATTATCATACATATACTGGTCATAAGGAGACATTTCTTCGTTTTCCTGATCTACAAATGAGAAATCACCAATACCACCATCTCCTGGTGTAGCTCCAACCTCATCTGCAATAATAGCGAGCTTCAAACGAACCGTTGAATCACGAACCCATTCTACAAATTGACGGTATTCGGCATTTGTAATTTCAGTCTCATCCATATAAAAGGAACGAACAGTAACAGTCTTTGTTGGGGCATCATTGACGGCAACAAAGTCGTCATCAGACTTACCCATGATGAAAGATCCACCTGGGATAAGAGTCATTCCGTAAGGCTTTTCGGGATACCATTTTTTGCCTTTTGCTCCAACTAATTCTCCTCTGTCTCCAGAGTTACAGCTGTACAAAAAGGCAATAATCGCAGTAAATGCAATAAACTTCTTCATAGGTATTTAGGTTAAATTTTCGAGATTCAAGGGCGTAAACCTATTATTAAAAATTCGAAAAAACAAAAGTTTTCTTAAAAAACCCTTAAAACTTCTTCAGTTCTTTGTTTGATTATACTTCGTTTTTTCGGCGGGCCTTAAACCACCGTTCAGGAATCTCCTGATTACACGCACTCAAATATTCGCCATAAGTGCAAGGTAATAACGTTTTACTTTTTAATTTATTATTAACATTTAAAATAAATGGTAATTCTATCCACCAACGCCCAGTTTCATTGCTCTTTTTGAACACTAAAACTTCGTCGTCGATTGGCACTTTATATGTTTTATAACGCTTTTCATCCTGAAAAGCGTCATCTGCAATCCTAAAATTCACTCCTTCTATAAAATACCAAAGTATTTGGGCAACCAACATAGCACCACTCCTAACCTCATTGAAATTCTTCAACTCATAAACTCCAAAAGAAGATACTCTGTTGCTGATGCCAGCATAACGAGCAATAGCGCATATTTCTCGACCGTCAAATCCATTAGGACTTATAGCATTCTTATAACTTATTTCTGCGCTTTTTATTGTATTCACATCCAACACAACCATATCCGCATCTCTCATAATAGGCTCAACAATAGTAATATCGCTGGTAATTTCTCCTAATCGATAAGCATCAAAATATAATTTTTCCATTAACGATATCTCCCCTGGAGGATTTAAAAAAGATTGATACCCTAGAGTACTATAATTAAAAAGATTATAAGGTTCGTCTACAATGATTTTTCCAATATATGAATGATTCGAAATATTTGCTTCTGCGTCACCTAAATCAAACTTCGCATCAACATTTACGAGATTCACCATATTTTCTTGCGAATCATAGGAACGATAATGCGCATATACCAAGTCTTGACTACCACCAAGGATAAGCGGAATAATACCTTTCTTAAGCAACGCCTCAACAACTGTCTTAACCGCGAAACAAGTATCTTCGACAGTCACGCCATTTTCAATATCTCCTAAATCGACAATTTTGTGCGTCCAATTCCCTGGATATAGTGAATAAAACTCTTTTCTGAAAGCCTCAAAACAGACCTCGCCACCAATATAATCAATGTCATTTCTATTCTCTTTGATTCCTAGAATAGCGAACTTTACACCTTTTAAATCTGGAAGTTCTCCGTGTTTACTATGTAATTTAACTTGTTTCCCTAAAACTCCAACAGGTAAAACCTCTCTATGGGCGAGAACAGATTTAGATAAAGGGGAAAGAAAATCGATCATTATTTTTTCTTAGTAGCCGCTTTCTTTTTAGCAGCTTTTTTCTTTTTTGGTGCTTTCTTTTCAATAATAGCAAGGGCCTCCTCTAAGGTTATTTTCTCAGCCTTTGTAGTTTTAGGCAGTTCTATTTTCGTCTTACCCTTAATTAAATTAAAACGACCCCAGCGTGCTTTTTCAAGTCGGATACCTTCATCTGGCCATTCGTTAATCAATTTGTCAATTTCCTTTTGCTTCTTATCTTCTATAAGTTGTTCTATATCTGCATTAGAAAGATTATCAAAGTCATACTTCTTGTTTACGTTAATAAACATATTATTCCACTTTATGAAAGGGCCAAATCTTCCGGTTCCCTTTTGCACCGGTAAATCCTCATAAACATATATTGGAGCATCTGCTCGCTTCTTTTCCTCAATAAGTTCCTTTGCAGTTTCCATGTCCACTTCTAATGGATCCATCCCCTTTGGAAGTGAAATAAACTTTTTTCCAAAACGTATATACGGACCGAAACGACCATTACTAACCTCAACCTCCTCTGCATCATAAACACCGAGGCTTTTAGGGAGTTTAAACAAGTCCATGACTTCTTCAAAAGTCACTAGGTGTAACTGTTGATCTGGTCTTAAACTGACAAATCTCTTTTCATCATCATCTGGCGCGCCAATTTGTGCCATTGGGCCAAATTTCCCTAGTCTCACCAGTACAGGTTTTCCACTCACTGGGTCTTCTCCCAAAGTTCGTTCACCACTTTCTCGTTCTGCATTTGCCGAAACATCTTCAACACGAGGGTGGAACTTTCCGTAGAAATCCTTCATCATTTGTTTCCATTCCTCTTTTCCATCTGCAATATCATCAAAATCCTGCTCTACTTTTGCAGTAAAATTATAATCTAAAATGCTTGAGAAATGCTCGACTAAAAAGTCGTTAACAATTAATCCTATATCTGTTGGCACCAGTTTACCTTTGTCAGACCCAATAGTCTCGGTTAAGGTGTTGTCCTCTATCCCATTTTCTTGTAATGTAAGTTGCAAATACTTACGCTCAACTCCTTCTATGGTTCCTTTTTCAACATAATTACGATTAATAATTGTGGAAATAGTAGGTGCATAAGTAGAAGGTCGACCAATCCCCAATTCTTCTAATTGCTTCACTAAAGAGGCCTCTGTAAATCGATACGGCGGCCGGGTAAATCTTTCGGTAGCAGTAATATACTTATTATCCAAAGGATTGCCGACAGTAAGTTTTGGTAACATACCTTCTTGCTCCTCTTCTTCAAAATCAGTTCCTTCCAAATACACTTTTAAGAAACCATCAAATTTTATCATTTCTCCATTGGCAGTAAAATGTTCTGAAATAGCTTCCGAACCATTTATCCCAATCTTCACATTCGTGCGCTCCAATTGGGCATCACTCATCTGAGAGGCAATGGTTCGCTTCCAAATCAAATCATACAAACGTCCTTGGTCATAATCTCCATCAATAGATTTACGCGACATATCTGTTGGACGAATAGCCTCATGAGCCTCTTGAGCTCCCTTAGATTTCCCTTTATAATTTCTAGGTTTGCTATACTCGCTTCCGTATTGATTTGATATTTCCTTCTCAGCGGCTTCCTTGGCATCGTTCGAGAGATTTACACTATCTGTTCTCATATAGGTAATGAGACCGGCTTCGTACAATCGTTGCGCAATCGTCATTGTTTTCCCAACTGAAAAATATAGTTTCCTTGCAGCCTCTTGCTGTAATGTAGAAGTTGTAAATGGTGCAGCCGGAGATTTTTTAGCGGGCTTTTTAATTAAATCTGAAACCTTATAAGACGCATTTACATTTTTTTTCAAAAATTCACGCGCAGCCACCTCAGTTTCAAAATTCTTTGGCAGTTTCGCTTTAAATTTATTTCCTTCCGAAGTAATAAACTCAGCATCAATTCTATATGAACGAACTGGTGTGAAAGCTTCGATTTCTCTTTCTCTTTCAACAATCAAACGCACTGCAACACTCTGAACACGACCAGCAGACAAACCTCCCTTTACTTTTCTCCACAATACTGGGGACAGTTCATATCCCACGAGTCGATCTAATACACGACGTGCCTGTTGCGCATTTACTAAGTTATAATCTATCTGCCGTGGATTTTCAATCGCTTTAAGAATAGCAGATTTGGTAATCTCATGAAAAACAATACGCTTGGTTTTGTCTTCCTTTAAACCAAGTTCTTCTGCAAGGTGCCAAGCAATGGCTTCCCCCTCTCGATCCTCATCACTTGCTAACCAAACCATTTCGGCCTTTTTTGAAAGTGATTTCAACTCTTTTACCAGTGCCTTTTTATCACTTGATATTATATATTTTGGCGTAAAGTCTCCATCGACATCCACTCCTAACTCCTTAGAGGGTAGATCTGCAATATGCCCAAAGCTAGAAGAAACCTTGAAATCTTTTCCTAAAAATTTTTCAATGGTTTTCGCTTTTGCAGGGGACTCAACAATCACTAAATTCTTGGCCATAGTTTTTTCGTTTGGGTTACAAAAGTATGTGATTTTTTTTTTAAGTTCTTTCTTTATCCAAAAATTAGCCTGTAATTAACGCCCTGAGCGATTCAATATTATAGAGAGCCCACTCCCTTAATTTCGTCTAGAACATCCTCAAAACCAATTGTATCCTTGTACACATAATACATGGGAACATGTACAAAATAGGCCGTAAAAAAAACGCCAACAATGCAGAGTAGAATTCCCACCTGTGCAATCATTGAAGAAATAATGACAAGTCCGAATATAATAATCCAAAACTTATTTCCCAGTTTAAAACTAGCCTTTAAAATATCACTCACAGAAAGCTCCTGCTGAAAAGCATAAAAAACAACTACCAATTGTAAAGGAACCATGACATAGAAAATTGGCAAATAGCATAACAAAGCCGCCAACATCATAATGCCTACCGAGGCCAAAGAAAGCATCAGTAGTTTTTTAAAATCTCTTTTAACAAACTCAAAGTATCCGCCAATTTCTTCAGAGGAACCAGTGTCAGCCTTTCTCAAAACTTGCAAAAAGTGCGCGGTAACCCCAAAGACAACCGTCTGCCCAAGAAACACAACCAAAAACACTAGTAAGGCATATAGTGCTATGTATGGAAGGTACTGAAGAAAGTCTGGCTCCTGGTAGTACCCATAACTATCATACTCCATTCCGTAAAACATAAATAGTATATAAGGCACATATATCACGAGAATCATGGGGATAACCACAACCATTGTTATTAGCACATGATATAAAGCTTGCTCCCAAACTTTTTTGAAGAGTTCAAAACTTTTAGAGAGAATGTTACCAAAATTTGGGGTGTTTGCCTCTTCTATTTTCTCAAATATACCGTTATTCATAGTCTCTCAGGTTATGTGTTAGCCCATAAAATTACAAAAAAGAAATCTGCCACTTTGTCATAATCGACAATTTAATTGTAACTTTGCACGCTAATTGACTACTATTTATCACTAGTCAGTTTTGAGATTAGGATATGGAAGAAAAGATTATTGACGAAACAAAACAAGGAATCGCTCTTTCCCTAGAATCGAAGGCCGAAAATACGCGCAAGCTATATATTGAAAGCTATGGCTGCCAAATGAATTTTAGCGATAGCGAAATAGTTGCCTCAATTTTAGTGAATCAAGGCTTTAATACCACCTCCAAACTTGAGGAAGCCGATCTAGTTCTTGTAAACACCTGTTCCATTCGTGATAAAGCAGAGCAAACAGTTCGTAAACGTTTAGAAAAATACAATGCCATAAAAAGAATAAACCCTAGTATGAAAGTGGGCGTTTTAGGGTGTATGGCAGAACGCCTCAAAGAGAAATTCTTGGACGAAGAGAAGATCGTTGATATGGTGGTAGGCCCAGATGCCTACAAAGATCTTCCTAATTTACTCAAAGAAATTGATGCTGGACGGGATGCTGTAAATGTGGTATTATCAAAAGACGAAACTTATGGTGATATTTCTCCTGTTCGTTTAGGCACCAATGGCATTAATGCGCTTGTAAGTATTACACGTGGTTGCGACAACATGTGTACTTTTTGCGTGGTTCCGTTTACCCGTGGAAGAGAACGCAGTCGAGATCCACGGAGTATCTTGGAGGAGATAAATGATCTTGCGCAAAAAGGATACAAGGAAATAACACTTCTAGGACAGAATGTGGATAGTTATTTGTGGTATGGTGGTGGACTGAAAAAAGATTTTAAAAATGCTTCGGAAATGGAAAAGGCTACAGCAACGTCCTTTTCAGGTTTACTAGCAATGGTAGCTGAAGCCCAACCCAAACTTAGAATTCGATTTTCTACGTCAAATCCACAGGATATGACCGAAGATGTTTTGCACACCGTTGCTAAATATCAAAATATCTGTAATTATATTCACTTGCCTGTTCAAAGTGGAAGCACACGCATCTTAAAAGAGATGAACCGTCAACATACACGAGAAGAATATATTGAGTTGATTGATAAAATTCATGAAATCATTCCGGGTTGTGGTATTTCCCAAGACTTGATTACTGGATTCCCTACTGAAACTGAAGAAGATCATCAAGACACATTGAGTTTAATGGAATATGTGAAGTACTATTTTGGCTTTATGTTTAAATATTCAGAAAGACCCGGAACCACGGCAGCACGTAAACTCAAGGACGACATTCCTGAAGAAATTAAAAAACAACGCCTTACCGAAATTGTAGATGCACAAAGAAAACACAGTGCGTATCGCACCAACCAATTTCTGGGAAAAACGGTAGAGGTATTAATAGAGCGCGAGTCGAAAAAGAGTGATGCCCAATGGAGTGGTCGAAACCCTCAAAGTCTGGTTGTAGTATTCCCGAAGGAAAGCTACAAATTAGGTGATTTTGTAATGGTAAAAATAGCAGATTGTACAAGTGCTACACTAATTGGGGAACCAGTTGGATATAGCAGTAACAATTAAAAAGAAACAATGGAGAACATTCAAGCAGTAAAACAACGATTTGGAATTATAGGGAATGATCCTAAACTCAGCCGTGCAGTGGAAAAAGCGGTACAGGTTGCTCCTACAGATATTTCTGTTTTAGTGACTGGAGAGAGTGGCGTTGGAAAAGAAAGTATTCCAAAAATTATACATTCATTGTCGCACCGAAAACATGCAAAATATATTGCCGTAAACTGTGGAGCGATTCCAGAAGGAACTATTGATAGTGAACTTTTTGGTCACGAAAAAGGGGCTTTTACAGGAGCTACTTCTACGAGAAGCGGTTATTTTGAGGTAGCAGATGGTGGAACAATATTCTTAGATGAAGTGGGTGAACTACCTCTTCCAACTCAAGTGCGTTTGCTGCGTGTTTTGGAAAATGGAGAGTTCTTAAAAGTGGGATCTTCTCAGATTCAAAAAACAGATGTACGTATTGTTGCGGCTACCAATGTGAAAATGGTAGAAGCAATCAATAAAGGAAAATTTCGAGAAGATCTTTATTATCGTTTAAGCACTGTAGAAATTAATCTTCCAGCGCTAAGAGCTCGTAGCGAAGACATTCACCTGTTATTTAGAAAGTTTGCTTCAGATTTTGCGCAAAAATATAAAATGCCAACCATTCGTTTGGATGAAGCTGCCACCGATTTATTATTAAAATATCGTTGGAGCGGAAATATTCGTCAGTTACGAAATGTAGCTGAACAGGTTTCAGTCTTAGAACAAAATAGAAGCATCAATTACGAAACACTGCGCCATTACTTGCCAGATATGGGTGCCAACCTTCCTGCGGTTGTAAACACCAAGAAGTCTGAAGGAGATTTTAGCAGTGAACGTGAGATTTTATATAAGGTTCTATTCGATATGAAACGTGACGTAAACGATCTCAAGAAGCTCACTTTAGAGCTAATGAAAACAGGAAGTGCTGCAAAAGTGAAGGAGGAAAATTCGTCACTTATTAATAAAATCTATTCAGAAGAAGAAAACGAAAAAACCCTAGCTTCCTTTGTAGAAACGGAAACCACATCACCTCATACAAGTGATGTTGAAGTAATCAATATTCCGGAAGTGGCATTAGAAACATACGATGCCGGCCAAAACGAGCCTAAAAAAGACAACTACCATTTCGCTGAAGAAATTGAAGAGGAAGAAAACTTGTCGCTTCAGCAAAAAGAATTAGAACTTATTAAAAAATCATTGGAGAAATACCAAGGAAAGCGCAAAGATGCGGCAGATGAATTGGGAATTTCAGAAAGAACCCTATATCGAAAAATTAAACAATATAATTTGTAATTTGCGAACTGCCCTTCCAATAAAATTTATGAAGCATCTGAAGCATATTTTTTTTATTCTTATCGCAATAGGCATAACTCAAAGTTGTGGTGTTTATTCGTTTACAGGAGCCGATATTGATTATGCCAGTACCAGGACATTTCAAGTAAGTTACTTTCAAAACAATGCGCCCATTATTGAACCAGGAATTGATCGTGATTTTACAGTAAATCTTCAAGATTTATTGCTAAATCAAACGAGTTTAGATCTTGTAAATAATAATGGAGATTTGGTTTTTGAAGGTGAAATTGTACAGTATTATGTGGCTCCTATTACAGCGACATCTCAAAGTACAGCGGCTCAAAACCGACTTACTATTGGAATAAATGTGCGTTTTTACAATACGAAAGACAGCGAGAAAGATTTTGAGCAACGCTTCTCTTTTTATTACGACTACCCAGGAAGTTCGCAGCTCACTGGATCTACCCTAGACACTGCCTTGGAAGCGATTTTTGAACGAATCACTCAGGATATTTTTAATAAATCATTGGCCAATTGGTAATATTTTGAATAGCGAATCCTATACATATCTATTAGCAAATCCTCAAAAAATAAGTGAGGAGGATATGGCTATGTTAGCTTCAGTAATCGAAAAATATCCTTATTTTCAAAGTGCCCGTGCGCTTCAACTAAAAGGCTTAAAAAATGATAAAAGCTTTTTGTATAATGACGCACTTAAAGTAACGGCAGCCTATACAACAGAACGTGACATTCTTTTTGAATATATTACTTCGGAAAAGTTCATTCAAAATGAAATCTCCCAAGCAATTTTGCAACACGATGCGGCGATAAATGAAATTGAAGTAATTACTGAGGTTCTTTCAGAATCAATGAGCATTATGCTAGACAAGCAGATCAAAGACGAAATTAAAAAAGCAGAAGCTATTTTAGACCCCCACTTATTTGAGCGTAAATTTACATCTATTTCGGACGTATTGGGAAGTAAAGAAGAAGCTTCAAAAGAGAATCAAGAGGAGGCCATTGAGAAGGAATCAACACCTAAAGTTGAAGCAGTCGATATCCTAAAAATTGATAAGCCCCTTGAATTCACTAAGGAAGATACACATTCATTTAGTCAATGGCTTCAGCTTACAAAAACGAAACCCATAAATCGTTCTACCAAACAAACTACCAAGGAAGAAATTTCAGAAACCGAGGCACAAATTGAGAAGGAACGTAAGTTTGATCTGATTGAAAAATTCATTCAGAAAAAACCGAAACTGGCTCCTAAGGAAATAACGTCAAAACCAGTTGAAAACAAAAATCTCGCTTCGGCTTACACACAAACACCTAGTGTGCTAATGACAGAGACTTTGGCGAAGGTTTATTTGCAACAAAAGAACTACAAAAAAGCAATTCAAGCATATAAAATTTTAATTTTGAAATATCCCGAAAAAAGTGGTTTCTTTGCAGACCAAATTCGGGCAATCGAAAAATTGATAAATACAGAAGAGAAATGAGCACGTTTACAATATTTTTAGTTTTAATCATGATCGTAGCATTTTTATTGGTCGTGATAATTATGGTACAAAATCCAAAAGGTGGAGGTTTAGCATCTTCTTTTGGAGGTGGTGGAACTCAGCAAATGGGAGGAGTTCAAAAAACGACAGACTTCCTAGACAAGAGTACTTGGACATTGTCTATCCTAATGATCGCTTTAATCTTGCTTTCTAACATTCCAATTATGGGCGGAGGAGCAAATCAATCTAAAGCATTTGATGAGGATGCGATCCAAAATGTAATCCCAACAACAACAGATACCCCAGTGGACACGTCAACTGACACGACTGGTGATGGTGAATAATCTGTCAAAACATAATTAACAAATATGCCAGCTTGTCAGAAGCTGGCATTTTTTGTTTTATAAATGTCAGTTTTAATGCAATGGCATAATTTCTGACTTGTAGCAAGCATACTAATTAAACAAAAGTTTAACCTGCCCTTCGTTCAGGCGGGCAATATAAAATTACATAGAAAATGGCATTAAAAATTCAACCACTTTCAGACAGAGTTTTGGTACAGCCACAAGAGGCAGAAACTAAAACGGCATCTGGATTGTACATTCCAGATTCAGCTAAGGAAAAACCACAACAAGGTAAAGTAGTAGCCGTTGGGAAAGGGAAAGAAGACCACAAAATGACAGTTAAAGTTGGAGACATCGTTTTATACGGAAAATACTCTGGAAGCGAACTAAAATTTGATGGTAAAGACTACCTCATCATGCGTGAAGAAGATATTCTTGCAATTATCTAATTGAATTAAAAACACAAAAAAGCAAAAACAATGGCAAAAGATATAAAATTTGATGTAGAAGCTCGCGACGGTATTAAGCGCGGTGTTGATGCATTGACAGATGCAGTAAAAGTAACTCTAGGTCCTAGAGGACGAAATGTAATTATCAGTAAATCATTTGGAGCTCCACAAGTAACTAAAGATGGAGTTACTGTAGCCAAAGAAATTGAATTGGAAGACCCTCTTGAAAACATGGGCGCGCAAATGGTTAAGGAAGTAGCTTCTAAAACCAACGATCTTGCAGGTGATGGAACTACAACTGCTACTGTTTTAGCTCAGGCAATTGTAAAAGAAGGTTTAAAGAATGTTGCTGCCGGCGCAAATCCTATGGATTTGAAACGTGGTATCGACAAAGCAGTTGAGGCTATTGTTAAAGATCTTGAAAAGCAAGCAACTAAAGTTGGGAACTCTTCCGAAATGATCAAACAAGTCGCTTCTATTTCAGCGAATAACGACGGAATGATTGGCGATCTAATCGCTAAAGCATTTGGTAAAGTTGGAAAAGAAGGGGTAATCACTGTTGAAGAGGCTAAAGGAACTGAAACTTATGTGGATGTTGTTGAAGGAATGCAGTTTGATAAAGGATACCTTTCTCCTTACTTCGTTACAGACAGTGAAAAAATGCAAACAGAATTAGAGAATCCTATGATTCTTTTATACGACAAGAAGATCTCTTCAATGAAGGATTTGCTTCCTGTTTTAGAGCCTGTTGCACAACAAGGAAAGTCATTATTAATCATCGCTGAAGATGTTGATGGTGAAGCACTAGCTACTTTGGTTGTAAATAAATTACGTGGTTCTTTAAAAATTGCAGCTGTAAAAGCACCAGGTTTTGGAGACAGACGTAAAGCAATGCTAGAAGATATTGCAATCTTAACTGGGGGAACTGTTATTTCTGAAGAAAGAGGGTTTACATTAGAGAATACTACTGTTGAAATGTTGGGTACTGCTGAAACAGTAACGATTGACAAAGACAATACGACGCTTGTAAATGGTGCAGGTAAAAAGAATGACATCAAAGCACGTGTTAATCAGATAAAATCTCAAATTGAAACTACAACAAGCGACTACGATAAAGAGAAACTACAGGAACGTTTGGCTAAGTTAGCCGGTGGTGTTGCTGTACTTTATGTAGGTGCTGCTTCTGAAGTGGAAATGAAAGAAAAGAAAGACCGCGTAGATGATGCACTTCACGCAACTCGCGCAGCAGTTGAAGAAGGAATTGTTGCTGGAGGTGGTGTTTCCTTGGTCCGCGCTAAATCTGCTCTTGAAAAGATAACTACAGATGCATTAGATGAGGTTACTGGCGTTCAAATTGTAGCAAAAGCTATAGAATCTCCTTTACGCACCATTGTTGAAAATGCTGGCGGTGAAGGCTCGGTTGTTGTAAACAAGGTGATGGAAGGAAAGAAAAACTTTGGGTATGACGCTAAGACTGAAAGTTATGTAGATATGCTTAAAGCAGGTATTATCGATCCTAAGAAAGTAACACGTATCGCATTGGAAAATGCTGCTTCTGTCGCTGGAATGATCCTTACTACAGAGTGTGCTTTGGTCGATATTAAAGAAGACGCTCCGGCGATGCCTCCTATGGGTGGCGGAATGCCAGGAATGATGTAGTGGTGTGAATCGCCACGGATAAATAAAAGTAGTTTTTCTGCTTCTAAGAAGGTCTCTGTTTTTTTTGCTGAGACCTTTTTTAATGCCCTTTTTTAGCTTCAGTGAAAGAAAGTTTTTTATATCCTATTATTTCATAGCTTTAATGCATCTAACCGTCACGTAATGAAAAAGATAAACTGGAAATACGCGTTTGGTGAAATCCTCATCGTAATTATTGGTATTTCTATTGCATTTGCTATGAATAAGTGTGCAACCGATTCTAAAAACGAAAAGGAAAAAAGCAGTATTTGGTCAATCTTAAAAGCGATGTGGAATCCAATAAAACACAGTTAAAGGCAAATCTGGTAGAAATAGAGCGCAAGTTCAATACTACCGATAAGATTCTCCCTCTTTTGGGAACAAATGCTCAAAATAAAATGAGTATAGTAAGCGATATTTTTAGCATTTCGACACTTACCAGTTTCGAATCTAATGATATTACCTACCAGACATTAATCAATTCTGGTGATCTTAAATTAATTAATGATCTTGCCCTTAAAACAGCTATTGAGGAACACTATTCCCAGTATAAAATAATGCTAAAAGATTATGAACGTCAAGAGAATATTCATAAAGAATATTTAGGGGGCTACTTTATCCATAATGTGGACTTTGATGCTTTTAAAAAAAGGTGAGTTTGGGTTCAAAAATGAAAAACTCTTAAAAAATATTATCCAGAGCATGAAAGGATCTTTCGGTATTAAAATGAAGGCCACCAGCAAGGGTATTGCTCATTGCGAAAGTTTAATTAAAAAACTCGATCTGGCATTGAATTAACTATTCTCTCCTAAAAACCCTAAACAAGGAAACAGCTACAAGGGTAAGCACCACGGGCCAAATAACGAACAAATCTGTACGCATAACATTCTCACCGCCATCGGGCTGAAAAGACAACCATTGCTGCATATAATATTCCCAAACAACTGCTGCTATTATAACAGCAAGGGTAATGATATATAAAAGTGTTTTTGGTTTTAAGATCATCCTATAAAAATACAAAAAACCATTCCGACTTAAGTCGGAATGGTTTTCATTTCTAGTTAATTACTTTTCTAGTTCTCGTGATCTTTCTTTACAGCTTCATCGCGATATTTGCAACAGTTGTGTACAGTTCCGTAAGCCTCATCGGTGGCTATTATTGCCTTAGTATCGTGACCAACGTTGGCAATACTTTGACTAATAGTCTCTAGATTTGTTTTACGTTCATCAAAGATCAACTTGAGTTCGTGAGTTTTCACATCCCAAACGGCAGATTTAACTCCTTTGGTCCGCACTGCGGCCTTTTCAATACGCTCTTTACACATCATACAAACGCCATCGACTTCTATAGTAGATTTCGCATTCTTATTTTGAGCAAACGAAGTTATTCCAATAAACATCAGAATAATAACTATAATAAACTTTTTCATATCTTAAATTTTATATCGCAATCCTGCATAATAACTAGCTCCAAATATTGGGCCATAAACAAAGGTAGTATCAAAATTTGGACTAAACGGGTCCTTACTACTAATTATTGGATTGTCTTGTTTCTCATTTGTTATGTTCTCCCCACCAATATATACTTCAAAATTGTGTGACAAAATACTAGTTACTTGAGCATTCAGCGTACCTACTCTCAACGAATATTCCCCCAATTGATAAGGAACTGGATTATCACTTGTCTTTGAAAAACGTTGTTTTCCTAACCAATTATATGTAGCATCAAATTTCCATTGAGAACCATCTTCATGTACTTGTGTTTCATAAGAAATATTTGTAAACACCCGATGACTAGGTGTTAAGGGCTTTTCAAGCTTACCAGAAGTATACTGTGTCTTAACATCATAATATTTATAAGCCATCCGTAAATCAACAGGTTCTAACAGGTTGTAATTGAATTCTGCCTGAAAGCTATTTGCATAACTCTCTCCATCCAAATTATAGAATTTCACTTCTTTTCGGTTTTCCCAGTCTACAACAACTTGATTCTGAAAATCGGTACGATAGAAATCCAATGTTATATCTGCCTTCCTTCCGAAGAATATAAACCCTTGTAAATATGAAACGCCATAATTCCATGCAATTTCTGGATCCAAACCATAAATACTTCCGCCCGAATCAATAATGTTTATGGCCCTTGCAGTAGAGAAAAGACCTTGATTCTCGGTAAAAATATTGGCACTTCGCTTACCTCTACCTATAGAAGCTCTGAAAGCCGCCTTCTCCCAAGCAGTATACCGTGCATGCAATCTAGGCGTTACGAAAGTCCCAAGTAGATTATGTGTATCTGCTCTAAGTCCTGCAGTCACATTTAAATCACCAAGATTATCATATGAGTACTCGAAAAATACGCCTACTGAATTTTCTGTTCTTGAGTAATCATCAGTAATTACTAACTCCTTATAGTCATCGTATGTTCCGCTTATACCTGTCTTAAATTTATGTCTGGAATCTCCAATTATAGAGTTAAAAATAGCATTGGCATACAAACTATTATGTTCAATATTGTATTGCTTTAAACCAAAATACGACTCCTGATTGTGATTACTATAGGCTATTTGAGCACCGAGACTTTGATACGGAATTTCTGGATTAACATATCCGAACTTTGCAGAAACATCAAAACGTTGTGTACTAATTTCTCCTCCCCAATATTCCTCAGAAAACTTATGCAATGTTTGATCAAAATCTGTTTGTCCTATTTGCTTTTCGTCATTTAAATATCTGAAATTAATAAAGCTTACATAACCATTTTCTTGATCGGTATATTGCCAGCGATTCATCACATTTATTTGCCGCGCCAAGGGAATATCCAAGAATGAATCGTTGTTATTATCATACTTGGTCCCGCGCTGGTTTCCGTGAAGGTATAAACCTGTACTCCACTTATCAGTTATTGGTGTATTGAGGTGTGTATTAAGTTCCACCCTTCCGTTAGCCGCACCGTACAAATTAACAAACAACTTATCGTCTGTGGTTGGCTTTTGAAGTTCTGCGTTTATTTGACCCGCGATGCTTTCAAAACCGTTTACCACACTTCCAGCTCCCTTCGTAATTTGAATACTCTCCACCCAAGTTCCAGGAATAAAGCTCAATCCATAAGCTTGAGCTGCGCCACGAATAGATGGAATATTTTCGGTAGTGATTAGGATATATGGATTTGTCAACCCTAACATTTTTATTTGCCTTGTACCCGTTACAGCATCTGCGAAATTCACATCAATAGAAGGGTTTGTTTCAAAGCTTTCAGATAAATTACAACACGCCGCCTTTAAAAGTTCAGCACTACTCACATTTATCAAATTTTGCGCTTGTAGAAAAGATCTAGAAGAGGCCTTTCTTTTGGTTCGAACCAAAACCTCGTCCAAACTTCCCTTAGGTCGCATTAGATAATGTACCATCGTTGGCTCGGTTATCATGATAGTATCTATTTCAAACCCTATATAACTTACAATTAGTTTTTTATATTCCTTTTTATATGGAATACTAAAGCTTCCATCTAGATCCGTTACAGCTCCAATAGCGGTATCCATCCAAACAACGTTCGCGCCAGAAAGACCCACGTGTTCATCCTTTTCATTTGCTTCCATTATCATTCCTTTTAACACATCCTGTGAGAATAAAAGTGTAGGGAACAACAATAATATATAGATTAACTTTTTCATTAGAAATACAATTTTAGAAGCATAACTAATGCCATAATTATCATAGTACTATTCTCAATTAAAGTGGCCTCGGTCATTGGCAGCCTCAAGGCCGTCCCCAAGCAGGCGCATGGTATTGACTTCTTATCCAATAAGGTTCTTACTACGCCAAGCGTTGTAGCTCCAAGAACAATAATTGTCACTATTAAGGCAATGTCAACTTCAAAACGCATTAAGAACATAAGACCTAATGTCGTTTCAATAAAGGGGTATATCCATCCATAAGCAGGGATTACCTTTGCCAAAGGGTCATACATTCGAAAACTCTCTGGAAACCCTTTTAAATCGAGCATCTTAAAGAAACTAAAAACAATAAAGAACAATCCCATGAAATCTAGCATTGCTTCAGAAAGATTCCAATCTTTATAATTGACCAAAGCTACGGCAACAATTATATATAAAAGGATAAGTAATAGTGGTCTTAATTGTTGAAGTTTCGATTTTTCAGAAACTATTTCAGAAGTGTTCCCAAATATATTTTCTGTTGTTTTTTCAGAAATGGTGTATTTCTCCCCTAATTCTTTTTGAAAAGTTTCCAGAAATATAGGCTGCTTCATTTCGATTTCGGCAATTTCTTTTTCTAAATAGACCGAAACCTGTTTCACGCCAGCCAAAGCACGTATTTTATTTTCTACGGAAGATCTACATCCATTGCAGGTCATTCCACTAATTTTATATGTATGTATCATTAAATTCTATTTGATTATATAATGAATAATGCCTCCTATTTAAAACGAAGGTGTTTTCAAAAGTTACCTGCCTTCGCAGGTATAAATCAAATTAAGAAAGTCTCGTAAAGAACAAGGATATCTTTTAAGAGAGGTGGTGGATGATAATCCCCTAAGAAGTTTGGAGATTCATCATAATCAATTAATTCTTGAAGTACAAAAACCGAAACAAAGACGGCCACAGAAGGTTCATGAAAATTGAGGCCAAAACTGGCATTTGCAAAATTATCATCAACATCTACTTGCACATACTCATTGTCGCAACAGCTATGACCTTCTGCCTCTTCTTTGTTGCAAGTCTTATCCTCCATTACCATTCCGCAGGAAAGGTTCTTTTCTCCAAATGTAACTTCTGCCATCATTTCAAAGTCACCACAATAGTGCTTGGCATAAGTAACCCCCGTGCTACTTGCCAATAGCAAAAAGGAAAGAAGGGTGGAAAGTATTTGTTTCATCTCTTACAAAAATACAAAAAATAAAAGAGTGAGAAATTCTCACTCTTTTATCTTGATTATAACTATCTGTTAAAAATATGTTATTGACACTTTAATTTGAGCCTGTAACTCTCTTTTTCTTTATAAAATCGAAGAGGAGAATACAGAGGAGACTAATACCAAATAATGGAAAGACAATAGAGAGAATCCCAAGAATAATTACAATTCCATAACCTGCTTTAAACTGCTCCGGAACCAATGGCACTCCCCAATTTCCTTTTTGTTTTCGCTTTAAATAAGACACTAAAGCAGAAATACTCATAGTCGCCAACGCAATACCCGTTAACAGCATAAGTATCCAATTCCAACGCCCAAATTGCCCCTGATGAAATGCCATAACCCACATTCTTCCGCGCATCAAAACACCCACATCTCTCCAATTATGTTTTAAAAGTTGCTTCCCAGTATATTGATCAAAGTGATACTTCTTTTGAGCACTCAAATCTGGAGTGGCATTAGAAACACTATAAACACCCTTTTTTCCCTTTGGAAAATCAATACTTACCTCTCCAGATAGTTCGAGCGCTTTGGCAATGGTAATCATATTATCCAAAGCGATTGGATTTTGTGCTTCATCCGACTCTAAATTTTTCGCATTCCAGGTTGCCGGATATCCCGTATTCGTTACTTTCTGAAACCATTTAAAGTTGTCTCCAAAGACATCTGTCCAAGGAAATCCTCCAGCCAAAACCATAAGCAAGAGTATTGAAATCCAAAATCCAGTAATTGCATGCATGTCCCTAAAAAAAGTTCTTCGGCCTGCCCTTATCCTTGGAATAAAGAAACCTTTAAGCTGCCATCCTCTTCCTGGCCACCATATAAACAATCCTGTGAATATCAAAACCACCATCCAACTGGCAACAAGCTCAACAATTTTAGTTCCAAATTTACCTAGCAATAGTTCTCCGTGAAGCTTTCTAGCTTTGTACATTAAAGAGTGCTTCGGAATAACATTTCCAGAAACAGTTTTTTTATAAGGGTCAATAAACGTACTAGTTATATGTCCAAGTTTCCCTGAAATGAATTCCGTTGCTTTTGTTTCAGACTCCGGGATTATCATGGCGTTCGGTTTCTCAACAGCATTCTCCTTTGCAATATTCCATTGTTGCTCAAATGATATTGGAGGGCCGTTCACGACTACTTCACGAATACTTTTTTGACGAGGTCCCTCATAGTCACCTTCAAACAAATAGATCACTCCAGTGATAGAGATAATCAAGATAAAAGGTAGTGAAATGAGTCCAGCAATAAAATGCCATTTCCAGAGCCACTTATTTAATTCTTCATTTTTTTTCATAATTCGAAATTAATGCGGCAGAGGGTTTCCCTTGCCACTGATTAAATGGCTAGAAATTATACTTCACACCTCCATGAAAGGCAATTGGGTTCCCAATCGTGTAACTATTTTCATTTCTGAAACGGTTATAAGAAGCTCTAACTGAATACAATTCATCAGTAATATTCAAGGCATGTGCCCAAATCTCAAAACACTTAAATCGATACGATGCTCTCACATTAAACACACTGTGTCCTTCATAAGTTGCCGTAGTGATTGTTCCATCTTCATGCTCCACCTGCCCCTTAAAACTGGTATTGTACTCGCCAACCAATTCGTGTTCGGTGGTAATTGAAAAGTTCTCAATAAAGTTTGGTTTGAATTTAATTGCAGACAACCCTAAAAGAGAAGGCGCTGTCTCGCGATCCGTGTCTGAATAATCTACACCTCTATCAAAAAATGTAACATACTCATGTCTTGCATAACTACCATTGTGCGAAATCTCGACAGAAGGAATTGGCTTGTAGCTAAGTCCATACTCTACTCCAATAGATTGAGTTTCTCCAGCATTCGCATTAAAAAACTCATCGTTTTCATCGCGCAATGTCACTAATGTATTTTCACCATTCAACATATAAATTGCAGCATCCAATCTCAACTTATTAGCAATATTGAAATATCCACCAACTTCATAGTTGTCATACTCACTCGGCTTTAAATCAAAGACTTCTCCTCCTACACCAACAAAGCTATTTCTAAACAGCGTAGACGTTTGTGGTGGTGTAAAGCCGTTTGAATAATTGGCATATACTCCAGCATTCTTAGAGAAATTAAAGTTAAGACCTAGCTTAGGGGTAAGATTCTCATACTTCGTCTTCGTATCTTCCGCTCCGGCAATGCCGTCCACAAGATTGTCATAATCATAATCAAAACGGTCATAACGCAATGCAGCTGTTATCTTTAACTTTTCAATTGGAGAGATTTCATATTGAAAGTATCCGGCATAGTTCAAAATATCAGCGTTGTAATTAAGGATAAAGTCGCTTTCGTTCAAGACGAAATCCGTATTCTGCCCTGTTTCCACATCCACTAGAACACTTGTGGTTCTTGCCGAATAATCTTGTGGTGAGTAATCGACCGTCCCACCAAGAATCAAAGAAGAATTCATAAAACTGAAGCCCTTTTTATGTTGAATAAGCCCCATAAAACTTTGAAATTGGTTTGAATTTACTTCACCAGAACCAAATCCAGTTAGCTGTCCCATAGACCGAAACTGACGAATACGGTAGGACGGGTTTTGATCCATTCGATTGTTTCGATATACTGCATTGAAAGTAGTCTTATTTGAGACATTCCATTTCTTATCGAGTGTACTTCTAAATCTAAATGCCAATGCATCACGTTCGGTAAATGTTTGATCGCTTTCAAAATTTCCATCTGTATAATCTGCTTCACTCAAGGAACCCGTCATATCGGATCGGTAATCAATAAGATCGATTAAATTCACCCAAGAAGAAGTAGCATTTACATTATAAACAGTTTTAAGGGTTGCCGAGAACTTCTCATAATCACTATACGCAATAGGACCGTCTTCTCTCTTCGTAAAATGAGTTCCTAAAAAAATTCCGAAGCGATCATTGGTATAAGTTGAAACCTCTGCCTCATAGCGTGTAAGTCCCAAATCATTAATTTGAAAACCTACACTTCCACTTAAATCTTTAGTAGGATTTTTAGTGATAAAATTAAAACTTCCTCCAATCGCCTCACTCCCGTAGATACTAGATGCAGGACCCTTCAATACTTCCACGCGCTCAAATGTTGTACTGTTCATTTCAAGCAATGCATTGTGATTAAAAACGGCCGTTGGTCGAATAGGCAAACCATCCTCCACATATAAAAACAATGACTTGGTCGAAATAGGGCTACGAACAGATGTAAAATGTTGTTCGTTACTCGCCGCCCTTGAGGATGACATATAAACCCCCGGACTCTGATTTACAATTTGCTCAATGCCAAATGGTTTGATTTCGTCAATCTCACTTTTGGTAATTACGCTAATCGCACCGGGAACTTCGCTACGTTTTTGTATTTCTCTACTTGCCGAAACTACCACCTCATCCAAAGATTGAGTATTAACTTCAAGCAGTATGGTGCTTGAATCATTGGTCAAAGCCATTTGTTTACCGTGAAAACCAACATGGTTAATTAACACCAAGGCATCCTCCTTTAAAGTAATTTCAAAATCACCGTTTAAATCGGTTAAGGTTCCATTAGATTTATCTTTCACAGACACAACTACTGCACCAGTCAAAGGTTCATTATTTTGGTCTGTAACTTTTCCTTTGTATGTATTTTGAGCAAAGGAGATGAACGTTGTTAGCAAAGCAACGACCATAAAAAAATTCTTTTTCATTTTGTAATAGGTTAAGGTTAAATAAATAGATAGATGCACTTCACAATTCTTAATAGAACCTACGCTCAATAGAACCTACGCTCAATAGAACCTACGCTCAATAGAACCTACGCTCGAAAGAATGAGCGCTGTGTTTACATTTTAATTTCGAAAAGAGCTATGCTTTTCTGGGAGGCGGGTATATTCTTTTTACAAATTTTGAAGTACTAATAAAGGAATAATTCCAGTTATTTTTTATCTGAAAATGAGTAAAGTTTTTATCAATTTTAGTATTGACTTCCTGAAAGAAAACAGGATAGAAAGCTTCTACAATTAAAGCCTGGGTGGCATCGTCAGACTCAGGAGTTTCATTTTGAAAGTTTAGTTGTTTTGATAAATGACAGCTTCCTCCACAAGATAGTTGAAGCCTGTCCTTGTTAATGCAATAGGTTTCAACAATATAATCAATATTCAGTTGAAAATACAGCACGTATCCCACCTTATACGCTGGGCGTAACGCGAAAGTTATAAATAATAAAATGGGGAATATTTTTTTCAAAAGTGAGACTTCTACTATTTAATTTCGGAAGCCACTCTACCGCATTTTAGCATTTTATCGCCAAAATAAGGGTTCTGAATATCCTTTGAATTGCTCAACCAATAGCCTCCAGTATTGTTAAAGGCCATAGGGCAAAACTGTTTATAAATTGTACCAGACTTCAAAGCGCCTTCAAGCATTTCCTCTACAGAATTTGTAACTGTAACAAAAGCTTCTCGTTGTGTTTCAACGTTCGTATCATTTTTAATTTTCTCAATCGCTTTAGCTGTCTCTTCATTAGCATTGCCCGAATTAGTATATGCAACCATTAATTTATCACAAGCTAAGGCAGCCAATTCAGAATTTGTATTTACCAAGGCTGTTTTTAATTCGATATATCCGTTATAAACTGCAGCCACTTTTGGATCGTTAAATTCGGCTTCAATTTTAGACGAAGTGTATAACTTTTTTTCTTGGGTTGTTTCGATAGTAACAATTTCCAAATCTGTCTTCTTAGCGTCGTTCTTACAAGAGACAAAGGCAAAGGCAATGTAGAAAAGGTAAAGTAGGTAATTGAGTTTCATAGGGCAATCTTTTTCAAACAAATATACCAAAAATTGTAATTACTTATTCTTCTGAAAATAAAAAGCAGGTATCAATATTAGAAGCAATAGCGGTTGAATTAAAAAGCGTCTTACATAGAAAAGTGCCATGTGTTGTCCCGTTGCTTCAGAAGAAGCTAGAAAATAAAAGGTAACAAGTAATGCAATGAACAAAACTATGTACAATAGTGTTGCTAACTTTAAGATCTCTATCTTCTGAAAAACAATCCACATAATCCCTAGTGAAACCGTAGTATTCATTAAATAGCGCCAGGCAATATTCGCAATAAGCTTAAAGCTTTCAAATTCTGGAAGCGCCTTATTACTTTTGGTTGATTTGAAGAAAGAAAGAAAGGGATCATAGAATAAGGAGTCTTCAAACCCACGAATCGCCAGCAATAGACACCCCAGCAAAACGATCAACACTAGTTTATTGATTCTATTCATTCTCTTTGCTATTTGAAGTTAACTTCCGTACCCAAAGCATCCACAGTAAGAAGACCATTCCGTAGATAAATGCTGGGAACACCACGCCATGTAAAACCTTCTCTTGCTCTGGATAATGATGTAAGGCAATAGATAAAATTACAATACGTATAAGATTCACTCCATAAATAAGAACGGAACCGCCGAGTAAAAACAACAATGTTTTTTTAAAACTTTGTGCGAATGCAACTATAAAAGCCACAAACAAAATAATGATGCTTAGCGAATTACAGCCCTCGATAATACTTCCTAAAAACTCCTTGTCAATAAACAATTGCATCTGTGGATGTAAATTATGAGGCACTATATCTGCTTGATAACCAAACCCAGAAATGATAGCCACACTTTGCTTTGCAACCAAATAAGTTACAAAGTCTGGATGATATCCTCCCTCTTTAGAAACTTGTAAATACAGTGAATAGCAAAAACTTAACACCAAATAAGTGCCTAGAAAAAGCAATACGAATTGGATTACGCCTTTGTATTTTGTAAGTAATTCTTTCAAAAATTAAAATCTAGTTTTAACAAAAATAGAGCATTGGGTTTTAGATTTTCAAGTCCTTTTCAGATACTTTTGTAGAAAATAAATCACAATGCCTTTTGACAATTTACGCCATAAAGTAACAACCATTTTAGCAAATAATAACGAAACTGAAGAACAACGAATGACCGAGGTCTGTGAATTACTTCAAACTTCCATCGGTTATTACGATTGGGTAGGCTTCTATTTTGCCAATCATGAGACACAAACATTGCACTTAAAGTCGTTCGCTGGAGAACCAACAGATCATATTGTTATTCCCTTCGGAAAAGGAATCTGCGGACAGGTAGCGGTTTCTAATGAAAACTTTGTCGTAACAGATGTAAAGGCACAGAATAACTACATCGCTTGTAGTATTTATGTGAAGGCCGAAATTGTTGTACCGCTTTTTAAAGATGGAAAAAATATTGGTCAAATTGATATTGACTCACATACCGAAGATCCTTTCTCAATTGAGGATGAACGGTTTTTGGAATGGATGAATGAGCAGATTGCAGCTATCCTATAGGTAATACTAAGTATTACATTCCGGTTCTTATAGCCTCAACAGGATCCAGTCTTGATGCTGAAATCGCAGGTAGAATCCCAGCTATCAATCCAATTATCGCTGAAACCGCTGTACCAATAAACATATTTGCTGGCGACAATACAAATTCGAAATCTCCAGTAAATTGAGAGGCAAATATGGACACCAAGAATACGAAGAGTAGCCCTATCAATCCTCCAATAATTGCTAAAATAACCGCTTCAAAAAGAAACTGAAACAGGATAAACTTATTCTTTGCTCCTAGTGATTTCTGTATTCCAATAAGGTTGGTCCTTTCTTTTACACTTACAAACATAATGTTGGCAATTCCAAAGCCCCCTACTAACAAAGAAAAACCGCTTATGACTAACCCCATCTTGTTTAAGCTACCCGTAATATTATCAATAAAATCGGCAAAACCCTGTAATTGATTAACGAAAAAATTATCAATCTCCCCTGGTTTTAAACCACGGTTCATTCGGATTTTTTGTTTTATCGAGGCGATAAATTCAGCATTGTCCAATCCATCTTCAGGTTTGATTACAATAAATGGGAAGGTGGCTTTGTTGTTATCGCCATAAATCCGTCTTACCATATTCACAGGCATGAATACCGCGGTATCTTTGGAATCTCCAAAGAGTCCGCTTCCCTCCTTTTGCAATACTCCAATTACCACAAACTTTCGGCCATACATGCGCACCTTTTTTCCAACGGCAGCTTCTGAAGTTCCAAATAACGAATTTGCAATTTCATCTCCTAAAACAATTACTGGCGTACCACTTGCAGATTCGGCTTCATTAAAAAAACGTCCTTCCGCAATCTGAAGGGATTCAATATCGTAATATTCCTCGGTCACCGCACCAACTTCAACATTTCCTACCTGTTTATCTTCGTATTTTACGGTTTCATTTTGAACATTCAGTGTATAGGAGGCCGCCCTTAAATCTGGAAGTGACTTCTTTAAATACTGATATTCGTCGTAGGTAACATCCGGAAATTGCTCCCGTTTCCAAATGGGAACATCCGTTGGTCCAAAAGAAAATCTTCCTAAAAAAATAGTACTATTGTCTAAAGAACTTATACTCCCTTCGATCTCCTGCTTTAAGCTATCTACTGCCGCTAAAACTGCTATAATTGAGAATATGCCAATAGTAACACCCAGTAGCGATAAAAAAGTACGCAACTTATTGTTTTTAAGCGCATTAATTGCAAAATTAAAACTCTCTTTGAGTACTCTAAGGTAAATTAACATTGCCGTTTATTTGTTTCATGAAAAGATCAAAACTCGGGTTTTCCACCCAAGTAAGATTTATTAAGATAAAGTTATGAAAAGTATGACGCTTTCTGTTAACATATGTTACAAATATCTTATGTAATTACTTATTTTTGCCCCTTAAATTTCATTCCATGAGCGACACAAAAAAAGTAGGATCTGCCTTAATTTCCGTATTCCATAAAGAGGGTCTGGCCCCAATTGTTCAAAAGTTAAACGAGTTAGGCGTTAAAATGTACTCCACTGGAGGCACTCAAAAATTTATTAATGATCTAGGGATTGATGTGATACCTGTTGAGGAAGTCACAGACTACCCTTCTATTTTGGGAGGTCGCGTAAAAACTTTGCATCCTAAAGTTTTTGGGGGAATTTTAAACAGACAAGATCATGAGGGAGATATAAAAGAAATGAAAGCCTATGATATTCCTCAATTGGACATCGTAATTGTAGATTTATACCCTTTCGAAAAAACAGTCGCTTCAGGAGCGCCCGAGCAAGATATTATAGAAAAAATAGATATCGGTGGAATTTCATTGATTCGTGCCGCTGCAAAGAATTTTAAAGACACAATTTGTGTTTCTTCTATGGAGGATTATGATGAATTCCTAAATGTCATTTCAGAAAATAGTGGAAGCATTTCATTAGCAGGTCGTAAAAGTTTTGCCGCAAAAGCTTTTAATGTTTCATCAAACTATGATACTGCCATTTTTAACTATTTTAATAGTGATCATAGTATAGCTGCCCTTAAAATTAGTGAAACCAACGGTAAGGTTTTGCGTTATGGTGAGAATCCGCACCAAAGAGGATTTTTCTTCGGAAATTTTGATGAGATGTTCGATACCCTTCACGGAAAAGAACTGAGTTACAATAATCTTTTAGATGTTGATGCCGCGGTCAACTTGATGTCCGAATTTCAAGGCGAAGCTCCAACATTTGCAATTCTTAAGCATAACAATGCCTGTGGACTTGCACAAAGAGCCACAGTAAAGCAAGCCTATGTTGATGCACTAGCTGGTGATCCAGTTTCGGCATTTGGAGGAATTTTAATTTGCAATGCTGAAATTGACGAAGCTACTTCGGAAGAAATTCACAAACTATTTTGTGAAGTAGTCATTGCTCCTTCTTTTTCAGAAAAAGCATTAGAAATTTTAAAAGGTAAAAAGCATCGAAGATTATTGGTTCAAAAAGAGGTAGCATTACCAAAAACAACAGTTAGAACTTGTCTTAATGGAGCTTTGGTTCAAGACAAAGATGGAATCACAGACAATTACGAAAATTTAACACATGCAACTAATAATAAACCTACTGCAGACGAGTTAGAAGACCTATTATTTGCTTCTAAAATCTGTAAGCATACAAAGTCAAATACCATCGTTATTGCGAAAGGGAAACAGCTTTATGCAAGTGGAACAGGACAAACCTCGAGAGTGGATGCGTTAAGACATGCCATTGACAAGGCAAAGGCATTTAATTTTGATCTAAATGGTTCGGTGATGGCAAGTGATGCATTTTTCCCATTTCCAGATTGTGTTGAGATTGCTGATCGTGCTGGAATCTCGGCTGTGATTCAACCTGGAGGATCTATAAAAGACGAATTAAGCATCAATTATTGCAATGATCACGAAATGGCAATGGTATTTACTGGAACACGTCATTTTAAGCATTAAAATTTATTACATTTGTGCAAAGCAGTAGCTTACACGTTTAATTTCAATACTATGCTAATAAGAATATGGGATTTTTTGACTTCTTAACCGAAGAGATTGCTATCGACTTAGGGACCGCAAACACCCTTATCATTCATAACGACAAAGTAGTTGTAGATGCCCCATCAATTGTGGCACGTGATCGCTCTACAGGTAAAATCATTGCTGTTGGAAGAGAAGCGGCTATGATGCAAGGAAAAACACACGAGAACATAAAAACCATTAGACCCCTGAAAGATGGTGTTATCGCCGATTTTGATGCCAGCGAAAAAATGATAAACATGTTTATCAACGATATTCCTGCACTGAAGAAAAAATGGTTAAAGCCTTCTTTACGGATGGTAATTTGTATTCCAAGTGGAATTACTGAAGTGGAGATGCGCGCTGTAAAAGAAAGTGCTGAGCGTGTAAACGGGAAGGAAGTATATCTAATTCATGAACCGATGGCAGCTGCTATAGGTATTGGAGTGGATATAATGCAACCAAAGGGAAATATGGTTGTAGATATCGGAGGTGGAACAACAGAAATTGCGGTAATTGCCCTTGGTGGAATTGTCTGTGACAAATCGGTTAAGGTTGCGGGAGATGTTTTCACTAACGATATTGTTTACTATATGCGCACACAACACAACCTTTATGTAGGTGAACGTACTGCAGAAAAAATCAAGATTCAGATTGGCGCTGCCACAGAAGATCTCGAACTTCCACCAGATGAAATGGATGTTCAAGGGCGGGATCTACTTACTGGAAAACCGAAACAAGTGCAAACTTCGTATCGAGAGATTGCTAAGGCATTAGATAAATCGATACTTAGAATAGAAGATGCGGTGATGGAAACATTATCGCAAACGCCTCCTGAGTTGGCAGCAGATATTTACAATACCGGAATCTACCTTGCAGGTGGTGGGTCTATGCTTAGAGGTTTGGATAAACGTTTATCACAAAAAACCGACCTCCCAGTTTATATTGCCGAAGACCCTTTAAGAGCAGTAGTGCGCGGTACTGGCATTTGTCTTAAGAACATAGCTAAATACAAAAGTGTATTAATAAAATAAGCAAACGTAAATTACAGTTGCGTCTTTTAGCTGAATCATACTAAAATTAAAGCGACGTGCAACAGATTATCTTTTTCTTCATACGGAATAAAAATTTCCTGTTGTTTGGCGTCTTGTTTCTTGTTTCTCTAGCGCTTACCATTCGATCACATTCTTTTCATTCGACAAAATTTACCAGCTCAGCCAACTTCTTAAGCGGAGGAATTTATTCTGCCAAAAGTAATGTTACAGGTTACTTCGGATTAAGAGAGGAAAATCAAAAATTACTTGATGAAAACAAATACCTTCGAAAGCTATTAACCAACCCGAAAGACCTTTCCGAAATAAAAATACTAGATAGCAGTGACGCTCCAACAAAATTCAATTTTATCACAGCGAAAGTGATTAACAATACTTATTCCAAAACCAAAAACCTTCTTACAATAGAAAAAGGATTGAATGACGGAATTAATATTGACATGGGGGTTATCACCACCAATGGAATTGTTGGAATTGTAAATAGCACATCAAAAAACTACGCCACGGTACAATCAGTTTTAAACACGAATAGCCAAATAAACGCTCGACTTAAAAATTCTAATCATTTTGGAAGCCTCGTTTGGAATACCAAAAATCCAAATATTGTCCAATTAACAGATATTAATAGACTAGCTCCTGTAAAAATAGGAGACTCCATTATCACCGACGGTAAATCAACTATTTTCCCAGAAGGTTTACCAATTGGTACCATTAAGATTTTTGAACTTGGCAAGAATGACAGTTACAATCTGGATATTCAACTATTTAATGACATGACTAATTTAAAGCATGTTTACATTATTGAAAACACAGAAGCCGAAGAGATTAAAACGCTAGAAAAAGAAGGAGAAGATGAACAACAGTGAGATTATTTCAAACGTCCTTCGATTTGTACTTCTGGTATTGCTGCAGGTCCTTATCCTAAACCACATTAATTTTTTAGGCTATATAAACCCATATGTTTATATTCTTTTTATCCTAGTTTTCCCTTTAGATGGCAATAAGTCCCTCCTTATATTTTTAAGCTTTCTTTTGGGCTTGAGCATCGATATGTTTGGAGATTCGGGAGGAGTTCATGCAGCTGCTAGTGTGTTTATAGCATTTGTAAGACCAGTTATCCTCAAGTTCTCTTTTGGTGTAAGCTATGAGTATAATATGATTCGAATTAATAAAGCAGCCGTAGCAGAACGTCTTGTTTATATCTCCATTATGGTATTGCTGCATCATCTGGTTTTATTCTCTTTGGAAATTTTTAGCTTGAAGCACATACTGTTATTAGTTAAGTCAACGGTATATTCAGGTATATTCAGTATAGTGTTAATCTTTTGCACCTTGTTATTATTTAGCCGAAAGCCTTGATGAGAAAACTACTTCTATTTTCCATTGTTCTAGTTACAGGTCTTGTATTTTCTGGACGGCTATTCTATCTGCAAGTCTATGACACCTCTTTTCAGAAATTATCTGAAAACAATGCTATTAAAATCATATACGACTATCCACAACGTGGATATCTTTTCGATAGAAATGGAAAGTTACTAGTTGCCAACCAACCTTCCTATGACGTTATGGTAATCCCTAGAGGTGTACAACCATTGGACACTTTAGAGTTTTGTGAACTACTGAAGATCACGAAAGAGGGTTTCATTACTACTTTGAAGAAAGCTCGTGTCTATTCGCCTCGACTGCCTTCGGTTGTTATACAGCAATTAACCAAAGAGGAATACGCCTATCTTTCAGAAAAGATGCATAAATATGATGGTTTCTATATTCAGAAACGATCATTACGCGACTATCAGGTAAAACATTCAGCAAATGTATTGGGATATATAAGGGAAGTTGATGAACGTATTATTAAGAGAAACCCTTACTATCAAATGGGTGAAATAATTGGAGTGCAAGGTGTAGAATCATCTTATGAAGAAGTACTTCGAGGAGTAAAGGGCGTAAAGTATATCCAAAAGGATCGTTTTAATCGAGATATTGGACCCTATAAAAATGGTATCTTCGATACCCTACCAGAAAGGGGCAAAGACATTACCTTAACCATTGATGCAACATTGCAAAAATATGGTGAAGAATTATTTATAAATAAACGAGGAGGTATTGTTGCCATAGAACCTGCGACTGGTGAAATCTTAGCTTTGATAACTGCTCCTTATTATGACCCCAGCTTACTAGTAGGACAAGAGCGCTCGAAAAACTTCACTAAATTATGGTATGACACTATTGGGAAACCACTTTTTGATCGCGGGTTGTCTGGTGAATATCCTCCAGGGTCTCCATTTAAGACCCTTACGGCTCTTATTGGTTTGCAGGAAGGTGTTATTGACACTGAAGAGAAAGTATGGTGCAGAGGAGGATATACCTATGGCCGGGGAGTTAAATTGAGATGTCATCATCATCGTACTCCTTTGTCTATGAAAGGAGGAGTCGCTCAATCCTGCAACACCTATTTTTGTACGGTCTATCGCCGCACTATTGAAAAATATCCATCGCCGCAAGAAGGCATTGATAATTGGAAAAAACATCTTTCAAGTTTCGGTTTAGGAGATTTTACAGGACACGATTTACCAAGTGGAAAACGAGGCCTAATTCCCAATTCGAAATATTATAATAGATATTACGAGTACCCTAAATATAAATGGTATGCAACAGCCACCATTTCAAACGCCATTGGGCAAGGTGAAGTGAACTTAACACCTATGCAAATGGCCAATTTCACGGCAGCCATCGCCAATAGAGGCTATTTCTATAAGCCACACATGATTAAAGAAATTAAGAATATAGATACCATTCCACAGAAATACACCACAAAAAACACAACTACCATTGATCCGGTACATTTCGGGCCAGTGGTAGAAGGAATGTTCGATGTTTTTAACCGGGGTACGGCGGCCCATTTACAGATTCCTGGGATAGAAATTTGTGGAAAGACAGGAACCGCAGAGAATTACACCAAAATTAATGGAGTCCGAACTCAATTGACAGACCACTCCGTTTTTATAGCGTTTGCACCAAAAGACAATCCAAAAATAGCACTTGCCGTTTTTGTTGAAAATGGATACTGGGGAGGTCGCTGGGCTGGGCGTATTGCGAGCCTTATGATAGAAAAATATCTAAAAGGCGAAATTACCAGAACCGATCTTGAACGTTATGTTTTGGAAGGCAGTCTTGAAGAGGAATATGCAAAACCATATAGTGGAGAACCTTTTAGAATTAATTACTAATGGCAGGAGGAAAAGGCAAAATTAGACTCGATTGGCTTACCATCTTTTTTTACGTAGCTCTTGTAGGAATAGGTTGGATTAATATTTACTCGGCTTCACTAAGCGATTCTGCTGCAGGGCTTTTTGATTTTAGTCAGATTTACGCTAGACAACTGTTATTCATCATTTTAAGCGTCATTCTTATCATTTTTCTTTTGGCGATAGACGCCAAGTTTTATGAACGCTTTTCGAGTATTATTTATATTATTTCTTTAGCCTCATTATTGGGTCTATTTCTCTTCGGAAACAATATTAACGGAGCGACCTCCTGGTATTCGTTTGGAAGTTTTGGCATTCAACCGAGTGAATTTGCAAAGGCTGCTACGGCCCTTGCGCTTTCCAAATACGTAAGCGACATACAGACTAACTTGTCTGAGTTTAAGTACCAACTTCGATCGTTTCTCATTATTGCGTTACCAGCATTGTTTATTATTCCACAACCTGACCCAGGTAGCGCCTTAATTTACTCGGCATTTATTTTCGCATTGTACCGAGAAGGATTGCATTTCGTATATTTACTTTTGGGGTTTTTCGCGGCGGCTTTATTCGTTTTTACTTTAGCTTTTGGTGTGTGGTGGGTAACGGCTGGAGTTATTCTTATTGCCCTTTCTATTTATTTAAAAAACAGAAAAAGACGTCCCAATCTGCTCAAATATGGAACATTGACAATCGCCTGTATTAGTTTTGCCTTCTCAGTGAGTTATATTTTTAACAATGTATTTGAGCAACGACATCGTGACAGATTCAATATTGTTCTAGGCAAAGAGACAGATACAAAAGGAATTGGCTACAACACAAATCAAAGTGAAATTGCTATTGGAAGTGGTGGATGGACTGGCAAGGGATGGACACAGGGAACTCAAACGAAAGGAAACTTCGTGCCAGAGCAACATACCGACTATATTTTTAGTACTGTTGGAGAGGAATGGGGCTTCTTAGGGAGTATTATTGTATTGACATTATTTATTGGGCTCATCTTACGCATTTTGGTGCTGGCAGAGCGTCAGAAAAATCAATTCAGCAGGGTGTATGGATACAGTGTTGCAGCGATTTTATTTCTACATATTTTTGTGAATATAGGAATGGTAACAGGGCTCTTCCCAACAGTAGGAATACCATTGCCCTTCTTTAGTTATGGTGGTTCAGGATTATGGGGGTTCACTATATTGTTATTCATTTTTGTGAAACTAGATGGCTCCAACTTTGTGAATTCTTAGCGCTTCCCCCAAGCCTTCAAATCGATTCGAGATTCGAGATGAGTTTCTAAGGATTCAGAAATCTTCGGAAAGAAATCTATGCCTGTTTTCTCCTCAATAGCATCAATCGTTGTTACATAGTCGTAAAAAGATTTATTGGTACGTTTATTCGGAATTAAAAAAGCAATTGCCTTATAGTTTCCATCTGAAGCATCCATGACAATTTTATAAAATTCCTCTGGCACTGAAACACGCTCATCCCCAATTGATGGTAATCCTTTCCTTAAAATCCCTCCTGTCACAACATAAACACCTTGGTACTTGCCCGCCCAAAACCGAACCTTTTGCTCCAGACTATTCCAAACCCCGGCATTAAACTCATGGTTCTGCGGACTAATATTACTTGTCAAAAACGTTTCATGATATGCATCGTAGGTAAATCTTCGATCTCCAGCGGGACATAAATGTCCACGATCGTACCCAGACCTCTTATAGTTACGCCAATCTGCCGATTTACTTTTCACCTGGCGATCTTCAACAAAATAGGGACGTTCTATATCATTTTTTGACAGGTGTTTCTCTGAAAGCTCGTATGCCACCCACTCAGCTTGTTCATGTGATTCGGCATAGGACAATGTATAATATGCATGGGTAATTATAGCTCCCGTTGTCGAAGTTGGTAGAAAGATATCGTCAAATTCCGAAGAAGAAAAATCATCATTCTCTTTTGATGTGTTTGGATAATCTTCAGTCTCCCGATCCACATATTTTTCGGCATAATACAACACTATCGTTACAACTATGATAAGGATTGGGTACAGATATTTTCGGCTCATTAACTTTTAATTTCAGAAATAGTAAGTAACAAATGAATTTCCAACATTTGCATTAAAAATTGGAGTAACGCTCATTCTAAAAACTAAGATAATAATCTCCGACAATGATTTCCCATTAATAATTCAATTTTATTTAAGTTTGAAATATGTTAAGGTCAACCATAATCCTCATTTTACTTATTTCGTTTTGTAGCTGCAATAGTAGTAGAGAAAATAATATTTCGATCGAAAGCATTAACTATTTGCATCAACAAATAGATTCAATTTCCAAAGATTCTGTTTTTAGTTGCTTAAGAAATGTTCAAAATTTTATAAAGGTGAATCCCAATATCCCAACGTGATTGCCACGGACGTCCTTATTACCTCGCAAATACCTCCCCAAATGGTATTCGCACGAACCAATGGTAAACTGGACACCTTGTTTGTTGAAAATAATGACGTAGTCCTATCCGAAAAAAAACTGGCGGTGGTTGAAAGTTCAGCAAACTATAAAGATGTTTTATTTCCAAAAGAAGCTTTAGATACTATCAGTCTTCTAAATGACCATTTTTTATTTCCAATTGAAAAAATGAAGTCCTTAGCATTGGGAGAGGTTACGCCGAACTATGCTATATTCAAAAAAGAATACCTAGACTATGTTATTAACACAAAAGTCATTTCAAACACCTTCTCAAAAGAGAATTCTCGTTTATATAAAAATTTAATACAATCCTATGCGCAACTTCGAAATGTGGTAGAAAGTTGGAAACAAAAATATGTGCTAAAGTCAAGAATGAAGGGAATTGTTTCTTACATAAGTGTTTGGAATGAACATCAAAACATACTAAATGGCGAACTTCTGTTCACTATAGTCCCACTTGACAGCAAAAACTACATTGCAAAGATTAAGGCTCCAATGCGCAATTCGGGTAAAATCCAAAAAGGGCAAAAAGTCAACATTAAACTGCTAAATTTTCCTGCAACGGAATATGGGATATTAACTGCCATAGTCGAAAGTGTATCTTCGAGTCCAAATGAAGAAGGGTTCTATATAGTTAAAGTAGTACTCAATGATCGATTGGTCACCTCATATAACATAGAAATTCCTTTTAAAAATGAAATGACAGGTACCGCTGAAATAATAACAAAAGACTTAAGATTAATAGAACGCTTCTTTATAGCCTCCGAAATATATTCACAAACTAATCCCTCACATCCAGAGCATCCCTCAATGCATTCCCTATCAACATAAATGCAGTTACCAAACTCATAATTGCAAGCCCAGGAATAATAGCCAAATAAGGTTTACCCAAAATAATATAGGCATAATGATCTTTAATAATTCCTCCCCAACTTGGCGTTGGTGGTTGTGCCCCTATTCCAAGAAAACTAAGGCCACTTTCAATGAGAATAGCCCCGGCAAAATTTGCCGCAGAAATAATTATCACTGGCGCCATGGCATTGGGCAAAATGTGTTTTGTAATAATCCTAAAATCAGTAAAGCCTAACGCGCGAGCTGCAGTAACATATTGCATCTGCTTCACCCCCATTACCTGCCCTCTAACCACTCTTGCGACTTCAACCCACATGGTAAGTCCAACTGCGATAAAAACCTGCCAAAAACCTTTGCCAAGGGCCAATGTTATAGCGATCACAAGCAATAGCGTTGGAATGGACCATGTAACATTGATAATCCACATAATAGCGGCATCGACCTTCCCTCCAAAATAACCGGCAATGGCTCCCAAGGTAATTCCAATAATTAATGATATAAACACCGCCACAAAGCCAATTGCCAATGAAATACGAATACCAATAAGCATTCTACTTAACAAGTCTCGCCCGTATTTATCAGTTCCAAGTATGAACTTTTTTTCTGAAATATATTCCTTAGGAATTTCTTCGATTGTTTTCGCTTTTGGAAATAAGGAAAGATTGTATGGTTTTTCCAAGCCCTCCGTCCCCTCTGAAGTATATTCCGTAATTACTATGCCGTCTTTAGCAGTCCTGAAACTGGAAATTGGGATTTCGGTATCCGCATTCTTCCTTCCGAAGAAAAACTCAGACGCACTATTCCCTTTGGACACTTCCGAAGGAATTGTAAGCAATTGCACTTTGAACCCAGGTGCTTTCGAGTGAATTGACAAATGCATCTGATTCGCATTCTGAGAATTATCTGGTGCTAAGGCATAAGCAAAAACCGCCACCAAAACACAAATCACCAAAAAACCAAAACTAAAAACGCCCCAGAAGTTTTTCTTAAACTTTTGGAGCGCTATAGTCGTTAATGAAGTGGCTTTTTTCACATAACAAATGTACTAAAAATGGTGTAGGTTCTTTTTATTCTCTAGAGCTTTTGAGAACCACCTTATACACTGTACATCTTTAGTTTTTAATATTTGCTACTTTACCAGCTTTAATATTATTGAGTTTTAGGTCTTGTAATACATTTACAGCTTCTTCCACATAAATATCTTTGCTTAAGTTTTTATGCCATCTCTTACGTTTTTTTCTTAGGGTGGTATCTTGCTTCATAAGTTCGATTTCATTACTCAAAGATCTATAGCTCATCTTATTATCATACTCACCTACAGCATCAAACTTCTTAGTCTCTTCCTTACGTTTTGCAATTTCCGCACTGTAATCATCAAAATTAAGATTGACATTATTTTCGTCACGACGCATTTTAATCCACTTCGCGTTTTCTTCAATAAGCTTTAACTGCTCACTTTGGGCCATGCGCGCATTACTTCTATTAATTGTTTCTTGAAAATCAATATATCCATCCCAAATCTTATAATCGGCAGCTGCAATCTTATCATATGGCAATGGATTATCATAGTCACGTTCTCCAACATCTATATAACTATAGCGGTCTGGCATCACAACATCACTCTTAACCCCTTCCAATTGGGTAGAGCCACCATTGACGCGATAAAATTTTTGAGTTGTTAATTTCAATGACCCCATATCACCAAGGTCATTTTTTCGCAACCATTGGTTAAGGTCAATCATATTTTGAACGGTTCCCTTTCCATAGGTTTGTTTACTTCCAATCACAATAGCTCGTTTGTAATCTTGCATGGCCGCAGCTAAAATTTCCGAAGCAGAAGCAGAAAGTTCGTTCACCAAAATCACTAAAGGACCATCCCAAACAATTTCGTCATTCTTATCCTCCAATACTTCCTTGCTCTTTCCGCTAGATGCTACTTGAACTACCGGTCCTTCTTTTATAAAAAGACCTGCAATATCAACCGCCGCTCTCAAGGATCCTCCACCATTATCTCGAAGGTCTAAAACTAGCCCTTCCATTCCTTCCGCCTTTAAACGTTCAATTTCTTTTTTAATATCTGTCGCAGCATTTCGTTCCTTATAGTTTTCCATGTCGAAATAGAAGGTAGGTAAATTGATCAATCCAAATGCCTTATCCTCCTTTTCAATTACTGTTGATTTTGCCCAAGTTTCGGCTATTTCTACTACATCTCTGGTAATCACCTCATCTTCAACCGTACCGTCAACTCTCTTTATAGTAAGTGTAACCTTAGTCCCTTTGGATCCCTTAATTAACTTTACAGCATCATAAATTCGCATCCCAACAATACTCACAGCATCTTCTTCATCTGCTTGTTTTACCTTCAAAATAATGTCTCCTACTTCAATATGCTCACCACGCCACGCAGGACCACCACTAATAATTCCAGTTACGTTTATATAATTGTTCCTCTTCTGAAGTCTAGCTCCAATTCCTTCTATTTTTCCAGACATACGTAGATCGAAACGATCACGATCTGGCGGTGCAAAATAGTTGGTATGTGGATCAAACTCTTCTACAATTGTATTCAAAAATACAGCAAAATAATCTTTACGCTCAAGGTCATTAGTGAACTCGAAGTACTCCTGTAACGATATTTTTGAATCTAATCTTGATTTTTCCTCTAGTTCCTTTTCAGTTTTAACAGCATAGCCTTCTTCCGATTCAGATTTAGTCTTATCCTCTTCAATTAAATCGTAATAGCTCGAAATCGTTGAGAACTTCAATTGTTTTCTCCAACGTTGACGCACCTCTTTTTTTGACTTCGCATAACCCAAGTTATCATAATCAACATTGATCGTTTCCTTTTCTGAATAATCAAATGGGATATCCAAGATTTCACCGTACATGCCTTTTACCTCATCCATTCTTTCCGCAAAACGAGCATGCACCAAATTGAAAAAAGTAAGTTCTTTATTTTTTATCTGATCGTCGATTTCAGTTCTATAGACACTAAATTCTTCAATATCTGAAGCCAGGAAAAACCTCTTTAATGGATCTAAACCCTTTATAAAATCGGTATAAACACCTTCAGAAAACGTGTCGTTGATATCTTTAGAATCATAATGTCCTTTTTGAAGCACATACGTTATTAAATCAAGAAGTACTTTATCCTTATCTGGGTCGTCAAATCCCTTAGTAGTAAAACTACATGAAGCTGCTGCCACAAAAACAGCCAGGAATAAAACCTTTAAATTCTTTTTCATTATTTGCATATCAATCAACTTACTTTATTATTGGTGCCTAAATTATATAAAAAACCGTGCCAAGCGCCTATAATGATACTAATTTTTTGTTAAACAAACCTGGCGTCAGACACTATAAATTACTTCTAACAAACGTAAAAGCAAAGGCTAAATTCTAATTCATCAATAAAAATATAGCAAAAGATATTTCTAATGAGTCCGCATGAGCGAGAACAACCTCTTAAATTGAAGAAATTGGCTTCTTATTTTTTGAATTTTAATAGTTGTATTTTTGTTCTTCAAATCCGTTTTAATGTCAAAAAAAAGACCGTTAATACTTGTTACCAATGATGATGGCATCACTGCTCCTGGAATTCGAGCGCTTATTCAAGTGATGAATACTATTGGTGATGTATATGTCGTTGCTCCAGATGCGCCTCAAAGCGCCATGGGTCACGCTATTACCATCAACGACACTTTATATTGTAACCGTATGAAGGCTGTAAAAGGGGAACCTCAAATTGAATATAGCTGTAGCGGTACACCAGTGGATTGTGTAAAAATCGCTGTTAATGAGATTTTAAAGCGTAAACCAGACTTATGCGTAAGCGGTGTAAACCATGGAAGCAACTCTTCTATCAATGTAATTTATAGTGGAACCATGAGTGCCGCAGTGGAGGCCGGAACCTTAGGAATTCCTTCTATTGGTTTTTCACTTTTAGATTATTCCTTGGAGGCGGATTTCGAGCCTGCAAAAAAGTACATTAAGTTGTTGGTTAATGAATGTCTCGCTAATGGGCTTCCAAAAGGAGTTGTCCTAAATGTGAACATTCCTAAGCTACCTGAAAAAGACATTAAAGGAGTTCGTGTATGCAGACAGGCCAACGCGCACTGGGAAGAAAAATTTGATAAACGCACCAACCCTCTTGGCAGAGATTATTATTGGTTAACAGGGGAGTTCGTAAATGAGGATAAGGGAGAAGATACAGATGAGTGGGCACTACATAATGGTTATGTTTCCATTGTACCGGTGCAATTTGATCTTACAGCACATCACGCAATTAAAGACATAAATACCTGGGAAATTTGATGAAAAAGAAAATAGGAAAAGAACTAATTGTTGGATTAATCACTGGTTTAATGTCAAATATGGCGGGAAGTTATTTATACCTCTTCTTCTTGTCTCGAGTTAAAAACCTTAGTATTGACAGTACTTTAGATGTTACCTTGGAGCAAGGATTAATTGGCAATATTATTGTTTTAGGAGCACTTCTTAATTTTGTTGTTTTCTATGTATTTCTTAAAAAAAAGCAATACTATAGAGCGAGAGGAGTTGTACTAGCTTCCCTGATCGCGGCAATAATAATATTAATATCAAAGTTTTATTGAGATTTTAAAATTGAATACTGAAGTTTAAAAAATGAAGTACTACCTCATTGCTGGAGAAGCATCTGGAGATTTACATGGATCCAACTTGATGAAAGCGTTGTTAAAGGAAGATCCAACCGCTCAAATTAGGTTTTGGGGTGGAGATCTTATGCAGGCAGTTGGTGGTCAACTAGTAAGTCATTATCGTGATCGCGCATTTATGGGGTTTAGTGAGGTTATTCTAAACCTTTGGAAGATCTCAAAATTAATTCGTCATTGCAAAAATGACATCCAAGAATATCAGCCCGACAGGTTAATTTTTATTGACAATTCTGGATTCAACCTACGTATTGCAAAATGGGCAAAGCCTCAGGGTTTTGAAACACATTATTATATAAGCCCACAGGTATGGGCTTCAAGAGAAGGCAGAGTAAAAACTATAAAGGATACTATAGATCATATGTATGTTGTACTACCATTTGTGAAGGATTTTTATGCAAAACATAATTATCCTGTACATTTTGTTGGACATCCATTATTAGATGCGATTGCGGAAAAGAAACAGATCGATCCAGTGCTTTTCAAAACTGAAAATAGCTTAGATGATCGACCTATTATCGCGTTGCTTCCTGGTAGTCGAAAGCAGGAAATTTCTAAAATGCTAGAAGTCATGCTTTCGGTGGTTGAAGACTTTACCGACTATCAATTTGTAATAGCGGGAGCACCAAGTCAGGATGCAGAATTCTACGCACCATTTATTCAGAAGCAAAATGTACACTTATTATTAAATCAAACGTACGATTTGTTAAGCGTTTCAAATGCAGCTTTGGTAACTTCCGGAACTGCGACTTTAGAAACTGCATTGTTCAAAGTACCTCAGGTTGTTTGCTATAGAGGCAGCAGAATCTCCTACGAAATTGCTAGGCGCATTATAAAACTCAAGTATATTTCCTTAGTGAATCTGATTTTGGATAAGGAAGTAGTTACAGAACTGATTCAAACAGATTTTAACACCAAAAGACTTCGAAAGGAACTCACTGCTACCCTAGATGATTACCAGCGTGCTACGTTATTTTTAGACTATTATGATCTGGAGCAAAAACTAGGTGGAAAAGGAGCTAGCGAGAAAACTGCTAGGCTTATTTTTGTAGCTTCAGGTGGTAGCTAGATTATTTTTTATAATTTAGACAAAACCAAATCACATATGAAAAAGCTACTCCTACTAGCACTTCTCCCTATTCTTTTAGCTTCCTGTGGAAGTTCCAGAACTGTCTCTAAAACGAAGACAGGAACGTATAAAACTGAGAAAATTTCAAAAACATCCAACAATACCAAAGCCGAAAGTATTATCGACTATGCTAAAACATTTCGTGGCACACGTTATAAATTTGGAGGTACAAGTAGCAAAGGAATGGACTGCTCAGGTCTAGTTTTTACGGCTTTCAATAAAGAAAATATAGCGTTACCCCGTGTTTCTAGGGATATGGTTAAAAGAGGAAAACGCATTTCCTTGTCACAAACTACGGAAGGTGACTTAGTATTTTTCCAAACTAATAAAAACAAAAAGACCATCAATCATGTAGGCTTAGTAGTTGAAAGAAAAGGTGGCGAAGTCTATTTTATTCACTCCACCAGCTCTAAAGGTGTAATTATATCTTCACTTGAAGAACGTTATTGGAAAAGTGCATTCGTGGAAGCCCGACGTGTGATTTAAAAAATCGTATCTTTAGATACTTCGACTCCCAAGTAATTCTTGCTAGGGATGAAGTTTGTCAATTATATAATAGTATTTATTTCAGTTTTCGTGGCACTGGGTGTTATTACTGCCCATTTCTTTCCAACTTCAAATAATTTTTCACTAGCTATTATTCCTGGGCTTACCTTTTTATTAGGCATTGCCTGGTTATTTGTTAGAAAGCAATTGTATCAAAACATTTTCTTCGGAATTATTGCCTACTTCTGTTTTTTTGTAATTGGATATTTTAACTATCAAATACGACTTCCTCCTTTTCAACCCAAACATTATTCACACATTATATCTGCAGAGCAAGTCTCATTGCTTCAGCTTAAAATAACCGAAGTTCTTAAACCCGATTCCTACAACCATAAATACATTTCTGAAGTGAAAGCTGTAGATGGGACATCAACATCAGGGAAAATTTTATTAAGTATTGGAAAGAACTCCTTTTCAGAAAAATTCACAATAGATAACATACTTGTTGTCTGTTCAAGCCTAAAAAATATTCGGAAGCCTTTGAATCCGTATTCATTTGATTACTCAAAATACCTAAAAACACTTAGTGTTTATGATCAAATTAGGGTTTGGAATACACAAGTTTATAGCCTTACCCAAGGTAATCCAACACTGCGCGGACGAGCAGAAAGGTTTCGAAATTTTCTTCTTACTAAATTACAGAAGACGTCTTTTGGAAAAGATGAGCATGCTATTGTACAAGCGCTTATTTTGGGCCAAAAAAAGGAGATAAGTAAGGAACTCTATAGTGATTACGCCGCTGCAGGAGCTGTTCATATTTTGGCCGTCTCTGGGCTGCATGTTGGGATTCTATTTTTCATCTTCTCCTTTCTACTAAAACCATTAAAACGATTGCCTCAAGGCAATCTAATTCAAAGTTTGGCACTCGTACTTTGCCTGTGGGGTTTTGCTTTTACAACGGGCTTATCACCCTCGGTAACTAGGGCAGTTACTATGTTTTCTTTCTTTGCATTTGCGAAATCTATCAATCGAGAAACAAATTCAATAAACACCCTATTTCTTTCACTTCTTATGTTACTCATTGTAAATCCACGGTGGTTATTTCATGTTGGATTTCAACTAAGTTACCTTGCGGTGTTATCAATTCTTTTGATACAGCCCAAACTTCGAACCTTCTATCGTCCCAGATTCTATATTGACAAAATGTTCTGGGATATTTTCACCGTAAGTATCGCAGCCCAATTGGGCATATTACCTTTAAGTATTTATTACTTTCACCAATTCCCAGGGTTATTCTTTATTACAAACCTCGTTGTGCTTCCTGTTTTAGGTATCTTATTAGGTATTGGAGTGCTAGTTGTATTTCTAGCTGCACTTGAATTACTTCCAGAATGGATCTCTGTAACCTATAATTTTCTAATATCAAGACTTAACCAATTTATTACGTGGGTGGCAAACCAAGAGCGGTTTCTATTTGAGAATATTCATTTTTCTGAAGGAAAACTAATAGGGAGTTATCTACTATTGATCACTCTAGTAATTCTATGGAAAAGATTTAACTACGAGAAGTTAGTATTAGGTTTTGCCAGTCTTAGTTTATTGATTGGAATTTTTATTTGGGATAAGCGAAATGCCTCGGAAACTGAATTTGTTATTTTTCATAAAAGCAGAAAATCACTTATGGGCTATAAAAAGGCCGAGAAATTTTTATTATTCAGACGTAATTCTGGAACCTATAAAAACGCCGTTCCTATAAAAGGATATCGCATTGCGCGGCAAATTGATAATATTTCCGAAGAAAACATTCTGTCAGTTCTCAAATACAAGCAACAGACGATTCTCGTTTTGGACAGCTTAGGGGTTTATCCGAAGCTTTCAAAAGCCATCGTAGTTCTAACCCAAAGCCCTAAAGTAAACCTAGAACGCCTCATAGACAGCCTTAAGCCTCGAATAATTATTGCAGATGGCAGTAACTACCTTTCCTATATCTCCCGTTGGCGAAGAACTTGCCAACAAAAAAAACTCCCTTTTCACCATACTGGTAAAGAGGGAGCCTATGTGAAAAATTAAACAACTATTTAACACCCAAAAATTGCGCAATACGCAACTTCCCCAACACAATAAATTACTATTCCATTTACAGCAATTACACTATAAAAATATGCGTGAAAAATTGTATTATATGGTGGTGGGCCTGTGAGGATATTATAAAAAACCCATGCTGTTAATTGCTGAACACATTGTGCATACGTTCTATTAGCCGAAGTTGCCCCGCCAGGAAGTTTAGATGCAATATCCCTCGCTGATAATAAATTTATGGAGCGATCTCCTCCAATGTTCGAAAGAATTAACTGATCTTTCCCTTCAGTATCTGTACTATGAGTATACTTAAGCGCCCCTCTATATTGACCTCCCAAATAAAAGGTTCCAAAATATTCATTATTTTCATCAATAAACAAATATGTAACATTTTGATCTTTATCAGTTGTTTTAATAGCGTCTTTAGATGTCAATATATACACCTTCATCTATTAAAATCTGAGCATTTCTTGTGTATTCTGGATGGTCTGGACTAAGATATTCTACTTCCTCGTAAAATTCTTGGCCTCTTAAAACATCTTCATTCTCCCCGTGAAAATTTGTTGTTAAATTTTGTGAATCGTCCTGAACCTCATGAGCATCACTCTCTTTAGAGCAGCTTACTGTGATTAGTGAAAAAGCAAATATTAATGCAATTGCTTTGATACTATTTAATACATTTTTCATAATTAAAAAATTTAAGGTTTATATACTACTTTGTTCCAGTAGAATAAATTTGTTACCCCATTCTTTAATTTATGTGCATAAAAAAAGCTAAACATAAAATTGATCAGCTTACTTAATAAAAAAATAGTTATCCTTTGAATGTGCTTTTAAAATTTTCCTGATACGCCTGCCAGGACTCCGGAGTATTAACTTCTTTATAATCATCATTCCCAATCATTTTTAAATAAATTTCCAATTGCGCCACAGATTTATATCCAGGTATTGCTTGAATAAGTGTTCCATCTTCTTCAAAAAACACCAAACTAGGATAACCTCGTAACTTTAGCGCATCGGCAAAAAAATGTGTCGCATTACGTCCTTTTCTCCCGTCTTGATAATTAGGGTTTGTATATGTAAAGTCTTCAAAAGACACCTCTTCAGTGCCCTCTGCGTTAAACTTAACGGCATAGAAATTTTCATTAACATAATTTATCACATCCTTATTACTAAAAGTGTTCTTATCCAATAATTTACAGGGACCACACCAAACGGTATAAACATCCATAAATATTTTCTTTGGAGTCTGTTTCTGAGCCTCCAAAGCTTCATTCATTGTCATCCAATTTACCTTCTGAGCAAAAACAACCGTTGAAGCAAAAACAAATAAAAGGAGTATTATTTTTCTCATAATTAGTAATATTATTATCCCTTAAACTGAGGATTAAAATTCTGCGAATAGGAATTGAAACTTTCTTGAGTTGTTAGGTCCCGATATTTTCCAGTTGCAAATACTTTAAGGTATAATTCCAAACCTTGCGGTGTTTGATAGCTTTTTACAGCTGTAAGTACTTCCATGTGCAAATTGATAAAGACCACAGTTGGATAGGCTCTGACACCAATATAGCGACTAAACTCATGCAAACCATTTCTCTTGTTTGCCTTTGCTGGATTATAATCAGGGTTGGTAAAGGTTTGATAATTGAAATTCACGACATCATTCCCTTCTGCGTTAAACTTAACCGCATAATAATGCTCATTTACATAATCTGCTACATCCTGATTTTCGAATGTATTTCTATCCATCATTTTACAGGGGCCACACCAATTTGTATACATATCTACCATAATTAGCTTAGGCACTTTAGCTTGAGCAGCCAAGGCTTCATCCATGGTCATCCAATTTATTTTTTGAGCGCTTACAGACCCAACAATCAATAAAACTGCAACAAGTACTAATTTCTTCATCTAAGGTAGATTTCTGTTTGAATTATTATGAGACAAAAAGCGTTCCAAAAAAAGGAACGTTTTTTTTTGTGATATATTGTATGTTAACGCACTCCGTGCATCAACTTTTTCAAGACAGGGTTTAGTAATATTGATAGCACACCAACTGCAATTGGAACCAATGTAAATATTAAAAAGAAAGTACTCAATGAATACTCTGCTGTAATTTTATCAATCATACCTCCCATTGTCCCCGCTGCTTTTTGTCCAATAGCAATGGCCAAGTACCAAATACCGAACATAAATCCAATCATTCTGGCAGGCACTAGTTTACTTAAATAAGATAATCCTACCGGTGACAAGCACAACTCTCCCATTGTATGCAACAAATAGGCAAGAATTAAGAAAATCATACTTACGGAAGCCGTTTTAGCACCCTGAGCAATGTCTCCCGTTCCATACGCCAATATTGCGAAGCCAAGACCCAATAATATAAGCCCTAATCCATATTTCATAGCGGCACTCGGGTTGTATTTACTTTCCCACCATTTTGAAAAGAAAGGGGCTAAAGTGATAATAAAGAAAGAATTTAGAATTCCAAACCAAGATGCTGGAGCTTCCGTCGCATCTTTACTAAATTCTCTATTCAATTTCCAACCAACAATAATCCAAAGTCCTACAAATGCAACGGCAAGAACAATGTTTGAATAAGGAATTTTAGAATAGGTTTTTCTGAACAATAAATAAAGCACCCAAGTAATAATAGCCAATGGCCCTACAGTTAAAATAAGATCGACAATTTTAAATATCATCGCTGAAGAACCAGTTAACGAACGCTCCGTATAGTCTCTAGCAAAAATTGTCATCGAACCAAGGGATTGTTCAAATGCCGCGAAAAAGAAAACGGTAAAAAGACCAAAAATAGAGACCGCAATGATTTTATCCCTAACAACTCTTTCGTACCTACTTACTCTTGAGACAATAAGATACAAGAACATTACAAGACCGGCTAAAATGGTGACAGTTGAGCCATCAAACCCTCCCACAGAAAATCCTAATAAACTCGAATCACTAACCTTCGACATAGGGTCATTAAATAAATACAACAATCCACAAATCGTTGAAAGTGCAATAAGAATTTTATCAATTGAAGTAAAAGGGTTCAGCTTTTCATTGGATTTAGCATCTTCTTGTTCGGCTGGGCTTTGCTCATTTATATTTTGAGCTAATTCCACTTCATATTTCTTACTTGGACTTTCACCAATACTACCAAACAAATCCTTCGCCAATAGAAATTGTAACATTCCTAAGAACATGAATATTCCGGCTAATCCAAATCCCCAAGACCAACCTAAATTTTCAGCCAAATAACCACAAAGCATCATCCCGAAAAAAGCTCCTGCATTTACTCCCATATAGAAGATGGTATAGGCTCCATCTTTTTTTGACTCCTTGCCTTTATACATTTCAGAAATAATAGAGGTAATATTAGGCTTAAAGAAACCAGTACCAATAACCAATAAGGCAAGACCCAAATACAATGAAAATTGAGTTTCAAAAACCATAGAAACGTGGCCAAGTGTCATTATAATACACCCAATTACGACAGCCCATTTATAGCCGGTGAACTTATCGGCAATATAGCCTCCAATAATTGGTGTTAAATAAAGTAGCGACGCATATGTACCTATTAAGGCCAGTGCATGCTCTCTCGGCCATTCCCAACCTGGATTATCTCCAATTAATGGCGCTGTTAGAAAAAGCACTAATAGAATTCGCATTCCATAGAACGAAAAGCGTTCCCACATTTCCGTAAAAAACAAAACAAACAATCCTGTTGGATGCCCTAGAACTTTGTCTTTAAATAGGTTTTCAATATCCGTATTCATATAATTGATTTTTGGTAGTGTATAAAAACAAAAAGCCTTATAGTTTATATAAGGCTTTTTAACTTGTATTTTTTAGTTGTCTGCTAACTCAAAACCTTCTGCTTCGTCATGAATTACTCTTTCATTATCCTCTGCTCCATGTGTAAGGGTTTCTAATTTCTTACGGAATACCATCACCAACAATCCAAAAGCAACACAGAACACGGCAATACCTGTGAAAATCGTGTATTCTCCTAGTGATTCTGAAGCTTCTCCCAACAATCCAGCTAATTTATTTCCGAAACCAGTCATTGCAAAATAAACACCCATCATTAAAGAGGCATACTTTAATGGAGCCAATTTGGTAATATAAGATAAGGCTACTGGAGAGATACAAAGCTCTCCAACTGTGTGGAACAAATAAGCTAATACTAACCAATACATTGCAGAAGATCCGTTACTTTCAAATTGACCAGCAGCAGCCGTCATAAAAAAGAATCCCGCTCCCATTATTATCAGGCCAATGATCATTTTAAATAATGAGGTAGATACTTTTCCTTTTAATTTTCGCATCGCCCAATAAGCCGCAACACTAGTTCCTAAAAATATAATGAACATTGCATTTAAAGATTGGAACCACGACGCTGGAACTTCCCAACCCATCAACATTCTATTGGTTTTCTCAGAGGCATAGATATTCATCAATCCACCAGCCTGCTCAAAAGCACCCCAAAAGACAATTACTAATAAGAAAGAGATAAATAAAACGACTACTCTATCTTTTTCAATTTTGGTCAATGGTTTCTTCATTGCTTCTTTTTCTGCGGCATTTTCCGAAGTACCTAAAAAGTTTCCTACTGTCTTCAGATGTTTCTGTCCAGCCAAGTATTGAACAAGTCCTAATGCCATTCCAATTCCGGCCAATCCGAAGCCATAATGCCAACCATGAACCTCTCCAACATAACCTACGATTAGAGCCGCTAAAAAGGCTCCAATGTTAATTCCGATATAAAATATGGTAAATCCTTTATCTCTTCTTATATCTCCTTGTTGATATAATCCTCCAACCATTGTTGATATATTCGGTTTTAATAAACCAACTCCCGCGATAATAAGGCCAAGACCTGAATAAAAAGCCCACATTTGTTCAACAGCTAATATACTGTGTCCCGCTACAAGCAATATTCCTCCATATAGTACCGCCTTTTTCTGACCAAAAAATTTATCTGCAAGCCATCCACCAGGGATAGAGGCTACATATACTAGCATTGTATACCACCCATAAAGAGCTAACGCTTCACCATTACTCCAGCCCAACCCAACATTATCTCCTGTGGTCGCCGCAACTAAGTAAAGCACTAAAATTGCGCGCATTCCGTAGTATGAAAAACGTTCCCACATTTCTGTAAAGAATAGAACATATAGACCTACTGGATGCCCAAATAACTCTTTTTGTTTAGGTTGTACTGCTGTTGACATATTTTGTTGAATTAGTTAGTAAAAAATTAGTTTTTAATCTGAATCAAATTATCCTTTGGTTCGCCCAATGACTCTTTAATAAAGCGTGTCATTTTCTTATATAAATGCAAGCGAGTATTTCCTCCATAGATACCATGGTTTTTATCCGGATACACTGCCCAATCAAAATCTTTATCGGCTTGAACCAACGCCTCGACTAGACGCATTGTATTTTGAGCATGCACATTATCATCTGCGCTACCGTGCACTAATAAAAAATCGCCTTCAAGTTTATCCACGTGAGAAATTGGTGAATTCTCATCGTAACCAGAAGCATTTTCCTGCGGTGTCTCCATATATCGCTCAGTGTATATAGTATCATAGAATCTCCAACTACTTACTGGCGCTACTGCAATTGCCATTGCAAATGTATCTGCTCCTTGAAACAAACAATTAGAGGACATAAAACCTCCATAACTCCATCCCCAAATCCCTATGCGATTTTTATCTATATATGAACGCTTACCAAGTTTTTTAGCTACAGCAATCTGATCTTCAACTTCGTATTTACCAAGCTCTTTCTGAGTCATTTTCTTAAAATCACGTCCTTTTAAACCAGTACCTCTTCCATCAACACAGGCAACAATAAAACCTTCCTGCGCCAACATTTGATGCCAATAATCATTAGAACCTCCCCATCGATTTGCCACCGATTGAGAACCCGGCCCAGAATACTGATACATAAACAAAGGATATTCCTTGTTTGGATCAAAGTTTAATGGTTTAATCATATACATATTTAGGTCATTCCCATTAATGTTAATGGTTGAATATTCTTTGGGAGACATTTTGTATCCATTTAACTTGCTCTTCAAAGAAGTATTATCAACAATATCACGAAGTTGATTTCCTTTTAGCGATTCGTGCAATGTATACTTCTGAGGTGTTTTAGCGTTGCTAAATGTATTTATGTAATTAGAGTAATCTGCGCTAAAAGAGGCACTATTGGTTCCCGTTTCAGTAGATAAACGAGTTTTATTCTTTCCAGAACGCAATACAGAATATACGTCCCGATTAATACTCCCATTTTCCGTGCTTTGATAATAAATACGGCCTGTCCTTTGATCAAAACCATAATAATTAGTTACTTCCCAATCACCAGATGTTATTTGATTGATCAGCTTACCAGTTTTATCATAGTAGTAGATTTGGTTCCATCCACTTTTCTCACTTGTCCAGATGAAACTATTGTCATTTAAAAAAGTTAAGTCGTCTTTAATATCTATATAGGCCTTATCCGTTTCTTGTAAAACAAGTGACGCGTTATTATTAGTTGCATCAACAAAAACCAAATCCACCTTATTTTGATGACGATTGGTTAATTGAGTACTAAGTACATTCGTATCCTCAGTCCACATAATTCGTGGAATATAATAGCTGTTATAACCTGAAAGGTCAACGTTCGATGTCTTCCCAGAAGCTAAATCATATAAATGCAAAGATACTTTGGCATTGGCCTCACCTGCCTTTGGATACTTAAATACTTGTTGTGTCTGGTATAGTTCCTTTCCGTAAACGTCCATTGAAAACTCTGGCACTTCAGTTTCATCAAAACGTATGAAAGCTATTTTTGAACCATCTTTATTCCAATCGAAAGCCCTTACAAATGCGAACTCTTCTTCGTACACCCAGTCTGTAATACCGTTAATTATGCTGTTTTTCTTTCCATCGAATGTAATCTGCTTTTCCTCTCCGCTGCCAAGGTCCTTGGTATATAGGTTATTATTAAATCCATAAGCAACTTTCGTCCCATCATTATTAAAGGTAGGTTCTTGTATTTTATTGTTAGAAACCAATTCAAATTTCTTCGATTGAATATCATAAATGTAATACGTTCCAAGCCTAGAGCGTCTGTACACTTGCTCAAGGTTTGTAGCTAATAACAGCTTACTTTCATCTTTGTTAAATTCATAAGAAAGAATTCTCGAAACACCACCCAGATCGTTAGTATTTACAATAGTTCTAACCTTTTCTCCGCTCTTATAATTATATACATCTACGGTAGATTGTTTCGCTGTGCGGTCATAATTTAATACAGAGTACTCCTTTCCGTTACTGAGAGATCTCAATACATCCAAACCTTCAGTTCTAAAGGAACCACTCCAAATATCGTCTAATGCTATGTCTTTTTGTTGCGCTGAAAGTGTAGTAATTGCAGTAAGAAACAGCACAAAAATTCGGGTGAGAAGCATTTTATTCAAAGTGTTAAATTTTAAGTATGCCAAGTTTACTAAAATTTCACGAAGATATGGGTGTTTTTTTGTTAAATACAATCAATTTGTTAGCAACTTCGCAGTAAAATGGTTGTTTAGAAATACTATCTTTGCCCTTTACAATGTTTTAATATGATAAAGCCCGTTTCAGGATTTTCAAAAAAAACGAAGGTCGATAAAATTGAGTGGTTAGCCGAAACCTATTTGACCAATGACGCTGGGGCAATATCTATCTTAAAGAAATACTGGAACAGTGATGAAAAATTGCAGAAGTTACACGATGACTTTATCGAAAATACGATAAGCAATTATTACCTGCCTTTGGGTGTGGCTCCTAATTTTCTCATAAACGATGAGCTTCTTACGTTACCCATGGTAATTGAAGAAAGCTCGGTCGTAGCCGCTGCCAGCAATGCGGCAAAATTTTGGTTGGATAAAGGTGGTTTTTGGGCTGAAGTTATTTCAACTCAAAAAAATGGACAAGTGCATCTTAATTTCTTCGGAACAGAGGAAAATCTTATTAATTTCTTTTCTGAAGTAAAACCAAAACTTATTGAAAGTCTTCATGACATTCAGAAAAACATGAAGCAAAGAGGCGGTGGACTCGTTGATATTATCATAAAAAATTCAACTCAAGCACTTCAAGGTTATTATCAATTGCACTGTACCTTTGAGACGTTAGACGCCATGGGTGCTAACTTTATTAACAGCTGTCTTGAAGAGATTGCCAAAACTTTCGAAACAGAAGCTGCAGCCCATACTACTTTTATTGACAATGATACATTTCCTGAAGTAGTCTTAAGCATATTATCGAATTATGTTCCAGAATGTTTGGTAAGAGCCAAAGTAAGTTGCCATACGGGTCAATTGTCTTCCAAACACATTGATGGAAAATCGTTTGCAGAAAAATTTGTTCGAGCCGTCGCTATAGCAAAATGTGAACCTCGTAGGGCAGTAACCCATAATAAAGGCATTATGAATGGTGTTGATGCTCTTATTCTTGCCACAGGGAACGACTTTAGGGCAGTAGAAGCTGGCATACACGCCTATGCCTCAAAAGATGGCACATACACTAGCTTGACAGATGCTAAAGTCGAAAATGATATCTTTTCTTTTTGGATTGAATTACCCTTGGCTATAGGAACTGTAGGCGGCCTAACTTCTCTACATCCATTGGTGAAATTTGCTTTTGACCTTTTACAAAAACCAACCGCCAAGGAATTAATGAAAATTGTCGCTGTTGTTGGTTTAGCACAAAACTTTGCAGCAATACGATCCCTTATTACAACGGGAATCCAGAAGGGGCATATGAAAATGCATCTTATGAATATTTTAAATCAACTTGACACTACCACAACTGAAAAGAATATGGTAGAGATTCATTTTAATAAAAACCCAGTTTCACATAGTGCCGTAGTGAACTATGTCGAAAAACTTCGCTCTTGATTTGAAAAATAACTTCTACAGTAACGGAAAACTATTACTCACAGGCGAATACCTAGTGCTGGATGGAGCTACAGCGCTTGCAATGCCTACTCGCTACGGACAATCCTTAGAGGTTACCTCAAGTGAAGAAAAAGGAATATTCTGGAAAAGCTTGGACCAAAATGGAGCCATATGGTTTGAGGAAGTATATAGAGTTGAAGATTGTGAAGCGAAAGTCGGGGGTGAGAATAAAACCTCTCAATCATTAAGTTACATCTTACAGCAAGCTAAAAACCTAAATCCAAAATTCTTAGAAAATCAAATGGGATTAAACGTGACAACTCGCTTGGATTTTCCTCAGAACTGGGGCCTAGGTAGCTCCTCTACACTAATAAATAATATCGCTCAATGGGCAGAGATAGATGCGTTCACTCTGCTTACGACAAGTTTTGGAGGAAGCGGTTATGACATTGCTGCGGCTCAAAATAACACGCCTATTCTTTATAAAATAGAGGATGGAGCTCACATAACGGAAACTGTTGCTTTTAATTGGAACTTCATAAATAGTTTATTTTTTGTACATCTTAATAAGAAGCAAGATAGTAAGGAAGGAATTACGATATACAAAAACACCTCAGTTAGTCTCGTGCAACGTAGCATTATTAGTGCAATAAGTCATTCATTATTGGTTTGCGAATCTCTTTTGGAATTCGAAAAACTGCTTCAGAAACATGAAGATTTGGTTTCAGAAATTATCCAACTTCCAACAGTAAAACAACGCCTCTTTAGCGATTATTCAAATACTATAAAAAGTCTTGGTGCTTGGGGTGGCGATTTTGTTCTTGCTATAGGTGATGAGGGCGATCATGACTATTTCAGAAAAAAAGGGTATAACACCATTGTTCCTTTTTCAGAAATGATTCTATAAAAAAGCCTCCTTAAGTTTACTTAAAGAGACTTCATTTAATTTCTTAACTATCATCTACTAAAAGAAGTTCGCTCTATTATCTTCAATTTTCGCTGCTTTCTTTAAAGCTTGGTATACCGTGTTATTAACAGCTGGTGTAACCTTCGCATTTAACTGGTTCGCATACGTAGCATAGTTCTCAAGATCTGGCGCTTTATTTACTGCCAAAACACGAACTTTATAAACTCCAGCCTTACCATCGATAAAATCAGTTTCTTCTCCTGCTTTCTTTCCGAAAGAAGCACCGATCACCGCCACTTCTGGACCTCCGCCTGGAATAGTTGGCGCTGCCATTGTAATTGCGGTAGCCGTTTGAACCCTTACATTTTGGCTAGTAGCAATTTCTTGCAATGTAGTACCAGAAACGGATTCGCGTATCTTCTTCGCTTTTTTCTCATTACGTAAAATGGGAGTAACGACTGAAGAAGCTTCAGCAACACTCATAAGCCCTTTTGGATCTTTACGAGTTAATTGAGCGATTACGTATCCATTAGGTATACTAAAACGTTTTACATCTCCTACTTTACTTTCTTCATCAAATCCCCAATTGATTATAGTACGATTGTTACCTATACCGGGGATATTCGCGTCAAGCTCTCCAATTTTGTTTACTGGCTTCACTTCAATTCCTCTTTCCTCGGCCAATGTCGAAAAATCACCGTCTTTCACCGCTACTTCAAATTTTGAAGCATTTGAGAAAATATCATTGAGCGTTTTTTCCGAAGCCTCAATCTCTTTCACAACCGTAGCCACTTTGACTGCTTTTTGTAAATTCTTATGATCCGTTACTTGTATGACGTGATATCCAAAATCTGTTTCAACAATTCCAAGGGTGCCTGGTTTATTATCTATAGTGAAACTATCGAAAGCAGGAACCATTCTTCCCGGAGGATTATACCCCAAGTCCCCGCCTCTGGTTTTGTTCGATGAATCATCAGAGAACCCAGCAGCTAACATCTCGAATTTGCTTTTATCTCTCTTTACCACATTTAAAATACTATCTGCCAATTTCTTTGCATCCTCTTTAGACCGTTTCATATCTGATGCCGCTCTAAGGGATCCTTCATATCTAATTAAAATATGCTTAGATTGAATCGAGTCTGGTAGTTGTTTTGTTTCTACTATTTTTGACAGGTTGAACGTGTTGTCCAATTGATATGGTCCATAGACAGAACCTACACTTATATTAGCATATAGTGAATCTGCAATAGCTTTTGGCAAATCCTTTTTAAACATCCATCTGTCTACAAATGCCTTATCCGAATTTGCATTTACAAACTCCACATGATCTGTTGTTTGACCAAAACCAGCAATTGTATCACTATATTCTATTCTTTCTTTTAACAGGTCTGCCATCTTACTTTTGGCAGCCGTGATGTCATCTGCAGAAGGGTCTTCAGAAAAAGACACATATTGAATATCCACTTTTGAATCCACCTCAAATTCTGAGACATGGCCCTTAACATATGATCTAATTTCCTCTTCGCTCACCGCCACATCTTCATCCGCAATTTTAGAATAAGGAATCATTACATATTGAAGGTTCAATTTGTCGTTTTCAAAACGATATTCTTGTTCACCTTCATTAATTGTGCTTCTTAAACCACCTTTGATCATATTAAAATAGGAGTTCTGTAAAATATTATCCTCTGTGCTTTTTTCGAAGTCTAACCATTGTTGGTAGGTTGAACCTCCTGTAGATTTCACACTGGCAATATACTCCTGCAATTTCCCTTCATCGAATACACCAGCCTCATTCAAGAAGGTAGGATTCGTCCCTAAATTAGCACGTAACGCGTTACTAATTTGCTCTTTCTCTGCAGAAAGACCTAATTTTTCAAACTGTTCTTCTAAAAGCACAGTGCGTAATTTACTGTCCCAAACACGATTCATTGCTTGAGAGGTTGTTCCATTAGGACCTAAAGTTCGTTGAGTAGCTTCCACTTCGCGCATAAATTCCTCTCTATCAATATCGTTCCCGTTTACTGTCGCTACAGTAGTTTGTGATTTTTCTGATGAGAACCCACCGTTACGAATAACATCCGCCAATATGAAGGAGAACAACGCCAAAGCGATAATTATGATAAGGAATACTCCTCTTTTTCTAATACTATTTAAAATTGCCATCTTCGTCTAAAATTTATAGGGGGCGAAAATACCATTTTCCCTGCATTAATAAAAAAGTTAAATTGAATATTTTAACTAAATATTCAATTTCTAATCTTCAAACTCGCATTTTACTTCTACAAGTCCGATTTTGGTATTAGAAACCTCGAGAATGTGAAAGCTGCAATTCTCTATATCAACGGTTTCTCCTTGTTCGGGAATTTCTTCAGTATAATTTACAATCATACCTCCCAGGGTTTCGTAATTTTCGCTTTCGAAAAGGTTTAATTTATACGTTTCATTGAGATAATCTACCTCCAAACGAGCCGAAAATCTATAGTGCCCTTCACCTAGATCCTCCTCAATTAGTGCAACACTATCATGTTCATCTTCAATCTCCCCAAATAACTCTTCGATGATATCTTCAACTGTTATAATTCCAGCGGTCCCACCATATTCATCAATAACAACCGCCAGGCTCCTTCTCTTTTTACTCAGAATATTCAACACATCTTTGGCTAACATTGTTTCAGGAACAAAAACAACAGGCATGATAATGTTCTTAATAGCTTGAGGCTTTTTGAATAGTTCAAAGGAGTGAACATAGCCAACGATATCATCAATACTTTCTTTATAAACTAGGATTTTTGAAAGCCCAGTATCTATAAAAATCTTACTAAGCTCCTTAAGTGTTGTATTAATATCCACAGCCACAACTTCCGTTCTTGGAATCATTGCTTCCCGGGATTTTACTTCGGAAAAATCCAAAGCATTTTGAAAAATTTGTATTTCAGTGTCTATCTCCTCATCGGTTTCGGCAATTTCCATTTGTTCAGAAATATAGTTTCCCAACTCTATTTTACTGAAACTTAACTGCACTGTATCTCCTTTGGTTTTAAAGAAGAGTTTCAATACCATGTCCGAAATCCAAAGCACAAATTCAGAAATAAATGTAAAAGTTAAATAGAAAAAATAGGCAGGGACAGCGAATATTTTCACCAAACTGTTAGCATAGATTTGAAAAAATACTTTTGGTAGAAACTCGGCGGTGAGTAGGATAACTATTGTTGAAATTATCGTTTGAACCAAAAGTCCCGTAAAGCCATCGATGTGGATATATTTCATCAACAAATCTCCCATTAAAAACCCATAAACCACAAGCGCTATGTTATTACCAACAAGCATCGTAGCAATAAATTTTGAAGGGCGTTTGGTTATCTTCTGAAGGACTCCCGCTAAGAAATTATTTTGTTTCTTCTCTATTTCAATATGGATTTTATTGGAAGAAACGTAGGCAATCTCCATCCCCGAGAAAAAAGCAGAGAGCAGTAGCATTACTAAAATAATTAAAATACTATAATCCAATTAGATTGGTTATTGTTTATTTCTATTGTGTTCTTCAATTTTCCTCCTAAACTTTCGTTTAAAGAAAAACATAAAAACGGCTACCACGCCAAAAAAGGCAAATAGGTAGGCACGATTTCTATTTACATCCCAATTACTTATCACAATATAGACAGAAAATACTGCCATAGCCAGATATGCATATTCAAAAAGGCGGTAAACTTTATTTCCCATCGATTTTCGTTTTATCAATAATTTGTACTCCTTTATTCTTACGAGATATGAATTTAGTGAAATCTTCACTGGAATCAAATCTTGCTCCGTCGTTATAAGAACCATCTTTAAATTTAATTTGATAGGGCTCATCTGTGAAAACCCATTGATTCTTTTGATCCCAATAGAGTTGGTTAGCTTTAAGCACTAAACTATCACTAGTAATCAAGACCACATTTTTTCGAAGATCAATGATTCCTGTTCCATCAAATCGAATGGCGTAGTCTGATGTTACCGTACTTTCTTCACCATTATCCCAAAAATGAACTTCAACCCCTTCAGGAAACTCTTGATATGGAAATTCAAAATTACTATAATCCCATAATTTTGGAGCCAATAAGTTCGTAACTACCTTACCTGAATCCGTATACTTCAGATTAATATTCTTACCCTCTGCAAATGGCCCATCATCCTTAACACTTAATTGTTTCTTATTTCTGTATGTTCCGTCACATGCAAAAAGCGTGATGACAAATACTACTGTCATCACGCTCTTACTGATATGTTTAAAGTTGTACATCCTTATAAGTTAGGGACTCTTACGCTACCTCCAACCCAGCAGCTAAAGGAAACTGTTTTTCCTCCCATTCCAGCATCAAAGATATCACTTTTACTTGGAGCACGTTCTGAATAACTAGCGGCAGTTGCTCTTGCATTTCCAGCAACTGATCCATCAACACGAGCTGCTTTTCTAGCCATTTCAGCAGCTTTCCAATAGATTGCTCTTTTCTCAAATACTGTTTTACCACAATTGTTAGCACTAGCAGCATACATATTTGCTATTTTTAAATACGCTCTTCCCATAGAAGGTTGGTATTCCAATGCCTTCATATAATATCTTCTAGCAGATCCTTTTTGTCCAGCTTTACGCTTTTCTTCGGCAATTCTATAATAGATTCTTGCACTCTTACGAGGGTCACTTTGCATACTTGCAGACTCTTCAAAATAAGAGATCGCTTTTGCCGAGTTTCCCTTTTCCTTTTCTAACTGACCTAAATATAATTTAGTGTCGGCAGATGGTGCAAGTCTATCTAATTGCTCCACCAATTTTATAAACAATGGATCACTAGTACAGTCCTTACCTGAAAGTCGTCCTGCTGCTCTCTTAATCCAATCGACATCATCTTTTCTAGCGTCGAAATCTTTATTGTATAATGGAATCAGGTTAGGGCAATCTGCCAATTTACCTAATTTCCCATCAACACTTCCTTTTACCTTCCCATAAGACCCTAAGTTAGTCTCATAACCTTTTAAACGCTTTTCTTCTTTTACCGTTAATTGCTCTCCGGCATCTTGTTTGTCTATCAACTTTGTTAGCTTACCAGCAAGGGCAATTTCTTCATCTTCTATCTTTCCAGTTACAACATCGTAAAGATCAAATACATCTTGAACACCCTTTTCACCTGTACCCTGTAAATCTACTGCCAATGAGAAATACGTATAGATACTTTTTGGGCTTGTAAAAGTAGCACGGTCTTTTTTAAACGCATCATCAAAAGACTGAAACTGCTCCATCTTGGCACCCATCTTATTATCATATTTTACTTGAGCAATCTTAGCCATCTCCTTACCAACCTTCGTCTTAGCAGGGTAGTATTGCATTCTATACTTCATTACTTGCTCTAAATCGGTAATCTTACTCTTATCTCCTTGCTTAATAAAATGTGAGAACATTTTTACTGCATACTGATATGTCGCCATGCTAAACGTAGGGCACTCTTTAACTACTGCGTCATAATTTTGAAGTGCAACATCATAATTTTTTGCTTTGGCGGGCTCAATAAATAATGAACCTAGCTCATGACATTTATTGTCTGCCTGTGCGAAGGTTGTTCCTCCTAAAGTAAATGCGAATAGCATTACTAATAAAAATACTTTAGTTTTCATAATGTTAGTGTTTACGGTATTAGTCTTAATCATAATATCTTTTTTCAAACCATTTGTCATTAAGTGACAAACTTAAAAAGGTGTTGAAAAAGTTCTCTTGTATCAATCCAAAATCTGTTGTTCCTCGTTTTCCAACTTCAAAGCCCAGATTGATATTGGAGAATAATTTTCCAGCTGGTATACCAACTCCAAAAGATATGCCAAACTCATTAATATCTTTTCCTACTACTTTTACTCCTGACTGTTCATAACGAATACCGGCCCTGTAAACTATTCTTTTCCAGTAGGTTCCAATTGAGTTATAATTGGGAATATAAAAACCTCCTATTTTAAATTTAGAAGCATTTGTGAATTCAACATTGGTCAATGAATTGTCCAAAGCGATATGTCTATTTGTAAAATTACTGGTTTTTTGATTAGCATACTCCAAACCAACGAACCAATTTTTCGGCTTACCAATACCCACACCCAAGGTTATTTGCGAAGGAAAAGTAAAATCAGTATCTGGATCATCAAAATTCAGAGTTTGAGCAGGAGCCAAAATCCCCGAAGGTAAAACAGCAATAGTTGATATTTCACTACTATTTTCTGAAGTGAAACTCGTACCCGGTGTATAGACAACAGAAGACGACAGCTCTAAATTTTCAGTGACCATCGTTTTATAAGTCGCTCCGAAATTAAAACTGAAACCTAATAGATCTGATCTATTTATTTCCCTTGTCCCCAATTCCAAATCGTCTTGTTTGGTGAAGACTGTGTTTTGAATATTTCCAAAGTTGTAGTTGGTTTCCCAGCCTACACTTAATTTAGGGGTGATTTTATAAGCCAGGGTAAGGAAAGCTCTATTTAAACCACCTTCACCAGAAGATTGTGTTGTTGTATTATCAACAATGGATTGCAATTTGTACCCCACAGCCGAGTAAGGAATGAGACCAAAGCTCGCTCCAAATTTTCCCATAGGAATTCCAATTGCAATATAATCTAATGAAGTTGCCGTTGTTTTTTGAGATTCGGCAGCATTTTTTTGTGTCACAGATTTATGACTTCCTCCAACGGAGTAGTTGACCAGCTCCAATTCTGCTATACTTGCCGGATTTTGAAGATTAACATGAATACTATCTGAAAAGACAGCCATTCCGGCCATTGACCGATTCTCAGCAGTACCCTTAAATTTTTGAATTCCAACACCATAAAATGAGTACGGCGACGTAGTTCCTTCTTGCGCTATGGAAACCCCTGTAATTAAAATAAATACCCCAATAATTATTCGCTTCAACATCAATCTTTATTATGTTCTAAAATGAAATTTAAACCCTCCAATAGGAAATTTGAGTTGGCAAAGATGTCACTTTTTAAGCTATCACGCAAAAAATGAGCATCTCCTCCTGTTAAAATAATTGTTAAATCAGTATAATTCGTTTTATAGTCCCTTATAAAGCCATCTATTTCATACAAAAGACCTTGTCCAACACCAGAATGAATAGACGATGCTGTGTTATTACCAATTAAGTTTTCTGTAGTATCGGCTTCAAGATGTGGAAGCTTTGCTGTAAAATTGTTCAACGCGCTATATCTCATAGAAAGACCAGGAGAAATTGCGCCACCTAAATATTCATTAGCATCATTTAAAAAATCGTAAGTGACACAGCTTCCAGCATCAATAATCAAGACATTCCTATCTGGATACGCAACTGCCGCAGCACTTACCAATGCAATACGATCAACCCCTAAGGTTTTAGGTGTTTCATATAAATTAGTGAAAGGCACTTTGGTCTCATTGCTCAAAACAGTGACTGGATAACGTTCTTCTAATTTAGAAAGTTCTTTTTTTGTAAATTCTCCAACCGAAGAAACAATACAATGAGAAACTTCAGAATGAGCTTCAGCAATCTTAGAAAGCATTGTTAGAAACTCCTTTTTTTCGCAGCTTTTTTTAGTCAAAAGCACATTAGCTTCAAAAACCGCAAACTTTAATAAGGTATTCCCAACATCAATAATTAAATTCATTCCTCTATATAAGAGGCTAAAAATACAATATGAAATAGTAGGGTCTTGTTAATAGTCTATTAAATTGAAAACTTTAGGTGAAATATTTTTTGATTTTATGTTTTGCAGAAGATAAAATAGATTTATATTTGCACCCTCCTACGCAAATAGCATCGCTTTTGCTGCGGAAGATGCAGATCCTTTCTGTAGAAGGTACCTTAGCTCAGTTGGTAGAGCAATGGACTGAAAATCCATGTGTCCCTGGTTCGATTCCTGGAGGTACCACTTAACTTACAAAACCCGCTCGCTAGAGTGGGTTTTTTATTTGAGCGAACGTACAATGCTTGTATTGTTATTCTAGCGCAAAAAAAAAGGGAACCAAGTTGTTCCCTGTATATTTTAGTCACCCAATAACTTCTGTATGTGATTGGGTAAATACAGTTTATGATTGCCAAAACGTATAGCAACTTTGATTACTCCTTCTTTTTCATATTTGATAAGCGTAGTTGCACTTTTAATTTGTAATAATCCCATAACGTCTTTGGCAGTTAACAGTACCTTCCTAACATAAATAAGTATTTCTTATAACTCTTTAGTTTCGGTAAGTCGCCGTTATGGCGTTTCAAATATTTCGCACTACCGCATACTAAAGTGATATCGTTTTGGCCCTTGAAGTTGCTATGTATGGGCCTACTTGATATCACTACCCTATATATGTACTTAAAATTATTGGAAAATGGTATTACTCAATGAGACCCCCCCGGCATGGTTTTCTTCTCCTGATTGATTCATTGCCATTTCATGGTCATATTGGCAACATCCAGGTAAAGTATCATACGCCTCAATATCTCCCATGACCTTATCCGTATCATACCCAGGTGCGGCAATAGCACTATGAATCGCCAGTTCGTTAGTTTTACTGTCATCAAACGAGACATCAATTTTCTTTTTATCAACACCCCATTCAGCACTAACAACACCTTCCACGCCATTCGCCGCTTTTTCAATAGTGGATTCGCACATTCCACAATTTCCTCTTACGCCAAAACTTAGATTGGCCATGGCTATTTCATTTGCTTCCTCTGTTTGAACCGTTTCGTTATTGGTTTTTGCTTCATTTTTACAACCAATCACTACCATTACAGCAATTATAGCTGCACTTAACATTACTCTTTTCATAATTTTAAATTTTAATTGATTTATTATTCTATTGTTTGTTTTACTTCTCCACAGGTCAGCATTGCCCCACCGAAGTAAGGATTTAGCACCTTCTTTTCTGTACTCAACCAGTACGCTCCTCTGTTATTATTTGCCATTGGGCAATACAGGCTGTATACTTTTTTATTAATTCCAAATAGTTGTATAACACTTGAAAGGTGTGATGACAAATGCTTAAAATGATTCCTTTGTGACCCTAAATCTGAAGTATTTGAAATTGAATTAGTTGAAGATTTCAATTCTTTTTCAAGTTTCATCCAGTGGTTATGAGCATTACTATCTGTTAACAATTTCATATCTACTTGAGACAAATTATTGAGCATATTTTTTGCATAGTCCACCCCTTTTTTCGAATCCTCTTTAACTAGGGCATCCTTCAAATTGACATAATTATTAAAGACCGCTTTCAATTGATTTTGAAAATCTACTGAAACTTTTATTCGCTCATTCATATTCGAATGATCTTCATTCATATTGAGGTTTGCTTCTTCCATCCCAAGGTGCCCTTCATGCCCAGTTATTGTTCTCCCACCACTTTTATTCATCATAGACTTTTTGCCCTGTAATTGAGCTGCTGCATCTACGGTAAAAGCTCCGTTGGTTACAATCTCATCACCGTCCTTTAACCCATCCACGACTTCGTAATTCTCCCCGATTGGATTGCCAAGAATTATCTCACGCATCTCAAATACTGGCTCGTTAGGATTGGCTTTTATGTATACAACCGACCTTTCACCCGTCCATAAAACGGCCGATGATGGAATGCTCAATGCTTGCTCTTTTTTTGACGACACACCTTTTATTTTACCTTCAACAAACATACCTGGTTTGAATACATCATTTTTGTTATTTAACACCGTCCGTAATTTTACAGTTCTCGTCCTGGTGTCTAATACTGGATCAATGAATGATACCTTCGCTTTGAATTTCTCATTCAGATTTGCATTCGTTGTAATCGAGATATCCTGACCTTTTTTAAATAAGTCAATTTGATTTTCATATACATCGAAATTAGCCCAAACTGTATTTAGATTGGCAATTTTCAACAAAGGCTGACCTTGTTTTATGGATTCGCCTTCCTCAACGAGTTTCTCTGTTACGGTTCCAGAAACCGTAGCATACACAGGAAAATTTTCTCTAACCTTTCCCGATGATTCAATTTGATTTATTTGATTCTCGGATAACTTCCACAGTTTGAGCTTGTTCCTCACTGCTTTGTACAAAGCAGGTTGAGATTCTTTTAAAGAAGATGCCGTGATTAGTTCTTGTTGAGCGGCGAACAACTCAGGAGAATAAATCGTTGCTAATAGTTGACCTTTTCTAACTTCTTCTCCTGTGAAATTAACATTTAGTCTTTCTATTCTACCCGAAAAATAACTTACTTGAACCGTATTCGATTCCTCGTTTTCGACAATCTTCCCAGACAGTCTAATACCGTTATCTTCAACTTTATTACCGCCTACAATAGACGTTTGGACATCAGCTAAAGCCATCGCCGTTTCGGTTAGTTTAAATTGGTTCATAGAAAGACCCTCTCCACTTACTTCGACAGGAATTAGATCCATGCCACAGATTGGACAATCACCAGACTCTGATTGCATAATTTGTGGATGCATAGAACAGGTCCACATTTGATTCACTTCGGCTATTTCATTATGATTATGTACAGCTTCTTCCGTCTGGGTTCCACCAAATAATAACCACCCTAACAACAACCCAACACCTAATATTCCGATATAAATTATATACTTTTTCATATTATTATACTTTAATACTTCTTAATCTTAATGCGTTTGCTATTACCGACACCGAGCTAAAACTCATAGCCAATGCAGCTATCATGGGAGACAGCAACAATCCAAAAAGAGGATATAAAACTCCAGCCGCAATTGGTACGCCCAATACATTGTAAACGAAAGCAAAAAAGAGATTTTGTTTAATGTTTTTTACTGCTTTTTGACTTAATATCCTTGCTTTCACTATACCTTGTAAATCACCTTTGACTAAGGTTATGGAAGCACTTTCGATTGCAACATCGGCCCCGGTTCCCATGGCAATTCCAACATCGGACTGGGCCAATGCAGGTGCATCATTAATTCCATCACCTACCATGGCCACAACGCTCCCTTTTTCTTGTAGTGTCTTTACTTCGTTCAATTTATCTTCTGGAAGACACTCTGCCTTGTAATGCTTGAGACCCAGTTTTTCAGCAACCGATTTTGCGGTGTTTCTATTATCACCCGTCAACATCATAACCTCAACCCCATTCTTCTGTAATTCATTGATAGCATTTTGACTTGTTTCCTTAATCGCATCAAAAATGGTAACATAGCCTACTGCCTCACCATCTACCGCTATGTATGATACAGTTTTACCTTGTTCTTGTTCTTCTAAGACTTCTCTGGCTAAATCCTCCGAAATTGAAACAGATAATTGCTCCAACAGTTTAGCATTACCCAATCCTGTCTTTATCCCTCCAACAGTCCCTACAACACCTTTACCTGCAACAGCTTCAAAATCGTTTACCTTGGTAATTGAAATATTTTTTGATTTACCATAGTTTACAATTGCTTCCGCTAAAGGATGTTCACTATATTGGTTTAAGGATGCAATGAATTGTAATAAATTTTCTTCCTTAAACCCATCAACAGAAATTACTTTTTCCACTGATGGTTTCCCTTCTGTAATCGTTCCTGTTTTGTCTACAATCAAAGTATCTACTTTATTCATTTTCTCTAATGCCTCGGCATTTTTTATTAGAACCCCAGATTGCGCACCCCTTCCAACGCCTACCATTACAGACATCGGCGTAGCTAAACCTAATGCACATGGGCAAGCAACTATTAATACTGCTATGGCATTTACAAAGGCAAAAACATAGGCTGGTTCTGGTCCGAGAATCCCCCACACGATAAAAGTCAATACCGCAACGATAATAACAATAGGAACAAAATATTTTGAAATTCTATCTGCCAATTTTTGAATAGGTGCTTTTGACCGACTCGCATTGTTCACCATATGAATGATTTGAGAGAGTAAGGTTTCTGAACCCACTTTTTCAGCTTTCATTATAAATGATTTTGTACTGTTTATTGTTCCTGAACTTACCTTATCATCTATATTTTTATCAACTGGAATTGGTTCACCAGTTATCATAGATTCATCTATACTGCTTTGACCCTCCACTATAAGTCCGTCTACAGGAATTTTTTCTCCTGGCTTCACTCGCAATAGGTTTCCTTGTTGAATTTTGTCAATATCAATTACCTTATCAATTCCATCAACTACCAAAGTTGCCACGGATGGCACTAATTTTAGCAATTCTTTTATGGCACCACTTGTTTGACTATGTGCTTTGGCTTCAAGCAACTGACCTAGTAAGACTAAAGTGAGAATTACGGTTGTAGCTTCAAAGTATACAAATACATTACTCTCTTGAGTTTTGAAATCCTGCGGAAATACATCAGGAAACAACATCGCAAAAACACTAAATGCCCAAGCGATTCCCGAACCAATGCCTATTAACGTAAACATATTCAGGTTTATCATTTTAATGGATATCCACGCACGCTTAAAGAACATCCAAGTGGCGTAAAACACCACTGGAATAGACAATGCAAATTGAACCCAATTCCTATATTTTTGTTCTAAAATTGAATACAGCGGATTGCTATCCAACATTTCGGACATTGCAATTAGAAATATGGGAATGGTAAAAACAACCGCAATCCAGAACTTCTTTAACAATCGTCTATAAGTTTTGTCCTCTTCGGAAATATCTGCTTCTAAGAGCACTAACTCCATTCCACAAATTGAACAAGCCCCAGGTTCATCTTTTACAATTTCTGAATGCATAGGACAAGTCCATTGCTGACTATTTGTAGCGGATAAACTTTGTTCTTCAACTAAATCCATCCCGCACACTGGACAGTTGCCTGATGTATCGTAAGTCTTATCATCTTCGCAATGCATCGGACAGTAGAACGTTCTTGTTCCTTGACCGCTTAGCAATTCTTCTTTTTTATCGATCTCATGATGCTCTCCAATAGTATGTATGCTATATCTTCCACCACCATTCTTCAAAGTATCTTGAAACATTTTAATAGGAATATGTGATGCCATTTGGATTGTTGCTTCTGCCTTTTCTAAATTGACGCTTGTCTCAAGAACACCTTCAACTTTTGAAAGTGTTTCTTCAACATGGCTGCGACAACCATTGCAGGTCATTCCGTGTATGTGTATGTGATAGGTGTGTTTCATTGTTTTGGTAATTTTAAGACCATTTCTTCCCCTAAAACCAAATCGTCCAGATGTCCCGCAATCGAACCGTCCTTTGTTTTGAAGTGCAAATGCATAAAAGTTGAGTGATGGGTGAAAACAGCTTTATGTTTTGTGGAATAAAACCCCAAAACCTCAACCGCTTCATTCTCAATTATGCCATTTAGACCTGATTCTTGATGTTTCTTATGAGTATGCACAATATCTCCGTCCTTCCAATCAATTACATGCCAGATTAAAGTTGATATGGAACCTTCAATTAGAAATGGAAATGGTTTTTCTGAATCTATCCCATATTCCTTTGCAAGTGCAGCAATTTCGATTTCCAATTCAGTTTTAGATTTTACTGAAGAAGAAAGAGTAAACTCTTCCCAGTCTTCCACTTGGGTATACACCAATAAAGCAGCCCCTTTGCTAAAAGAGCTGCTAATCCTAACCATACTGTCTTGTACATAACTATTCGTTGCCTTACCATCGAAAATCTGAATTTCTCCCCTTAAATTTTCGATCGCTCCAAGAGCATAGAGATTGTCTTTATCTACTAGGGAGTCAAGAACCACAGTTTCTTCAATACTACCTCTCATTATATTACTTAAAGCCCCTGAATATCGGACCTGAAGCGTTGTTCTCTCATTCTTCTTGTTCCTGCAAGAAGTGAATAATATGACCAGGATAAGAAGCGTCCATATGTGTGTTTTCTGTACCATGTGCGTTAAATACTTAAATAGTTAATAATCGTCGTTTGAACATAGTAATTCTTGACAGATTCAATTTGATTTATTTGAAACTTCAATTGTAATTCTTGAATATCCAAAACGTCATTGAAATCAATTGTCCCCGTTTCGTAACTTTTTATGAGTATCCTCTCGGCATCCTTTGCCTGTTGAAGATTCTTAGATTGCGTATCATAACTAATCCTTGACGACACCCTCGCCTTTAGCGCTCTGTCTAACAAGGTTTCCAACTTATTCAATCGTTCCTCTTTTTGAAAAACAAGTTCCTGCTTCATCAGTTCATTTTGCCTAGTTTTTGATTTATATTTTTTATTAAAAACAGGAATTGAGAGCGATATCATTGGCATAAGAATGTCCTTCCCATTATCGTCAAAAACCATGTTTGGTCGTTCCGAAACGGCTATATAGTCTAATCCAAAACCAAACATTGGACTACTCTCTTTTTGATTTAATAATTCTGATTGTGAAACCGATTCATATAGCATATCATATTGGACCAGTTCAGGATGCAGTTTCAGATTTTTTTGATTAAGTGATGCCTCTTCTAGTGGCATTGAGAGAACATCTACCATCTCAACGGTTATTGAACTATCTCGATTCAATAATTGGTTAAGAGCCGTTTGTTCGGCTAAGAAATCCTGTTCAAGTACTTTTAGCAATTGTTCCAATTCATTTTGGCGCATTTGTAATCGCAGCACATCTACTGCAGATGCTTTTCCCACCTCAACAGAGGTTAATGCAAGTGTTTCATAGGTCTCAAGCAGTTCTATATTCTTAACCAAGACTTCTTGCTTGGCTTGAATAGCATATAGGCTATAATAAGACTGAGATACAGAAGCAACCAGCTTACGTTTTGCAATGGCAATATCCTCATATTTTGCATCAGCCAATGAACTCATATAGTTTTCTCTCGCCGTAATAGACCCAAACCATGGAAGCATTTGTTTTAATGAAACCTTGGCTCGTTGTGCTCCTGTCCTTGTCTCAGGTTCACTAACAAAATAGCCAACTCCAATTTGCGTATCGGGTAACGAATTTGCTTCATTCACTTTTTCTGAACTTATTCTATACTGCATCTCGAATTTTTGAATCTCAGGACTATTACCCAATGCTTCTTCTACGAGTTTTTCAAGTTGTTGTGCGTTCATATGAATCGTAAAAAAACCGATAATTATAAAAGTTATTCCTCTCATCTCATTTTTGTTTTAAGTTGTAATTCGGACTTCCAGCTATATAATACTGGAACCACAAATAATGTAATTAGAGCGATGAGCATTCCTCCAAAACTAGGAATAGCCATTGGTATCATAATATCACTTCCTCTTCCCGTTGAGGTTAGTATTGGTAGCAGTGCTAATATGGTAGTTGCGGTGGTCATTAAACAAGGTCTAATGCGCTTTTCTCCAGCTTCAATTACGGATGCTCTTATTTCTTGTTTTGACCTAGGTGTGTTCTTTCTGAAAGTTTGAGTAAGATAGGTGGCCATTACCACTCCATCGTCAGTTGCAATACCAAACAATGCAATAAACCCAACCCATACAGCTACACTCAAGTTAATTGGATGCATTTGGAATAAATCCCTTAGATTCTCTCCAAAAAAGTTAAAATTCAAGAACCATTCCTGGCCATATAGCCAAATCATAATAAACCCACCTGCAAATGCAACCGCAATTCCTGTGAATACCATAAATGATGTTGCCACCGACCGAAACTGGAAATACAAAATCAAGAAGATGATAAGTAGTGCCAATGGCACAACAACCGATAATGTTTTCTCCGCTCTTAATTGATTTTCATAGGTTCCAGTAAACTGATAGTTGATTCCTTTTGGCACCATCAACTCTCCAGAATCAATTTTACTTTTTATCAAATTCTGTGCGTTTTCAACCACAGTTACTTCTGCGAAACCATCCAATTTATCAAACAAAACATAACCTACTAGAAAGGTGTCTTCACTTTTAATTACCTGTGGACCTTGTTCGTATCTAATAGTTGTCAATTCACTCAGTGGTACCAAACTGCCCTTATCAACAGGAACATAAATATTTTGTAGGTTGGCTGGGTTCGCTCTAAGCTCTCTAGGATACCTAACCCGTACACCATACCGCTCTCTACCTTCAACGGTTTGGGTTAACACCATGCCCCCTACAGCTACTTTTAAAATATCTTGTACGTCCTGAATGGAAACACCATATCTAGCAATCTTATCTCTATCGATGTCTATTAGAAGATAAGGTTTCCCAACAATCCTATCGGCAAAAACCGCCTCAGTTTTAACTCCTTCAGCTTGCTTTAAGATTTTTTCCAGTTGAATCCCAAAGGCTTCAATTTGCTTCAAATCTTGTCCTTTCACCTTGATTCCCATTGGAGCACGCATGCCCGTTTGAAGCATTACTAACCGAGTTTCAATGGGCTGTAATTTCGGTGCTGAGGTCACCCCAGGAAGTTTCGTAACTCTTACGATTTCTTTCCAAATATCATCGGGTGATTTTATTTCGGGTCGCCAATTTCTATAAAACTCTCCTGTCCTGTCCTCAGTTAAATCTTTACTCGTAACGCTATATGGATTTACAAAGAACGAATTAGGATTTTCTCCATTATTAGGATTATGAACGATTCTACCATCTTTTAAAACAAATAATCCATCATCATTGACTTTATATCGTTTACGCTTTCCATCGGTATTCAGAATATATTCTGGCTTATACTGAATGACATTTTCATACATCGACAACGGTGCGGGGTCTAAGGCAGATTCTGTTCGACCCGCCTTACCAACCACGGTCTTTATTTCTGGTATACTAGCAACAGCCATATCCAACTGCTGCAAAACACGTTTATTCTCTGCAACGCCTGAATGCGGCATAGAAGTAGGCATTAAGAGAAAAGAACCTTCATTTAGGGAGGGCATAAACTCTTTACCCGTATCTTTCATTATTAAAAACCCACTTATAACGATAATGGTTGGAATTGAAAGGAATGCCAATTTGTTGGCTAATGCCCAATGCAGAATCCGTGAATAATTCTTTCTGAATAATATAAACACCCCAAGAAGGCCGAAACAAATAATTGATACAAAAAGGAGATTCCAAAAGACACTCTTATCTACTCCTAGTGGTCTCCAAAATTCAGCCAAAAGAAATACAATGGTCAAAACAGAAATGGCAATATTGATAGAGTTAGCCAATTTCTCTGTTAACCTATTTAAGTTCTTTAATATTGATATAGTTCCGAATGCAATAAGTATTAGTCCCAACCAATATCCATTGACTAATGAAATAATTCCCAGTAGAATCAAAACACCACTCACCATATAATTCGTAGTTTTTCGAATCGTCTTCTTTTTAAACAGATAAGCTGCAAAAGGAGGAATTAAGAACAACGCTACAATGATGGATGCTGTTAAGGCAAATGTTTTAGTAAATGCTAGAGGTCTAAATAATTTGCCTTCCGCACCAATCATAGTGAATACTGGAATGAAACTGATAATGGTGGTTAATACGGCGGTTAAAATCGCTCCTGAGACTTCAGTAGTTGCACTATAGACAACCGCATTAATTGGTAGTTTTCCTTCATCCTCATCTAAATGCCTGATTATATTTTCAGAAAGAATAACTCCAACATCTACCATAGTACCTATAGCAATTGCAATACCCGATAAGGCTACGATATTCGCTTCCACACCGAACATTTTCATAGCAATGAACACCATTAACACGGCTACCGGTAACAAACCTGATATCAATACCGAGGCGCGAAGATTGAATACCATGATGATGATCACTAAAATGGTAATCAGGATTTCCAGGGATAGTGCTTCATTAAGTGTTCCCAACGTCTCTTGAATTAGCTCTGTTCTGTCGTAGAATGGTACTATGGTAACCTGTGAGGTTCTACCGTCAGAAAGGACTTTTGAAGGCAATCCAGGGCTTAATTCACTTATTTTTTCCTTGACATTATTAATGACTTCTAACGGATTTGCTCCATATCTAGCCACTACAACGGCACCAACCACTTCAGCGCCTTCCTTGTCTAAAATTCCCCTACGAGTTGCAGGGCCTAGAGAGACTTTACCAATATCCTTGATTCTTATCGACGTAAAGTCTTCGGAAGCAACCACCGCATTTTCTATATCCTCAATAGACTTCACATACCCCAGCCCACGAACCAAATACTCGACTTGATTTATTTCTAGGGTTTGAGCACCGATATCTTTATTACTTTCCTTTACAGCCTTTACAACATGGTGCAGGCCAATATTATATTGTCGCATCAATTCAGGGTCAACATCCACTTGATACTCCTTTACATGACCACCAACGGAAGCCACTTCAGAAACACCACTTGCAGAGGATAAAGCATATTTCACGTAGTAATCCTGAATGCTTCTTAATTCCTGTAAATCCCAGCCGCCCGTGACATTTCCATGCTCATCCCGACCTTCAAGAGTATACCAAAATATCTGACCTAAACCCGTGGCATCGGGACCCAAAGCAGGATTTACCCCTTCAGGTAACAAACCACTAGGTAATGAATTGAGTTTTTCTAGAATTCGACTACGACTCCAATAAAATTCTACATCCTCTTCAAAAATGATATAGATGCTTGAGAAACCAAACATAGAAGAACTACGTATCGTTTTTACACCGGGAATCCCCAACAATGAAGTCGTTAACGGATAGGTTATCTGGTCCTCAATGTCTTGAGGGGAACGACCGTCCCATTTTGTGAAAACGATTTGTTGATTCTCTCCAATATCTGGGATGGCATCAACAGCAACAGGATTGCTTGGCAAGAAACCTGTTTCCCAATTGAAAGGTGCATTGACAACACCCCAACCAACAAAAAGAAGGAGCATTAATACGGCAACAAGTTTGTTTTCTATTAGAAATTTTATGCTTTTATTTAGCATTGATTTTGATAATTAAACAATTAGACATTGGCGTTAAAAAAACACCGTATACAAGAAATCATCCTAAATGGAATATCACCATAGGACGATAAAATCTATTGTTTAAAAATCAAATTAAATAAGACTCGTCAAGCTTAAAGATTTGCCTGACAATGAGCGGCAGAGGGTATTCTAAAAATGAAGTTTTATTTTCCTGTAAACATTCAAAACCTCTGATATAAGTGTAAACAAAAGTAGTAACAAACACCTGTTGCTCTAATGTCAACTTATCTAACGAAAGTTTTAATTCATCCTGCCCATCAATGACCAATTGTTCCTCACTACAACAGTCTTTTTTCATTTTCATTATGGAACCTTCAGAATCTGAATTTGATTTCTGAATTTCCATTCCACAGGTCTTTGCCTTTTTGAAAACAGCAGTGTCCACAAGTTTATCACCGCAATAATGCATATCAATAGCGAATGACATTGTAGAAAAAAGGACTACAAATACCATTATAATAGCTCTCGCCTTGTGAATGAATTCTTTCATGATCACTACAAAATTACGAAAAACTGCGTAATAAAACTTTATTTAACAGATGTTTATAATTAGTTGAATAGCTCCAGCACATATACTCTATCCATCCATGGAATAAAAAACCGCCCTTTTACTGGCGGTAAATGAAAAGTTTCTAAGACGATGACGAATCTTCCCAGCAACTATAAATTGCCAAGGTAATATACATTATTAATAGTTTTTTAAGGCTAAGTTCTAATTAGCATATTGAATAATTGCTTTTTGTATTCAAACCAAGCGCTATTAGATGCAATTGCTGTTACTGTCATCATTTTACTGGTTGAGTTCTTAATTTTTTCGAGTACTAAGAACCAATTCAAATAATTTTGTAAATATTTTGTTGCTACTCCATTAAAAGAATCCATAAATTTTCTCAACCTCATATCCATATTGTTTACATTCTGTACGTGATATACTTTGTCTACAGCTCTCTGCCCTTTTGAAGCGTTGAATTTTTTATGAACAATGGTATTTGCTTTAGCAAATGCACCATAACTTCGATGACTATCACTACAGAGTACATCTACTTTATCAAGTTTTCCTTTGAGTATTCTGTCTAAACCTTTTTTACTTATACGTCCTGTAGTGGCTACTTTAAAATCTTTATTCCCTGATCTGTCACAAGTAGCTACTACAGCTACCTTTTCATCACTTATACCTACTTTACTTGCTTTCTCCCCTCGCTTTTTTGGTTTTCTATCTAAATGACGATTCCCTTTCTCAGAATAAGCAAAAAACAAATCATCACTCTCTACAATTCCTTGAAATTCTTCTACAGAAACACTAGAAAATGAAGTCAATAATTTATGACGCCAATCAAAAGAGGTTTGTATAGAAATCTCAGTTTCCTTTGCACTCTTTCTAATACTATATCCAGATAATAAGCAATATAGGTAGCGATTTAATTTGTCCTTCTTCTTGATATTATACCAAAACTTACCTGTAGTATCACTAAAATTTTTACTACACCCATTACAAACATAATGCTGAACTCCTTTAAGGGTGCCATTAGCCCGAATAACTTTAGATGAGCAATGAGGGCAATTCATTGCCTTGCTATCTATCTTTATTATCTTTAACTTCTCTTTCCTGTATGGATAAAGACAAGAGAGAGGACACAATCTCTTGTTGAGTTAAGGCGTCACTATTGATGAAAAAATCTCTAAAATCTGAAGGAATCATAAAATATCATTTTAATCAAAGATAATACATATCCATATTAGAACTTAGCCTAAATTTTTTATTAAAAGCAGGATTCCCATATTCTGGGTGAATACTAATTCTATCTGACTCTTCTTTTGTTAAAGTACTATCATCTAAAGACCAATCTTTTTCTTTATAATCCATATAATTTTGGACTTCTAAAGAAATATATTTACTCAAATATTCTATGATTTTAGACTTACGAACTTCTATTGAATAATTTCTTAAATTTTGATTTACAAATCCCATCAATGCAAATTGATTTTTTTGGTAATTGGAATGATCGTAAACCTCTGTAACTGATCCTATTTGACTAATTACCATTCCTGATTTCCCTGCTTCTCTCCAAAAAGGCGTTTTATAGGATAGGACGAATTTTATTGAATCTCCCATCCATGTGTGCGTTGACTTCATGGTTTTGACAAGTTCTAATGGTAATTCAGGTTTAAATAGTATTTGGGAAAGTATAAGTTTTTGGGGCATTGCAATGATAACATTATTTGCGCTATATACATTACCATTAGTAGATATTAATTCTAAATAACTTCCTTTATCACTTATTTGTTTTATCTTTCGATTTAATATAATTGAACCTGAAATAGCTTTTGATCCATTCTTTATTCTATACGATTTTTCATTATTTGGATTGGTCACAAAAAAGTGTGGTGGAACCATAGTAATGAACTACCTCGAGGCAGAGCCATCGAGGTATCAAAACAATCGGAGTTGACCTGAATGTAACTTTTCATAATTTGATTTACCCTGATTCTGAAGATACTTTTTTATCACTTCTTCATTAGCATACTATCCGACTGAATTAACATAATAACCACTTGTCCAAAATTTTCCGCTCCATAAAAAAAGCTTAACTTCTGGATGCAACCTGAAAATTTCTTTTGCGGTAATACTTTTTACAAAACTAATTATCTTTTTTGGAGAATTCATCGGAACACTCTGAATCAAAAAATCAACGTGATTTCCATCAATTCCTACTTCTAAAAACTGAATATCAAACCTGAACTCTATTTCTAAACAAACATTTTTAAATGTCTTTGAGATATCCGAAGTAAAAACTGTTCGCCGATATTTTACAGGACACACAAAATGATATAATAACAAACTTTTATTATGACTTTTATGAATATGTTCCCTCATAAATACAAAAATACTCTTCTTTACCCTACACCCGAAGCAGAACCTCGGGGAATTCTATCGATTAAAAACCAATGCACTTTCACCTTCTTGATATTGTTGAAAATAGTCAATGTTTAGCTCGTCAAGTAAGTGTTTTAAATTGGTATGTTTATTTCCGAACCAAGTGACTCCCAATTCTAAATTGGAATGGTTTTCAGTTGCTATTGTATGGATTCGACCTCCTATTCTATCTCTAGATTCTATAATAGTGGCTTTGACTCCCTTTTTATGAAGTAAATATGCTATGGTCAAACCCGTGAGTCCTGCTCCTATCATAATTATTTCGTGTTTCATATGGTATATATTAAAGAAAAGAAACGGAGATTAAATTATAATCTCCGTTTTCGCTTTTATAGAATAATTATTTACTTAATCTTTTATTCTTTTATTATTTCTTTTTAGTTTAGAATCATTCAACCTTTTAGCTAAAGCCTCTGCTAAAGGTGGAGCAGAGGCTGGGCTTTGACCTGTCATCAATACACCGTCTACAATTACATTTGGTTCCCAGTTTCCTTTACTGATATAATTAGCACCTCTTAATTTTAATTCGTCTTCTAAAGAAAATAACAAATGATGTAATAATTCAATTTCTGCATCTTCAGAATTTTTAAACCCTGTTAATTTAACCCCTTTCACAAATGGTTCTCCGTTTGGTTTCTTAACATCCCTTAAAATTCCAGGAGCATGACATACCATTGCTATTGGTCTTCCTGTTTTTGCAAAGTCTTCAATCATTTTAATTACAAATGAATCACTTGCGAGATCCCAAAGTAAACCATAACCACCTGGAAAAAATACGGCATCAAAGGTATTGTAGTTTATGTTTCTCAACACACGTGTATTTTGTACAGCAAAATTTGCTACTTCATCTTTTAAAAACCGCTCTGTATTTGGTGTTGTAAAAGGTGCTTTCATACTAAAGAGATCAATTGGTGCTGCACCTCCTTTTGGTGATGCGAAAACGACCTCATAACCTGCTTCTGTTAGAATATAATACGGACTAGCCACTTCTTCAAACCAAGTTCCAGTTTGCTTTCCGCTAATACCCATTTCATCATGGGATGTCATTACTAGTAGAACGCGTTTTTGTTTGTTTCCTGTTTCTAAAACAGTTTGTGCTTGAGCACTTAATGATGTCAGTACTATTACTGTAAGTATCAAAATTATTTTTAAAGTTTTCATTGTGTTTATTTTTTAAATTATCAATTATTTATAGTACAAATATCCGAAGGCTATAGCTGTATAAATGGCAATGCACAGTCCAAAAATGGTAATTTAGAACCCTCTTTTTTATGGTGTTTTAAACAAAGAATGACGAAATGCAAGTTTACTTTTCGCCATTCTTTTCAATCAATTGTATGTTAGTTATACTTTAATAACTGATAACTATAACCCCTAATTTACTACTATTAGAAGTAATTAAAAAACGCCTAAGTCAATAAAATTATTTGCCAGAAGAAAGCGTAAATTTATTTTTACAACAGATTCTAATCATAATTACCCAATAGCTCCTAATATATTAAATCAGGACTTTACAGTTGATAGAGAGAATCAAGTATGGGTCTCTGATATCACCTATATCCAAACTAAAGAAGGTTGGGTGTATTTAACAATTATTATTGATTTGTTTAATCGAAAAGTAGTTGGTTGGGCTATGAGTGATAATTT
>MAAC01010184.1_pt1 | contig 85863 bp, 78 predicted proteins | sample 1115981 | NCBI WGS metagenome assembly MAAC01 (sample SAMN04961126, study PRJNA320927) | seawater metagenome | isolation source: sample BD02T64 sea water enriched with oil for 64 days | place: USA:Gulf of Mexico | collected 2013-07-27
TGATGCGCCGGATTTTTATGGAAGGTATCAATGTTGGTACCAATAATCACTTCAGGGTCGGCTTTAAAGCCAGGCCAATTCTCAGCAAAGGTGACTTCATGCTCTTTTAATAAGGCAAGTGTCGCCTCATTGGCGTAGGTGATATTGAAATCACGGTCAATCATGATATTCGCGGTACCTGATTGGTCAAGCGCACCTTGTAACTGTGCGGCTTTATTGGTTTGAATGCGGGCTTGGGTGATTTCCTTCCACTCAAGGGCATTGCCAACATATTTCCCCGAGGCGTCTAGAATTGCACTTACATTTAGCTCAAACGCTAAATGTTTAATGGTGATTTCTGTGCTGTAAGGTAAATTATTCGGGTCATCGAGCATTTTGCGTTGATGGGCCGGGTTTTTATGAAAACCATCGATATTGGCCCCCATAATTTTGTCGGCGTCAGCGCTAAAGCCTGGCCAGTTATCAGCAAAGGTGGCTTCATGCTTTTTCAATAATGCTAAGGTAGCGTCATTGGCGTAGGTAATATTAAAATCTCGGTCAATCATAATAAAAGCAGTAGCAGATTGATCAATGGCACCTTTAAGTGATGAAGAAATTTCGTCACTTTGGCTCTCGTGCGCAGTTTTCATGTCCATGGTAGATCCTTTATCAGTGTTATTTGCTGCGGCATTTGCTGCATCAATCATTGTGGTTGCAAGGGTGGTATATACTGCTGTCCAAGCTTTTTTAACAGGTGCGGTAAAATCTTTGCCTAGCCCTGTGGCTAGCGTTTTGATTAAAGCCGCGCCAACGGTATCGTAGTGTTCTGGCATCGTGCCATAACCTAAGTGTCTTTCACCTAGTTTTTGTACTGCAGGAATTAATTTATCGGGTTTATCAAGCAACTTAACGGCCGTGTCTATCATCGCCATTAATTTTGTGCCTTGTTCGGTCAAGTCGTTAGGAAATAACGCCTTCAATGCAGGATCCATTTCAAAAAGTGTCGTATAAAATATATCCGCTGCTTGTGGGGCAATGGGTAATACTTTTTCCCAACTCGTTTTAACTAAACTTATTTGTTTTGGTGTCATAAGTTTTCCTATTTTTATTAATGGTTTATCTGTCTAAATTACGCGCGTTTACTTTGCTTAGCGTTAAACTCTTTATTGTGCATGCTCTTCGGCTTGTAATTTTGACTGCTCTGCTATTTTATTCGTATTAACTTGAGACTTATCAATGCAATATAAATCGTCTTCATTGAGGAGTACGTTGCTATCAAGCAAGATAATGAGTTTTTCTTCAATCGATGCTAAACCTTTCAAAAAGCAGCTATCGATATTATTACCAAATGCCGGTGCGTTTCTGATTGACTTACTATCAAATTTATAAACTTCTGAAACCGCATCAACCACTATGCCTACCACCATGGTGCGTTCACTTGATTGTTGCCGCAAAATAATGGTGACAGTTTGTTCGGTATAATCTAAGGGCTCTTTACCAAAGCGCACACGTAAGTCAATAATGGGAATGATGACACCCCGCAAATTAATAACTCCTTTCATGTAGCTTGGTTTACTCGGTAATTCGGTTACTGAACTCCAGACGCGAATTTCTTGCACGCATAAAATATCCACACCATATTCTTCACCTTGCAGTAGAAAGGTAAGATACTCTTGTTCTATATCAACCATCTTATTGCTTCCTTTTGTTAATGTGTCGCGGCGTGTTGTTCCACTTTTTGTAATTGCTCAACATTTAATAATGTGACCACATTTTTACCCACGTTAATCAGTCCATCTATGTACTGAGGTTGTACACAACCACCAAAGGCAGGTGAGTTTTGAATCTCATTGGTTTCAACATTGAGTACATCTGATACCGCGTCAACGACAAAACCAATTGTTCTTGAGGAATCATTTACATTATAAGTAAGTACAATAACCACGGTTGTTTCCTGGTAATTTGCCTCACCAATTTTGAATTTGAGTCTTAAATCAACAATAGGCACGATGACACCACGCATATTGATGACGCCTTTTATATATCCAGGTGCATTAGGAATTTTGGTTGGCACTTCCCAGCTTCTAATTTCTTCAACACATAAAATATCAACCGCGTACTGCTCATTGGCGAGTAAAAAGGTTAAATATTGTTCGCCGCTAGTAATAAAATCTATGCCTTCCATGGCATGTTCACCTTCCGCTGGAATATCTACCGCGAGATCTTGAATATCCATTAACTATGCTCCCTAATGTTTCTTTGACGTAACTTACCGTTAGTTGGGTTAGTTTGGGCAGAGCTAAGCGCCATTTGGATCATGCCTGGTATGTCTAAAATCATAGCAACTGAGCCATCTCCTAAAATGGTTGCGCCAGAGATACCAATAACTTGTTGATAATTATCTTTTAAGCTTTTTATCACCACTTGCTGTTGGGCCAGCAAATGGTCTACCATAAGCCCTACTTTTTGTCCGTCAGCTTCTACTACCACCAGTAACGCGTTATCTATTTCAGTGAAGTCTGTTGTTAAGCCAAATAACTGATATACCGGTAAAATTGGTACATTCTCGTCACGTAGGCGATACAAGGTCATATCACCTGAGACTTTGTTTAGCAGTTCTTTATCAACTTGCAATGACTCAACAATAGAAATTAACGGTATGATGTAAGTCTCGGTACCAACCTTAACCAGTTGTCCATCTAAAATAGCAAGAGTTAGCGGTAAATTGACCTTAAAACAACTGCCTTCGCCTATGGTTGATTCAACTTGAATGCGACCACCTAATGACTGAATGTTTCGTTTAACCACATCCATGCCAACGCCCCGACCCGAAATATCGGTGACTTGATCAGCAGTAGAAAAACCCGGTTCGAATAGCAGATCAAATACTTGGCTGTCATTTAGCGTACTATTTGGTTCTACAATGCCTTTTTCTACCGCTTTGGCGAACACTTTCTCTCTATTAATACCACCGCCATCATCAGCAATTTCAATAACTATATTGCCGCCTTGATGGTAGGCATCGAGCGCTATGGTGCCTTTTGCTGACTTGCCATTAGCCAGTCTTACCTCAGAGGGTTCAATACCATGGTCAACGGCGTTTCTGACTAGATGCACTAATGGGTCGCCAATTTGTTCCATGACCGTTTTGTCTAATTCGGTCTGCTCCCCTTTAATGACCAACTCCATCTCTTTACCCGTTTTGTTGGCTAAGTCATGTACTAAACGTGGGAAACGATTGAAGGCAAAACTTATCGGTAGCATTCGAATGCGCATAACACTCTCTTGCAATTCTTTAGTATTTTGCAAAAGTTGCTCTAAACCACTCGTTAAACGTTCAAGCTTATCCATTTGAAAATCGCTGCCGAGCTCAGACAACATAGATTGGGTGATAACCAATTCGCCAACTAAGTTGATTAAGCTATCAACTTTATCAACCCCCACTCTGATTGAGCTCACTTCAACTTTTGCTTTTGCTTTGGGTTTGCTGTCAGATTTTTGAATGTCTGCCGGTTGAGCAACTTCATCTGCCTCTACCGGTAGCGGCGGCGAACTTTGCTGTTGGGATTCTTGGGTTGGCTCTTCAACCTCCACGGGCTCTTGCTCTGCTTGTGCTAACTCTGCACTATTGTCATCTCCTGCTTTAGTTATCTCTAAGTGGCATTCATCTTCTACCCATTCAAAGACTTCATTAATATCTGCTTCACTTGCCGTTGTTGTCAGTGTTAAGTCCCAACTCAGATACAGCTCTTGGGGGTCTATATCTGTTAATGCGGGGAGCTCACTAGTATTGGCAATCGTGGTTAATTCGCCAAGATCTGCCAGGGCATTAAATAAGAAGAGTGGATCATTACCTGTTTTTGCAAGGTTGTGCTCAGGCACAAAGTGAATTTTAAAGGTTGATAACTGTTCGGTATCATTATCACTTGCACTAGCATTGTTATGACTATTCTTAACTGATGCACTCGATTCACCAGTGCCATCTTCATTTACTAGGGTTTGCGCCAATTGTCTGGTAGTTTGATTAACTTTTTCTTCATCATATTCTTCATCATCTCTTGCCGCCTCTATAAGTAAGCGCATGCAATCAACCGATGTTAGTAATATTTCAATATCTTTAGGATCGACTTCACGACGGCCATCACGCATTTCGTCGAGTAATGTTTCCACTAAATGGGTAAACTCGGTAACCGATTCAAAGCCAAAAGTTCCGGCTCCACCTTTAATGGAATGGGCAGCTCTGAATATTGAATGAATAGTTTCATGATCGCCTGCTTTTAAATCCAGCAGGCTTGATTCCATAAGCTCTAAGCCTTCGAAGCTTTCTTCTAAAAAGCTAGGTATAAATTGGGATAAATCGACGCTCATAATGTTTGCCTTTATAGGGTACTTGTAGCGATTAGCGAACCACTCTTTTTATTGTTGCTAGTAATTTTTCAGGATTGAAAGGTTTAACTAACCAACCTGTTGCACCAGCAGACTTGCCACGCATTTTCATGTCAGTTGAACTTTCTGTCGTCAACATTAAAATGGGCGTAAATTTAAAGTTTGGCAGCTTGCGAAGCTCGCCGCATAAGGTGATGCCATCCATGTTAGGCATATTGACATCTGAAATAACCAGATCAAACTGTCCTGATTGCGCTTTAGATAATCCATCACAGCCATCTTTTGCTTCAACGGTCTGGAAACCAGCACTTTTAAGTGTAAAACTGACCATATCTCTAATCGAATTAGAGTCATCTACAACCAGGACGTTTGCCATAATCTTTTTCCTCTTTCATTCTACTTATTGAGCTCTGTATAATTTACAGAACTTTATAAAGTCTACTGTTTAACTCGTTATTTAGTGATCGGGTAAATGTTCTATCAAAATGGCTTCTTTAATCCCTAATTGTTCAATGCTTTGACGCAAAGCCTTCGACTTAGAATCCCACTTAAGCTCTTTTCCTTGCGCTGAAATATAAGTAACAACCGCTAGAATAAATTGCACACCAATAGTGTCGATACGTGCTAAATCGCTATCATCAAGAGAAATTGTTGATTGCTCGTCAATGATGGGCTGAATTTCTAAACGGTATTCTTCTACTTGGGCTATGGTCAATTCATGGGGGAGCTTGATCATTAAGCTATCCTTTTCGTATATAAATCGAGCTAAAAGAAAATGATTAAGTTTTTAAAAAACAACTTACTAATTTATTAATCATCGATTTTAACTATATGTCAGATTTCCATTAAATCAAGAAATGTGAAAAAAAAAGATTTTGTCATGCTATAACTATGAATAATAAGTAAATATTAATTTTTAGTAATTAATTTTAGCAACATTATTTACTGTTTAATTTGCTAGCACAGAAGATGAAAATCGCAAGGAGAAAGTTGAATTTATTTTTTGTTTTTAATGGTTTAAGATAAATAATTACCTTTGGTTGAAATATACATGGTCAAACTTGGCTTAGGTAAGCTTATGAAGACTCAGTTGGCTTTTGAAAATCTAGAATAGGATCAGTTTTAAAACGAGGGGTACATTCTTTTGCGGTACTATTGACAATATGACGACGAAATGACTCATCTAACGCTAACCATTTATCAACAAGTTGTGCATTAGCATTGGTTTCAGTAAAGGCTTCCATCAGTAGTTGTTGCCGTATTTCAAACAATTCATTGGGAATAAACATGTGTTTATGGGTTGCTGGTGGTGGTTTGCCTATATAGACATTACTGCCACCTAACACCTTTTGCATAAAATCTATTTGTTGATCTTCAATATGTTGTTGGGGTATTTCAATAAAGTATTGTTTTAACCAAGGGTGTTGATAGACTTTGTCGTAAAAACATTTGTTAATTTTAATCAAACTTTCACGGCCTCCCATTCGTTCAAATTGCGCTAAATTTGTCATGTTCATCCCATACAAAAATTACCAGTGAAACAAACTATAGGTCAACTCACTAAAAAGACGATTATTTTGTTAGAAAATGTGAATATTAGTTTGGGGTATTTAGCATTAAAAATGTGTAGTACATCAATCTTGGTGTAAGTATAGTTTTTATCATTAGCTTAGTTAAGTATGGTGCGATGACTATCAACAGGTGCTAAGAGATTTACACCTTTGGATTATTTTTGACTTAGTATATTAAATTTTAATCCATATTATTGCTAATCACTTTCAGCTTTAACTTTTAAAGTACCGGGAGTTTCGTTAGAATCAGCTTTCGACTTATTTTACCTTATTTTTATATGCACCTACTTCTTGAATACCTCCCCTTAATTATATTTTTTATCGTCAATAAATTTGCCGACTTTTATTGGGCTACCGCATCGTTAATTTTTACTACGACTTTACAATTAGGCTATTATCGATTCAAAAAAGAAAAAATACCGACCAGGCACTGGGTAATATTTTCCTTAGTGTTAGTTTTTGGCGGCTTAACCATTTATTTGCAAAATGATGCTTTTATAAAATGGAAAGTGACCATTATTAATTTGTTTTTTTCCATAGCACTCTTGGTGAGTAATCATGTTTTTAACAAGAATATTATCAAGCAGTTTTTACAAGAATCATTAACATTACCTGACAAAGTTTGGACTAAACTCAATATTTCTTGGGCTATCTTTTTCGCTTTTATCGCTGCTCTCAATTGGTATGTTGCTTTTAACTTTGATCTTGATACTTGGGTTAATTTCAAAGTATTTGGTTTAACTGGTTTAATGTTTGTATTTTCCATTATCACAATTCTATTTCTAAATAAATATATGGATGTTGAAGATGAAGAGCTAAGCAATGCAATAGAAGATAGTATTGAAATAACCTCGAATGTGATGAGTAAACCTCAGCATAATCAAGATAATGATAAATTATAGGACGTGTTATGTTTTACCTTATATACAGTGAAGATGTTGAAAATAGCTTAGAGAAAAGGTTATCTGTAAGAGAGCATCATATAGCCAGACTTAAAGCATTACAGGAAGAAGGCCGCTTGCTAGTTGCTGGCCCGTGTCCTGCTATAGACAGTAACGACCCAGGCTCTGCTGGTTTTACTGGCTCACTAATCATTGCTGAGTTTGCTAGTTTAGCGCAAGCGCAAGCATGGGCGGATGCCGATCCTTATATTGCGGCTGGGGTTTATGAAAAAGTTACTGTTAAGCCTTATAAAAAAGTATTACCAGCTTAACTTTTTAAAAAGTGCATTTTAAACTAAGCTGATATTAGTTATCTAACTGTCAGCTAGAAAACATCAGCATAGAACGAGAAAACCTTTAGAGATATGATAAAAAAGACATTATTTTTAACGCTATTTACTTTGGCAAATTACACTGTTTCATCACTTGTTTACGCGCAGAAATCGCTAACTGAATGTGAAAGTGAGCAAGATGAAGAGGAAGCGCGTTTATCCCGTTGTTTAGATGGCGTTAAAGACACACAGGATAGAAAACTGCAAACTTGGGTGAATAACCATACTTTTAATTTAGAAGAAAAAGCCTTAGTTACAGGCCGTTATTCCGCATTAAAAATGTTTAAGCGTTCGCAGAGTAATTTCATCACTTTCCGTGATAACAATTGTCGTTGGCAATACCTTGCTATTTCACCTGAAAAAGGCGCTGGCATAGCATATAAAAAATGTTATATTTTAGTCACTCAAGCTCGTATTAAAGAACTTAGTGAAGTTAAATGAAATAGCGTTCAACGTCGTTAGTGTTTATTAACTTTGTTGAACTTGTTCCACCTCTTGATTAACACTTTCTTCATCACTGAGCAATATAGCTAACCATCGCCCTTCGGGTGAATTTTCTAAACCAATTTTTACAATCATGGTTAAAGGTACACTCAGTAACATACCGACAGTGCCTAACAGCCATCCCCAGAAGATTAATGATAAAAAGACTACCAAGGTTGATAGTCCAAGGCCCTTGCCTAGGTATCTTGGTTCAATGATATTACCCATGACCATATTGATGGCAATAAAGCCCATGCCGATAAACCCCGCCTCTGTTAGCCCTAATTGCAACGCGGCTAAAGTCACTGCAGGTACGGCGGCAATAATAGAGCCTATGTTAGGTATATAGTTAAGCAAGAAGGCAAACACTCCCCACAAAAGGTAAAAATCGACACCAAATGCCCACAACATAATGGAAACAATAATCCCGGTAGCGATACTCACCAGTGTTTTAATCGCGATGTAATGATTAACTGATGCTAAAAAACGCTCAACTTGTTTTAAGCGCATGTCAGGATCATCTAGAGCAAAATGCATTTTCAATGGAAAGGAAGAGGCTTCAAATAACATGAAAACCACGGTAAGTATTATTAAAAACAAGTTGGCCATTACTGAGCCAAAGCCACTTAGCATATTGGCAGCCATACCCATAGCGGCGGCAGGATCAAAGTATTCTAATAATATGGTTGAGGATATTTGAATATTATAACGAGATAGGAAGGCTGTGAGCCAGGTAAATTGTTCTTTTAATTGTAATCGATATTGTGGGATAAGCTGTGACAACTCATTTAACGATTTACCCACTAACCCTGCTAGCGATAAGGCAATAGTGACAAATATGCCAATAACTAAGATAACGGAAATAGCTTTTGGAACTTTAAATTCACTCGCTTTGGCGACTAGCGGATTACAGATAATGGCAATAAATAATGATAACAAGAACGGCACCAATATATTCGCCGCTGTTTTTATACCCGCAAAAATTATAAAAATAGCGGCTACGGTAACAAACGCTTTTAACATAGAGCTATTTTTTATCGATGAAACCATGAAAATTAATCCTTAATTTTTTATGGTTTCAATATACCTTAATTACCTTAGTGACACTAGCTAACTATGTCTAAAACTTAACGAATCAATTAGTTAAGATAAAGGATTAGAGAACTGCCTTCACAACTAAGGAAGGCAGAACACACAAATTAAGCCAGTTTTCGTAATAAGCCTTGGGTATTTTGTTTCATGGTATTAGACACCATAAAGTAGCCTATTACCGAAACAAATAGACCGCCGCTTACTGGGCCTAATAACCAAATATAGGGATGCAAACGCCCCTCAACATCAAAGAGTTGTTGTTGAATAACCATTAAGACAATGTCACTCACAATTGCCGCAACTAAACCAGCAATGACGCCTAAAAGCAGAAACTCATAGAGTGTGGCCAGTTTTATCAATCGGCCTTTAGCTCCTAGTGTTCGTAATATTACTACTTCTTGCATTCGTTCAGCCAGGCTTGCTTGTACTTGTGAAATAAGCACTAACGCACCACTAACCAATACTATTGATAACACAAAGCCAATCGCCAATGACACTTGCGCAATGATTGATTGCGCTTGATCTATCTGTGCCTTGATGTCGATCATACTGATGGTTGGGTAACGCTGTAATAATTGGCTGATGTCTTTGGTGTGCTTGTCTTGTAATTGCGCGGCACTAAAGTAAGTAACCGGCACTTTACCTGCCATGTTTGGACTTAAGATCATAACAAAGTTAGGTTTGAGACTGCCCCAATCAACTTTGCGAAAGCTTGTCACTTTGACATCAATCGCTTGCTCATTTATCAACAGTGTTAGGGTGTCTCCTAATTCTAACTCGAGTACCTCTTTCCAGCCTTCAAATACTGACACTTCAAGCTCATCACCACCGGTGAACCATGCACCTTCAGTAATTTCATTTCCCTCAGGTAATGTGTTTAACCACGTTAAATTGGGCTCTCTACTTACACCTTCTCTAGCGCCCTCTTCTTTTTCTTCACCTTCTTGCTTTGATTTTCTGCGTGAGAATTCTTCTCCATTAACGGCATCAACGCGGCCACTAAATACTGGGTAAAATGCTTCATGTGCAATATTATTGTCATTAAAGAATTGTTTTATTGGCTCTACTTCTTGTTCAGCAATATTGATAATGAACATATTGGGCGCATCTTCGGGTACTTGCATTTGCCAATCAGTAATAATGTCATTTTTAAGTACCACTAAAAACAGCATCAATTTGATAGCCAAAGCAAAACTAATTAATTGAATGGCATTTGCATTAGCGCGTTTTTGCAAGGTTGCTATCGCTAAAGACCAACTAGAGCCGGGGCTAAGTCCTAAGCGTCGACCTGCAGAAAACAATAATCGAGAAATACCAAATAACACGGCAATAACAAATAAGGTAGATGCAAATAAAATTAACGAGGTTTTAATGTCACCACTAAATAGCCACATCAAGGCAAAAATAGTTAATAAAGATAATGCTACATGAATTTTACTTAAGGCTAAGCTATCACCCAAATTACGCCTTAGTACACGAAGCGGCGGAATATCAAATAAATCTAACAAAGGCTTTAACGAAAACATTAATGCACAAACAAGACCGATAAAGCATGACAATAACCAAGGTTTAAAACCCGCTGCTGGCAGTGCAGTACCCATAAAATTCGCTAAATAGTCAGCACCTATCGTTTGCAGTATAAAGCCCAATGCTAAGCCGACGAAAATAGAAAATAAGGTAACTAAGCTGAGGTGTAATAAAAACACATTACGAATTACTTTCCTGCTACCACCTAACGTTTTCATCATAGCAACAGGATCGTACTGACGTTCACAATAGCGTTTAGCTGAAACTGCCATAGCAACCGCTGCCAGCATAATGCCAAATAAACCCGCCAATAATAAAAAACGTTCCGCGCGATCTAGGTTTTCCCCTAAAGGAGACTGTCTATCTTTAATGCCTTGCCAGCTTTGATTACTTTTAAGTTGTGGTTTAAGCCAAGCATAGTATTCACTTAACTGTGATTCACTCCCTGCAAAAAGGAGTCGATGATATACTCGGCTGCCAGGTTGAACAGCTTGGGTTGTATCAATATCTTGATAACTAAGTAAAACACGCTTATTTCCTGACAACGAGAAAAATGGTGCGTCTGGCTCTTTAACTAATACTTTGGCAATATTGAAAACACCTGCGCCTAACTCAACTTCATCACCTACCTTTACGCCTAACGTATAAAAAAGCCCTTCACTGAGCCAAAGGTTACCCGCTTTAGGTCCCGATTCAACGTCATAGGCTTGACCTAATAAGTTGTCTTTAATGGTAATTTTACCGCGTAAAGGGTAAGAAGTTGTGGTCGCTTTTACTGAGCCTAACACTAACTCATCGTTGGCAAACAACATAGAATCAAAATACAGCATTTTCGCCGTTTTAACGCCAAATTGATTAGCCTGTGTCAGTATTTCTGGTGAAAAAGCATGATTACTAGATAAACGACGATCTGCCGCAATAAAATCACTACTCTTTTGCGCGATATTTAATCCAATACGTTCTGTAATTGACGATAAACTAAATACTGTTAGTACCGCCAAGGCGATTGCTGCAAAAATTATGGTCAATTCACCACGTCGAAATTCCCGCATGAAAAGCTTTATTGCTAACTTAACCCACATTAGCTGCTCCCCCTTCGCTAATTTTTTCTAGTTCGCCACCTTCGATATGAATAATACGCTGACACTGTTTTGCTAATTGCTCGTCATGGGTGACTAATACTAACGTGGTACCATTTAGTTTATTAAGGTCGAACAATAAATTCTCAATAAGGTGCCCATTTTTGCTATCTAAGTTCGCGGAAGGCTCATCGGCAAAGAGTATTTTCGGTGAGCCAATAAATGCTCGGGCAATAGCTACCCTTTGCTGTTCACCGCCTGATAACTGTGAGGGGTAATGTTCTAAACGATGTGAAAGGCCTACTTTTTCTAATAATTCAATCGCTTGAGCTTTAGCATCATGATCACCGGCTAGCTCAGCTGGTAACATGACATTTTCAAGCGCGGTTAAGCTTTGTACCAGCATGAATGACTGGAATACAAAGCCAATTTTTTCAGCTCGTACCCGCGCTCTTGCCTCTTCGTCTAACGTACTTAATGCATCACCATCGAGATGAACGTCACCTTGACTAGCAACATCTAAGCCCGCTAATAAACTGAGTAAGGTTGACTTACCCGATCCAGAAGCGCCAACAATCGCTACTGATTCTCCCGACTTGACAGAAAAGTTAATATCGCTAAGGATAGTAAGGCTTCCTTCTAGGGTACTAACACGTTTAGTAAGCCCGGTAACCTGAATAACATTTAACTGAGAAAGTACTGACATGACTCGTTGTTTCCTAAAATCTATTATTTTCGTCATTTTGACAAATATATCATTTAACAGCATTGCAAATGATAAAATTCTACTTATTGGTGACAGCTTAAGCGCTGGCTATGGTCTTGAGCAAGCTCAAGCATGGGTTCATTTGTTACAAAATAAATATATTGAAAAAAACAAACCCATCACAGTAATTAATACCGCGATAAGTGGTCAAACAACAGACAATGCTTTATTAAAAATTGATGCCTGGTTAAAGGCTCATCAACCAACTCATGTGCTACTAGAAATAGGCGGTAATGATGGTATTAGAGGCTTTCCTGTTAAGTTGTTACAAAAGCATTTGACCCAATTGGTAACCAAGAGCCAACAACAAGGAGCAAAAGTTGCGTTAATGGAAATTCAAATCCCACCAAATTTAGGCCCTAGATATAGAAAACTATTTACGGGAAGTTATAGTAAAGTTGCAGAGCAAACAGGTGCATACCTTATGCCTTACTTTATGACCAGTATTGCTGTTGACCCCAGTTTAATGCTTAATGATAACTTACACCCTAATGAAAAAGCTCAGCCTATTATTCGTGATTTCATGTATAACGAAATAGATCAATGGCTTAAAAACAGTAAAAATTAGATCTAGATCAAGGTTTGACTAATTTCTTCTTAGCTTACTTTGTATTGATTAAGTTATACTACGATTGATAAAGTGAGGCTTTCTATAGGTCTATTATCAGACACTTTAAACCTGATTTAGGCCTTACTTTAAAGAAGTTGACGTTCCCACAATTATTACCATTTCAATTTAAATACGATAGAGTGAATTAATGGACTTCATTTGGATATTTTTTGCCTTTATTTGTGGGCTAGCCGCTAAAACTATTTCCCTTCCGCCGTCAATTGGCTTTCTAATTGCCGGCTTTGCTTTAAATATGGCTGGTTATCAAGCAGACAATACTCTCGCTACTTTGAGCCATTTAGGCATAACCTTAATGCTATTTACTATTGGTTTAAAACTTAATGTTAAAAGTTTATTCAAACGTGAAATATGGCTCACAAGTACATTACACACCATTGCCTGGCTTGTTTTAAGTGTTATCTTGATAAAATTTATTACGTTCGCTGCCCTAAGCTATTTTGGAAATCTAGAGATTTTCACTACTAGTATTATTGCTTTTGCTTTAAGTTTTAGCAGCACAGTTTGTGTTATTAAACTATTAGAAGAAAACGGGGAAATGCGTACTAGGCATGGAAAATTGGCCATTGGAATATTAGTAATTCAAGATATTGTAGCGGTTACTTTTCTCGTCGTTGCAACGGGAAAGCTTCCTTCTATTTGGGCTTTTTCTTTGTTACTTTTATTTATTGTTAAACCATTGATCAATAGGATTGTTTCGAATGTTGGACACGGCGAACTAATACCCTTGATGGGTTTTTTCATTTCATTAGGAAGTTATGAGCTTTTTGAATTAATTAATATCAAGGGCGATCTAGGTGCTTTACTTATCGGCATGTTTTTATCATCTCACCCTAAAGCCAGTGAAATTAACAAATCACTCATGAGTTTTAAAGATCTATTTTTAATTGGATTCTTTATCTCTATTGGTTTTAGTGCAATTCCTACTATAGAAATGCTTGGCTTAGCTGCTTTATTAGTAATGTTCATCCCAATTAAATTTGGCTTGTTTTTCCTTTTATTGTGCTTACTACAAATACGTTGTAGAACTGCTTACTTGAGTGCTCTTGCCTTAAGTAATTTTAGTGAGTTTGGCTTAATAGTTGCTGCAATTAGCACAAGAAATGACTGGTTAACTAAAGAGTGGTTAGTCATTTTGGCCTTAGCTGTGGCTCTATCTTTTGTTATAACTAATGTGCTCTATCGCTTTGCTCATCCGCTCTTTGCAAAATATCAAACTTTTTTCCATCAATTTGAACGTAAACAAGCGTTAGCAGAAGATGTTTTCTGTCAACCTAAGCAAGCGCCTATTGTCATAGTTGGAATGGGAAGAGTTGGCATGGGTGCGTATAACGCTATTAAGGAGCATGGTGACAAAATAGCATGGGGCTTAGATGTAGAACCAGAAAAAATTAATTGGTTATCGGGACAAGGAATAGACGCCTATTGTGGTGATGCTGAGGATATACTCTTTTGGGAAAGAGTAGATTTAGCTGACCTTGAATTAGTACTTTTAGCTTTACCCAATGTAAAAGACAGCATGAGTATAACCGAGTTACTTAAATCAGCTGGTTATAAAGGAAAAATTGCGGCCATTGCACGTTTTGATGATGAAAGAGAACAACTCCAAAAGTTTGGTATTGATCAAGTGTTTAATTTTTACAACGAAGCTGGTGTAGGTTTTGCTGAAGAAAGCATGGCAATGATTGCAAAATAACCAACTAAACTACAACGCAAACCACCCTGTGCATAACTTGTTAACAAGCACTTTATAAGCAGTGGTAAGCCTGTTACCAAAAAGATAAACCCTTCTTATCACAACAAGCCACCAAGCGATATTAACCGTTTTATATCAACCACTTAAAATTTAATAAAAAATAACTCGCATTAATAATATCTTGCACTACACTTAATTTATACAAGAAACATGCAGTATGATGATTGTTGCATATAATCAATGTGTTTTTCTTGAATTGATAGAAAAAATGCTCGCTGCATCTTTAGTAAATGCTAACCATTTACGACCTGATTTAGATTTAAATGTTTATTGTTTTTGTTTGATTTTTTAATGTGAATTAGCGCACGGCTCAAACCCCTTGAGCCATTTCCTTAAGCCCAAATTGAAAAAATTTGGGCTTTTTTTTATTGTTTTTAGCAGTACAAATGCTTTATAAATTAAAAAGACGATTAAAGTTATCGGATGATAGTTTAGCGATAGTTTCGACCGATTGACCACGAATGCTAGCTAAATGTTTCGCCACTTCAACAACGTATGCTGGTTGATTTTCTTTACCTCGATGTGGCACTGGAGCAAGGTAAGGTGAGTCAGTTTCAATCAAAAATTTATCATCTGGCACCCGCTTAGCAACTTCTCGTAAAGCGGTAGCATTTTTGAAGGTGACAATACCTGAGAATGAGATATAAAAGCCTAACGCTAGTGCTTGCTCGGCCATTTCCCATGTTTCAGTAAAACAATGTAAAATGCCACCAACTTCATCGGCCCGTGCTGAACAAAGCATAGCTAAAGTATCATCTTGGGCAGCACGAGTATGAATAATCAATGGCTTTTTCAGTTTTTTAGCTACCTCAATATGCTTTTTAAAAGAGTCTAACTGTAAGGCTTTAGTTTCTGGTGCATAATGATAATCTAAACCGGTTTCACCTATAGCAATAACATTTGGGTTATCTGCAAGTGCGTGCAACTCGGTTGAATCTACTATGTCATCTTGATTCAAGGGATGCATGCCGCAAGAAAGTAAGACATTATCAAACGGTTTAGTTTTCTCTACCATACTAGGGAAGTCTTTTAAGGTGACGCTAACACATAATAGTTTATCTACTTTTGCATCACTGGCCGCTTGAACAACGTTAGACAAATCTCCTTCATAAAGGGATAAATTAAGCCTATCTAAGTGGCAATGGGAATCAATAAACAACGGGGCTCTCCAATATTTTCTAGAAATTATAAATTAAAAAGCCCTAATAAAGGGCTATAGTGGTTAGTTTAACAGGCACTCGTTTACATGGTTAGTGTTGCCTCAGATGAACTTAATTGTCTCGCTATGGATTGTTCAATTTGATGACGAATTTTATCAGGGTCATCAACAAAACTAACACCAATACCCGCAGGCGTACCATTTTGTGCACCTGTAGGTGTTAACCAACAAACTTCGCCTTTAATCAAAGCTGGTTCTAACGAATCTGGCAGAAGAACATTTAACTCTACTTCTGAGCCTAATTCAAAGGGCTCTGCTGTGCGTATAAACAAGCCACCTTCTTTTAAAAAAGGCATATAAGAAACATATAAGTCATGCTCGGATTGAAATTCAATATTGATTGGGATCAAACTAGCTCTCCTGCTCGTTAATTTGAGCTTGTTCAATTACAGCACTAATGTCCATGATAAGTTGCTGACACACAAATTGCTTATTCGCTTGTGTATAAGATTTTATTACTTTACACCCATTGATGATAACTTTATAGACTTTATTGAGAAATTCACTACTAAGTAATGGATTTTCATCATTAATGTTAGCAAATTTCTCTCGTAATAAATTGACAGTAATTTGTTCTAGCCAGCGAAGCGCATGTTCATTATTTAGCAACTGCTGTAGCAGCAGCGACTCCACATGCTGTCCTTGAAGGTAGTTGACGTAACAACCTTTAAAATGAGTAAATGCCTCATTAATTGTTTGGTCAGTTAGCTCAGGTAGTTGAGTAAGGTTCACAAACGCCATACTGGTGTCTGAGAAAGCTGCTGATTGTAGGGAGTAGTTTACTTCAGGCATGTTTTCTAATAATGTCTGACCAACATTAGGCCTAATATTAAGTACCCGACAACGACTTACAATCGTAGGGAGTAGCATTTCTATGTCATTGGTTAATAGGATAATAACACTGTTGTTACTTGGCTCTTCAAGGGTTTTCAGTAAAGCATTGGCTGCCGCAAGTGTCATGGTCTGAGCATGTTCAATTAATACTGATTTGAACTTGCCTAAATGTGCTGTTTTTTGCAAAAAACTATTCGCATGGCGTATATCATCTACACCTAGGCTATTTTTTTCAGCAATAACATTAAGAAGATCGGGATAGGTGTTACTTTTAAGTAATAGACATGATTTGCATTGTCCACAACTTTGCAACACTGGGCCTTGTTTATTATCAACCTGACTCGCATTTTGACAATTTAATAAATTAATTAACCACAGTGCAAGCTCTAACTTACCTGCACCAGTAACACCATTAAAGAGAATGGCGTGAGGTAAGGTATTACCACTAAATTGCTGACTAAGTAATTGTTGGTGATCAAGTAACCATGGTTTCATATTAACTTACTTACCTAATTGAGAGGCTAATAGTGAATCAATGACTTGAATGACGCTTTTAAGTACATTTTCTTTTGATTGACTGGCGTCAATGACGGTAAATTTTTCAGGTGATTGTTGCGCTTGAACTAGATAACCATTTCTCGCTTTTTCTAAAAACTCTGCTTTTTCATCTTCTAGGCGATCTAAGCCTTCACCTCGGCTATGTACCCTTTTTAAGCCTTCAGCCGGCTCTAAATCTAAAATAATATTCATATCGGGGCTGAAACCGTTCAGCGCTAAATCGTTAATTTTAACGATAGTTTGCAACTCTATACCTCTTGCATAATGTTGAAAACTAAAGGTGGCGGCATCAAACCGGTCAGATATAACTATTTTACCTTGGGCTAAAGCGGGAACTATTTTTTCTTCAATGTGCTGAGCACGGCCAGCGCCGAATAACATTAATTCAGTTATATATGACATTTCAGGTGTAGAGGGATCTAAAATAACCTCTCTTATTTTCTCGCCTATTGGTGTACCGCCAGGCTCACGAGTAAGCAATACATCCAACCCCTTTGAGATTAGGTATTTTTCTACTCCTTTGATCACTGTTGTTTTGCCCGCACCATTGCTACCATCAAAAACAACCATAAAGCCTTTATTCATATCTCTCTCATTCAAAGTGATTTTACTTTTTCATTCGCAGGCAATGATATAGCGCTTTACGAATAACAACAAGACTAACGATGTGTTGAACATAAGCCATAAGCGTAATCATCTACATAGTTGTCGTTTATTAAGGTGTTTTTCTTTAATAACGCTTCTCGAGTGAATGCAAATTTTTCTAGCAACTTAAATGAGTTTGTATTTAACGTAGAACAATAGGCAATTAACTTTTGCAGATTTATCACATCAAAGGCATAGTTAATGACTAAAGCTAATGCTTCACTAGCAATGCCCTTACCTTGCGCTGTTGCTTTTATCATAAAGCCAACTTCAGCAACTCTATCGTTTTGATTAGTCACTCTTAAACCAATATTGCCGAGCTTTTCACCTGTTGTTAAATCCTCAATAGCAAACGTTAACCAATGGTCACATTCATACGACCAGGGTTTTGACTTATCTAAAAAGGCTATCTTCGCCTCAGCCACACTACCTGGGTTGTAGACATGTTGCATTTGATTTGGACAAGTAAACATTTCAATAAAAAGTGATAAATCAGATTCATCAAGGTTTGTTAGTTTGATACGCTGACCTTCTATTCTTACCTTACTGCTACCCATGCTATTTAGTTTTTATCCCATGTTTTCAATTGCCGCTGCATTAGTGCAATATGTTGCTCATAACCTCTTTGATTAAAGTTGTTAGAAAGAGCATTCATAAAGCCATGTAAGTAATCAACTTGCTTGATATTTACGTGTTTCTTGTTTGAAACAAGCTGTATTAACGCTGATACATTAAAGTGAGGCTCTGATTCAGGGAAAATTAACGTTACATCAAATTGAAGGGATATTTCTGTGGAATGTCTAATTTGTCCGCCATAAAAACAAAAGGCTGCTTTTACGTTACTAGCAATATTGTTAGCAATAATATCTGATAATTGCCAAATAGCAGCAGCGCCTACACTAAAACCGATTAAAACAACATCTTCTTTAACGTTTGCTATTTTGTTAGCTAATTGAGCGGCATATGAATCGAGTCCAATATTTTCACTAAAATATTGGTATGCCTGTGATTCATCATCAAATACCTTATTGTTGTTATGGTAGGGTTCAATAATCATATCCGCATTTAATAACTCAGCTAATGCAATTAAAGCCGGAGTTTTACCAAAAATATCGCTAACTATTATCCGCTTCATTACTAATATTCATTCCTACTTTTGCTAAAGTAAAATTAATTTTTTTTCTGACCAGCCAAAAATTTTCTTACTGCAGCATTATGTTCGGTAAGCGTTTTACTGAAAACATGTTTGCCATTGCCACCACTAACAAAATAATAATAATTACTCGTGGCAGGGTTAAGCGCAGCTTTTAGCGATGAAAGACCTGGCATAGCGATAGGTGTAGGCGGTAAAGCATTAATTTTATAGGTGTTGTATGCAGTTTTTTCTTTTAAATGCGCTCTGGTGATATCACCTTGATAGCGTTCACCTAAACCATAAATTACGGTTGGATCAGTTTGCAAGCGCATTCTTTTGGCAAGTCGATTGATAAAAACGGATGCTATCAATGGTTGCTCTGGCAAATAGCTCGTTTCTTTTTCTATAATAGAGGCCATAATCAACGCTTGGTAAGGCGTTTTATAAGGTAAGTTTTCTGCTCTTTGCTGCCACAACTCAGTCAAAGATGTGCTCATCTCTTTATGAGCACGTTTTAATAAGTCGAGATCATCATCTCCTTGAGTGAAAGCATAGGTTTCTGGAAAAAACCAACCTTCGGGGTTCTTTTGTTTAATACCTAATTTTTCAGCAATTTGAGCAGACGTGAGTGCTGTTAAAGTATGCGTTAACTCGGGTTGTTGTGCTAACTGTACCAACCATTGCTTAAAGCTTGATCCTTCAACAAAAGTTAACTGAAATTGATGCTCTTTACCTGTTGAGATAAGTGATATTAAAGATTGTAAACTTGTCTGTGGTAATACTTGATAAGTACCTGCTTTTATTCTTACTTTTTCGGGATACAAACGCGCATAATTTCTGAGCCAAAATCTATTTTTAATCCAACCTTTATTAACCAGCTGTTTGGCAAAATGGCTTACGGACACACCATTATCAATAGTTAACAACTGGGCTTTATTTACTAATAAGGGATTTTGCATTTGCTTTTCCAACAGCAAGAAAAAACCGATAGTAATGAACAACAAAACGGTAAAACAGCTAAATATTATTTTTTTTATGACTTTAGTCATCATGATTAATTGCTACCTTATTCATGTCGTTACGTATAGCCAAACTGAGTGCTATGGGTAATCGCCTTTGCTGATAAGACGAGACCGGTATAACCCCCGAGACACAATTACAGATAAAGATTTCTTGCGCTTTATCGATATCATCAGGCATAAGTGATGTCACCCTAGTGTGCTGATAGCGTTGTAGTATCGCTTGACGCATTAGGCCATTAACCCCACTTTGACTTACATCAGGGGTGTATAGTTTATCTTCTATAAAAAGAAATACATTAGCACTAGTTGCTTCAATTAATTCCCCCTTAATATTGGTTACCAATAAATCATCAAGATTGCTCTTTGATAATTCTTGACGTAACAATACTTGTTCAAGGCGGTTTAGGTGCTTTAAACCAGAGAGCATCGGGTTTAAACCGAGTTGCTGCTGGCTAAGCCCCAATTTAATGCCTGAAACAGCTAAGCTATCATAATGCTGTGGGTAATCATGCACCATGATAATTAAATCATGATTGTTACCACTTGCACGGGCATAACCTCTACCACCACTAGCAGCCGAGATAATAACTTTTAGTATGGCTAACGAATAATTACTGGCTATGGCAGTAAGCTGATGAAGTAAATCCAAATCATTTGGTGGGGTAATACCTAATTTATCACAACCTAAAAGTAGCCGTTTTATATGTAAGGGTAAATATTGTATCTGGCCATTATGAATTTTTGCGGTAGTGAATAAACCATCACCATAGGCGATACTGCGGCTTTCGATATCAAGATGATTTTGTTGTACACCATTAACCAAACAAAATTTCATATCTAAAATATATCCTTAAAATAAAAAAGCCTGAATACTTTACAAAAAATGCAAAATACTCAAGCTCTCTATTTTGTCGGTCGGAGTTTAGTCCGTCAACTTAAATTTTCTTAAATATCAATGATCCGTTTGTGCCACCAAAGCCAAATGAATTACACAAAACATAATCTAAATTTATCTCTCTAGCGGTATCGCTAATATAATCTAAATCACAGCCTTCATCAGGATTATCTAAGTTGATGGTAGGTGGAACTATACTGTTGCCGAGTGCTTGGATACTAAAAATGGCTTCAACTGCACCAGCGGCTCCTAATAAGTGCCCTGTCATTGACTTTGTTGAACCCATCAAAACATTATAGGCATCAGCACCAAAAATAGATTTCACTGCATTAGTTTCGGCTATGTCTCCTGCTGGCGTCGACGTACCGTGGGCATTGATATAACCTATTTGATTTGCATTTAATTGCGCATCATTTAAGGCATTTTCCATTGCGCGTGCTGCACCGGCACCATCAGCAGGTGGAGAAGTCATGTGATAAGCATCACCGCTCATGCCAAAACCCACTAGTTCTGCATAAATTTTTGCTCCGCGCGCTTTAGCATGTTCATACTCTTCAACAACAACCACACCAGCACCGTCACCTAAGACAAAGCCGTCACGGTCTTTATCCCAAGGGCGAGATGCCGCTTGAGGATCGTCATTGCGCCTAGATAAAGCACGTGCAGCCCCGAAACCGCCCATACCTAAGGTAGTTGAAGCCTTTTCAGCTCCACCAGCCACCATAGCATCAGCGTCGCCGTAGGCAATCATACGAGCAGCATGACCAATATTATGTACACCACTGGTACAAGCCGTGGTAATTGAAATGTTTGGCCCTTGAAGTCCAAACATTATAGACAAATGACCAGAAATCATATTAATGATAGTTGAAGGAACGAAAAATGGAGATAACCTTTTCGGGCTTCCTGCTTTAATCATCTTTTCATGATTTTGTTCAATTAGGCCTAAACCACCGATTCCTGAGCCAACCGCAACACCAATGCGTGGCGCATTTTCATCATTGACTTCAAGGCCTGAATCTTTAATTGCCTGCACACCTGCAGCCACACCATACTGAATAAAAAGATCCATTTTTTTGGCTTCTTTTCTTTCCATATAGTCTGTTGCATCAAAGTCTTTTACCAGTCCTGCAAACTTAGTGGTGTACTCTGATGTGTCAAAGTGGTCAATATTACTGATACCGCTTTTCCCAAGCAGTAAGTTTTCCCAGGTTGCTTCTGGTGTGCTGCCTAATGGGCTAAGCATACCAAGGCCGGTAACAACTACACGTCTCATCGCTTCTCTACCTTTTGGAGTTCAAATAAGAGATACAAAAAAAGCGGCCACTTAAATTATAAGCATACCGCTTTTTCTTAACTACTTTTAAAGTTACGCGCTACGGCGTAACTAATAATTCTGCGTTAGCAATTATTGATTAGCGTTAACGTAATCGATTGCTGCTTGAACTGTAGTGATTTTTTCAGCTTCTTCGTCAGGGATCTCAGTATCAAATTCTTCTTCTAACGCCATTACTAATTCTACTGTATCTAATGAATCAGCACCTAAATCATCAACGAAAGATGAATCAGTTTTAACTTCTGCTTCACTAACACCTAATTGTTCAATAGTGATTTTTTTTACGCGTTCTTCGATAGTACTCATTTTTTTTCCTTTACTTACTGAAAGTGTAATTTTTCAAATTGCGTGTAGTTTATTCGTCAACAGCTCGCCATGCAAGCCTCAAGTTAGTTTTTTTGTGTGGTCTAACCTGTTAACTTATATGAATTTATTAAATTTCAACAATAACAACACAAAGCAAAGCCTTTAATTTAAAGGCTTAGACCATATACATACCGCCATTTACATGAAGGGTTTCACCGGTGATATAAGCAGCAGCATCTGATGCTAAAAAGGCAACAGTACTGGCAATTTCTTCTGGTTTTCCAAGACGATTGGCAGGAACTTGTGAGAAAATCCCTTCTTTTTGCTCGTCAGTTAACGTTTGGGTCATATCTGTATCAATAAAACCTGGCGCTATTGTGTTCACAGTAATACCACGTGAAGCTATTTCTCGTGCTAGAGATTTAGTAAAGCCTAATAATCCAGCCTTTGCCGTTGCATAATTTACTTGTCCTGCATTACCCATAGAACCAACCACAGATCCTATATTGATAATACGACCTGCACGCTTTTTCATCATTGGGCGAATAGCCGCTTTACTCACTTTAAAAACTGAGGTCAAGTTCGTATCGAGTATGTCTTGCCATTCATCATCCTTCATACGCATAAACAAGTTATCACGAGTAATGCCGGCGTTATTTACTAAAATATCCACACCGCCATGTGCCTCTTTTATTACAGCAAACATCGCTGAGATTGAGTCATCACTGGTCACATTTAAGACTAAACCGTTGCCAGCGCCTAAATAATCTGCAATTTTATCTGCACCATGTTCTGAAGTAGCGGTTCCTACAACCGTCGCTCCTAGTGCTTGTAATTGAGTCGCTATCGCTTTACCAATACCACGGCTTGCACCAGTAACTAATGCAACTTTTCCTGTTAATGAAAACATATTTCTTCCTATTATGACTTTTTATGCTTGAATAAGCTCTTTAGCTTTTATTAAAGTGTCTTCACTGTTAAAAGAGACACAACTAATACTTTTATTTATGCGTTTAACCAAGCCTTGCAGTACTTTACCCGGTCCTACTTCTAACATCTGATTAATGCCTTGCTCGCCAAGTTGAGTAATTGTTTCACTCCAACGTACCGGGCTATATAATTGTTTTACTAAAGCTGCTTTTATTGCTGCACCGCTGGTTTCAATAGCAACATCAACGTTATTAACAACATTGATACTTGGCTCATTAAAATCGATAGCTTCAAGGTCTGCAGCTAATTTATCTGCGGCATCATTCATTAAAGCGCAGTGTGACGGAACACTTACCGGTAATGGCAGTACACGTTTTGCGCCTGCAGCCTTACATAGGTCACCGGCACGCTCTACTGCGGCTTTATGACCTGCAATAACCACTTGACCAGGAGAGTTAAAGTTAACCGCAGCGACTACTTCACCCTGTTGTGCTTGTGCACAAGCAGCAATAATAGCTTGGTCATCTAAACCGATAACAGCTGCCATTGCTCCCATGCCAGCAGGAACACATGCTTGCATGTACTCACCGCGTTTTTCCACTAACTTTACCCCGTCAGTCAACGAGATAACTCCAGCACAAACCAGTGCTGAATATTCGCCTAAACTATGCCCAGCTAGAACAGTAGGTAAAACATTTGATTCAACTTGCCATAATCGCCATAAGGCCACACTTGCTGTTAATAATGCCGGCTGGGTGAAGTTTGTTTGATTAAGTTGTTCTGCTGGGCCTTGTGCAACCAATTGCCATAAATCGTAACCTAATGCACTTGATGCTTCTTTAAAGGTGTTTTGAACAATATCATTTTCACTGAAATCACTTAACATGGCGACAGTTTGTGAGCCTTGTCCGGGGAAAACGAAAGCTAAATTGTTTTGTAATGGTGTTTTTTGCATATGATTTAACTTCTCTTTACTATTTAATTTAAATAATTTACAGGTTATTGTGACGAAAGACCTTGCTCTAAAGAGTTCTTTATTTTTTCAGGAACTTGACGCTCTACTTCCTTTACCGCTTCCATAATCGCTGAGAAAAAAGCATTAGTATTCGCATTGCCATGACTCTTAACCACAATACCGCGCAATCCTATCAAACTTGCACCGTTATACTGGTCGGGGTTCATTGATTTGAACATTTTTTTTAAGCTTGGCTTAACTATTACGGTAAGTAATTTAACTAAAAGGTTTTGACTAAAAATTGATTTTGATTTCTTATAGACTAAGCGTGCCACACCTTCACAAGTTTTTAGTGTTACATTACCAACAAAGCCATCACAAACAATAACGTCGGCTTTGTTAGAGAAAATATCACAACCTTCAATAAAGCCGATGTAATTTATCGCTTCATTTTCTGACAACTCAAGCGCTGCTTGCTTTATATGGTCACTACCTTTGATGGCTTCTTCGCCCATATTTAGTAACGCGATACGAGGCTTGGCTATACCATCTACCTGTTCAGCCATCACTGAGCCCATTACCCCAAACTGATAAAGCACATGAGAGTCACAAAAAACATTAGCCCCTAAATCAAGCATAAAAACATGCTTATCATCATCATGCGTGGGTAAAGATGAAATTAATGCCGGACGTTCGACACCAGGCAATGTCTTCAAAACAAAATGCGCCATAGAAAAGAGTGCTCCGGTATTACCAGCACTGACACAAGCTTGGGCTTTACTTTGATGGACTAAGTCTAAAGCTTTTCGCATTGATGAATCTTTTTTATTTCGAAGTGCAAAAGCAGGTTTATCATCCATTTCTACAGTTTGAGATGTTGCAAAAATAGACAGTTGTTGATGCTGTAGTAAATCTTGTTTGGAGATATTTAATCGAGCAAGCTCTGTTGTAATGATATTTTCATCACCACAAAGAATTAGGTGCAAATTGGGCAGTTGATTAATTGCCTTTACTGCTGAGGGGATCGTTATAAGGGGGCCTTGGTCGCCCCCCATAACATCTAACGCTAAGGTTAGGATATTTTGACTATTCAAGCTTAATTACACTAGCTTTAAATAGATAGCTTAAAGTAATGTCGCTTAATTAGCGATTACTTTAACGCCTTTGTAAAAGCCATCAGCTGTTACATGGTGACGACGATGCGTTTCACCTGATACTGGATCTACTGATAAGTTTTCTGCTGTTAAAGCATCATGTGAACGGCGCATGCCACGTCTTGAACGAGACTTTTTGCTTTTTTGAACTGCCATGAGTTACTCCTAAATCGGTTACTAGTTAATTATAATTAACTATTTGAGTTGTTTTAATACGTCAAATGGATTCGGTTTCTCAAGCTCTTCAGGCAATTCTCCCCAAACACTATCTGCATCAGCAGAACAGTCTTTGATTTCATGCCGTGGAATTAATGGAATCATGAGCAATAACTCTTCTTCCACTAACTCTCGCAAGTTTACTTCACCATCTTCATTTAATTCTATTACGTCATAATATGACGGAATGTTTTCAGCGGCTTCTTCATTTTTTGCTGGACTAAAAGTAAAATCTACATTCAGCTCTGAATCAAAAAGTTCATTACACCGTTGACAAGTTAATGCAACTAATGCCGATGCTGTGCCAGACATTACTGTCAAACCACGCTCATCCACATCAAACTTAACACTAACTTGAACATGCTCACTGCGAATTTCACTAACAGCAAGTAGCCTAGTCATTTCCGACAACTTAAATATGCCCTCGCACACAAGTCTACGTTGTGCACTTCGGGTCGGACTAATTGTTATCGGAAGCTTAAGATTCTGCATAAGGCGCGCATAATAAAGCCCCTAAGGGCAAGTGTCAAAAGAAAATTAGCATATTTCGTTTAAAAACTAAAGATTGTCCTTATAATAGCAGTTCTTGAGCAGTTTTTGCTTAATTGTTCATCGACATTGTAAATTCATTCACTTTTGCAGGTAAAACATGAAAACCTTAGTTTTAGGCTCAACCTCCCCTTTTCGAAAAATTATTTTAGAGAAACTTAATTTACCCTTTAAATGTGCAAAACCCAATATAGATGAAACAGCGTTAATTCACGAAACACCACAAGCCTTAGTCGAAAGGTTAGCAATTGAAAAAGCACAAGCGGTTGCCAATAATTACCCTCATGCACTGATCATTGGCTCTGACCAAGTTGCTGTATGTGATGGTGAAATATTGGGTAAACCACATAACTTTGAAAATGGCGTAAATCAACTAACAAAATTTAGCAATAAATCGGTAATTTTTTATACTGGTTTATGTGTACTTGATAGTAGTTCAAATACAATAAAATCATTGGTAGAGCCTTTTATAGTGCATTTCAATGAACTTTCACCCGTTGAAATTAGAAATTATTTAACAGCAGAACAGCCTTATAATTGTGCTGGCAGCTTTAAAAGTGAAGGTTTAGGTATTTGTTTATTTAAGAAATTAGAAGGTGATGATCCTAATACTTTAATTGGTTTACCCTTAATAAAGCTGGTAGCGCTGCTCAAAGCACATGGTGTGGATGTGTTAGCTAAGCAAAATATCGTTTAAAGTGCACTCGCTGTTTATTCCATGCCTTATAAGGTTATTTGGGTAAAAAATCAATTGCCCATATTGTGGTCATTAGTTCAACATCTTCAACAGGGAATCGAATAGAACGTATAATAGCCATAAGCTGTCGCTCTAATTTATTGTGGTTAAGTTCACTTGATTTAATCAAAACTCGACTGACTTTACCATTTGGTTGAATGTCAATTTCGAACATGACTTTACCTTGTAGAAATGGATCTTTACGTAGTGCTCTATTATAACGTGCATATAAACGTGCTTTATGTGCTTCTAGGCTTCTACGTAATGACATTTCTGAGCGTTGCCCTGAGCTGCCATCAGTTAACTCTTCGTCAACCATAACATCTGTGCCTGCGAGTACTTCTTCTTCGGATAATCGAACCTGTCGGGTATTTCTTGTACTCAGCTCTTCGCTAACTACCGTTTGAGTAATATGTGCTGCCGATAATGCATTACTTTGTTTGTTTGCCTGTGCTGCGAGTAACTTTCTTTTTACTTTCGTTTCAGTTGACTGTTGTCTATTTAAGGCAACTGGCTCATTAGGTTTTATTTCAAAAGCATCACGCATAGAAAAAAGTTCATCTTTCATTGCCGCCAGCCCCGATGATTTAGCTTTTTCTTTAGCCGCTTGGCTCTTGGCTGCGGGTGTTTTTGGTTTTTCTACTTCTTCTACCACTGCTGGTTTCTTTTCTTGCGGTATAACTTTTTCAGGAGGAGGTAATTGTTTCTCTTTTAAAATAAGTTTTGTTAAATGGACAGGCAATTGCTCTTTAGTTGCTCTTGGTACTTCCACTTGCGTTAAAAAAGGTACAACGACACCAATGATGAAATAGACGGCAAATAAAATGAACAATATGCGAACGAATTTTTTGTCTTGCTCACTGACTTTAAAGAGATCATAAAAGTTTTGAAATTGACTTGTGTTAGTAAAATGCACATGAGCTGGTAAGGAAGCTGAGTTCATAACTGCACCTCCGTTTGCTTAGTCGCTATTTGCTGAACCGCCAATGACATATTTCGATAGTTACTATCTGCACAAGCGGCCATAATTTGCTTTAAAACTTGATAAGGTACTAAAGCATCACCAATAATGGTTACGGCGCGGCCTTTTAATTGCTCTGATTCAGTTAAGGTTTGTCGTTTGGACGCCAGATAAACCAGCTCTTTTTTCAATGCTGCCACTAACTCAACATTATTCTCATCTGCTAAATTAGATAAATTTTGTGCTTGTTGCCATACCGCCCGTTCTTGCACTAATACCGTGTTAGTGAGTACTGTTACCACAATATTTTCATTCGGTAACTCATCAGCAATGGACACAGGTAAGTTGATCTCTTTAATATTTTGTAAGACTCGAACTTCTGATTGATTTACGATGAGAAAAAACACCAAAATAGTGAAAATATCCATCAATGAGACTAAATTTAGCTTTGCTGAACTATTGAAACGTTTATGGTGTTTAGCTAAACGTTTCGCACGCGCTGATTGTTTCATGACTTACCTCCGACAGCTTTATCGTCGTCGCTGACAACAATACTTTTATCATGAACCGCGTCAGGAGCATCGCCAAGCGAAATGAAAGGAAATAGCTCGGCATCAACTACATTAGCGGCGACCACGGCTTTAAATGAGCGTACGGTATCCATAGCCGAAACAAGGGTTTGATATTCTACTGCTGGGCTGAGCAAAATAACAATATCATTTTTATCGGTGTTATTTTGTTGAAAGGTTAGCTTTAAATCTTGCAAGTAACTCGATAACAAAGAGAAGTTATAACCAGCTTCTGATTTAGCTATTCTCTTTAACAATATGCCACTTGGATAATTTAGCTCGAATCCTTGGCTATCAATTACTAGTTCGAGAAGTTTGGGCTCTTGATTGTCTTGCTCTTGGGCTGTTCCCTCAACAGGTAACTGCAAATTTAATATTCGCACTTGTGAAAATACTAAACTAAGCAATAACACAGGTACCAACACTATCATTAAGTTCATAAATGAGGTGATATCAAGCTCAGCTTCTTGGGTATTAATGCGACGACGACGTCTCATAATATTAGCCTCGATTTGATTCAGTTGGCCCAAATGATAGTGAATTTAGTAACTTGATACCCGCCATTTCTAAAGAGTCAACAATGGCTGCGGTTTTACTCATTAAAGTGGTATGAAATAAAATTAAGGGAATAGCCGTAATCAAACCAAAAGCGGTGGTATTCATAGCAACAGAAATACTTGCCGATAATAAGTTAGCTTTTTCTGCCGGGTCGGCATTGGCAACGGCGGAGAAAGCCGCTATCAAGCCCATAATTGTCCCTAACAAACCGAGCAAAGTGGCAATATTTGCTAACGTCGCTAGATAAGGTGTGCGCTTTTCAAGGCGAAGCATATATTCCATAATGGTCTCTTCCATAGCGTATTCAACATCTTCACGGCGCTTTACCGTTGATAGTCGCGCGATTCCTGACTGCAATACATCAAGCACAGGTGCTGAGCTTTGTTTAGCTTGCTTACTTATTACATCAATATCACCTTTTTTTAGCGCACTTTGTAAAGACGCGAGCGCTCTTCTGTTTGTTTTGAGCGCTGAACTAAGGTACAGCCACCGTTCAATAGTAATGGCCAAACCTACCACTAGCACTAAAGCGATTGGGTAGATAAATGAACCTCCGTTTTGTAAAAAGGCAATAATGTTATCGATAATACTCATGTTGTTTTCCTTTCTTTGTCGTTATTGCTTGATTAGTTCTTATAAAATTAATTTGGGATGTTACTGTTGCATCGCTTTATTATTATGATGAAACTGCTCCACCTGCTTTCTAAACGCTTTAGGGTGAATAGGTTGAAAACTGGGTAACCTTGCTTGTCGCTGATGTTCACTGATACTGACTGGTTTATTTATTCCTTGCCAGGGCATGATATAAATCACCTTAGGTTGCTGCTGCGACCCTTTCACTTGGCTCTTAATAATGAGCGGAGGTTTTTTAGCTTGATTTGCTTCTTGCTTTACCGCTATCGCATTAAAACTAAATATGCTTAAGGTAGTTGTTATTAATAATACTGTTTTAACATTCATACTAACCACCATACTCTGCGTTTGTTAATTTTATTGTTGGCGTGGGTGCTAACCCTGCACGTTTTAGTTTGATTTTTAAACCAGCAAGCCACCGCTCTACTTGGCTGTCTTTTGGTTGCAATACTAAATACGACTGATAATAGCTAAATGATTCGAGTAACCTTCCGCGGTATAACTCTAATAATATCGCCATACTTAGATGTACTTCGGTATAGTCAGGCCAAATCAATAATGCCCTAAGGTAGCTTTGCTCAGCTTTAGCAAAGTTACCTTCAAGCTTTAACAACTGTCCTTTTAAATGGTGTGCATAAGGATTTAATTCATTGATGCTAATGGCTTTATCAAGATAATCATGTGCTGTTGGTAGTTGTTGGCGATCTTTAGCAATAAGTGCCTTATTGACATAACTGCCTGATAACTGTGGTTGCTGGGATATAATGTTATCAAATATCTTCTCTGCACTTTGCCAGTCTTTATGGCGCATAAAGGCAATCGCTTTTTTATAATCCTCAATAATAACTAAAGGAACACCTGTCATTTTTTCGCTTTTTTGTTGAGCAAAACGATTACCACCCTGCGTTACCCTCGTCTTGTTTTCATTAAATAATGACTTATCGGTTTGCCCCGATGAAGAAGTACTTTTAATATCAACCATGTCAGAGATATCTTCGCTTAATGTCTTTAAATCAACGTCTTTAGTGGCTGACTCAATGTTCTGCTTTTTCTTATTTTCATCAAACACTTCTGTGTTGTCGTTTATTGAACAAGCAAATATGCTCATAGAGATTAGCAGCACAATAAACGATTTAATAGATTGCGATAACAGCATTTATTTCACGCTCCTGTTTGTTATATTGGGCCGGCTCTAACTCCGCTAATACTGCAAAACTTTTTGCAATCCAATGATCATAAGTGTCTTGCCAAGCACGTTTGCTATTACTGACATGGATCTCTATGGATTTTTCTTCAAACGGGTAGGCTATTTCTTCCAAAATCAGTTCATACTCTTCAAGCGCTAAATCATCAAGATCCTTGGGGCGTACAGATGACATAACATCTACCGCCAATTGCGTATACATTTGCGCTAAGTTAAATGTGCCATGAGGAACAAACTCAGCCAATTGGTAGGTTAATAGCTTTTGATAGTAATGAATGGCTGATTTCATCTGCTTTTGTTTAATTCGTAAACTTGTCTTTAAAGGTAAGGTAAGTTTCGCACGCGTAAAGGTTTGTTGGTGTGCTTCACCTAAACCTAGCGCAGCAATAGAAGCGAGATATGCTGATCGGGCATAAATATTTTGCCCCTGCTTTAACGAAGAGTCATCATGAAATTTGATTAATTTTCTATACCAATAATATTGTTTATTCGGTTCGTTAGTTTGTTGATAAAATTGACTCATTTTATAACGAACTTCTTGCGCGACATCAAAAGGCTTAGGATAACTGTGAGCGTAAGCTCTAAAAGTAATGATAGCTTTTGAGAGGTTACCTGCCTTTAAATAAAACTGTGCGGCATTATATTGAGCTTCGCGTTTTAATTCAGATGAGGCTTGCCCTTGCGTCATTATCAGCAATTGCACTGCAGCCAATTGCCACTGTTCAAGCTGCTCATATGACATGGCTAACTTGGCGGGAATACTGCTACTATATTCATGTTGTGGATATTGTTTTTGAAAATTTAGTAAAACATCAACAGCTTGTTGCCACAAATTTTGTGACAATAAGATATTTGCAGCATCAAACTCGGCCGTAGCACGGTAACTCGATTCAGGTATAACAACACCTAAGCGTAAGTAATGTTCAACCGCAATTGAAGGTGAGTGTTTTTTACTTTGCTGTGCTTGAAAATAAATGCTGGAAGCAAGTAAATCACGCATCACTTTTCTATTCGCATTGTTTTTATCAACATAATGTAAAGCTAATACATAGCCTTGCTCTGCCTGCTGATAATCTTCTCGTTGATAACTACTGTTCGCCTGTAGCTGACTAGCAATTTGAACTTGCTTTAGCCCAACGTTATTTAGCGGCACTTTATTGTTGATAAGAGCTTTGTTGTTTGAAACAGGTGCAATAACACCATAAAATTGTAAGATATAATCCGTATGGCGCTTCATTAGTGGATAGTCAGCTTGATTAAAGGCTATTTGGGCTGCCTGAATAGCGAGTACCAGCGCCCGGGGATCATTGGGAAAGTGTTCAATAAATTCACCATCAAGGTGTTGCTGTACTTGCAATAATTTTTGTTGCTGAGCAAGTTTATTGTCACTTTTTCCTAACGGAGTTAATTGAGCTAATAATGCTCTAACGGATACCGTAGTTGCATAAGCTGCGTTTAAATATATTGTCGCACTTTGCTCTGTTTCTTCTGCTAATGGGGAATCATAAGCAATATACTGATAACTGCTCAATGCCTGTTGATAATGTTTGGCTTCAAAACAAGCGTCAGCAAATAATAGTTCATCGGCTAGTATACCTTTGCTCCCTGCTAAATCAGCTATCAAAAACTCGGACTGTTTAAGTTTTGCTATTGATAAATAAGTACTTAACCAGTTTGCAGTTTCTGCAAAGGCCTGTTCTCTTGCTGTGCCTACGGCAAGTGCTTGTGCCTTTGCGTACAAACGACGGCTATGTTGGTAACTAAAGTTGAGTAAATTAGGCAAAACTTCATGCACTAATACACGCTCATTAACTAAAGCATTATTTTTGGCGATCATTGCTTGTTGCCAAAATTGACTAGTTAAGCCATAACGCTGTACATATTGCTGTTGCAGTGTACGTGCAGCACTATACTTGCCTTGCTGTTGATATAAAGAGAGTAGCTCTATGGAAAATCTACTTGCCCATAACGAGCCAGAATATCGCTCGATATAGGCTTGATAGGTTAATTCGCCATCATGTTTTAGCTCATTTTCAATGAGGAAATTAGCTAAGTTTTTAAATAACAAATGACGATACAAGTAAAGGTATTTAATCTGTGGATTGCTCTCTTCTTTTGACAACAAAGATAAGAGTGATACTGACTGTTGCTGCTGACTAAGGGAAATACTTAACACCCGCTCGATATCACTAACCAATCCTTGATAGCGAGTATTTAGACTGCTAAAGCGAAAATTATCTTCATAGGGCTGTACTTTTTCTTGGCTTACCAGATAATCTAATACGGCGATAAATTGACTATCAGCCTTAGCTAATTTATTTGATTTAAATAAAGTCCAACCTAACATATACAAACTATTGATATAGTATGCTTGATTATTTTCAGCGTCTAAAACTGCCTGAAAAGCAGATAAGGCCTTGCTGTAAAATTGTAAATTATAATAAATATCACCGCGTCTAAAATTTAGCTCTGCTGCATATTGGCTGTGTGGATATTTTGCTAATAACAACTCCATTTGACTTAAGCTTTCATTAATTTTCCCTTGTAAACCTAGCGCTTTCGCCAACTGATACTGGATATGCTCGTTATCTTCACGCTCTGGAAAGCGTTCTAGTAGATTCCGGTAAGACAATATTAAAGCCACTAGATGCTTATCTTCATTGATGACTAAGCGCTCATCTATACTAGTTTTTTTATCATAAGGAAGCTTTTCATCAACTTCACTTTCAAAAACGTCCCCATCCAACTCATCATACTTTTTGCTATCGATTTGAACTAATCGATAAGTTATCTGCGCCCTGACCTCTTTACTTGGCTCTAAAGATAAGATGGTTTGATAAAGCTGTGTTAGCTTAGCTTGCTTTTGAGTTTTAGTTAAATTGATTGCTGCGAGATCATAGACTGCTTTTGCCTCTGCCAAATCGGCAAATGTTGCTCGTTGTTTGGTTTCACTTGCTAGCTTAGGAGAATTTTGGCAAGCGACAAGCAAACAAGTCAAGGCGACAAAACTTAATTGCCCTATACGATTAACTGTCATGATCATGGCCTTGCCTCAGTTTTTTGAGGTGATATTGATAGCTTTAGTTGTTGTTCAACTTTGCTATCGTTAACAGTCATTGTTTCTATGATGTTGGCCATCGCACGCTTAGTACTTAATTGATGCTGAGCGATGAGTTGGCGCTCTTGCTTGATGAATTGATTGACAGTGTTGGTGATGTTGCTGGTAATGTCCTCATGTAATTGGTGGGATTTAGCTAATAATCTTTTTACCTGTGCTGAGCCCTGTAATTGTTGCTCAATAAGCTTTGATAATGAATGTTGCGATTGACTCATAGCTAAATTTTTTTCTTGCTGTCTTTGTGTATCAGCTAATAAGGTATCAATGGTTTTCAACTGTTTTTTATGCTGCCAAGCTCGTTCTGGGAATTGTTGATTTAGCTGCCATTTTAATAGCCCTTGCACGCGATTAAGTCGATGTTGGTAATCAGTAAGCTTAGTTTGTTGTTTCACGCTACTTTTATCACTGTGCTTACTAATATAACTCAAGCTTCGCTTACTTTTATTAATTCGTTTAAGCCATTGCCGCTCAACATCGTTGGCAAATGCTGTTCCAAAGATTTGAATATTATTGCCTTGAGTTTTTTTATTAATAACGTTCACCCTATTCACGGCAGATAATTTATCAGCAAATTCATTGCGCTGTTGAGTGAGGTTGTTTATTAAAACTTGTTGTTTCTTGTGCTTTTGTGAAGTTAACAATAAGGATTTTCTTTGTTGATTTAAGCTGATGGTTTCTGCTAACCAGTGGCTTTTCGCTTGTAGCGATTGCAGCTTTTTAGTTAAAGCAGCCACCTCTACTAACTCTTGGTACAAGTGACTTAAAGAGGGCGATTGTAATGCCTGTTTCAACCAAATCGAGTTCGCTGTGTCTATATTTTGGTAAGGTAACTGTTCAAAGCCATCAAGCTCTGTTAAACGTTGTTGATAAAAAGTTTCAAGTAATTGATATGCTTGCAAGCCATGTGCAAGCGATTGTTGCTCGGTTAACTGCTCTGCAAGCAGCTCACCTGCCTGCCAACTTAAATGTGAATAAGGGTATTGCTTATGTAATAAAGAAAATATGTTAAAAGCACTGGTATATCGTTTACTTTCTTGCGCTGCAAGTGCAAATAAATACAGTGCTGATTCACGATAAGGACTATGTTGCGGAAAACTTTGCAACTCAAAATAAGCAGATTCATATTTTTCCTGTAACACATAAACTTGTGCTAATAATAGCTGTGCATAATCATTAATCCCTTGGCTTTGTTTCTCAGTCGCTGACGGCGTTGAATCTATCAAGCTAGCATTATCAAAAGATAATAGTGCAGATGAAAAAAGCAGTTGCCAAAAAGTTTGCTCGCGAGCAAACCAAGTACTCACTTTAAGAACATTAAGCAAATCGACTGCCTGCATAAAGTCACCATTTTCGATAAACTTCAAAGCAGTATTTAATTGGATGTATGGAGTGAACAAACTATCTTCTCTAGGCTCATCAAACGCTGTGCTTGTATCAACTTCCGCAACTATTAACTTACCACTTCCAGGCCAATATGCGAGTTGATTTAGCATGGTGTACTGTGGGTGATAACGACTATACATTACAGAGATACTTGCTAAGGTCTGTTGTGCTTCAATGTTTTTACCTTGCTCAATAAATTGCTCTGCTAATGATAACTGCGCAACGAGTAATAATTCAGGTGCTCTTTGACCCTCTTGGCCGTCAGTATCATTAAGGTAATTATGGTTAAACTGTAATAACGATTGTTGAGCTTGTGTATGCAAGCCTAATGATACTTGCAGGCCAGCTTGTAAAAGCCGAGTGTGGTCATTAAGCTGTCCAAAACGTAATTTAGTGCGCTCTACTTGTGTTAATGCGTTAACCGGCTCACCTTGAAAATAAAAATAAAGTGCTTGTCGGTAATATTTGTCTGCTAAGTCTGTTTTAACTCGCTGTTGCGATTGGCTATTAGCAAGCGGACTCACCAAGGTAAAAACACAGACTATCAGGCTAAATAAACGCTTAGTCATAATATGCACAACTTATAATACCCATTCTTCCACAACAACTTTAGTTCTGAAATTGCTGGTCTCATCTACCAGTTTTAACTCTATCATTAGCGACTCGTCATCTTTTTCAAATTGATAGTTAACCGCCCTTTTAACTGCTCGCTGCTCAGTATCAAGACCATTGAAAATAGCAGTCAGTTCATGGTTACCTACTTTAAGGTTACCTAAATAGAGTTTTTGAATGCCACCTTGCTCAAGCGCTTCTCTTTGTCGCTGTGTATATAAAAACCCAGCGATATCCTGGTTATTAATTTTAACTTCGACACTATCTAGTTTAAAAAATTGACCTATATCAATGGAGACAAAAATAGCTACTTGAGTGCTTGCTGGAAAAAGTAAGTCTTCTTCTAAAATATATAACTCACGATTTAGTTGTAACACTTGTGACTTTAACTGCTCAAGTTCACTCTCCAATTTGAGATCTGATTCAATAGACTCTAATGCATGTGAATAGCTTGCACTTACGCAAACGTATAAAAACACAACTATAATCAAAGCATTACACAGTGGATTATTATTCAATCTGGAAAGTTTCAACATAAAATCAACCTAAGCAATATGAAAATATTTTACTAAAAGTACACACTAATAAATGCTCTGATCACATCAGTAGAAAAACCATATAAAGGCTCTTCACCAAGAGCCGCGTCAGCGGTTGGATCTCTAAAATTATTATAATTAAAGGTAATGTGATCCCATTGAAGAGAAATTTCAGAGCGCCAGTCACTAATAGCGTATTTTTGCGGTATTAAATAAGTCACACCAACACCCAAAGTTAGATCATTAAAGTCACTGAGCTCTTTGTCTCGGGCCATAAAGTTTTGGGCATTTTGATGAGGAAATAGATCACTATAAAAACTGGCTTGAGTTTGTTGGTAATAACGTACCTTAAACTCTAGCTCTACGCTTTTAGCAATTGGATGACGATAACTCAGTTCAACATCACTAGCATCAATTTGCCAGCTATCAGTGAAATATCGATAATGCAGAAATAGCGCGGCACGATAGGGTAAGTAATAACTGGCTGATAATTTAGTTGAAAATGAATTGCGAGTGTTTGGGTAGACTTCAGATTGATAACCAACACCCGATGGTATAGATGCATCAAGGTATCGTACTGTTCTATAAGGGTTATTTAAATAACCTTCATCTGCAACGCTTTCGACATTAAGATTGATGGACAAGTTTTTCGTTAAGATTTGGCTAATACCGGCGCGAATTCTATATTGTTGACTGTGTTCTTGAAACAAATCATCACCATTGCGCATAATGTCATTATCGCTATAGGCAAAACCTAAACTTAGATTAGTGAGATCGCCAAAAGTATCATGGGAAATATTAAAATTAACTGAGTTCGATAAGTAATCATCTTCATCACTTTGCTTGACACTTAGTGCCATGATGGTTTTATCGTGTAAATATTCAACACCTAATTGCCCTTCTTGTCTTTCTTCACTATATGGGCTTGCCGTACTTAACACATCAACGGATGCAGAAGATATTGTATCAACATAATAATAAGCTGAAATCGCTACTGATTCAGTCGCTTTTTTTCGCAATAACACTGCCGGGCCGTCAATTTTCATGCCGCCGCCATCGTAACTATGATAAAGCACATCAACGCGATCTGTTGCTAATACCGCTGCTTGTATTGAATGATGAAGAAACAAAGGCAATAGCGTACTAACGAGTAAAAGGCGCTGAGAAATAAGGATTGCGCTTTTAATTACAGCCACATCCACCTCCACCCGTTCCATCAGAGCCACGACTTGATTCCCTTGCTTCATATACATGAGCGACATGCATATTCGCTATGGGGTGCCTATTGGTTTGCATAATAGGGTCTGCTAAATTTTGTCTTTCATAGGGTTTTACCCAGGGCTCTATCGGTAACTGTGCACAGCCGCCAACATTAAGTAAAATAAAGGCCAATAACACTCTTGCTAACGCTAACCTTGAAATCATTATCTTTACTCCCTGATCAGTTTCTTGATCGCTTTAGCATATTTTTTCTCATAACCTGCTTTATAGCCCTTGAACACTGACCTAACTCTACCATCTCTGTCGATGATGACTGTGGTTGGCATTGCTGCAACTTGATAACTGGCTGATATATTGTTGGTCGCATCAAAAAAAATGGGAAAAGTTAACCCTAAGCCTTCTAAAAAATCTCGTCCTGCTTGGTTTTCTTGCTCGACATTTACCCCCCATACCGAAACGCCTAAATCGGTATATTTATCATGAAGATCTTGTAGAACAGGCATTTCTTGTCGACAAGGCCCACACCAAGACGCCCAAAAGTTAATAATGATAATTTTGCCACGTTGCTCGGTTAAATTAAGATTGGTGCCCTGTAAATTTTTTAAGGTAAAGTCTGGGGCTATTTGTCCCAACTCAAGTGCCTTAACTTGCGTGCACATAACTAACAGGCTAAAGAGTAAAGAGTAAAGAAAACGCAGATTAACTTTGCTTTTAGCTACTTTACTGGCCATTTTCTTACACTTTCTCATAACGCTACTCTTGTTGATTAAAGGTACAAACACATTAAAAATAAAACGAAAATCCGGTGGTGAAATTTAAATTATGAGTAGTTTTATCACTGCCGGTAATATTGGTATTAAGAACATAATCACTCATAGCTATATCCCAAGTAATCCAGTCATTAATAAAAACACGAAAATTGGCCACTAGATTGACGGTGAACTTATCATCGCCTGCGAATTCAGTACTGCCGCCACCTAATTCGATTGAAAATACGCTATTAAATGCCAAGTCTTTACTAAGAAAAATTTCCCCTGGCATTAAGTTGTAGCCGAAATTTAAACCATAATAATTGAATTTTCTCTGCTCATCGGTAAGTAACGGTGGCACGTTAGCCAATTTTTCAAAACTACTTTCTCCTGCTGTTGCCGTACCGTAAACCGCTTTTGCGTAAAAATATTCATTAATATGATAGGCCAAATGGCCACTGACCCAAAGGTTACTTTCAAAGTCTTCAATGGAGATAAATCCCAGTTGTACGCCTACTTCAAAGTTCTCACTGTCTAGCAATTCATCAAGTACTTCTCGGCGTTCAACATCCGCTTTAACAACATTAAACTTGGTTATACCGTCAATATTTTCGCCAGAACTTTGTTCTGCTAGATAATAGTTAATATTGGGTGATACGCTTATATCATCAATCAACACATTATGATCGGCATAAGTAGCAACACTTATGGTCGACATAGCCAAATAAACAAAAACGGTTAAAAAAATACGCTGAAACCTAATTTCCATACTTGAATCTCTTCATTGTTATCACGATCCGTTAGTACTAACGAATATTTATACTCAGCCCGTAAAACGAAGTTACGTGCTAAATGATATTTAACGCCAATGGCGGTTGACATTAAAGTGTCTTGCCTAGTTTTTGAATCTGCTAATACACTGTGTGGTTTAGTATTTATAATGCCTCCACCAATAGCAACATACGGGGAAACAACTAGTTCAGGTAAAGGCTCTGCTAATAACAATAACTCATAGACATCACTGTCTGAAATACTACTTAAAGCTTTACCAGCTGACACTTCAGCACTAAATACTTCTGAGAGCCTATAATCTAGCTGAATATTATAAAAATTCGCACCATCAAAATCACCATACATAATACCTACTTCATAATCTCTGCTTTGAAAATCAGTGAAAGTCAATTTGCTATGGCTCAGCTTAGTACCTGATTTACTAAAACCCAAAAGCTTACTCTGAGGCAACCAACCTTCATTGGAACGTTTGTCTTTCACTTTCAACCAACCAGTGCGCTTAAACAAAACACTGACACTTTCACCCTGTTCAATCACATATAAAATGGGATAACCAATACCTGGACCCGAATGTAATTCAATATAAGGTACTTCAATTTTTAACAATAAAGGTGTTTCACTTTCACCGTAAACACAAAGACTGTTAGCAATAAGAAATAAAATACTGAATAATTTTAAGTATCTGAACTTTTTTTTCATAGCGGGTGTATTGTCATGCCTCATTAGTTTTCATATTCAATCTTGTATACTCAAGTTAATCAATCTTGTGGATAGAACGGTGTGTTGTAATACTGACCGCCAATATCAAGCCATTCACTCATAAGTTTTAACTCATGAATTGACAACATCCCTTGATGACTTTCATCTAAAAACAATTGAAAGAAGTCCTCATTCGCGTTTGCGCCGTTAACCGATAAAGCGGCGCCTACTGGCACGGTAGTCAATACCGCAAGAGGATTTCCATCACTATCTAATATTAATTCACCTTCGCTGTCACGTTGATAAACAATATTTCCTTGAGCATCTAATAGTTCAATTAGTTTATCTACTATAATGCCTGCCACGACTTCTTGCTCAACGTCATTAAAAAACAGCTCTCGATAGCTGGTAACATGAGCAGGCTCATCAACCGATGGTAAAGGTGATAAATCTAACTGACCGGCGGGTACCTGCGCTAAATTATTATTGTCCGTTGGGCCATGACAAGCAGTACAAGTATTATCTGCTACTAATGCCTGGCTACTTTCATCAAATACTTGCCGTGATAATTCCCACAAAGGCTGGATATGGTCCACATAATTAATTTGAATACGACAATAAGCCGTCCAATCACTAAAGCATTCACTGCCATTAGGCTGTTGTGTTGCTAAATCATTGTAACTAAGAGTTATATCTTCATTAACCGTTGATATTTCCTCGTTAGTCCAAATATCTCGATAAAGAATATCTGCCGTTAATGAACTTAAGCCATTAACCATAACATCCGCCTCAGCCATGGTTTGCCCTGCTTGAGGCACTATGTTGTTGCTCGTATTAGTAAAAGGAACACCTGAGGATAACGCGCCAACATTGATACTTGGAGCTTGCGCACCCAAGCGACCGTGTGGCAACTCACTGCTTTGAGTATGACAACCATGACACTCTAACGTTTCGCCAGCTTTAACGCTCAGCCATTGACGATGTCTACCGCCAATACGTCGTCCTTGTGCATCTAAAATGCTTAAGGCAAAAGGCACATTAGCCGGTACTTTCACTTTAACCGAGCCATCAGGCTGGATAGGTGTATAACCAATGATCTCACGCATAAGTTGGTTACGGCTACGACCAAAATCAGTATTACGAATTTGTCTAACTTCGTCTGGCGGCATTGGCACGCCGCGAACTATCCGTAAAAATCGCATGGGCAATTCAGTGGCAGCAGTTAGACTTGGATCTTGCAAACGGGTTAGGTCGCCACTGACATCAACACCATCAAAATCATAAACACTGCGAATATGGATAGCACCCGCTTGTTCATTAGCTAATTGTGCATCAAGTCCTGTGCTGAAGTTTTTATCTGCAATATACTCACGTTCAATCGTGCTAGGCTGCATCACAATAGCTTCGGTAATCATCTTACCTGCTGAGGTTTTCGCTACTAATTGCTGAGTATTTTCTTTGCCATTGTAAAGCCATAGTTCATAAGCGTCAGGCGCTGAAACAACACCTTCTTGGGCTAATTCTTCAGCTGATAACTGCCCACAAGCTTTGATCACTTGTTCGAAAATCACTCGGCATAAATCCCAACTGAGTAAATAACGTTCACTGTTATCAGGTAAAGGAAACAGATGACTCAAATGCCCTGACAGAGATATATTTTCAGTGAAAGTAAAATTAAACACTTGCGAAGAAAACAATTCAGTTTGAGCATTGCCTGACGCAGTAGAGTTTTCAGATGGCTGCTCATTATCGATAAAGTCAGTGATATTAATAAGCATTGGACGCTTTTGGTATACGTTCTCATCATCAGATGCTAATAACATAAAAACCTCGCCCGAGGGTAATTGTTGCGCCTTAACGAACTCGATATTTTCTATATCGTTTGCAAACATAGTTTGATGTGAGTGCCACCCGTACACCAATTGATGCTCGGTGCCATCAGGATTCATTTGATATAAGTTAATTTTGTTATTTCCCCCCATAGCATCCCAACGACTATATAGAATATGGCCGCTGTGCAGTACTAAAGGATAGAAATCATGACTCAGATTGAAGGTTAATTGTTTAATATTAGTGCCATCTGCATTCATTACATGGATATTAAATGCAGTATCATCGCCAAGTTCATTCAACGCTGTATATTGTGGCTTACCTTCATCAAGTAATATGGCTCTTGAAGTTCTTTGCCTATTGGAAGCAAATATAATTCGCCCATCAGGTAAGAAACTAGCCATTAAATCATCACCTTGCTCGGCGATATTGTCGCTAATTACCACGCGTTCTAAGCTTTGACTCGCTATTTGATAGCGCCAAATATTCCATTTAGCTTGTTCATTATCATCGATATTGGCTATTTCAGGGGCACGAATTGACACTAAAAACTGTTGACCATCATCAGCGACGACAATGTCTCTAATATCAATGGCTATGCTTGATGAATCATCATCTTGAATGAATAAATCACTGGTTAAGTTGACCGCAAGAGAATCAGCAAAAGCATTGTTTTTTATAAAAAGAGCTGCGCCAGGATTGAATATAGCGGGATTGCGTGCAGAAAAACGGGCTTGATTTATTTCTTCATTATCACTGGTAGTGTTGACACTACGTTCAATGTAAACAACGGGGAATTCAACCAGCACAGGATCGGTTTTATCATCTGTTGGTGCCGTGTCAACACCACAAGCTGTTAGCAACAATGCTACAAGTGTATATCGACAACAAGATGATACTAGATACATGAAATCCCTCAGTCACTTTGTAAACGTTAAGTTAATGAAATTACTTATGCAAATGTTCACAATATAATTTTGATTATCAAAAAACGTTTTAATAACCAGTTAAATAATTGGGGGATTATTTATTGAGCTTACATATTGAAATAAAAAATCATATAACGCAAATAAAAATTCAAAAAATGTTAGTTAGCTGAAAAATTTGAAATTAATATTTGCTCATTTCCAAATCATTATATACACTCAAACGCTCTTAACTGCTTTTTTTTTGAACAGTTGATTTTGCAATATAACATCTTCAAGGAGGCTGTATGAGGGTGTATATCAAACCATTAAACCGTGTAGGTTTATGGCGAAACTACGCACAAAAAACACTTTTATTTCTCTTATTTGTCAACACATTAGCCACATTTACGCATAAAGTTAATGCTTCCGCATTGGAACAAGCAAAACGCTTACACGATCGCATTGCGGGAGTACCTGCATCAAAGCAAACCCTAAGCGAAATGGTCAGCTTGCTTAACTCAAATCAAGCAATTGCTGCAGCTTATCAAGCAATGGAATCTGAGCATTTTTATTCAACTACGCTCAAAAAACTTTCCACTCCATGGACTAATAAAGAGCAAGATATTTTTGGGGAATTAAACGATTATTCAGCCACTTTTATCGGCCTAGTAAGGGATGACATTGATTTTAGAAAAATACTGCAAGATGACATTGTTTACATTGGCAATAACAACCTGAATATCCCCAATTACAATAACAATAACAATAGTCATTATCAGGCATTAGAAACTCAATTCATTAATCTAAAAGACGGCTTGATAAAAACCACACAATCCAGCTTAAATGGTCTTCCTAGTGAAGCAACTGCTGGCATACTAACCAGTAGAGCAGCAGCAAAAGCCTTTTTTTATCTGGGTACTAATCGTGCCATGCTACGTTTCACTTTAATAAATCATTTATGTACCGATTTAGAACCAATTAAAGATAATACCCTTACTCCAGATAGAATTCGCCAAGATGTTAGCCGAAGTCCCGGAGGAGACAGTCGTTTGTTTTTAAATAATTGTTTAGGCTGTCATAGCGGCATGGATCCCTTAGCTCAGGCTTTTGCCTTTTATGATTACCAATTTGATGCTGAATCAGATCCCCAAGCTGAAAATGGTGCCCTTACCTACAACCAATCCGGCATGATAAACCCCCTCACTGGTACTCGCGTTGTTACTAAATATCATCATAATGCCACTAGTTTCCCCTATGGATTTATCACCTTGGACGATCAATGGCGAAATTATTGGCGCACAGGAATTAATCAAAAATTAGGTTGGGACCCGCAACTTAGTGGTCAAGGTAGCGGTATTAAGTCATTAGGACAAGAGCTTGCTAACAGTGAAGCTTTTGCTCAATGCCAAGTAAAAAAAGTATTCGAAAATATCTGTTTAAGAACGGCTGAAAATGACGATGACTTAAACCAAATTGCTACTACAACCCAGTCATTCAAGCAAAATAACTACCAATTAAAGCGAGTATTCGCAGAAATTGGCAATTATTGTATGGGAGAGTGATAATGAATTTAGCTTGTATGACTTGTTGCTGCCAAAAACTGATAACAGCACTCTTACTCACGACAATTATCAGTTGTGGTGACTCTGAAGTTAAAACACAACCGCCGGCACCTGAAAATAACCCTAGTCAAGCATATAATGGGCCCGCGCCACAAACTGAAGATATTCAAAAATATAAAACCTTTCTTTGGGATAACATATCAACCAGTGATAAATGTGGTGCCTGTCATATTCAAGGAGAGCAAGCGCCCTATTTTGCTAGTCGTCATGATGTCAATAATGCCTACGCTGCCACCAACCCACTAGTGAACCTGACGGCACCAGCACAATCGCGTTTAGTGACTAAAGTCAGTACTGGTCACAATTGCTGGTTAAACAGCGATCAAGCTTGTAGTGAAACGATGCAGCAGTGGATTAAACTATGGGCAGATGACAGGGTGAGTGTCGCTAATACCATAGAACTGACAGCACCGATAATTAGAGAGCCAGGTACAAGTAGAAACTTTCCAGCAGATAGCAGCTTATATAGTTCACAAATATACCCTTTAGTCAGACAATATTGTGCAAACTGTCACAGTGAATCGGCAACTACTGCACAGTCACCGTTTTTTGCTAGTGCAGATCTAGCGCAAGCTTATGAGTCTGCAAAGCGAGTGATTAATTTGGATAGTCCAAGCCAATCAAGATTAGTGGTGCGACTTGGCAGCGAGTTTCATAATTGTTGGAGTGACTGCCAATCAAATAGCGCTGAAATGCAAACAGCTATTCAAGGCTTTGCTGATGCAATAGAACTTGATGCTATTTCACCGGAAATGGTGGTTTCAAAATCACTACTTTTGACCGACGGCCTTGTCGCATCAAGTGGTGGACGTTTCGAGTCAGATGTTATTGCCTTATATCAATTTAAAACCGGAGAAGGCAATACAGCTTATGATACTTCGGGCATTTCACCTGCAGCAAATCTCACCATTACCGGTGAAGTTGAATGGTTAGGCAGTTGGGGGCTTTCCTTTATTAATGGTAGAGCGCAAGCAAGCACTGCAAATTCTAAAAAATTACATGATTTAATAACGTCAACCGGAGAGTTCTCTATTGAGGCATGGTTGACGCCAAATAATGTTGTCCAAGAAGGCCCCGCGCGTATTGTCACTTATTCTGCCGGCGATAATGAACGTAACTTTACTTTAGGTCAGAGCCAATATAATTATGACTTTATGTTACGTACACAAAGTAGCACTAACAATGGTATACCTGCATTAAGTACACCTGACGCCGCTGAAGAGTTACAAGCAACATTACAACATATTGTGCTTACCTACTCTCCTACAACCGGACGAAAAATATATGTTAATTCAAAGCTTATTGAAGTTCAGGATGAGCAGAGCTCTCCTTTAGCTTCGTGGGATGATAGTTTTGCTTTAATTCTAGCGACTGAAGCATCGAATAATAATCGTTGGCAGGGAGACATTCGTTTATTAGCAATCTACAACCGTGAATTAACACAAGCACAACTTACTCAAAATTTTGATGTGGGTGTTGGTGAAAAATTCTTTTTACTATTCTCTATCAGTGAACTCGTTGACTTAACCAATACTTACATTGTATTTGAAGTAAGCCAGTATGATAATTACAGTTACTTATTTAATCAGCCAAGCGTGGTTAATTTAGATGGCAATAGCTTTGTTCAAGATATTGCCTTGAAGAATATGCGTATAGGCTTAAATGGTAAAGAAAGTACACAAGGCCAAGCATACATCAATTTAGATATGCTCATGACTAGTGGACAAAGTATTGTTGAGCCCGTCGTGCTTTCTTCTTTAGGTACGATTATTGGATTAGAAAAAGGTGCCAGTAACGATGAATTCTTTTTAAGCTTTGAACGGCTAGGTGAACATGAAAATGTAGTCATTCCTGCTCAATTTATTCAACCTGATGAAATTGCGACAAGTATTGATAATGCCCATATTGGTATTCGAAATTTTGCTGAAATAAATGCCACTATGAGCGTACTCACTGGGGTTAAACAAGAAAGCAGCAAGGTTTTTGAAACCTATCAGTTAGTTAAACAGCAACTCCCCACAACAGTTAACATCGAAACTTTTATTTCTGCGCAACAAATGGGCATCACACAACTCGCAATCGCTTATTGTGACCAAGCAATAGACGATACTAGCATCCGTAGCACTTGGTTTCCAAACGTAGATTTTTCACAGTCACCTGAATTTGCCTTTGATAGTACTGGAAGAGCTAACTTGCTAAACCCGTTACTGGATCAACTGTTACCTTTAAACTTAACGAGTCAGCCAGATAAAAGCCGAGTTTTTACCGAATTAGATAATTTGATCACAAGACTCGCAAGTTGTGAAAATGGTTGTGATGCGCTGCGTACACAAACGATTGCTAAGTCTACTTGTACCGCGGTACTAGCCAGTGCTGCTATCTTGGTTCAATAAAGGCTTAACCAGTGTTTTTTTTACGAAAAATGGCAATATAAAAAAGTGAATATAGGACTAATGACATGAGTAAGACCAAGCATTTCCAGCCAGATACCCCTTTATTATATGGCGATCATCGTAAACTGATGTCACGACGAGACTTTATTGCTGCGGGATTACGCACAGGTGGTCATACGGTTGCAGGCTTATCCTTATTAAGCTTATTTTCTAACCCTAATAAAGCAAATGCTACCCTATCTGCTGATTTGGATGCATTACGAGAAAGTTGTGGTATTAGTACTCAAGGGGCTGGAAAAATCCCATTTATTAGCTTTGACCTTGCTGGTGGCGCGAATATCTCAGGCTCAAATGTATTAGTTGGAGGCTCAGGTGGCCAATTAGACTTTCTCAATACCGCTGGCTATAACAAATTAGGTCTACCTGGAGAGATGTCTCCTGCAATTGCTAATCCCAATACCCAAGAATCTGATTTCATTAATACGGATTTAGGTTTAGCTTTTCATTCAGATTCCGCCTTTTTACGCGGCATTTTAGAGAAAGTGTCAGCTGAAACTGCTGCGCGTATTAATGGTGCAGTAATACCTAGCCGTTCAGATAATGATACCAGTAATAATCCACACAACCCCATGTATGCTATTGCCGCAGCCGGTGCCAATGGTTCACTAGTACCATTAGCTGGCTCAAGAAATACCGACTCAGGGGGTAATTCAATGTCGCCCTCTCGCTTTATTGATTTAAGTATGAGGCCAACTAAAGTAGACCGGCCAAGTGACGTTACCGGCTTAGTTGATGTTGGCGATCTATTTAATTTACTATCGCAAAGTGATGCCGTGGCAGTTATGGAGAGCATTCAACGTGTCAGCGCGCAAAAGATGTCACAGGTAAACACTCTAGTAACCCGCGACGACGTTATTAAAGATATGGTCAATTGTGGTTATGTAAAAAGTGCTGATTTAGCTGACCGATTTGGTAATCCTGCTACATTAAACCCCTTACTAGATGTTGACATAGTGGGGCCTGGTGGCATTTTCACCCTTGCGGAATTTGATGCTGAAAGAGAGTTTCAAAAAACCGCTTCTATTATGAAACTGGTAGTCAATGGTTTTTCTGGGGCTGGCACAGTGACTATGGGTGGTTTTGATTATCACACCGGCGAACGTGGTACAGGCGAATTAAGAGATTTACGTGCCGGACGATGCATGGGTGCCTGTCTAGAATACGCGGCTAGACGAAATCAACCGCTAATGATGTATGTGTTTAGCGATGGTTCAGTTGCCAGTAATGGCCGTATTGATGACTCAGCGGAAGGTAGGGGAAAAGGTGAATGGACAGGTGATAATTCATCTACCGGAGCGGCCTTCTTTTTAGTGTTTAACCCTACTGGCAAGCCACAATTAATGGGAGGGACGAGTGAGCAAAATGCCATGCATCAACAAATTGGTCATATGCGAATGGATGCGTCGGTTGAAACCTCTTCAGCCCCGTCAGCCAACAATGTCAATTTATTAGTGGAAACCGTGTTATTAAATTATATGGCTTTACATGGTGAACAAGGGCAGTTTGCTAATTTAGTCCCTGGGCAAGGGTTAGGTAATGCAACTATGCGAGATTCATTAACGGCTTTTCAACCTATCATAGGCGGATGACTATAATTAACTTGCTAGTTATTGCTGTAAACCGTTAGAAAAGTGCAGCCTTTGTTTGTTATCAATAATAATAGCTTCGAAATTGTCTAGGTTATTTATTAGCTGCATACCTACTGTTAGACCCTTTACAAAAACTGTAGTCGAAAGCGCATCGACGTAAGTAGGATCATCACCAATGATTGATACACTGACGACTTTTCGTGCTGAATCTCCTGTTTTAGGATTAATGATGTGATGATACCGTACGCCATCTTCGACAAAGTATCGTTCATAATCACCCGACGTTGATATCGCTTCATTGGTTAATGGAATAACAGCGGCATTTTTATTTTCCGCTCTGGGATGTTTGATAGCCACCAACCATGGACGACCATATCTATCACCTAGTAAGCCAGTGTCTCCGCCAGCACTCACTAAAGCATTCTGGACTCCTGCTGACTTTAACAAAGCTAAACAACGTTTGACCGCGTAACCTTTAGCAATACCACCTAAATCGATTTTTACTTGGTCACTAGTATATCTAACCGTTAATTTTGATGATTCTAACTGCACTGAAGCATAGTCAATCAGCGGCAGTGCCTCAATAATGGCTTGTTGATTCGGACGTTTTTGTTCGCGATAATTGTATTGATAGCCAATAGAGGCGTAGGTGATATCAAAGGCACCATCACTGAGTGTTGATATATTTTGAGCAATGATGAGCAAATCAAATAATTCTTGGGATATTTTAACCGCCTTTACACCAGCCTCACGATTTATCTTACTCAGTTCACTTTGCTCAATATAAGGGCTCATTTGCTGATCAATGCGAATCATTTCTTGCTTAACGACTTGAATTAAGGTGTCCGCTTTATCGTTTATCGCTTGTTCTTTCTCCACTTCACTATTATCGAGCCAGAACTCAACATGAGACATGGTGCCCATCACTTCAAAACTATGTTGATACCATTGCGCATTTGCTGAAGTCGACAACAGCAATAATCCCCAATAGATGCGTTTAAAAATAACTAAGCCTTTCATTCAATTACCCTATAGTAATACCTGTTGTAATTCACTTAGAGAATCAACTACAGCTTTGGGTTTATACTGTTCAAGTACCTGTTTGTCATGCACACCGTAAGTAACGCCGATACTGTCTATACCTGCATTTTGTGCCATTTTCAAGTCATGACTAGTATCACCAATCATAAGTGCTTCATGTGGGGCAATGGCTAATTCATCAAGTATACTGTTAAGCATTTCTGGATCTGGCTTTGAGGCCATTTCGCCTGCACACCGAGTGGTATGGAAATAGTGATTCGTATCACTGATTTGTAAGACCCTATTTAACCCTTCTCTGCCCTTGCCTGTGGCTACGGCTAAAAACTTGCCACTTTCTTTTAGCAGAGATAACAAGTTAATGGCATTATCAAATAATGGGGTTGGCGTACTACTACCCTCTAAATATTCATATTTATATTGTAAACGCATTGTTTCAATTTGTTCATCTGTGATACCGGCAAACAATGTTGTTAATGCTTCTGGGATACTTAGGCCAATAATTTGTTTGGCATCATGAGCAGATGGAATCGCTAAGCCGACAACTTTTGCAGCGGTCTGCATAGAAACAACAATTCGGTCCACTGAATCCATCAAGGTACCATCCCAATCGAAAATCACTAATTTATACTGTTTCATCTTTTCTATAACTTCTCTTTAACTAGTTTACTTAACAGTTTTTCTAAACTTGGCTCTAAAGGCGCTTCTATTTTCACTCGTTCTGCTGTTCTAGGATGAGTAAATTCAATACTAGCAGCATGTAAAAACAAACGTTTTAAACCTTTATTTTTCATATCTGCATCAAAATCTTCATGGCCGTATTTTGCGTCCATCGCAATTGAATGCCCACTCACTTGACAATGAACTCGAATTTGGTGAGTTCTACCCGTAACAGGAAAAGCACGAACTAAGGTAGCTCCTCGATAACGCTCTAACACTTTATAGCGAGTTTCGGATTCTTTTCCATTGATATTGTCTACGATAACAACTCGTTCACCAGATTTCAGATCGTTTTTTCTTAACCCTTCTGTGACCCGTGTTAACTTAGTTGGCCAATGTCCCTTTACTAAGGCATGATAAAATTTCTGTACTTTTTTATTCCGTAATTGTTCGTGCAAATGACGTAAAGCAGATCGCTTTTTGGCAACAACTAAACAACCTGAAGTATCTCTATCTAAACGGTGTACCAATTCCAACATAGGAGCATTAGGGCGTAGCGCTCTTAGCGCTTCGATTAGACCAAAACTAAGACCACTACCACCATGTACAGCCATACCTGAAGGCTTATTAATAACAATTAAACGTTCATCTTCAAATAAAATTTGTTTTTCAAGATTCGCCACAATGTTTAAACCTGTTGAGACGTTATCTGTTTTTTCTGAAACGCGAATCGGCGCAATACGTAATATGTCATCAAGCGCTAATTTATAAACCGGTTTAATACGCTTTTTATTAACTCTGATTTCTCCTTTACGCATTAAACGATATAAATGACTTTTTGGTACCCCTTTTAACGTTCTAAGTAAAAAATTATCTATTCTTTGGCCAGCGTCTTCTTCATCTATTGTGATAAAGCGTACTTTAGGCTTATCAACCTCTTTTGTATCGGTTGACTTACTAAGTGTTTGATTTTGTTTTTTTAGTGGCTTTTGTGACATGGTCTGTCGCTTACTTTGTATCGAATAATGCAATGCGCGCAGTTTAACATACTTTTTTTAGTGCTTTTTAACATTTAAGCTGTTTTTTTATTGGCTTATCCTAACTTTATAAGGGATAATAAAAAGGTAATGCTTAATAAAAATACCTATTGGCGAGATTAGATATCATAACCATAAGTAAATAAGTGTTAAATTTGAAGCTCTAAAGAGAAATGTAAGAGGCAAACTGCGGCCACGTTTGTGCGCATATACTAATTAACTATAGTAGATGACTCACAAATAGAACGGCCTATTGCAACAACTAACGCGTGTAACTTGTTAGGAAAAGCATAAACAGTTTTATCACCAAAGTGATACTAGTCCAGCTCCAAAAGCAATTTTATTAAATTAACTTACTCTGTGGAAAAGTTTACACAAACAATTATGTCTCCCGTATGAAAAGCGTAAAACGTCGCTGGTCAGACTAAATTGTTAAAAAACCTTCAGGTAAGTAAGCACAGCACACCTGCTGAGCACATAAAGAAACAATAGTACTATGATTTTGTTTACTCAAACTCCTAGTAGATTAGAAACAATCAGAATTTATAACAGCTTAGCGTGGTAATACGACACGTTAAGATTGACAACCGTGAGGCTGACAACATGCTGTTACATCACCATAGATTGCATTGCTTTGTGTACTAAGCAATAGTGTGTTGTGACCAAAAAAATGAGTCACACAAACTATGAAACGTATGTTAATAAACGCTACCCAATCAGAAGAATTGCGCGTAGCACTAGTTGATGGACAAAAACTTTACGATTTAGATATTGAAAGTCCAGGCCATGAACAAAAAAAATCCAACATTTATAAAGCTAAAATCACCCGCGTAGAACCTTCTTTAGAAGCTGCTTTTGTTGACTATGGCGCTGATCGCCATGGCTTTTTACCAATGAAAGAAATAGCACGCGAATATTTCCCTAAAGGCTATAGTTTCCAAGGCCGCCCGAACATAAAGGAAGTATTGCATGAAGGCCAAGAAGTCATTGTCCAGATAGATAAAGAAGAACGTGGTCAAAAAGGCGCAGCATTAACTACATTTATCAGCCTTGCTGGTAGTTACTTAGTGTTAATGCCGAATAACCCTCGTGCTGGTGGTATTTCACGCCGTATTGAAGGCGATGAACGTACTGAATTAAAAGCGTCATTAAGTAAGTTAGACCTTCCTAAGGGCATGGGCCTAATTGTCCGCACTGCCGGTGTAGGCAAAGCATATGAAGAACTAGAATGGGATTTAAGTGTATTATTACACCACTGGAAAGCCATCAGTGATGCTGCAGCAAGTCGCCCTGCTCCATTTCTAATTCATCAAGAAACCAACTTGATTTTACGTGCTATTCGAGATTATTTACGTCGTGACATTGGTGAAGTGCTTATTGACCGTCCAAAAACCTTCGAAAGTGTCAAGAAGCATATAGAAATAGTTCGTCCTGATTTCTTAAGTAAAATCAAACTTTATAATAGTGATGTGCCTTTATTTACGCACTATCAAATAGAAACACAAATTGAAACGGCCTTCCAACGTGAAGTGCGTCTACCCTCTGGAGGCTCAATTGTTATTGACCCTACAGAAGCAATGACTTCTATAGATATCAACTCTGCTCGCGCAACTAAAGGCAGTGATATCGAAGAAACAGCATTTAATACTAACTTGGAGGCAGCAGAAGAAGTAGCTCGCCAACTTCGTTTACGTGATTTAGGTGGTTTAGTGGTTATCGATTTTATTGATATGACCCCTGTTCGACATCAACGTGAAGTTGAAAATCGTATGCGTGATTCTGTACGACAAGATAGAGCTCGTATTCAATTAGGACGTATTTCTCGCTTCGGCTTATTAGAAATGTCGCGTCAACGTTTACGTCCATCCATTGGCGAAACTAGCCAAGGTGTTTGTCCTCGTTGTAGTGGTACTGGCCAAGTTCGCGGTGTTGAATCATTAGCTTTATCTATTCTACGCTTAATGGAAGAAGAAGCCATTAAAGAAAACACCCAGCATGTTCAAGCTCAAGTGCCTGTACCTGTAGCTACATACCTTCTTAATGAAAAACGCCGTTCAGTGATGCATATTGAAAAACATCATGGGGTTCGTGTACTTATCATACCTAACCCGCATATGGATACTCCACAATATGAAGTATTGCGTGTTAAAAAAGATGAAACAATTGCAACTGCTAGTTATGATATTTCAGTTAAAGAAGCTGAAGTTGAAGAAGCAAAAATGCCTAAGTTTGATAAAGAAGTGGCTAAGCGTGATGAGCCATTAATTCAAGCCATGGGGCAAGGAATGGCAGCACCCAAAATTACTGAGACTAAAGAAACAAAAACTACTGCTTCCAAACCGCAACCTTTGACAGAGCAAACGAAGCCAACAGGCTTCTTTTCTTGGCTAAAAGGCTTATTTGTTACTGAAGCTATTGTCAAAGATAAACCTGCAGAAACGAGTCCTAAACGACAAGACAATCGTGGTCAGCAACGAGGAAGACAAGGCCAACGCCGCTCAAATACTCGCAACAACCGTGGTAATAATCGAAATGATGAGCGTAATACTGAGCGCACTAATAATCGAAATACTAAAGGTAATAAAAATCGCAATGTTCACAATGAACGTGACGAAGCTAACAAGCAAAGTAATAAAACTACGGGGCAAAATCGTAAACCTGAACAAGAAAAAAATAAACAGGTAAAGGAAGAAGTTGTCGCTGAACGTCGTCAGCGTAGAACTAACCGTAAAAAAGTTCGAGTAAATAAAGCCGAAGTCAATCAAGTAGCGGTAGAAACAATAACTACTGAAAATGTTACGAACAAAGCTAATTCTTCAAATATAGCGACTGAGCCTGAAGTACTTAATACTGAAAAAGTAATAAGTAATGAAGAGGTAATTGCTTCAGAAAGTAAATCGAATAAAGAAGATCGTCCTCGTAACAGACGTTCGCCAAGACATTTACGTTCTAATGGGCAACGAAGACGTCGTGAGAAAAAACCTGAAGGGGAAGTTCAAGAAACGTCACTAGAAGCAGAAGCGAATAATGAAGCTATTGAAGCTCGTTATCCTGAGACCGAAACTATCGAAAATACAGAGGTTGAGAGTACTTCGGTTAAGAATATGCAGGCGTCTATAGAGGAAAGCTCTACAACAACCGAACCAGCAAAAATCGAAGTTGAAATGTCGAGTGAATTGCAACATGATCTACCTTTGGCTGACGTTAATGCTGAAAGTATATCAGTAGAAAGTGACGCTAAAATAGAGAGTTCTGAACAAAGCTCTGTATCAGTTGAAACTACTGAACCTGTTGAAGCTACTGAAACTATTGAGAACTCTAACCAGGAACATGCTGTTGAGGTAGAGCCAGTTCAAACGACTATTGAATTACCAGATGCTGTGACTGTCGAAGAGACTGAGATCGAGGTTAGCACTTCTGAAGAAGGTAAAGTAAACGACCTAGAAGCAGTTGTGACTAATGTTGAAAGTGAAACAACTTTGCCACATGAAACCGAGACGGAACAATCAGAAAAACCTGCTCCTACCGTTAAAGTTAAAAAGGCAACTAGTGCAACTAAGAAAGCGCCGAATAAAGATAAAAAGTTAGCAAGGCAAGTTAAAAAGGCTAACCGTCTATCAGGACATGCTTCTTCTCCAATGAAGAAGACAGAAACTATTACGACTATTAATGAGATTCCTACTAGCTTTATGGCTAGTGAAGATAGAATAGCGCATCAAGTTTCTGGGCGAACAGCTATTTCTGCTGATGCAATAAGTAGAAGCTCGGCGGCAATGACAAACCCTAGTTTGTAATAAAAGACTAAAAATGAAAAGCCAGTTGTTAGCAATATCAACTGGCTTTTTTATATGATTTAATTAACTAATTCAATTTCTTTTCCCAGAAAAGTGCATGCCCTAGGTTAGGATCAAGTTCATAAGCTGAGAAACCCAGTTTTTTATAGGCATTTTTGGCAACTTCATTACCTTGCAACACTTCTAACGTTAATTTGCAACAACCACGCTCGATAGCAATTCGCTCAACTTCAGCGAACATTTTTAAACTTATACCCAGCCCCCGAAACTTATCTAACACACCACAATCATGAATATTGACTAATGGCTTACAGTTAAAAGTTGAAAAGCCTTCTACGCAATTTACAATTCCTGCAGGTTCATTGTCAACATAACAAAGTACAGTAAAAACATCATTGCGCTGAGCAAGCGTTGATACAAGATTCTCTTGAACATTAACAGCAAGTGCTTCTCCACCACCCATACTATCCATCGCATAGGCATTTAATAACATGATTAAATCTCTACCATGTTGCTCATTATTATAATCCGCTGTAATTAATGTTATTGACATATTCTCATCCTAGCTACAATTTATTCAAAGGCGAACTATACTTTAGCTATGCCAAAAATACAGTCTTTATGCAAATATCAAGATCCTGATAATTCACCTCAGCAAGAATTCTGTTGCCAAGAAGAACCCAATGACACTGGGCTTTGTTATTGGCATGATAAATCGTTCGACAAAACTGGCAGTGAAGTGAAAGAGCAGTTAGAACTTTATGCAAAAAATGGTGGCTTATTACGAGGAATATGCCTAAAAAGAGCTAACCTTGAAAATGTTGATTTAGTCAATCACCACAAAAAAGTAGGTTATGATTTCTCATATGCAGACTTCTATCATACCGATCTTAGAGATAGTCACCTCTTCAATATCAAATTAGATCATGCCAGTGTAATGAAAGCCGATTTACGTGGGGCTAATTTAAACTGTGCTGATTTGCAAAACACCAATTTTCTTGGTGCAAAATGGCAAGGGGCTAAATTTGAAAATGTCAAAATTGGTAAAAAAATACGACAAGAAAATGAAGCTAAAAAATCGATAAAAAAAGGCAAAACGCAAGAGTCTCAGGATTATTTACAACAAGCAGAAGAAATTTATCGCGATTTAAGAAAGCACGCGGAACAAGAAGGTATATTTACTTTATCTGGTTTCTTTATTCACAAAGAGCTGACCATGCGGCGGTTACAACTACCAAGATATAGTACCAAAAGAGCTTTATCCAAATTGGTGGATCTTTTTTGCGGCTATGGGGAGGCGCCATTGAGAATTATTAGTCTATCTATAATGATCATCTTTATTTGTGCATTGCTCTATTCTTTTACTGGTCTAAATTATCAAGATAATATCCATAATGTCAGTAGCCAGCATACGATAAGTGAGAATTTTTCGGTATTTTTGTCATCCATATATTTTTCTGTTGTTACATTTACCACTTTAGGTTACGGCGACATAACACCCATTGGCATATCGAGAACTATTGCTGCCGTTGAAGCTTTTACTGGCAGTTTTACCCTTGCACTATTTGTTGTTGTTTTTGTTAAGAAAATGACTCGATAGATTATCTGTACAATTGTTTATACGGTTGATTTCAATAAATACGATGAAAATATAATTTATTACTTTTTCAACACTTATCTCCCTGCTAGAATAGCGATAATTTTATTTGCCCTTATGCAGCCTTATATCTAATTTGCTTGCATTTATTTCGGAATTTTTAGTAATGCGTACCAGCCAATATTTATTGTCTACTTTAAAAGAAACCCCTGCTAGTGCCGAAGTCATTAGCCATCAACTAATGCTTCGTGCCGGACTTGTGCGTAATCTTGCTTCTGGTTTATACACTTGGTTACCAACAGGTTTACGCGTATTAAAAAAGGTAGAGAACATCGTTCGTGAAGAAATGCAACGAGCTGGCGCTAATGAAATATCAATGCCTATGGTTCAACCTGCTGATTTGTGGGAAGAGTCTGGACGTTGGGACGATTACGGACCAGAGCTTTTAAGATTAAACGATAGACATAAACGCCCTTTTGTTTTGGGTCCAACACATGAAGAAGTGATCACAAAACTAGTCGCTAATGAACTCAGTAGTTATAAACAGTTACCCTTATCTTTATTTCAAATTCAAACTAAATTTAGAGATGAAATACGTCCTCGATTTGGTGTAATGCGTAGCCGTGAATTTTTAATGAAAGATGCATACTCTTTTCATTTAGAAAAAGATTGCTTAGAAAAAACTTATCAAAAAATGTTTGATGCTTATTGCCGTATTTTTGACCGTTTAGGCTTAAATTACCGCCCTGTCTTAGCCGACACCGGCTCTATCGGCGGTGATGCAAGCCATGAATTTCATGTCTTGGCTGATTCAGGTGAAGATGATATTGCTTTTAGTGATGTCAGTGATTTTGCTGCAAATGTTGAAAAAGCAGAAGCACTTGCCCCAACACGTGAACGTGCTGAGCCAAAGCAAGCATTAGCAAAAATTAATACGCCGAATATTAAGACAATTGAAGATGTTGCCAGCTTTTTAAATGTAGACATCGACAAAACTGTAAAAACCTTGCTTGTATGTGGCAATGAAACCGAGCAAGGCGAACAGCCACTTATAGCCTTAGTACTTCGTGGAGATCATCAACTCAATGAAGTGAAAGCGGAAAGCATTGCTCAAGTTGCTAGCCCAATAACCTTTGCAACTGATGAACAAATATTGGAAGCAGTTGGCTGTAAAGCTGGTTCAATTGGTCCAATAGGCATGAACATTGAAATTATTGTCGATAGAAGTGCAGCTCAGTTAAGTGACTTTGTTTGTGGAGCGAATGAAAATGATGTTCATTTTACCGGTGCAAACTGGCAACGTGATAGCTCTACAATCGAAATGGCCGATTTACGTAATGTGGTAGAAGGTGATCCTAGTCCTTGTGGTGAAGGTAGTATTGTAATTAAACGCGGCATTGAAGTGGGTCATATTTTTCAACTTGGTTCAAAATACGCAGAAGCATTGAACTGCTCAGTGCTAAATGAAGGAGGTAAAAACCAAACCTTAACGATGGGATGTTATGGTATTGGTGTCTCACGTATAGTTGCTGCCGCGATTGAACAAAATCATGATAAGTTTGGCATAAAATGGCCAAAGGCTATTGCACCATTTCAAGTAGCCATAGTGCCAATGAATATGGCTAAGTCCGCACGAGTGAAAGAGACAGCGGAATCATTATATGAACAATTAAATAACGCTGGTATAGAAGTATTATTTGACGATCGTAAAGAACGCCCTGGCGTTATGTTTGCAGATCATGAATTAATGGGTACACCGCTATTACTTATTATTGGTGAGCGAAACCTAGATGCACAACAAATTGAAGTGAAAAACCGTATTTCAGGTGAGAAGTCATTACTTGCCATTGATGAAATAATGTCGCTATTTGAATAACATAATTATCATCTAAAGAATAAGGGAGCTTTATGCTCCCTTTTTTTGTTGCCAATTTCGTAAAGGTTTTACTTCTATCAGCGAGATCGCAATCTTATTAATGTTGGCATACATCCCAATATATAACACGGTTGAAATATTTGGCTAATTTATAGCTAAATGCTTTAAAAGTGCTAAATTGGCTATCTTGCTGGGAAAAGCATTGCCATATAAAGCGATGACAGTTGTTGTTTATCACATCATACTCGTAATAATTAAAAACGCTTTTTGTAGCTTGATCTGCGGCTAACTTACAGGTTAATGGCCGTCCCTTTGAGTCACAAGCAATAAAGATAAGCTCTCCTGAGCGATTATCTAGAAAGCGTTCCATAGATATCGCTCTGACCAAACCATTTCCAGCCAGCTCTACAATAGTATTTTCTCCAATATAAATGCCGGTATGATCTAAAATCCCACCTAAGCCACAGCATACTACAGAGCCAATTTTAGGCTTTATTTTAGGGACATACTCTGAAGTCATATTTAAGATAACTTCACTTGGATAAACAGCAACAGGCGAATCGTACTTTGCTAGGTGCGCTAAAGTTTCTACTTTATTTCTTCGTTTACGCTTACGCTCCATGCTATCCCTGTCGTTAGCAAAGCTTTGCATGACAAGTGCTGAAACTGAAGCTGCACCCAGCAATAATAGTGGTAATGCCATAAAACACCTTTTTCTTTCTAATAACTTTATAATATTGAGCATATGCAAAAATAATTAATTTGCACGAAAAAAGTTGCAAGTAACTGTTTCAAAATGAATCATTATTAGCAACAATAGGCACTTACCCTCTATTCATTTATTTAAAGAAGTAAGTCATCATGAAAGCGATTATCAAGTCCTCTAAACTCAACAATGTATGTTACGAAATTAGAGGGCAAATAGCCGCAGAAGCCCGCCGTTTAGAAGAGGAAGGTCATAAAATACTGAAGTTAAATATTGGCAACCCTGCTCCCTTTGGTTTCGAAGCGCCTGACGATATTTTAAAAGATGTTATACACAACTTGCCTAGTTCTCAAGGTTATAGCGAATCTCAAGGAATTTACTCTGCTCGTGTAGCAGTTATGCAATATTTTCAACAGCAGGGTATTAAAGACGTTCGCGTGGATGATGTCTTTATTGGTAATGGTGTTAGTGAACTCATTGTTATGGCGATGCAAGGACTTCTAAATAATGGTGATGAAGTTCTAATTCCTGCGCCAGATTACCCTTTATGGACTGCTGCTGTTGCCTTATCTGGTGGAGAGCCGGTGCACTATAAATGCGATGATGACAACTTTTGGTACCCTGACTTAAATGATATGGCCAATAAAATAACTGATAAAACCAAAGCCATCGTTTTAATTAATCCAAATAATCCAACGGGTGCCGTTTACCCAGAAGAAATTCTTCTAGGTATTATTGAACTGGCGAGAAAACACGATTTAATTATTTTTAGTGATGAAATATACGATAAGATCTTGTACGATCAAGTGAAACATATTCCAACAGGCTCTCTCGCTCAAGATGTTTTAATTATAACAATGGGCGGTTTATCAAAGAATTATCGAATTGCAGGCTTTAGAGCAGGATGGATGGTAGTATCCGGGCCTAAAATTCACGCTGAAGATTACTTAGAAGGTCTTAACATTCTTGCTTCAATGCGTTTATGTGCAAACGTTCCATGTCAGCATGCTATTCAAACAGCACTAGGTGGCTATCAAAGTATTAATGAACTTATTTCAGGCGATGGCCGTTTGTTAAAACAGCGTAATGTAGCTGCTGAAATGATTAACGATATAGATGGATTATCATGCCATCCAGCAATGGGAGCACTGTATTTATTTGTTAAAGTCGACGCGGAAAAATTCAATATCAGTGATGACGAAAAAATGATTTTAGACTTATTAAAACAAGAGAAAATATTACTCGTGCACGGCAGTGCTTTTAATATCAAAGCGAGAAATTACTTTAGACTCGTTTTTTTACCCCACGTTGATGAACTTATACCTGCGTTAGAAAAATTAAAGACCTTCTTTTCAACTTATAGGCAGATATAGAGCTATTTATATCTATTAATCTGGGCGAGATAACTCGTCCAGCGTCTGCATACACGCAGGGAATTGCGATGAATAGAACTCATTTACTTCTGGCCAATGCAAGCAATGTTCACTCACCCTTTGCTTTAATAATTTAACCGCATCAATAAATTCTCGATTACCACCATTAACTTCAGATAAACTATAATGATATGCGGCTAAATCATCAGCTGCCTTTACAATAGCCTTCGTTTGGTTATCTACATTTGCTTGAATCACTAAAGGAGCCATTGCTTCGTGCATATATTCAGGTAACCCTTTGTAAACCATAGAATGTTCAACTTCACTTTCAATCTTTTTAATTAGCTTGGTTAAGTCTGGGTTATAGTATTTCAAAGGACTGGGAATATCACCTACGCCTCCTGATTCACTTGCTTCATGATATAGTGCGGTTAATGCAATTAAGGAAGGGTCATAATCTCTAGAAAATTTTATCTGTCCAATTAACGCTATTTGATGACTTATTAATGCCACTTCAAATGAATGCTGTGCACATGTTTCAGCCTCTCTTGAGGTCATTAATGGCCAACGAATTAATTTCCTAAGTCTTAACATCCATGCGCTAAAACTACCTTTTTTATGATGAAACATGTAATTTTGTGGACCTAATCCACCCTATAACTAATTATCTGGGAATTGTTTTCTTATGGCAGTAAATGCATCAAAATTATCAATAACAATATCGACCATAGACGCATCAAATTTTTTATTTTTTTCAGCAATCATAAACTCTTTAATTTTATCATTAGACCAAGGTTCTTTGTAACAACGTTTTGAACCTAACGCATCGAATACATCAGCAACGGCCATAATTCTCGCCTCAATAGGAATGTTATGCTCAAGCAATCCATCGGGATAACCCGTACCATCCCAATTTTCATGATGATAATGGGCTAACCTTGCGGCCAATTTCGATACACTAACTGTAGACTTTTCTAAAATATCCCCTCCCAATTGTGCATGGCTTTGCATTATTTTCCATTCGTCGCCTACCAGTTTTCCTGGTTTATGCAATATGTGCTCTGGTATGGCAATTTTACCTAAATCATGCAAAGGCGCTGCTAAGCGTAAGGCTTCTATAAAGACTTCATCTAAACCTAGTTTTGTTGCTAAAAGTTCGCAAATTAGTGCAACCCGTTTGACATGTGACCCGGTTTCTTTACTGCGAGCCTCTACTGCTTCACCAACAATAAACAATAACTCTTTTTGAGTTTTTTCAATCTCCTTCTGTTTTGTTAAGCTTTCTAGTATTAAGGCAACATTGGTGGCAAACAGTTCAGCTAAATTACTTTTAAAGTGCTCGTTCGCATTTTCAAATTCAATAAAAAGTACAGAAGCTGCATTTACCGATGCCTGATAATAACCAACAAAGCAGTGTTCATCACTATAGTGCTTCTTACTTATAAATACCTGTTGTATTTTTTCTTTAACCTCTTTTGCAATGTCTGATGATTCAAGAGAGTCTGATTCACAAACATACTTTCCCGTACAAGCAATAATTAAACTTGTGCTATGGAGATCAAAATCAATTTGGGTTCGGGCAATGTACAAAGCGGAGCTATCAACGTTCATTAACGACAGCAAATGATTTAACGCTGCTGAGCCAAACGATTTCAAGTGCTTAACTTTTAATAAATCATGAGTCGCTTCAATTAATTTTTTAAAGGCATCTAGACTACGTTGTATAGTCATAATGTCACGATATGCTCGAATACTAGCATAGACAGTCGTGATCATTTTATTCGAAGTGAAGTCGGTCTTTTCTTTATAGTCATTTATATCATAATCTCGAATGACTCTAGCTTCTGGTGCTGAGCCAGCCTGACCTGTTCTTAGAACTAAACGTATCGCTTGATTTTTTAAACTCTCACGAATCCATTGCACTAGCTCTAACCCTGCGTGATCTGTTTCCATAACCACATCAACAAAAGCCATACAAAAGTCGCTGTTTTCTTGCAAGATTGTTTTCGCTTCATCCATCGAATACACAGAAACAATTTCTAACTGTCGGTTTTCAATTTCCGTCCCAGCCAAAACCAACTTAGTGACTTGGTGAACTGAATCGTCATCATCAACAACCAAAATCCGCCACGTTTTATTAGATAACGGCAGGGATAAATCACTATTATCCTCTGATTCTTCCTTAAAAATAAAATCTGTCATTCGAATTTTTTTTATATTTTAGATAAACCATAACGTTAAGTGTAATGCAGAAAACTAATAATGCATTAAAATATTAAAAATATACAAAAAAAGCGACCTAAGTCGCTTTATATAATGGTTAACTTACTTGCTGATTAATTAAATTGTGCTACAACTTCACTCACTACGTCTTTAATGACCATTGAGGGTGATTCTTTTTCACTCGAGCTTAAACGTTTAGTTGCCCAACCATGCCAAGCTGGCTGATGAGCTTGTACATCATAAACATCAATAGCCAGTTTACCTTCAGTATATTGACGCACATGTGTTTCATTATGCATATGTGTTGGGTACATACCACCATAATAACCACCGTAATACCCTCTTCCCCACGCAAATCTTGCATTGTAAGTTGCAGGGTAGCTACTTACCTTAATTTTATCTCGATTACCAACAGTATATGACACGGTAAAATCAGCTTTCTCTGGTTCTGAAATTAGTTGATAACCTTTAGCAATAAAGGCCTGCTCAATTTCTTCATCTACACGCAGTTTCATCACAGGGTTAAAATCTTCATCGGGTGACATTACTTTCTCAGGTAATAACCAAGCAAAAGTTTTATAGTTTGCCGTATCTATATTAGTGTTTTTATCAAATGAAACTTTTGCTTTATAGGTACTCGCACAACCGGCAATTATATATATTAATATCACCGAAAATAATTTTTTAAAATTGCTCATAATTCCTTCCACCGCTTTGCATACATTAAATTATCTAAAGTTTACTTTAAAAATTATCAACAAGTTGTCTTTAAATGTAACTGCATCCACTATAAGCCATAAATGATAAGTAAAATAGTAAAAACAAATGATTAACATTAAATAGTGTGCCTAATAACCCAAACCCTATACTTGACTAAAAAATATAAATCATCTGTTTTATATTTAATAGTTGACAGCAAATGCTAAACCCTTTAAAAATAGAACTATGCACTAACCTAGTTTTACTAAAGATTAAATTTAATACGTAATATGCTTTCAATTATTAAACATAGCAAACTCAACGTCGTCCTCATGGTCGTAGTGATAGTCAAATCACTGCGAGGATTGGGTTGTGCTAAACGTTAATTTTAAGTAAACAGGTAGCAAACAAAAACCAAACCCTCGCTCTAATTTAGGCCGAGGGTTTTTTTATATTTACTAGTCAATAAGAAATAGGTATCAATATGACAACAGAGCTTTTTAGCGGTGCAGAAATGGTGGTAAAAGCATTATCTGCACTCAAAGTGAAATATATATTCGGCTATCCAGGTGGTTCAGTTTTAGATCTTTATGATGCTATTTTTCAACAAGATGAGATTGAACATATTTTAGTTCGGCACGAACAAGCTGCTACTCATATGGCAGATGGATATACTCGTGCAACTGGTGAGGTAGGCGTGGTATTGGCTACATCAGGGCCCGGCGCAACAAACTGTGTGACAGGTATAGCTACCGCCTATATGGATTCAATTCCAATGGTAGTACTTGCAGGTCAAGTACCTACTACGCTCATTGGTAATGATGCCTTTCAAGAAACTGATATTGTTGGTTGCACACGCCCTATTATCAAACATAGTTTTAACTGTCGTGATTTAGCCGATATTCCAAACGTTATTGCCAAAGCATTTTATATTGCCAATACTGGACGGCCTGGCCCTGTTGTGGTTGAGTTACCAAAAGATTTACTTATCCCTCAAAACAAAGCAGAATTTCGTATTGAAACTGATGTAAAAATGCGCTCTTACAACCCCAATGTAAAAGGCCATCCGAAACAAATACGGAAAGCAGTAAAAACAATACAAGGGGCTAAAAAGTTAGTTGTCTATTCTGGTGGCGGCATAGTTCTATCTGACACTGCTGAGTTATTAACGACATTAGTTGAAACACTAAAAGCCCCTATTACTAATACCTTAATGGGTTTAGGTGGTATTTCAGGTAAGCATGAAAATTTTGTTGGCATGCTAGGTATGCACGGTTCATTTGAAGCAAATAAAACCATGGCAAACGCCGATGTTATTTTAGCGCTTGGTGTAAGATTTGACGATAGAGTTACCAACAATGTTGAGAAATTTTGCCCGAATGCCACCATTATTCATGTTGATATTGATCCAACATCAATCTCAAAAACTATTAATGCTCATGTACCAGTAGTCGGTTTAGTTGAAATTGTTATGCAACAGTTGTTAGATGAATTAGCAGCAACGAATTTCATCCCCGATGAAGAAGCCTTAAAAGATTGGTGGCAACAAATAAACTTGTGGCGGGATATGCGTCATGTTGGCTATAAACAAGTTGAAGGTGAAAAGATAAAACCACAACGTGTCGTTGAAGTAATGTATAAAATTACCAAAGGTGAAGCTTATGTAGCCTCTGACGTTGGTCAACATCAGATGTTTGCCGCACAGTACTACCCTTTTGCAAAGCCCCGACAGTGGATTAATTCTGGCGGTGCTGGCACCATGGGCTTTGGATTACCTGCAGCAATGGGCGCAAAACTGGCTTTCCCAGATAAGCATGTTATTTGTATTACCGGAGACGGTTCTATACAAATGAACATACAAGAACTTTCAACTTGCATGCAATATAACTTACCTGTGGTTATTGTCACCTTGAATAACCGCTCCCTTGGTATGGTCAGGCAATGGCAAGACATGGTTTATGATGGCCGACATGCCTCATCTTATATGGAGTCGTTACCTGACTTTATTAAAGTGGCTGAGGCTTACGGTCATATTGGTATTAAAATAGATACCTTAGATGAACTTGAGACTAAACTAGCGCAAGCTTTTAGCATTAAAGACAAACTTGTTTTTGTTGATGTACTAGTCGATGAAAAAGAACATGTTTACCCTATGCACATTAAACACGGTGGAATTGATGACATGTGGGTTTCAAAAGGAGTAAAAGCATAATGCGCCATATTTTATCTATTTTATTAGAAAACGAAGCGGGAGCTTTATCTCGCATTGTCGGCTTATTTTCGCAACGAGCCTTCAATATTGAAAGTTTAACGGTTGCACCTACTGACGATAATACCTTATCGCGTATAACCATCGCGACTATAGGTAACGATAAAGTTTTGGAGCAAATCGTTAAACAAGTGAACAAACTTGTCGATGTTATTAAGATTTCAGACTTAACTGAGCGAAAGCATGTTGAGCGAGAACTATTACTGGTAAAGGTTGCGGCGATGAATGATAGGTCAAGAACAGAAGTTAAAAGAATTAGTGATATTTTTCGCGGCTCTATCGTCGATATTGGTAAGCAAATTTATACCATAGAGCTTACTGGCAGTAGTGACAAATTAAATGCCTTTATTGAAACACTCAATAATGAAACCGAAATTATTGAGTCGGTTCGCTCTGGCTGTGTAGGTATTGCTCGCGGTGAAAAGGCACTAAGAGTATAATTTACGGGTACATTGGCTGTAACATAAACTTTTACAGCCTTTTTAATTTCATCAATGTATTGAAGGTCTAAATGTTAAAACTAGGTAAATATCAACACTTTAAGGGTAACTACTATCAAGTATTACATCTTGCCAAACATAGCGAAACAGAAGAATATTTAGTGGTGTATCATCCTTTAGATAAAAAAAATGACCTTTGGGTTCGCCCGCTGACAATGTTTATTGAAACCGTCAGCCGAGATGGCAGCAGCTTCCCCAGATTTAAATTTGTAGAGGAATAATTACCTTAACTGAATGTTAACTTATTGAAAAGAAGCTGTGTTCTTGCCAATCAACTTGCTTTTGTTGCATCTCAGTTACTTGTGCCTGTTCAGGTCCATGCTGTAACCATGCCAGCATCTTTTCAACTCTTTCTTCTTCACCAGAGAGGAAAACTTCTACGTCTCCATCGGCTAAATTTCGGGCATAGCCACTTAAGCCATAATCTATTGCTTTTTGCTGACTAGACACTCGAAAATATACCCCCTGCACCTTTCCTGATACATGGGCAATGTAACTAACATTCATTATTTATACTCTAATTTATTTTGTTATTCATTAGAGTATAGACTGACTTTAAAAACTAGGAGGAAAAACTGAAAGGAAAACTAGCTATTTATTGCTTGTTTAACTTTTTCTTTGTAGCTACGGCTCACTTTTAACTCCTTACCATTTTTAAGTACTAAGAAATATTCACCGTTTACTTGGCTACAAAATTTATGAATATAATCTTTATTAACAATGGTAGAGCGATGGTTTCTTATAAAAAGTTTTGGATCTAGATGAACTTCCAATTGTTTCATGGTTTTACGTAAAATATGAGTGTTTTCTTGTTCACTATTTATACCTGTACAGGTGTGAACACACATATAATCACCCGCGGCATCTATCCAGACAATATCTTTTACCGGTACTCTACTTACTTCGCCGGCATCTTTAATCGCTAATATATCTGAATAATGAGAGAGACTAACAGGTTGGTTATTCGCAAGTTCGGTTAATATCTGTTGACAATCATTACCCGTTACATCACTCACTAAACGAATTAATTTTGATTTATGAACAGCATCAGTGTTTGACCTAAAATGCTGCCTCACTTTTTCAAGTGTCTGAGAAAGCCGTTCTTCATCCGCGGGTTTCATAATGTAATCGAGCGCGTGTACTTCAAATGCCTTTATCGCATATTGGTCAAAGGCAGTAGCAAATACTACCATTGGCATTTTTAGTCCTTGGTTAGCAATTTCTTCAATGACCTGAAAACCATTTAAACCTGGCATTTGAATATCAAGAAACATTAAATCAACTTGATATGCTCGTATCGCTTCTACAGCTTCCCTACCATTGCAACATTGAGCAATAACATTAATATCAGAAAAACCTTGTAAACGAATGTTTAGGCCTTTTCTCGCTAAAGGTTCATCATCAACAATAATTGTGCGAAAAGTCATGGCAAAATCCTATTAGCTTGATGCTTTAAAGTTAAGTACATTTAAGATAACTCGAATGGCATACGAATACTAACTTTAACACCTGAAGGACTATTATTGGCAACAACTAATGAAAAATTATTTTGATATAAAGCTTGCAGGCGTTCACGGGTATTGACTAAGCCTACGCCGTTTTCTCGATATAGATTACCATTAATAATTTCAGCGCCAGGGCCATCATCGGCAACTTCAATCAATAAATCATTTGCAAAATGACTAACAGATATCGTTATACTGCCACCTTGTTCTTGTGTGGCAATGGCGTGTTTAATAGAATTTTCCGCAATAGGTTGTAAGATCATGCTTGGCACTAATGAATTTTGACATTCTTCGCTAATGTTAAAATGTACTTGCAAACGCTCTTCAAAACGAACCTTCTCTATCGCTAAATAAAGCTGCAAGGCTTGAATTTCACTAGTTAAGGTCACCTTTTTCATCGGGTCTTTATCAAGTGAGTATCTTAAAAATTCACTTAACTTGGTCACCATACCATTTGCGGTAACGGTGTCTTTTAACAGAATAAGCGTTGATATTGCATTAAGGGTGTTAAACAAAAAATGTGGGTTAAGCTGATAACGTAACATTTTTAATTGGGCTTGATGTGCCACTGTATTCGCTTTTAAGACATTTTGTTTTTCGATTTGTAGCATTTGATAATATTTAGTACCAAAGTATAAAACACTCCAACTAAGTACAATATAGAAAGACCACACACTTGATTGTGTATACATCAGCCAAAAATCTGGTTTATAACCGTGTTTATAGATTTCCCAGTGGTTAATGTTTTTTACTATCTGCCACAATACACCAGTAAAATATGAGGCAAAAACAACCACTAATGCTATTTTAACTGGAGGGAAATTCCAAACCCTTCGATATAAGTATCGCAAAGGTACAGTGAACAACCAACCGGCATAGGCATTTAAGAAAATGATCACCACAAATATATCGCGCAAATCATGAAGTAAAGATCCAAGATAATGCACTAAAGCAAAACCAAACCAACCAGCAGAATGTGCTAGCCAAAACAAACGGTTTTTATTTTCGAGTATTTCTTTCCAATTCACAAAACATCCTAGAACGGGCAATTTCATTTTTATATAGTAATTATGCGATACCCTAACCCTAAGTGCACTGTCTTTAATCTTACCTATATTACCGTTTGTCGCTTTTTTTGGGGCATATTCAATTATATGGACAACATAGGTCCTAAACGCTGGCCACCTAATAAGTGCATATGAATATGAAAAACTTCTTGTCCACCATCTTCATTACAATTAATAATTAAGCGGTAACCGTTTTCATCAATGCCTTCTTCTTTAGCGAGCTTTCTGGCCACAGTAATCATCCGACCCATGGTGAGCTCATCGGCATCAACGACATCATTAACGGTTGCGATTAGCTTGTTAGGTACAATTAATATATGCGTACTAACCCGTGGAGCAATATCACGAAAAGCGCTAACGAGTTCATCTTGATATAACAAAGGTGTCGGAATTTCTTGGCGGATAATTTTTGAGAAAATAGTTTCTTCAGACATGGGCTGCTCAGGTAATAAAAATTGTTAGCATAGTCTACGTTAAAAGAAATAATGACAAAACTACTATCATAATTATATTTTGTCATAGGCAGCTAAAATGGTATCAAGCGTTCACTTCTATATTTTAAAAGCCTAAGGAAAGGTAAAGGAGATCGTTCTTCAATATCAAACTTGTTCTATATATTGATAGTCTGTATCTCATTATAATGTGTCCTAAAGTAAAAAATCCAAAGCACCCTATATGAAGTAGGCGACCTTGGATGATTAATAATAGTTATTTTAAATACAGATGATACTGTTAATAAATAACCTTAGGCTCTGCCACTGGCTCCGCAGAAAAACTCATAGCCTCAATGTACTGTTTGCTAGCTTGCTCTGCGCTATCAAGTGAATTGGCATGTACTCTAGCCAAAATATCCCCGCGATTAACTAAGGTACCAATAGGGAGAATACGATCAAAGCCAACACTATGATCAATCGCCTGCGAGTTACTAATTCTTCCCCCACCAAGACCAACGACTGAAAAACCAATATCGCGTGTTTGCATTGCACTAATATAACCATGAATAGGGGCAATAATTTCAACAATATGCTCAGCTTTATTCATTAAACGCCAAGGTTGCTCAAGGTAGTCACTTGGCCCACCCAATGCATGAATCATTTTCCCAAATATTTCTGCTGCTTTACCTGAGGATAATGCATGTTCAATTTTATGGTGCGCATCTAATTCGTCGGTTGCCAGCTTGGTATTTACTAACATTGCTTGAGCTAAGGTAACCACTACTTTGTGTAACCTTGGCTCTCTAAGTTTGCCAGTCAAATACTTAACTGTTTCATACATTTCAAGAGCATTACCAGCAGTGCTCCCTAATACTTGATTCATATCGGTAATAATGGCTTGGGTATTGACACCGGCACCATTGGCCACAGTCGTTATGCTATCTGCTAACTTTCTTGCTTCTGCTAAAGAAGTCATTTGTGCGCCATTGCCCACCTTGATGTCCATCACAAGGGCGTCTAATCCTGCAGAAAGCTTTTTCGATAAAATAGATGCTGTGATCAGTGGAATAGAGGCAACGGTGGCAGTAACATCACGAATAGCATATAAACGTCTGTCAGCGGGCGCCAAGTCTGGTGTTTGAGCAATAATTGCTACACCTAATTCTGCCACAACTTGCTTAAATTCATGTAAACTTGGCTGCACATTAAAGCCTGCAATACTTTCTAGCTTGTCTGCCGTACCGCCGGTATGACCAAGACCGCGGCCAGATATCATTGGCACATAACCGCCACAAGCGGCGATAATTGCTGCTAACATAAAGCTAACTTTGTCACCTACTCCGCCAGTTGAATGTTTATCAACCACAGGGCCATCTAAGCCTTGCCAAGAAAGCACTTCACCAGAATTCATCATAGCTTTAGTAAATACAACGGTTTCTTGCTCTGTAAACCCTTGTTGAAAAATGGCCATGGCCATCGCGCCAACTTGTGCATCATTAAATTTATTTGATACTAGGCCATCAACGAAGCTGTGGATCTCAGCTTCGCTAAGCATAATATTTTCGCGTTTTTTTTCAATTATTTCTTGTGGTAGCAACATGTGTTTAGCTCCTTGAATTTCTGTAACTTGCTATTAATTAGCATTAATTAATGCGTCTGGTGTAAAAGCGCTCGGCAAAATTTGTTCAACCGTCCATTGTTGTTGCTGATTAAGATGATTTATTGCAATAACCTGCGCACTTTTAGGGAAAAACTCACTGATAACTTGCCTACAAGCACCGCAAGGTGGTGTTAGCTTTACCTGCTCTGTATAAATAACAATGACACTAAATCTAAGGGGCTCATCAGCCTCATGACCAATGACTCCTTGCGCTATACAGTTACGCTCAGCGCAAACAGTTAACCCATAAGAGGCATTTTCAACATTACACCCCTGCACTATGCGGTTGTCGGTTGTCATTGCCGCCGTACCAACTTTAAAGTTGCTATATGGTGCATAAGCTTTGTGATAGGCATCGCGAGCATTTTTAACAAGTTCCTGCCAGTTACTTTCATCAATATTATGTTTTATATCGTTCATCGTTTATCCATAAAATCTAAACTGACCAACTGGTCAAGTATTTATCTATAGTAGCATTAATATTTTTTAATGGAATAGCAATCTGTTAAATAAGTAAAAAAAAACCGTACACAAAGGTACGGCTTTTTAAAATCAAGACAAACTAGTTACTAGAAATCGTAACTTACACCTAAACGGATTTCCCACAAAGAAGCATCTTTGTAGTAATCTTGATCTTGATTGCTTTCGTTGAATTCTTCATAAACATACTGGCCATCTTCAATAGACATGGCAACCATACGGTTGCCAACAAATGCGCCTTGGTTCATTACACCCCAATCATCATTAAGCAAGTTACCAAGATTTTTAATGACGAAGAAAGCATTACCTTTTTGTCCTTCAACAAACCCTGGTATTTCTTGGTTTATTTTCAGGTCAAAGGATGTATGCCAATCAGCATTTTGTGCATTACGGCCAGTAATTTCACCACGTGTCAAGCCTTCAGCTGCAATAAAATCATTAAAAGCTGCTTGATCAAAGTCTGGACCATATACAACATTGGCATCATCTGCTGTTGGTATATAAAGTAATTGACGACTACCGTTCCAGTTATCGTCACCAAAGTCGCGATCTGCTCGTTCAAAAGTGAAAGAGTATGGCTGACCTTCACTTGCTTTACCAAAGAGGCTAAAGCGTGTAGTTAAACCATCAATTAGCTCTACTGCATAGCTTAAATTAAGAGTGAAACGGTGTGGTACTTCATAGTTTGATGTTGTCATACCCGGGTTAAGCGCATCAGTTGCCGCTAAGTTACCATAGTTTGAACCAGCAACCGCACTGGTCATTGGGTTGGCATCTTCAGAGCTAGTATAAGCATAGCTAAGTGATGCGTCTAAACCAAAATCAAAGCTTTTACTTACTGCCAAAGAAAGGATAGTTGAACTACCATCTTTACCACTGTTGGTTAACACGTATTCACTTGAACGACCAGCAATACGTTCATACATTGGACGTCCGTCTGGAGCTGTTTCCGTCGAATATTTTAAACCTGCATCAATGATGGTAGCAGAATCAACTTTTTGGTTATATAACAAATCAGCCGATATAATAATATCATCTTCAGTAGTATAAGTAGCGCCAATTGCATACTTCCACTCAGAAGGGATTGCAAAATCTGGGTCTAACGCATTTACAGAGCCATCACCGCCACCAATTGGTGTATTTTGAATTTCATCATACATAGCCTGTGGAACTTCATAACCTGGTGTACCACCATTTGTCCATTCGTTAGCAAATAAGTCGACGAGTCCATCTTCATTTTCAATCAAACCTACTTGCCATTCACGTAAACCAATTTGAACGATACCGTCATTTGAATAAGAGTTAGATAACCAAACATTTGGGTTACCGCCAGAATAAAGACCGAAACCTGCACGCACTTCTAAGCTTTCATCCACAACCCAGTTAAAACCTACACGCGGTTGAAATAAATCAATTCCGTCAAAGTTAGCGTTGTTAGCAAAGCCATAGCGCTCTTCGAATTGTGCGTTATATCTTGGGTTATCGTCACTGGTGTATCTATCGTAACGGAAGCCAAACATTAACGTGGCATCAATATCTTGGAAGGTATATTCATCTTGAAGGTAGAAAGTATGCAATCCATAAGTAAACTCTTGACTAGCATCACTAGGTACGTTTGTACCCGCAGAGTTATTATAATAAATTCGGGCAGCCAAACCTGCTTCATAGTCATCAATAGAGTCAAAACGGAACTCACCTTGAGTATGCTGCATAAATAAGTTATATGCTGTTAAGGTTTCATACTCATAACCGGCGGTAATAGTGTGCTCATCAAGGTAATAGTTACCAGATAGTTTAAAGGTAGCATTTTCCCAGTTCATTTCATTTGATTGACGAGAATCATCAGGACCTAAGAAAATAGTGGTACCGTTGTGTCTAATTTGTACTTCACCAAAACTGCTTGCAGCATCTAATGAGTTTTGTCTATTTTCTAAATCTGTATGGGTAATACGTACTTCAGTAGAGAAGTTATCAGACCAATCAGAGTTTATCGCAGCGGCGAATGAGTTCATTTCAGCGCCAGACTCATAAAAATGGCTGTCTAAGGTCAAAGCCCAGCTATCAGATTGCGATAATTTAAAACCATCATTGTAGTTATAAACAAAACTTGCGCGATGATCTTCATTAATGTTCCAATCTAATTTAATTAAGATTTTCTCATCTTCAACTGGCATACCTGCAGGAGTGCTACCGGCATTGTAACCATAAACACGGTTAGATATTTCTACTACACGGTCTACGTCTGCTTGGCTAACTTGGTCATCATCAAACGGGGAGTATTGAAATAACTCTTCGCCGTCTAGTTTTTCATACGACATGAAAAAGAATAATTCATCTTTAATTAAAGGCATACCAAAATTAAAACCGTAACGCTTCTCAGCATAGCTACCGTTATCCTGATCTTCTCCTTCTATTGAATCACCTTTCATTGAGTCATTGGTGTAATCAACAAAAACACTGCCGTGTAATTCATTGGTACCTGATTTAGTCACTGCATTGATATTACACGCAGTGAAGCCACCATATTTAACATCAAATGGTGCTAATTCAACCGACACTTGATCAATTGAATCATAAGAGAATGGAATACGCGTTGTCGGGTAGCCATTATCATTTAAACCAAAGCTATCGTTCATACGAACGCCATCAACTGTCAAGCTATTAAAGCGTGGGCTACCACCACCACAGCTTATTGCATCGCTACGGCTCTCATCAATTGAGATACGCGGGTCAATACGGACAATATCTTTTAAATCACGGTTAATTGCCGGCGCGTTTTTCAGATCATCAGCACTAAAGTGAGTTGCCGGACCTGTTCCACCTGCATGCATACTTAATGCACGACCTGTGACAACAATAGTTTCTAGGTTTTGTTCACTATTTAGTGCAACATTCATCGGGTAAGTTTCACCCAAGGTTAAGAAAATATCTTGTACTTTAGAATCTTCAAAGGTATCTGAATCTAAAGTTACTGTGTAAGGACCACCTACACGTAAGCCTTTAGCAACAAAAATACCCGCTGCATTTACTGTTGCAGATTTTTTTGTGCCTGATGGAACATGAGTAATAATTACTTTTGTTCCAACTGCTGCATTTCCTTGAGGACCAGAGATCTGGCCTTTAATTGCTGAGGTAGTAGTGCTTGCTAGTGTATCAGTTGAAACAACCGATGTTGACAAACCAAGTGCAACAACCAGAGCGCCTGCTATACGAGATAGAGAGTGGGTTTTCATCTTAGTATTCCTATGTGTTTGATGTCTGTTATATGTTAATTATTATATTCTTTCGATGATGTATTCATCTAAAGCGTGTTTAGAGCTAATCTCAGCTAAAACAATTTAAGCTAAAATCTTTACACTTTTATTACATACACCGATAAATTAACTTATATTTTGACAAAAAAACAGCACTATTTGAAAAAACATACCAAAAGGTCAACTTTTTGCAATCTTTAACGAATAGCTATAGGATTGGTAACAGTAGAAGATGAGAAAAATAGACCAGTGGGACAATACTGCATACATACCGATAATATATGCAGAGAATACATAGTGAAAATAAACGAAGTAAATGTATGTTGTAAAACAATTAGCTGTTTCAGTAAGTTATCGTTGTCATTTAACCAATAAATGATTAATAATTAGCGTCAAAATTAAACTGACTTTACTAAACATAGTCGATATTAATTAAAAGTAATAATAACAAACATGAAAAAAAACAATAAACCACAAAAAGTAAGAGCCATCAGCATAGAGAAAATACTTAATGCTGCTCAAGATGAATTTATTTTACAGGGCTATAAAGGTGCAACAGTACAATCTATTGCTGATAGCGCCGGCTTACCTAAAGCGAATGTGTTGTATTACTTTAAGAATAAAGAAAACATTTATCATGCGGTATTAGAGCAAACATTAAATATGTGGGATGAAGGCATTGGCGATATAGAGGCTCATGATGGACCAAAGGTTGCCATAGAAAAATTTATCCGAGCCAAAGTGGCGATGTCATTTAACAATCCTAAAGCTTCTAAAATTTATGCGATGGAAATAATTCAAGGCGCACAGCATTTAAAAGATTTTGCCCGAACATATCAGCGTCAATGGGTAAGAGAAAAAGCTAAAATATTTAAGTGTTGGATTGATAATGGCGAAATGAAACAAGTCGATCCAGTAAGTTTGATTTTTCTTATTTGGTCTACTACTCAACATTATGCTGACTTTGATAGCCAAATCTTGACCATTATGAACCGCGCAGATTATGAAGACGATGATATAGAGCATGTCACTAATTTTCTAACTGACTTTATTTTACGCGGCTGTGGATTAAAGCAATGATGAACTTAAAAAGTATACTCTCACCTTCCTTTAAACATGTACTTTGTTATTTTTGTATTTCAGGTGCAGTTATATCAGGTAACGTTATGGCTACAGAAGCACCAACCAAACTTCGTATCGCTAGTTTTAATGTCAGTATGGAAGCTTTGAACTATATTGATCGAGAGACCAAGAAAAAACCAACTGGCTATGAGCTAACCGAAGCGCTACAGAATAACGCGGCACAAATAAAGAATATCGCCGAAATTATTCAGCAAATTAACCCTGATATCATCTTACTTAATGAATTTGACCGCCTAGATGATAGCCATAAAAATCTAACAGTTTTTCTTAATCAATATTTAGCTAAGGGTCAACAAAAGCAAAATGGCATAAAATACCCGTACTTTTATCAAGGCCCGGTCAACACTGGCGTTAAGATTAATGCTGATTTAAATAGCGATAACAAAGCAAGTGAACTACCAAATGATGCTCATGGTTTTGGCTACTTTGAAGGCCATTTTGGCATGGCATTACTTTCTAAGTACCCGATAGATGATAAAAGTATCAGAACTTTTCAACATTTTAAATGGCATGATATGCCTAATGCGCTCAAACCAGTAAATCCTGAAACTCAACAGCCTTGGTACAGTGAAAAAGCCTGGCAAGCATTACGTTTATCATCAAAGTCTCATTGGGATATTCCTATTAAGGTTAACGACAAAACTATTCACATATTAGCAAGTCACCCTACTCCCCCTGTATTTGATGGGCCAGAAGATCGTAACGGCAAACGTAACCATGACGAGATACGTTTTTGGTTTGACTATATCAATGATGATCAAGCACGATATATTTATGATGATTTAGGTAAGAAAGGTGGTTTAGCTAAGCAACAAGCGTTTGTGCTTTTAGGTGACCAAAATGCTTCTATCATCAATGGCAATGCTATCTCTGCAGCAGGAACTTCAGGCATTTACGCGCTATTAGATAGTGATAAAATTCAAGACCCCATGCCCTCTAGTATTGGTGGGATGCAACATGACACCAGTAAGAAGGATGCCAAATACTTTACCGCACATTGGGGTATGAGGCCGGACTATGTACTGCCCTCAACTTTTGGTTTTACCTTGTTAGATTCTGGGGTGTTTTGGCCTGAAAAAGAACATGACAACTACCGCTTAATTAAAGATAGACAAGCATCTTCTGATCATCGTTTGGTCTGGGTTGATGTTGAAATAACACAATAATTTTTTATAATTGGAATAATTAATGAAACTTTTTTTACCTGCATTAGCGCTTTCTTTACTCACCGTCTCTTGTGCAAAAACACCCCTTACCTCAAAAGAACTTGTTGCACAAAATAATAATGAACAAGCGATAACAGCGCCGAAGAACATTATCATGGTTATTGGTGATGGTATGGGACCTGCTTACACTTCTGCTTACCGTTATTTTAGTGATAACCCTGATACTAAAGCAGTTGAGCAAACCGTGTTTGATCGCCATTTAACCGGTTCATCAAGTACTTACCCTGCTGCGGTATCGGGTGTGGTAACTGATTCAGCAGCGAGTGCAACTGCACTTGCAACCGGTGTCAAAAGCTATAACGGCGCGATTGGCGTTGATGAAAATAAAGTGGTCGTTGAAACGGTTTTAGAATGGGCAAAATTACAAGGGAAAAAGACTGGTGTAGTCGTTACTTCTCAAATTAATCATGCCACACCAGCTTCCTATTTAGCGCATAATGAAAGTCGCAGAAATTATAATGAAATAGCAGATAGTTACCTTGATGATGGCATTAAAGCTGATTTATATCTTGGTGGCGGCCAAAAGTTCTTTATTCGAGAAGATAGAAATTTAGTTGCTGAATTTAAAGAAAAAGGATTCCACTATTTAGATAGTTATCAAGGGTTAGCAACATTACCAGAAGGTAAACCTGTTTTAGGGCTTTTTGCTGATGTAGGCTTACCTTGGGCATTAGATGATAGTAATAAGCACCGATTATCTGCCATGACCAAAGCGGCTGTGCATCATCTTAGTGCTCTACAAAAGCACGACAATGCTGCTGATGAAGGTTTCTTTATGCTCATTGAAGCCAGTCAAATTGACTGGGCCGGTCATGGAAACACGATAAGTGATGCGATGGCTGAAATGGATGATTTAGCAAAAACCCTAGAGTATTTAGAGCATTTTGTCGCACATCACCCAGATACTCTCGTTATTGTAACAGCTGACCATAGTACTGGCGGTTTTACTGTAGCAGCGAATAGTAAATACGAATGGAACCCAGAGAATTTACGCACTATGAAGCATTCTGTATCTGCAATTGCTAAGCTGCTGACTACAAATAAAATAGATGGGGATTATGCCAATAATTTATTTAATTTTAACTTGACTGAAGAAGAAGTTGCGTTATTAATAAAAACAAAAACGGCTCCAATTCTGAACAAAAATAACAATATCTATCAAGATAAAAAAACGTCAGCAACTGAGCTTGCATTACTCAAGCAGGTAAAAAAACTGATAGATAAACGTTCTAATAGTGGCTGGACTTCTGGTGGCCATACTGCGGTGGATGTGCCTGTGTTTGCTTTTGGTAAGCAGAGTGAGTTATTTATCGGTTTACAAGATAATACCGATATAGCAAAGAAGATATTTAAATTGCTAGGTAAATAGGATTATTAACAAAAAAACTAAAAGTTAAGTGTTTGTAACCATTCACGATCTATACTATTTTCTTCCCTATTGCATCATGATGAATTTTACTTTATTGTAGTATTATTAATCAAATCAGGGAAGAAAATAATGAATAATCAGCAACTAGAACGGTTTAATCTTTTATCTCAAAAAGTTATCGATGAAAATGCATCATTTAATGAATTAAAAGAGCTTAAAGAAATATTAAGCTCATTTAATAATTTGGTCGGTTCGAGTCTCCCGCAAGTAATTATAAACTTCAACCAATACATGCGTGCATCACAAACCAGCCTATAGTAGTACGTTTTAAATTATAGTGTGAAAAACCCGTTATAATTTTTCGTTAAACTTTACAAATGCTTGATTTAGATCCTCAATTAAATCATCAACATCTTCTAAACCAATGTGCAAACGTATTAACGGATATTTTGCTGTCCATTTGGTAGCACTACGCATTGAGTCAACACTAGTAATACCTAAGACAAGAGATTCAAATCCTCCCCACGAATAACCCATTTTGAAATGCGATAGACCATCTAAGAATGCTGTGAGTGCTGTTCTATTACCGCAATTTAAGGTAAAAGAAAATAAGCCATTTGAGCCGGTAAAATCACGCTTGAAAAACTCATGTCCTGGGCATGACTCAAATGCTGGGTGTAAAATTGTCGCTACTTCAGGTCTTGATTTTAACCAGTTAGCCACTTTCAAAGCACTTTGTTCATGTTGTTTCAATCGTACAGCAATGGTGCGCATACCTCGCAGGGCAAGATAGAGATCATCTGGAGAGGTGCACTGTCCCATTAAATAGCTATTATCGCGTAATTGCGGCCAGTATTTTTCCGTAGCGGTTGCAGTGCCTAACATTACATCAGAATGACCAACAATATACTTTGTTGCCGCTTGCACACTTACGTCTACACCATAGTCAAATGGTTTAAAGTTAAGGCCCGCACCCCAAGTATTATCGAGCATTACAATACAATCGTGTTGGTGGGCTATTTCACTTATTGTTGGTACATCTTGCACTTCCATCGTGATAGATCCCGGAGACTCTAAAAACACAATTCGTGTATTGGCTTTAATTAAGTCCTCGATACCAGCACCAATCAAGGGATCATAATAAGTCGTTTCCACGCCCATTTTGGCTAAAATCTTATCGCAATAATCTCGGGTAGGCTCATATGCACTATCTACCATTAAAATATGATCGCCAGATTTCACAAATGAAATGATAGCATTGGTAATAGCTGCCGTTCCTGAAGGATACAGTGCACAACCTGCCCCACCTTCGAGCTCAGTCATAGCATCACTAAAGGCAAATGACGTAGTTGTGCCACGTCTACCATAAAGCATGGTAGGTTTATGACGATTCTTTAACGCACTATTCATTTCATCAACGGTATTAAAGACAACTGTCGATGCACGGGTAACGCTTGGGTTTACCACGCCGTTAGTCCATTTATCCTTACGTCCAGCGTTAATAATTTTAGTATCTTGTTTCATTTGTTTTTACCTTTGAAGAACATCGCAATGGCTATCTAGCCATCTAAAACTTTTAGTATTTATAACCTGAATGAACCAATCTTGCACCTGTTATCTTTAATAACGTTATAAATAATGGATCTAACTAGTTACATATTCGACGTCATTGTTAAAATAGGCCTAATTGCGAATCGGTAATTTGCTCAAAACTACTTCCAATAAAAGGCAAAATAGCATTAGCTACCGCACATAATTGCCTGTCGATATAAAATTGATAGTCCAAAGGTGATGATAAATGTTCCACCGTTTGCGGGCCATTAACAGTAATATAATATTCAATCCAACCACGTTTTTGATATCTCAGTGGTTTTCCTTGTTGCTTATTAAGTTCATCTGCTGCACGGGCAGCTTTTACATGGGGTGGTACATTTTTCACATAGTCTTGTAGCTTTCGCCTAATACGTTTTCGATAAATTAATTTATCATCAAAGTCACCACTTAAGGTTTTTGCGACCGTTCCTTTAACATAGTCATCAACACTTTCGCCATTAAATACTTTTAAATATAACGTCTGTTGAAAGTCTTTTGCCAATTGAGTCCAATCGGTTCTTACACTTTCTAAGCCTTTGAAGATTAATCTTTGAGATTTGTCGTCGTCGGTGTTTCCCTCATCTAAAACAAGGCCCGCATAGCGCTTTTTGGTGCCAACATCACGACCACGTATAGTCGGCATTAAAAACTTAGTAAAATGTGTTTCAAATTCAATTTCTAAATCACACTGCAAATCAAAATCGTCTGCTAAAATTGTTTGCCATTTTTCATTAATAAGTGCTTGTAGCGTAATGCCTAAACTTTTACTTTCTGCGGAAGAAAGATGACTACCTCCATGGACAAATATAGAGTCGGTGTCGCCATAAATTACGCTATATCCTTTATTTTCAATCCACGCTTGAGTCGTTTTTAAAATTTCATGGCTACGTTTGGTGATTGACCCTGATAAACGGGGATCAAAAAACCGACAGCCCGTTGAGCCTAAAACACCATAAAAACTATTCATAATAATTTTTATGGCTTGTGATAACGCCGCATTGTTTTGTAGTTTGGCTTTATCACGCTCTAACCAAAGTGAGGTAATGATATCGGGCAGGAAGTGTTTATTCCGTGAAAAAAAAGCGCCGTCAAAACCTTGAATACAAGCCTTTTTATTTTCTTCATGGTCAATTAAGCCTTCAATAAGCCCCATAGGGTCAATTTTAAAGGTACGGATAATGCTGGGGTATAGGGATTTAAAATCAAGCACCAAAACATTGTCATATAGTCCCGGAATAGAATCCATGACATAACCACCAGGAGAAACTAACTCAGAGACACCGTCACCCATGTTAGGGGCAACGTAACCATTTCGATGAAGTTTGGGCAAATAAAGGTTGGTAAAAGCAGCAACAGAGCCACCTATTCGGTCAATAGCTAAGCCTGTCAATTGTGCTCTAAGCTGAGCAAAAGCCAACAGTTGTGTTTTTTCGAAAATTAGCCAAACTAAGCGGCAATCTTCGAGATTATAAGCAGCTAAAGCCGGTTTATTGTGTGTAAAGTTTTCTGTGATTTCAGTGACTCTATTTTCTACGTCTGCAACTTTTTTACCTATACCCAATAAGGTATTGGCAACATTATCAAGAGAAAAGCTAGGAAAGTTATAAGTCGCTGTTTTCAGTAAATCGATACCATCAAGCACGACCCGTCCAGCAATTTCAATGAACTGTTGTTCCTTATTATTACTATTTGTTCGCCAGCGCGGGGCGCTACCGTCACGGCCTATGGCAAACTTGATCTGATACAAATCCATACGCTTTTGCAACAGTCGAAAGTCAAAGTTAATTACATTCCAACCAATAAAGATATCGGCATCAATAGCCTTAACTTGCTTTATCAATTCATGGAGTAATTGCTTTTCATCTGCTACCCAAATAATGTAAGGCTTTGCATCATTTTGAGCATCACCAATCATAATGACACAGTTAAATTCAGTGGTGTTTTTTGCGTATAAACCAATAGAATAGAGATCTCCCGCCATTGAACATTCAATATCAATCGACAGCATGGTTAGATTAACCGCTAACTTTTCAGGCGCTTTTTTACATTTTACTTGAGTATGAGGCGAATCACTGGATATATAGTCTATATCGGCTGTAATAAAGCGCTCCATTAAATATCTATCATCGGGGCGAATATCATCTTCATAACATTTGATTTGTTGTGCCTTTAAACAGTCACGCGCGCGATAGAATTGTGTTAGAGAGGCAAAATAAAAACCATGCACTTGCGTTTGATTAAAGGTTTTTAACGCCAAGGCTTGTTCTTTGACGAGTGTGATACCTTGTTGGTTTATTAAGTGTATCGCTTGTTCAACTTTTGAATACTCAACAAAAAATACCGCCAATTCATGCTCTATGACTAATTTTCGAGCACCTAAAGCTGTTTTTAACCATAAGGTAATTTGCAAAGCAGACTCGTTGCCGTGCGCTTTGCGCTTATCCTGCACTTGCCGACTAAGTAAAAAGCCACTATGTATCGATTGTTGAGAAGTTGGCATATTTTCTAATGAATTTTTAAATGAGTGGGTGTCATAAACTCAAAACCTGTTAATATATACAGCATTGTACTTGATTATCAGAACTTTGGAAACCACCGAGAAATGTTAACTGACAAGTTAAAAAAAGTTATCCGTCAATCCTACAAAGCGATTGGTGAAAACTTAAAAAATTTCAACCCGCGTAAACAACAGACATTTCTGATTGCTGAGATCTCAAAAACACTGGCTGGCGAATACAGTAAAGATAGAAAAATCATTACTATTGAAGCAGGCACGGGGACAGGTAAGTCTCTTGCGTATAGTCTAGGTGCTATTCCTCTGGCATTATCACGTGAAAAGAAAGTCTGTATTTCAACGGCAACCGTGGCCTTACAAGAGCAGCTTGTTGACAAAGACCTACCCTTTCTAAAAAGTCACGCAGGACTAAAATTTGAATTTGCCTTAGTTAAAGGACGTCAACGTTATGTTTGCCGTCAAAAACTAGCGCAGGCCGTTACTACTGATGCACCACAAGCAGGCTTCACTTTCGCAGAAAAACCTAAAGCAACGGATATCCGTAGCTTAAATAGCATGCATAAAGCATTAAATGATGGTTCTTGGCTAGGTGACATCGATTCATGGAAAAGTCCTATACCGCATCATATATGGTCACAAGTACAAAGTGATAAGCATAGCTGTTTAAAAACCCTGAGCGATCACGCCCATTGTCCCTTTCATAAAGCGAGAGAAACTATGGAACAAGCGGATGTGTTAGTGGTTAACCATAGTTTGTTATTAGCCGATCTGGAGCTTGGTGGTGGTAGAATATTAACTCCCCTTGATGAAACTTTTTATATTATTGATGAAGCACATCATCTGCCAAAGGTAACGCGTGACCACTCCAGCGCCAGTATTACACTACGTGGTGCTATCGATTGGCTGTCTAAGTTGAGAGAAACAGGCGATAAGATGGCGAAGTTAATTAAATCGCAACGCGCTATTTCACCCGCACTCAAGCTTAGTGATGATTGCCAAGATTTATTAATTGAAATGCAAAAAGTGTTAACCTTTGTTGAAAATAATGCGAATGTATATTTTCTAGACACTCAAAGTAAAGGTAACAATAATTTTGCTAAAAATGATGAGCAAATATTTCGTTTTGAAAATGGCATCATTCCTAAATCGCTTAAAAATTGGGCTGAAGACTGTAACGAATTGAGTAAAAAATCTCTTAGTCATTTAAACAAACTCTACAGTGCCTTAATTGAATCGGTAAAAGATGGCGATACACAAATGTATCTTGCTGAGCCGGTATTAAGTGAAGCAGGCTTTATGTTACAGCGATTGGAAAATTTACAACGCTTGTGGCATATGTATGCTAAAACGGATAGTGACAAAGCCGCACCGATGGCGAGATGGTTACAAAAGCAAGAACCTCATAAAGGAAATGCCCGTCAAGATTATTTGCTTTGCGCTGCGCCTATTGAAGTAGGATTTACCTTAGAGGATAAGTTATGGAGCCAGTGTGAAGGAGCAGTACTATGCTCTGCGACTTTGCTTGCACTGAATTCATTTGATCACTTTCGCTTTCAAGCGGGATTAAAAAATAATGACGGTAGTCAATACCAACAAGTTACCTCGCCATTTGACTACCAGAACAATGCTCAATTAGTGGTTGCAAAAATGAATAACGAGCCAAGTGCGGTAGAATTTACAGAAGAGTTAATTAGCAAACTACCTAAGTATTTAGCGCAAGGTAACGCCAGTTTAGTGTTGTTTTCATCATATTGGCAAATGGAAAAAGTGGCACAAGCGCTTAGAGATAAACTTAAACTAAACATTGCGGTACAAGGTGAGCATTCTCGCCAACACATTATCGATAATCACAAAAAGCAATGTGATGATAACAAGGAGAGTATTATTTTCGGTACCCAAAGTTTTTCTGAAGGGCTAGATTTACCGGGTGATTATTTAAACAACTTAATAATCACCAAACTGCCTTTTTCAGTACCAACATCACCAGTTGAACAAGCACAGGCTGAATATATTAGTGCCAAAGGTGGTAATCCTTTTATGAGTCTCTCCGTACCTGATACTTCTAAAAAGTTAGTACAGGCTTGTGGCAGATTATTACGAAATGAAATGGATGAAGGCGTGATCACCTTAATGGATAAACGCGTGGTTACTAAACGCTACGGCAAACAAATACTTGATTCTTTACCGCCCTTTGCCCGCGTATTTGAACATTAAGAATTGCCGTTTTGGCTATCATTACCATTATTAAACGCTCGTTTAATGTAGCCGTCAATAATACGTTGATATTGGCCGTTCTGGATCAAGCTTTGTAAGCCCTTATTAAAAGCATCACGAGTCCGTTTACTTTTAAATACTACGTGGGTTGGGCTCTTAATAGGTATTGAGCCAATTAAGCTTACATCATGAAAAATAACTTTTTTACTTGTATCTACTTTCGATATTTTATTTCGCCAATAGTGGAATATACTCTTATCGATAAGAATAAAATCAACTCTTCCTTTAAAAAGTAGAGCAACTTGGTTTTCTTGATTAGCTATCTCCTGATAATGTGTGCTGTTCTTTGCTAGCTCTGCTAAGTCTACAAAGACTTTACTTGCATCCTGAAATGCCATTATCCGTTTGTTGTACAAGTTAGATAATTCGGTTAAGTGGAAGTTATGTTTGGCAAGCGATATTAATGATGTATAAAAATAGCTTGTTGTATCAGAGTAATATCTCGCTGCAATTTTATTACCTTCTACCATTGCTACCGCATTAATCCCTTCTTGCTCCAGAATGGATGTCATACGAGCAAAAGGAATATAGTATGGAACAATATTGATCCCTTGTGTTTTCATTGCCTGACTTACTATATCTATACTAATGCCACGATCTTGTGATTGCATTACCCAAGGAGGAATATTTTGAGGGAATGCGACGGTTATAGTTTGTGACGATACAGAAAAGGTCAATATATAACTAAGCAATAAAAAAAGAATGATGGTAGCGCGATTGTAAGTAAGCATAGTTAAATATTAGGAGAGGGAGCTTTAAAAGTAAACTCAATAGCTGGTTAGTTAATCCTATTTACTATATTTCGACTACGTTGTTACGACCTTTCTCTTTTGCTTGATATAGTGCTGTATCAGCAATAGAGATTAATTCTGTTAATTCCATGTGTTGTTCTGGCTTAAGTGAAGCTACCCCTACACTGATAGTGATATATTCAGACGTTGAAGACTCTTGATGAGGGATTTGTAATGCCTGTACTGCTCTTCGGCAATACTCTCCAATAATAAATGCATGCGTTGTGTTAGGTAAAACAATGACAAATTCTTCTCCGCCATATCTTGCGATAAGATCGGTTGTTCTACAAATAACACTTTTCATTATGATGGC
>MAAC01017460.1_pt1 | contig 85428 bp, 79 predicted proteins | sample 1115981 | NCBI WGS metagenome assembly MAAC01 (sample SAMN04961126, study PRJNA320927) | seawater metagenome | isolation source: sample BD02T64 sea water enriched with oil for 64 days | place: USA:Gulf of Mexico | collected 2013-07-27
GCATATATTCCAACAAACGTAATTTCGATTACTGATGGACAAATTTTCTTAGATGGAGATTTATTTAACTCTGGTGTTCGTCCAGCAATTAACGTAGGTATTTCTGTATCTCGTGTTGGAGGTAATGCTCAGATTAAATCTATGAAGAAAGTTGCAGGAACATTAAAATTAGATCAAGCACAATTCCGTGAATTGGAAGCTTTTGCTAAGTTTGGTTCAGACCTTGATGCAGTGACATTAAACGTAATTGAAAAAGGAAGACGTAACGTTGAGATCTTAAAACAAGCTCAAAACGACCCGTTTACTGTAGAAGATCAAGTTGCAATTATCTATGCAGGGTCAAAAAACTTATTAAAAGAAGTACCAGTTGAAAAAGTAAAAGAATTTGAAGTCGATTTCATCGAGTTCTTAAAAGCGAAACATGCAGATGTTTTAAGTACTTTAAAAGCAGGAAAATTAACTGATGAAGTTACAGACACATTAACCGCTGTAGCTAAAGATTTATCAGGAAAATATAATAACTAGTAATGAGTATTGAGATATGAGATGCTAGCATCTCATATCTTGTATTCAAAAAGTGAAACATTTAGAAAAGTATCGATTGCATTAGTCTTGTTTACTAATTACTCAATACTCAATACTGAAAACAAATGGCAAACTTAAAAGAAATACGTAACAGAATATCATCAGTATCTTCTACGATGCAAATTACCAGTGCCATGAAAATGGTATCTGCTGCAAAGTTAAAGAAGGCACAGGATGCAATTACAGCAATGCGTCCTTATGCAAATAAAATGACTGAGCTTTTACAAAGTTTAAGCGCAACTTTAGATGCTGATTCAGGAAGTAAATTTGCCGACCAACGTGAAGTTAATAAAGTACTTGTAGTAGCGATTAACTCTAATAGAGGTTTATGTGGTGCTTTTAACTCTAATATCATTAAACAGGGTGTAAGATTGACTAATGAGACTTATGCTAATCAAGAGGTCTCCTATGTTGCCATTGGTAAAAAAGCAAATGATGCATTATCGAAAGTCGGAACTGTTGTTTCTAATAATAGCAACGTGTATGATGATTTGACTTTTGATAACGTAGCGGAAATAGCAGAAAGCCTTATGCAACAATTTGTAGAAGGAGACTTTGATAAAATTGTTTTGGTTTATAATAAATTTAAAAATGCTGCTACGCAAATAGTAATGACTGAGCAGTTCTTACCAATTGTTCCAGCTTCAGATGAAACCAATGTTAATTTGGATTATATTTTTGAACCGTCAAAAGCAGGTATTGTTGAAGCATTAATCCCTAAGTCGCTTAAAACACAATTGTTTAAAGCCATTAGAGATTCTTTTGCAAGTGAGCATGGTGCTCGTATGACCGCAATGCATAAAGCAACAGATAATGCTACCGAATTGAGAGATCAATTAAAGTTAACATATAACAAAGCACGTCAGGCTGCAATTACAAACGAAATCCTTGAAATTGTTGGTGGTGCAGAAGCATTGAATAATTAAAAACAACTCTGATTTAGATCATAGTTTAATAATCTCGAGCCTTACTTTAATTAGTAAGGCTTTTTTTATGGCATAGCTATTGATTCAGTATCTTTATAATCCTTAAACTAACAACTATGAAAACGTTTAAATCTATAAATACAGTTTTATTATTAGCATTTATTTTGTTTGGATTTTCACAATGTTCAAGTACAAAAAAAATGCAAACTGAGGCACCAACGGCTATTGGTAAAGTTTATTTCCAAAAATGGGTGGCAGGAATAAAGGGAGGCGGATCAGGATTGAACATTTATATTCCTGTTGGCGATCCTTCTATAAAAATGGATAGTGTTTATTTTAGAGGGAAATCAACCAAATTAACTCCGAAATATGAGGAGGAAAATATTTTTGTTGGTAAATTTATTAGTACACATAATCAAGAAGTAGATCTTGTTATGAATAGTGATCCCAAGGCTGAATATGGAAATAAGAAGATTATAGAAGAAGTAAAATTACCATTCGAACTTAAAGACTCCGATTGTGTTATAAGCTATAAAGAAGGCAATAAAACCAAGTATTTTAAGATTGAAAATGTGGTAGAAAAAGCCTTAATAGCTTATCCTAGTGCACCACCAATGAAGCAATAACTTATCTTTGCATTCTACCTGCTAAAAACGTATTTTTAGACCTATAAACACTGAATAATTGGGCACACTAAAAACCTTTTTTAAAGATACTATTGTTTATGGTTTAGCAACAGTTTTACCAAGACTAATGAACTTTATCTTGGTGCCACTTCATACAGATACGCTGGCCACTGAAAATTATTCAGACAACGTTACCTTTTATATCTATGCTGCTTTTTTCAACGTTTTGCTTGCCTATGGTATGGAAACGGCATTTTTTAGGTTTTTCAGTAAAAGTAGTGACAAGGACAAGGTCTTTTCAACAACGCTTATTAGCATAACCGTTACTACACTCCTCTTTCTAGGGTGTGTAATTTTGTTTAACAAACAATTTGCTGCACTTGTAAACCTTAATCAAACCTATTTTAACTTACTTATTGGTGTATTAGTATTAGACGCATTAGTAATTGCACCGTTTGCGTATTTACGCGCAACAGGGCGCCCAATTAAGTTCACCCTTATTAAATTATCGAATGTATCTATTTACGTGATATTAAATTTCTTTTTTCTTTGGGCGATTCCTAAATTTAACATTGATTTACCCGGATATAATAAAACCGATTTAGTACAATATATATTTGTTGCAAATTTAGCTGCGAGCATCGTTACTTTATTATTATTAATTCCTTACTTCTTTAGAATTAAATTTCAGTTTAGTAAAACAATCTTTAAACAGTTGCTTAATTACGGTTGGCCAATAATGATTGCAGGGTTGGCATATGTGATTAACGAAAATTTTGATAAATGGTTATTACCTGAAATGTTAGGAAAGGAGATAAATGGAGCTTACGCAGCTTGTTATAAAATAGCCGTATTTATGACCATATTTATTCAGGCGTTTAGACTTGGAGCAGAACCTTTCTTTTTTAACCATTCAAAGGCCGAAAATGCAAAAGAGACTTATGCTGCCATAATGAATTACTTTGTGATTTTTGGTTGTTTAATGTTGGTATTCATTGTGGCATATCTTGACATATTTAAAAGTTTACTTGTAAGAGATGAGTCGTATTGGATCGCAATTCAAATCGTACCAATCGTTCTATTGGCAAATTTATGCTTAGGAATTTATTTCAACCTTGCCATTTGGTATAAGCTTACAGATAAAACACGTTTTGGCATGTATTTGTCATTAATTGGAGCTGCGATTACCATTGCGTTTAATTATATTATGATTCCTAAAATTGGTTTCATGGCTTCGGCATGGGCTACCTTAGCCGCTTATGGTCTGATGATGATATTGTCATACCTTCTAGGGCAAAAACATTATCCTGTTCCATATAATATTTCAAAAATTGGCAGCTATTTATTTTTAGCAATTGCAATATCATTGGGCCCTTATTATCTTTTTGAAGAAAGTAATTATATTATAAATACTGCGTTATTGTTTGTATTTATTATGTTTACCTTCTTCACGGAAAAAAACGAAATTAAAAAGCTCTTAAAAAAGTAAAATGACTATAAAAATTATTAATTCATCCAATCATGAATTACCCCATTATGAAACAGAAGCTTCTGCGGGTATGGACTTACGTGCGAATATAGAATCGGCGATAACATTGAAACCTTTACAGCGAACAATTGTGAAAACGGGATTATTTATTGAACTACCAATTGGTTTTGAAGCCCAAGTGAGACCCCGTAGTGGCTTAGCAGCAAAAAAGGGAATCACCGTTTTGAATGCCCCTGGGACTGTTGATGCAGATTATAGAGGAGAGATTGGCGTAATTCTTGTGAATTTATCTAATGATGACTTTACAATTGAAAATGGAGAGCGTGTTGCTCAATTAGTAATTGCCAAACACGAACGTGCCGAATGGATTGAAGTTGAAATGTTGTCAGACACATCTCGTGGTGCCGGAGGCTTTGGAAGCACAGGGACAAAATAGAGTTTTAAAATAAAAAAGAAACCGCTTCTTCTGTTAAAAAGAGCTTAATATTAGGACAAAATCAACGATAAAACGGTAATTTAGGGCATCATTTCCTCATGAGTATAAAATATTACATATCAATTTTTCTCTTCGGATTCTTATTATTTCCGCAACTAAGCATTGCTCAAGTTGATTTTAACAAGACACCAGACGACGACTTAGGGAATATTGAAGATAAGTATCAAGAATACTTTTTTGAAGCTTTAAAACAGAAGGGAATTGAAAATTATGGCCGTTCTATAGAAGCCCTACTCCAATGTTTGGAACTAGATGATTCAAAACCTGTTGTTTATTTTGAGCTGGGTAAAAATTATGTCCAACTCAAAAATTTTGGCGCCGCTGAAGATGCCCTAAAAAAAGCAATTTCTAAAGCACCAGAAAACGAATGGTTTCTAGATGAGCTTTATGGATTATATTATACACTTAATGATTATAATAAGGCTCTAAAAACGGTGAAGCAACTTGTTAAATTTCATCCTGATTATAAGGAAGATTTAGTAGCGCTATATGTTAAAAATAAAAAATTTAAAGCAGCACTAAAGGTTTTGGATGAATTGGATAGTGAATTTGGAATTTCCAAGCCTCGGGACGCCATGAGGAACAAAATTTATAATGCTACTGGCGACGACAAGGATCGAATAGAAAACCTTGAAGAACGCTTGGCATCTAATCCTAATAATGAGTCTAATTATCTCAATCTTATTTACAGATATAGTGATAAGGGAGATAAAGAAAAGGCCTTGAAAATGGCCGAAAAACTGTTAAATCAAAAACCAGAGTCTCAATTAGTACACCTTGCATTGTATAAATTTTATTTGGACGATAATCAACAGGCAAAAGCAATTACATCAATGAAAATTGTGCTAAAAAGCACAAAAATCACTCCTGAAGCAAAAGCAAAAGTGTTGAACGATTTTGTGGTTTTTGTTAGATCTAATCCCAAATATGAGGCTAGTTTACTCGAAATTACCACTTTAATTTCTGGAGAAGAAAATGGAAAATCACGAGCCGAGTTAGGACATTATTATTTACAGAAGGGAGAAAAAGCACAAGCGCTTAAACATTATCAAATTGCATTAAAGAGCGAATCGAATAATTTTGGCATAATTAAAAACGTTATTTTACTTTTAATTGATGGGAAGCAATATTCAGATGTTGTAATACTAGCAAAGGACGCATTGGAAACTTTTCCATCACAGCCTATCATATATTTGGCAAATGGTGTAGCATTAAACCATTTAAATCGTCCTAATGATGCCATAGAGACACTCGAAATGGGAGTGGACTATGTCATTGATAATAAACAAATGGAAGTCGATTTTTATAAACAGTTGAGCACAGCTTATAAAATGAATAATAATATTACCAAATCTAGAGCGTTTGCTAGAAAAGCAGAACAGTTATTAAACACACAATGAGAACCCTACTAAAAATAGTATCATTTACTCTTATTTTATTTTGTTTAGGATGTAAATCGACAAAAAAAATCACAACTTCGAGTGAACTAAATCATAAGTTGTCATCAAAAGAGCTTATAAAAAAACACCTTAAAAGTGAAACAGATTTTAAAACCCTTCAGGCCAGAGTAAAGGTTGAATATATTCAAGGGAAGATGTCTCAAGGACACAGTATAAATCTTAGAATGGAAAAGGATAAAACAATTTGGCTAAGTGCTACTTTGGGAATTGTTAGAGCGAAGATCACCCCAACAAAAGTAAGCTTTTATAATAAATTGGACAATACTTATTTTGATGGTGATTTTTCATTAATTAGTGATTTGTTAGGAACAGAACTGAACTTTGATAATCTACAGAGTTTACTTTTAGGGGAGTCTCTTTTTAATTTGGAAAAAGATAATTATATCGTTGATATCCATGAAAAATCATATGTTTTACAGCCTAAAAAGAAGAACGAGCTATTAAAAATACTTTTATTGCTGAATCCATCTCACTTTAAAATGGATTCTCAGCAATTGTTTCAAAACTTAAAAAATAGAATCCTCGAAATTGACTATAAAGATTACCAGAAAATAGGGAATCAAGTTTTTCCACAAAACATTGAAATTACAGCCATAGAGGATGCCTTTAAAACAATTATAAATATGGAATTTAAATCTATTACCTTAGATAATGATTTAAGATTCCCTTTTCGTATTCCTTCTGGATTTGAAGAAATTGTTATTAAATGATAAAAGCCAACCCATTGTCATACAAAATCTGCTTTTTAATTGTTGCATTCATATGTAGTTCTTTTGCACAAGCACAAAGTAAAAAACAGCAACAATTGGAGGCCGAACGCGAAAAATTATCAAGAGAGATAGAACAAATAAATATATTGCTTTCCCAAGGTAAACAAGAACAAAAATCTATTGTATCTACAGTAGAAGATATAAATTATAAAGTTTCCGTCCGACAAAATTTAATTAAAATCACAAATCAGCAAGCTAATTTGTTGACTCGTGAAATTAACAACAATCAGAAGAATATAACCAGCCTTAGAGACAAATTAAAAGTTTTAAAGGCTGAATATGCGGCCATGATTGTTAAGTCTTATAAAAATAAATCTGAAGAAAGTAAAGTGATGTTTTTACTGTCTTCTAACAACTTTCAACAAGCCTATAAACGATTACAGTATATTAAACAATATGCCGATTATCAAAAAAAACAAGGAGAAGAAATTAAATTGCAAACGGTAAAACTTCAAGCATTAAATAATAATTTGCTCGTTCAAAAAAAGGATAAGCAAAAACTTGTAGAAGCCAATAGAGTAGCAAAAAACGAACTCACTATAGAGCTTAAACAACACGAGTCGTTAATGACTTCTATTAAAAAGAATTTAAACAAATATTCGGCTCAAATACGGGCCAGAGAAAAGGCAACTGATAAAATAGATAAGGAAATAGAAAAAATTATTAGAGATGCCATTGCAAGTTCAAATAAAAAAGCGGGTAATTCGGGATCATCGAGTTCTTTTGCATTAACCCCTGAAGGGAGAATTTTGGATGCTAATTTTGCCTCTAATAAGGGGAATTTACCATGGCCAGTTGAGCACGGGGTTGTGAAAGTGAGATATGGTACACGACGGTCACCTATCGATAAAAACATACCTATTAAAAGTAATGGGGTACGGATAGGTACCAATAAGGGAGAAAAAGTACGTGCCGTTTTTGAAGGCACCATATTTCAAATTATGACGCCCAAAAATGGCAATAATGCCATTTTAATCCAACATGGAAATTATATCACAGTCTATAAAAATCTCTCAAAAATATATGTAAAATCAGGCGATAAAGTAAAATACAAACAAGACATTGGAGAAGTGTTAACCAATGACGCTTTTGGGGGTACAGTATTACAGTTTGGGATCTTCAAAGGCAGTAAATCACAAAACCCAGCGCTCTGGATTAATGACATGTAACTTAATGTTATGAATCAAACAAAGCTTTTAATTCTGTAGCATCATTAGGCTTCATTTTACCCGCAAGGACCAAGCTAAGTTGCTTGCGTCTTAAAGCACCTTCAAAACGTGCCTGCTCTTCTTTAGTTTCCGGAGTAATTGCTGGTATTTTAATAGGTTTACCTATTTCATCAACAGCAACAAAAGTATAAATAGCTTCATTAGCTTTTGATTTTTGTCCTGACTCACGATCGTCAATCCAAACATCAATATAAACTTCCATGGAGGTATTAAAAGCTCGAGACACTTTTGCTTCAACAGTAACGACACTCCCTAATGGAACTGAGCGGTTAAAAGCAACATGATTAACAGAAGCTGTAACAACAATTCTACGAGAATGACGTCGAGCAGCAATACTGGCCGCGCGATCCATACGGGCTAATAATTCGCCACCAAACAAGTTGTTTAAGGGATTTGTTTCACTAGGTAAAACTAAATCGGTCATCACGGTTTTTGAATCTTTTGGACATTTCGCCTCCATCAGTTCTGTTTTAAGAATGAGGGGCAAAGGTAAGATGCTTTTAAAAACTAAAGAAGTAAAATTTAATTAAGTTTTTGAGCAAGTAACCAGGCATCAGGATTGTGGCTTTTACGTATTTTGAAAAGGGCATTTTGGGCTTCAGCTCTAGTCTCATAACTTGAGTAAACAACTTGATGTAGCCCATATTTATTGGCGCCTATTTTACGAGCTCTATAACCTTTAGCCTGAAGCGATTTTAGTTTTTTGTTACAGTTTTCTTCAACACGAAAGGCACCAGCAACAATATGAAAATTGCCGCTTTGTTTAGCAACATTAAACGTTACCGCTGGCAGCGGATTATCAATAATAAATGTCGCTTCTTGAATTTTATTCTCTATCTGCTCTGTCGCTTCTTCTTGAGCCAATTGATTATGTGTTTCAATTTGATTAACATAATAATTCGATGCGACTAATCCTCCTAAACCTAATGCAATAATAGCTACGGCAGCATACCTTAAATAGGGTCTAGAATGACGTTTTTCTGGAGTTATAGTTAAAGGAATAATTTTTTCAATAGCTTCAATCTCCTCTTTGTAAACTTCTCTGGTTACACTTGGAGATACAAACTGTGTCAATCCAAAAGCATCCGTTAAGTAGTTTAAATGATAGGAAGGTTCGAAGGTGATTTTACGCTCACTATTTAATGAGATATCCCCAATGTTTTTAAAAGATAAAATTTCTCCCTGAGCCAAATGAGATTTTAAAAACTTTGTGGTTTTAGCAATTTTTTTAACGGCTGTATTATAAGGAGTTTTTTCAATTTCAGCAATATAATTGGCTAGTAAACCATCGTTTTGTTGTAATTGTTCATTAAAAGAGATGATCTTTTTTGGCGGATAAAACGCATTAGTTTCCAAATCAACCCTTGCAGAAACCGATTGCGTTAAAAAGGCTCCAAAACCAGGAACAATAACGCATTCATATCTGTAAAGTAAATCGCTGATGTAAGTTTCTAATTGCATAGAAACAAAGTTAGAGATTTTATTAAAAGAAAAAAAAATTGGTTAAATAGTTATTAACACTTCGTTTTTTAGTTTCTTGTATACTGTAAACCAAATCAATAAATGACCGACATGAACCTACTTTATGCGCTGGCTTTGCAAAATGTATCCAAAATTGGTGACATTACGGCTAAAAAATTGATTCGACACTGCGGTTCTCCTGAGGCAGTACTAAAAGAAAAGAAACATAATTTACTAAAGATTGATGGGATTGGAAGTATTGTAATAAGTGATTTATACAATAAGAAGCATTTGTCGGTAGCAGAGCAAGAAATAAAGTTTATAAATGACAATGATATAGTCTGTCACTATTTCATGGATACATCTTACCCTGAAAAGTTGAAACATTGTGTTGATGGCCCTATTGTTTTATTTCAGTCGGGAAATGTAAATCTAAAATCACGGCGGATAATAAGTATCGTTGGTGCACGAAAAATCACAACTCACGGAATCGTTCAATGTGAAAAACTAATAGAATATTTGGCCCCGTTTAATCCAATTATTATATCTGGATTCGCATATGGTACAGATATTACTGCCCACAAAGCGGCGCTTAAAAATAAGCTACAAACTATTGGTTGTCTTGCGCATGGCTTAAATCAGGTTTATCCTAAAGTTCACAAAAAATATGTGGCAGATGTAGAACATCATGGTGGATTTCTGACTGATTTTTGGAGTACGGACACTTTTGATAGAACTAATTTTTTAAAACGAAATAGAATCATTGCTGGGTTAAGTGAAGCGACTATCATTATAGAATCTGCCGAAAAAGGAGGAAGCTTGGTAACGGCCGATATTGCGAGTTCATATAACCGTGAAGTTTTTGCGATACCTGGACGTATTACAGATTCACAAAGTGTGGGTTGTAATAACCTAATAAAAGTACAGCAAGCTCATTTGTTATCTACTCCGGCCGATGTACCCTATATTTTAAATTGGGAACTGGAAAACAATATAAAGCCCATTCAAAAACAATTATTTGTAGAATTAGATTCTGAGGAAAAAGTGATTTATAGTTTTCTTAAAACACATGGAAAGGAACTTCTAGATGGAATTGCCTTAAAATGTAATATGCCAACTTTTAGGGCGGCATCATTACTTTTAAACATGGAATTAAAGGGTGTTGTGAGACCGCTTCCAGGTAAATATTTTGAGGTTATTTAAATTTCCTGAAAACATAAATAAGTTGGCCAATTAAACTAAATAGGAGTATTAAAGCTATTGTGGAGAGCCATGCAAATCCATCATTGGATAAAAGGCTAGAAGCAAGGGTCAGTACTGCTACTAGAATGTTTAACAAAGAGTATAACTATTGTTTTTTTAAATTAATACCCAACTTTTGTTCTTACACGTTTTAAAACAGCGTTAGCCACCTTTTTTGCTTTGGCACAACCAATTTCTAGAGCTTCATCAATTTCGTTGAGGTTTTCCATGTAATGGTTGTAACGCGCCCTTTCCTTAGAAAACTTTTCAATAAGCAATTCGTATAACGCCTGTTTAGCATGACCATAACCATAGTTCCCGTTTTCATAGTTGGCTTTCATCTCGGCTAATTGAGTACCATTGGCAACCAATTGGTAAATCGCAAAACAATTACAAGTACTCCAGTCTTTAGGCTCCTCTAACGGGGTGCTATCGGTTTGAATGCCCATAATTTGTTTTCGCAATTTTTTATCAGGTAAAAACAAATTAATAATATTGTTTTTACTCTTGCTCATTTTGCTTCCATCAGTTCCAGGCACATACATGGTGTCTTTTTGGACATCGGCTTCTGGGATTACAAAAGTATCCCCCATTTGTGCATGAAATCGTGTTGCGGCATTACGGGTCATTTCAATATGTTGTAATTGATCTTTTCCAACAGGAATGATATCAGCATCATATAATAAGATATCTGCCGCCATGAGCATAGGATATGTAAATAAACCGGCGTTTACATCCTCAAGCCTATCGGCTTTATCCTTAAAACTATGCGCAAGCGTTAATCGCTGATATGGAAAGAAACAACTTAAATACCACGATAATTCAGTGACTTGCGGCACATCACTCTGGCGATAAAAAACGGTTTTATCAATATTCAAACCAAAAGCAAGCCAAGCAGCAGCGGTTGAATAGGTGTTTTCTTTTAATAAAGAGGGATCTTTAATTTGTGTTAATGAGTGCATATCTGCAATAAATAAAAACGATTCATTATTAGGGTCGTTACTCATTTTTATTGCCGGAATAATAGCTCCTAATAGATTCCCTAAGTGCGGTGTTCCTGTACTTTGTACTCCAGTTAATACTCTTGCCATAGTTGTTTCTGGTCGTTCAATCCCGCTATCAATTTATTAAGTGAGATTCTCGTTTTTAATTTATCTTAAGTGGCAAAGGTAATTTTTTTGATAGAATAGCTCAATTAATTTAGTAGTTTTGATAGATATGAAAGTAATAAAATATCCTTTGTGGATTTTATATCGTATTTGGTTTTATATACTCGTTGTTTTACCAATAATTATTTTGTTCCCATTTTTGATAATTTCAATACTCAAGGAAACATGGTACCCCTACTTTTTTAGACTCGCTAGAATATGGTCCATGGTTATTTTATTGGGGATGGGTTTTGGATGGAAAATCACTAAAGAACAACATTTAGAAAAAGGAAAAAGCTACATGTTTATTGCCAACCATACCTCCATGATAGATATTATGCTCATGTTGGTTGTGTTAAAGAACACCCCTTTTGTCTTTGTGGGTAAAAAAGAACTGGCAAAAATTCCATTATTTGGATTTTTTTATAAACGGACATGCATATTAGTTGATCGAAATAGCCCTAGAAGTAGACAGGCTGTATTTTTGAGAGCACAGAAACGCCTTCAGTCTGGGTTGAGTATTTGTATTTTTCCCGAAGGAGGAGTTCCCGATGAACGCGTCATTTTAGATGAATTTAAAGGGGGAGCGTTTAGATTAGCAATCAACCATCAAATTCCAGTAGTGCCTCTAAGTTTTTTAGACAATAAAAAGCGGTTCTCATATATTTTCTTTAGTGGTGGGCCAGGAATATTACGAGTGATAAAGCACAAGTTTATCAATACGATAGGATTAAAAGTTGAAGACACGAAAGGCATTAGTAATAAAGCACACGAAATAATATTGAATGCTTTAGAAATGAATTCATAAGAGACTTACTTTAAAAAGGAAATGAAATTATACTTAAATAATTAAAAAAAGCTGTTCTAGGCACAGAACAGCTTTTGTTATTATTGTGCCTTCTAAGTAGAAGAACAATAACCTATCTAACCAACTAAAATTTTAAAATTTAAAGCTAAACCCAGAATATATTCCAATAAAATAAGGTTTAAAATTACCCGAAGTATTATTGAAAGTGTTTAATTGATACTTAAACATGGGTTCTAAATTTAAATTAATTTTTTCAGATACTTTATAATCTAAACCTAAACCAAGGTTAGCACTATAACTCATATTATTAATATTTGTTGCCTTACCTAGTAGCGTACTTTTTCCGCCTTGAACAGAGTAAATGTTATTGTTGTTTAAAAATAGGGCACTAAACCCTCCAACGATATTAATACCAAATTTGGAATCACTTAATTTATACTGTATTTCTATAGGAATTTCTAAAAAGCTTAAGTCTTGATCGATCGCAGCATCGATATGATTTGATATCACACCCGGAACTTGAGCATAGTTAAATTCTTCGGCACTAATGAAAGAAAGCAGCTGTCCTTCTTTGCTTAGTTTTACATTTCTCATTAAATCATTATTGGGAGCAGATTGTAGGTTGTTATAAACGACAATATCGTTTGTGCTATACCCCAAATTAACGTTATGTATTCCTGTTCTTACACTTAATTTATTATTGATGGCATAGCTGGCAGAAACCCCATAACTCATATTAACAGCTCCAGATTTACTATTGCTATTAAATTGTTCATGTAATGAAGAACCTGTGCCTAAAGAGTTAAAGTATACAGGAGCAATTTTAGGAGTAACACTCCATTTTTTTACATTTGGCACTTCATCTTTATCGGTCTCAACATCATCACTTTGCGCAATTGCTTCAGACATGGATAGTCCACTATCTTCGGCCACCTCATCCTTTTGAGTTGTATTAGCCACTTCTGAAGTTGTTTTCACATGCCCTTTATTATTAAGGTCTTTACCTGTCTTATCAACTACCTCTGCTATAGCTTCACGATTATTAGCAATGGCATTAGTGTTATTTTTTTTCTCTAAAACTTTGTCACTAGCGGTTTTAATATCATTTTTCTGAATATTGACCTTAGGAACTGGTTTTACTGAGGCGAGCTTACTTTGTTGACGACTAATATTGGAAATTGTGTTTTTAGACTTATTATTTATGATATTATTTGAGTTCGGGATTTGTTCTTTTGTAGCATCTTCATCTACAACCTCTTGGGTTTCTAGACTATCTATCTTAGTTGTCTTTTTTTGATTTGTGTTATCTTGAATTGGCGTTTCAGAATCTGTATTTACAATAGTTGGTTCTGGTGTATTCTCATCGTTATTAAGAACAATGCTACCAATAGAAAACAATAACAGTAATCCTGCGGCCACAGCAGCAATTTTTCGCCATAAAAAAACTGACTTTCTATGCTTATTATGGGCAGATATTTCTTTAGTAATATTTCCCCATACAGAAGGACCAGGAGTAACTTCAAAATCTTTGAATTTCTCCTGAAATAATCGGTCTATATTTTTTTTATCACTCATTATAATGATTGCGAACTTAATTTCGCTTGGTAATTATTAACTTTTTCTCTTAAAATCATTCTTGCTCTAGAAAGATTTGATTTTGTTGTACCGGTACTAATATTTAATAGTTCGCCAATTTCTTTATGCGTATAACCATCTAGAGCGTAAAGGTTAAAAACCAACCGATATCGGTCAGGCAATTCTTGAATAGAAACCAACAAAAAATTGAGATCTATCGTATCGTTTTCTACTTCAATTGAAACATCCTCAATTTGTTCTTCATTAACTATTTCAAAAACACCTTTATTTCTATAGCACTGTAAAGCAGTATTAACAGCGATCCGTTTTAACCACCCTTCAAAAGACCCTCTGCTTTTATATTGTGATATTTTGTTAAAAATGGTCACAAAGGCATCTTGCAGATTGTCTTCAGCTTCTGCTTTATTTCGTGAATACTTTAAACATAGCGCAAATAATTTACCCGAAAAGAGCTTATATATGTCGCTTTGTGCTTTAGTATCATGCTTTTTACATTTTTCTATAAGTTGATCTAAACTCAATTATCTAATAACATTAATTAAAGGTCATCTTCCAATAGGAACTTCATATACCAAATAGGTGTCTTCTCCATTTTCATCTTCACCTTGCCAAAATTTAAATATATAAGATCCAGATGTACTTTCGCAATAAAAGGTAAATGTGCGCTCTACCAATTCATCGGGTAATGGCTCACAAATAACGTTATCAACATTGGTTAATACGGTATTTATTACTGCTATAGTACGGTAATTACTTTCTGATATATAATATAAGTCGTTAAAAATGTGACATGTTGACGGTTTTAAATAGGTATAATTAATAGTATATACCTCATCATGATACATAATTTCTGGCATGGTTGCACTTTCAATAGGAAGTATTTCAAAATGAAACTCATCTTCTGTCGGATCATCGGAACTACAAGACCAAAGGGATACCAGTATAAATCCTATAAAAAGCAACTTTTTCATTTCAATTAATGATTAGATATATTCTTTGTTACTTTATAGATGCTAAACCTCTAAAAAGGTTGCGTATAGAATAAAAAAAATCCCGAATATTTCGGGATTTTAATTTATTCATTTTCAGAAATTATCGTTTTAATTTTTTCTTCTAACTCATCCATAAGCTCTGGATTGTCCTTTATGATGTTTTTTACGGCATCTCTACCCTGTCCTAATTTTGTGTCCTGATAACTAAACCACGACCCGCTTTTCTTGACAATTTCATGCTCAACAGCAATGTCTAAAATTTCACCTACTTTTGATATGCCCTGCCCATACATAATATCAAACTCTGCAAGCCTAAAAGGAGGGGCTACTTTATTTTTTACAACTTTAACACGCGTTTTATTTCCAAGTACATCGCCATTACTGTTTTTTATTTGTGTAGATCGACGAATGTCTAATCGAACAGAAGCATAAAATTTCAGAGCATTACCTCCAGTGGTTGTTTCTGGATTTCCAAACATCACTCCAATTTTTTCACGTAACTGATTAATAAAAATCATCGTACAGTTGGTTTTGCTTATTGCAGCAGTAAGTTTACGTAATGCTTGAGACATTAAACGTGCATGTAAGCCCATTTTAGAATCTCCCATTTCACCCTCTATTTCACTTTTAGGCGTTAGTGCAGCAACAGAATCAATTACAACAATATCAATGGCTCCCGAGCGTATTAAATTTTCAGCAATTTCTAAAGCTTGCTCACCGTAATCTGGTTGTGAAATAATTAAGTTATCAATATCAATTCCTAGCTTTTCAGCATAAAAACGATCGAAGGCATGTTCAGCATCAATAAATGCGGCAATTCCTCCTGCTTTTTGAGCTTCTGCTATAGCGTGTAAAGTTAAGGTTGTTTTTCCTGAAGATTCAGGCCCATAAATTTCAATCACACGTCCTCTTGGATATCCTCCAACACCTAATGCCAAATCCAATCCAAGTGAACCCGAAGATATTGCTTCGATGTCCTCTATTGCAGCGTCACTCATTTTCATGACAGTGCCTTTACCATAGGTTTTATCTAATTTATCTAGGGTAAGTTTTAATGCTTTTAATTTTGCTTCTTTTTCGCTACTCATTACTTCAATATTTCATTTCTAAGTGCTGCTAAAATAAGACTTCTTTTACACAATACAGTTTTATCACGCAACCTTTTTTTACTTTTTGCATCTAGCTAATATAACGGGGAAGTTTTGCTATGAAATTTTTTAAACGAACCTTATTAACAAGTCAATTGGGTTTTAAAATTACATTAAGTATTAATGGAAGTTTTAAATCTGATGGGGGTTAACTCGGGCTTCCTTACTTTAATTTATTGAATAAAAAATAAAATATTGTATAACGAGTTAGTCTATGAAAAACGCTTTGACCACATCAAAGCGTTTTTTATTGCCCTTATTTAGCATTATAGGGTAAAAGGAGTACATTTGCAAAAATGTATTTTTAACCTTAAAATTAGTATAGCATGCAACTGTACAATAAATTAAGTGCTAAAGAAAGAGCAGAATTAATCGATCAAGCAGGAAATAATCGATTAACACTTTCTTTTTATCAATATGCCAAGATTGGCAATCCACAAGTTTTTAGAGACCATTTATTCATTACTTGGAACACCTTGGATGTTCTAGGTAGAATTTACGTTGCCAATGAAGGCATAAATGGTCAGTTATCTCTACCAGCAGATCGTTTCCCTGAATTTAAGGAACATCTCGATAGTATTTCATTTCTAAAGGATATTCGTTTAAATATTGCCATTGAGCAGGACAATAAATCATTTTTAAAACTTAAGGTAAAAGTTCGCGAAAAGATTGTCGCAGATGGTTTAGACGACGACACTTTTGATGTTAGAAATAAAGGGGTTCATCTCGGTGCTCAAAAATTCAATGAGATTATTGAGGACAAAAAAACAGTATTGGTGGATATGAGAAACCATTACGAAAGTGAAATTGGACATTTTAAAAATGCCGTAACGCCGGACGTAGATACGTTTAGAGATTCTTTAGACATTATTGAAGAAGACTTAAAAGAACATAAAAAGGACAAAAACTTAGTTTTGTATTGTACAGGAGGAATCCGTTGTGAAAAAGCAAGTGCTTATTTTAAACATAAAGGATTTAAAAATGTATATCAACTTGAAGGCGGTATTATTGAGTATACAAGACAAGTTAATGATCAAAATATTGAAAATAAATATTTAGGTCAAAACTTTGTATTTGATGATCGTCGTGCTGAGAGAATCAGCGATGATGTTATCTCTAATTGCCATCAATGTGGCAATCCTTTTGATAGTCATACAAACTGTGCTAATGAAGCTTGCCATTTGCTTTTCATTCAATGCGATGAATGTAAGGGAACCTTGGAAAGCTGTTGTTCAACTGAATGCATGGAGGTAAATAGATTGCCTTTTGAAGAGCAGAAAGCACTAAGAAAAGGGAAGGGTAATAGTAACAAAATCTTTAAAAAAGGGCGGTCAGAAAAATTAAAATTTAAACAATAATTATGCAGCAGATTGAATTAATGGCACCAGCAGGGAATTTTGAGTCCTTGCAGGCGGCTTTAGATAATGGGGCAGATTCAGTGTATTTTGGAGTTGAACAATTAAACATGAGGGCTCGAGCTTCTATCAATTTTACTTTGGATGATTTAGAAGAAATTTCAAATCGTTGTAAGGCAAAAAATGTTCGCACCTACCTTACTTTAAATACAATTATTTACGATCACGATCTTTCTCTTGTAAAAACATTGATTAAAAAAGCAAAAGAGGCTGATATTACCGCCATAATTGCTATGGATCAAGCCGTAATTGCTACCGCTAGAGAAGTGGGTATGGAAATTCATATCTCTACGCAAATCAATATTACAAATATTGAAACAGTTAAATTTTATGCCATGTTTGCTGACACGATGGTGCTCAGTAGAGAGTTGAGTTTGCGGCAAGTAAAAAAGATTACAGAACAAATTGAAAAAGATCAAATAAAAGGGCCTTCTGGAAAATTAGTGGAGATTGAAATTTTTGGTCATGGGGCTTTGTGTATGGCAGTTTCTGGTAAATGTTATATGAGTTTGCATTCGCATAATTCATCGGCAAATCGAGGAGCATGTAAACAGAACTGTAGAAAAAAGTATACAGTTATAGATCAAGAAACGGGTTTTGAAATGGAATTAGACAATGAGTATATCATGTCTCCTAAAGATTTGTGTACCATCGACTTTTTAGATCAGGTCGCTGATGCAGGAATAAAAGTTTTGAAAATTGAAGGTCGAGGGCGTGCACCCGAATATGTTGCCAATGTCATTAAATGTTATAGAGAAGCAATAGATAGTGTTACCAACGGAACCTACAATAAAGAAGAAGTTGTGGCTTGGATGTTGGAGTTAGAGAAAGTCTATAATCGGGGGTTTTGGAATGGATATTATTTAGGTCAAAAACTTGGTGAATGGAGCAACGGTTCAGGTTCTCATGCAACTCAAAAGAAAGTGTATTTAGGAAAAGGGGTTCATTTTTTTCCAAAAGCACAAGTAGGAGAGTTCAAAATTGAAGCATATAATATTTCCATAGGAGACAAGATATTAGTTACCGGTCCTACAACTGGAGCGAAAGAACTTGAGGTAAAAGAAATGTTGGTTAATGATGAAAAACAAGACATAGGGTCAAAAGGAGATTCGGTAACAATGCCTTTAAAGTTTAGAATTAGACCGTCAGATAAATTATATAAAATTGTTGAAAACAAAGTTGAGGTTTAATGGTAATAATTACATTACAACGCAATAAATGCATTGGCTGTAATTACTGTGTGGAATTAGCGCCAGAGCAGTTTCAAATGTCCAAAAAAGACGGCAAAAGCGTCTTGTTACATGCCAAGGAGAAAAAGGGGTTTTATACTATTAAATCTACTGTTGAGAGCATTTATGACAACTGTGAAAAGGCCGCTAAAGCCTGTCCGGTAAATATAATAGATATTAAAAACATCTAATTAATTTCAACCGTTTAAAAAGTCCATAATATAATCCTTATCTTTACATCGAGAATCTATCCTTGAAATTACATTTCAAGGATTACTTTTTATTTTGTCATTCTCACGAAAGTGGGAATCTTAAACTATTTTATGAATCCCTATTCGTAATAATCTAATTATTAACGAATTCAATATAAAAAAATATATGGCTTGTAACAGTTGTTCAACTGGTAAAGACGGTCAGCCAAAAGGATGCAAGAGTAATGGCACTTGCGGAACAGATAGTTGTAATAAACTGACTGTTTTTGACTGGCTATCAAACATGTCGCTCCCCAATGGAGAAAAACCTTTTGATTGGGTTGAGGTGCGTTTTAAAAACGGCAGAAAAAATTACTATCAAAATTCTGAAAATATTTCACTTAGTATTGGAGATGTGGTGGCTACTCAGGCACAAGCAGGTCACGATGTAGGAATGGTTACACTTGCAGGGGAACTTGTTCGGGTACAAATGAAACGGAAAAAAATTGCTGAAGATGCCGAAGAAATTTTAAAAGTTTATAGAAAAGCTTCTCAACGAGATATTGATATTTGGTCTGGCGCCCGTGACAAGGAGGATGCAATGAAAGTGAAAGCACGTCAATTTGCGATTGACCTCAAGTTGCACATGAAAATATCTGACATTGAGTATCAAGGAGATGCCAGTAAAGCAACTTTTTATTATACTGCCGAAGAACGCGTTGATTTCCGTGAGCTTATTAAAGTTTTTGCTAAAGAATTCCGTACTAGAATTGAAATGAAACAAGTTGGTTTTCGTCAGGAAGCAGCTAGACTTGGAGGAATTGGATCCTGTGGTAGAGAATTATGTTGTTCCACCTGGCTTACAGATTTTCGCTCGGTAAGTACTTCAGCAGCGCGTTATCAACAGTTATCACTTAATCCTCAAAAATTAGCAGGACAGTGTGGTAAACTCAAGTGTTGTTTAAATTACGAATTAGACACTTATCTCGATGCTTTAAAAAAATTCCCTAAAACAGAAATCAAACTTCAAACGGAAAAAGGGGTTGCCGTATGTCAAAAAACTGATATTTTTAAAGGACATATGTGGTATGCATATGAAGGTGAATGGATGAATTGGCATAAATTAACTACGGATCAAGCAAACGAAATTATTAAATTAAATGCTAAAAAGGAAAAGGCCATTAGCCTTGAAGAATATGCCGAAGAACTTATAGAAGACACTAAAACAGATTTTGAAAACGTTGTAGGTCAAGATAGTTTAACACGGTTCGATAGTCCAAAAGGCAAAAAGAAACGTAGAAATAATAGGAACAGAAACAAAAGAAAGCCTAAAAATAATGCAAAATAGAATTGGTTTGGTTTTTGTAATCCTGGTTTTAGGATTGACATCATGTGATTCAAATAGAGTGTTCGATGAGTATCAATCGGTTTCTAATGAATGGCATAAAGATTCGGTTATAACATTTAATGTTACACCCCCCGATACTTTAAAACCTTACAATTTATTTGTAAACATTAGAAACACAAGTGAGTATAAATATAGCAACCTGTTTTTAATCGTTGAAATGAATTTCCCACATGGGAAAAGAGTGAGAGACACCTTAGAGTATATCATGGCCGAGCCAAATGGAACTTTTTTAGGAACTGGTTTTTCTGATGTGAAAGCGAATAAATTATGGTATAAAGAAAAGGTTATATTCTTAGAAAGTGGTGAATATAAAGTCAATATTCAGCATGCTATGCGTGAAAATGGTAGCATAAAAGGCGTTGAGAACCTTAAAGGAATAACTGATATAGGATTTAGAATAGAAGTGCCCTCAAATCAATAATTAAAAATGACAGAAAAAAAGAAGACAGGAAAAACACTAGGTTTTTCGAAATATGTAAGATGGTTTTGGATTCTGTTTTCTGTTGGAATCCTTAGCAGTGTTTTAGTTTTTAAACTGGCTGCTTGGGGTGTTTTTGGTGAAATGCCGGATCATACACAATTGGAAAACCCCACAACAAATCTTGCGGGACAAATAATATCTTCTGATGGTCAAACGCTGGGTAAGTTTTATTTAAATGATAATCGCACACCTGTAGATTATAAGGATATGCCTCAACATTTAGTAGATGCTTTAATTGCGACAGAAGATGCACGTTTTCATAATCATGCCGGAATTGATGCCCGTGGAACTATACGAGCTATTGTGAAAATGGGTCGCGGTGGAGGTGGTGCAAGTACTATTTCTCAACAGTTGGCACGCCAATTATTTGTTGGAGTGAGATCAAAAAACAAATTTCAAGCAATGACCCAAAAAATAAAAGAATGGGTAATTGCAACACGTTTAGAACGTCAATATACTAAAGAGGAAATTATCGCTCAGTATTTTAATATTTATGATTTTTTGAATAATGCGGATGGTATTAGAAGTGCTGCGAGTATTTATTTTGATAAAAAGCCAATGGATTTGGATGTCAAAGAATCCGCAATGTTAGTGGGCATGTTTAAGAACTCTTCATTTTATAATCCAAGAAGAAACCCTGTTGGTGTGAAAAACAGACGGAATGTGGTATTAAGCCAGATGGAACGTTATGGATATATTACCGAAAGCCTTAAAGATTCACTTCAACAATTGGAATTGGGTTTACGATACACACCCCAATCACATCGTGATGGTACAGCCACATACTTTAGAGCTTATTTGCAACAAGAAATGAAAAAGTGGGTTAATGATGAGAACAATAGAAAACCAGATGGCTCTAAATATAGCATCTATAAAGACGGCCTAAAAATTTATACCACCATAGACTCACGCATGCAAAAGCATGCTGAAGCGGCCGTTGCACAACACATGCCGAGGTTGCAAGCCGAGTTCCTTAATCAAAACACAAAAAAGCGTAATCCAACAACACCATTTTTGGACCTTACTTATGGTGCCATTGATACATTAATGAGAGGAGCTATTAGGCAATCTGAACGTTGGAGACATATGAAATATGACTTAAAGATTGATGATGATAAAATATTAGCCTCATTTAATAAACCCGTTGAAATGTCTATATTTTCTTGGAAGGGTGGCGAGTATACTGAAATAGATACCACGATGACACCAATGGATTCAATGCGCTATTATAAATCGTATTTGCGTACTGGAATGATGTCTATGGAACCACAAACAGGTCATGTAAAAGCTTGGGTTGGTGGTGTAAATTACAGACATTTTCAATATGATATGGTGAATCAAGGGAAACGTCAAATTGGGTCGACATTTAAGCCTTTTGTGTATGCTGCTGCAATTGACCAGTTACATTTATCACCTTGTGATACCTTCCCTAGATCTCAAATAACCATTGAAGCCTATAAATATGGAAATCCAGAGCCTTGGTCTCCTAAAAACTCTAATGGTAATTACACAGGGTTTTTAACCTTAAAAGATGCCTTAGCAAATTCTGTAAATACAATTTCAGCACGTTTAATTAATGAAATTGGACCACAACCTGTTATAGATTTGGCGAATAATTTAGGAGTGACACAGAATATTTTACCGGTACCTTCAATTGCATTAGGAACCCCAGATTTAAGTGTCTATGAAATGGTAGCCGCTTATTCTACTTTCGTCAATAAAGGGGTGTATACAAAACCGGTCATGGTGACAAGAATTGAGGATAGAAATGGAACCATTTTATTTCAATTTACACCAGAGACTAGAGATGTATTGAGTGAAGAAGCTGCCTATGTAACAGTAAATTTATTAGAAGGTGTTACACAGAGTGGATCTGGTATAAGATTAAGACATGGCACGGCTGGTGATCAACCGGTTTATAAGGAAATAATTACAGGATACCCTTATGGATTTGATAATCCAATTGCAGGAAAAACAGGAACCACTCAAAACCAAAGTGACGGATGGTTTATGGGGATGGTGCCAAATTTAGTAACAGGAGTATGGGTGGGGGCCGAAGATAGAGCAGCTCATTTTAAAACGATAACTTACGGACAAGGTGCTTCGATGGCATTACCAATTTGGGCCTTATATATGAAATCTTGTTATAATGATGAAACCCTTAATGTATCAAAAGAAGCATTTGAAGCCCCAGAGAATTTATCGATAGCAATTGACTGTGATTTATTTGAGGGAGATATCAAAAAGAAACTAAAAGATGCTGAAGATGATGATCCTGAAATAGATTTTTAGCTTTGAACATTACTACCACGTCCACAACAATATGGTATTCTGTTTATGTTTTAAAATCGCAAATTATCAAAGAAATTCGAAAACTATTTTCGTTTAGGGTTACAAAATCACAAGCCATTCTTTTTAGAATGGCTTTTTTATTTCGTAATTTTCAGTTTTAAAACTTAGTCTAGATGATAAACAAAAAGGTAGATAATGTAACCGCTGCTTTACAGGGAGTTAAAGACGATATGACCATGATGTTAGGTGGTTTTGGTTTATGTGGTATACCAGAAAATGCGATCGCCGAATTAGTAAAAATTGGTGTTAAAGGATTAACCTGTATTTCCAATAATGCAGGAGTGGACGATTTTGGACTAGGGTTATTACTTCAAAAGCGTCAGATAAAAAAAATGGTCTCATCATATGTTGGTGAGAATGATGAATTTGAGCGTCAGATGCTAAGTGGTGAGTTGGATGTTGAATTAATTCCTCAAGGCACCCTTGCCGAGCGCTGTAGAGCAGCACAGGCTGGATTTCCAGCGGTGTACACACCTGCGGGATACGGGACTGAAGTGGCAGAAGGTAAAGAAACCAGGGAGTTTGATGGTAAAATGCACGTATTAGAACACGCGTTTAAAGCCGATTTTGCCTTTGTAAAAGCGTGGAAAGGCGATGCAGCAGGAAATCTAATTTTTAAAGGGACTTCTAGAAATTTTAATCCCAATATGTGTGGGGCCGCAAAAATTACGGTAGCAGAAGTTGAGGAGTTAGTTCCTGTGGGGACTTTGAACCCTGATCATATCCATATTCCCGGAATATTTGTACAACGGATATTTCAAGGAGCGACTTTTGAGAAAAGAATAGAACAACGCACAGTGAGGACGAAGTAGATCATTTCTTCTACGAAGAAAGACTAATTATCAAATCTTCAAATTATAAAACGATCAAATTAAGTTATGTTAGATAAAATTGGAATCGCAAAACGCATCGCACAAGAAGTTCAAGATGGTTATTATGTCAATTTAGGGATTGGGATTCCAACCTTGGTTGCAAATTTTGTTAGGGCAGATATTGATGTGGAATTTCAAAGTGAAAATGGAGTCCTAGGTATGGGACCCTTTCCGTTTGAAGGAGAAGAAGATGCCGATATTATAAACGCCGGAAAACAAACGATTACAACATTAGCAGGGGCAAGTTTTTTTGATTCGGCAATGAGTTTTGCTATGATTAGAGGACAACACGTGCACCTTACAATACTTGGGGCAATGGAGGTCGCACAAAATGGAGATATTGCCAATTGGAAGATTCCTGGAAAAATGGTAAAAGGGATGGGTGGTGCCATGGATTTGGTGGCCAGTGCCGAAAATATCATTGTGGCTATGATGCACACCAATAAAAGAGGAGAGTCTAAACTCCTTAAAAAATGCGCATTACCATTAACAGGTGTTGGTTGTGTGAAAAAGGTAGTCACAAATCTTGCGGTTTTGGAAATTACTCCTAACGGTTTTAAACTATTAGAACGCGCGCCTGGAGTTTCTGTGGAAGCGATTAAAAATGCTACTGAAGGCAACTTACTTATTGAAGGAGACATTCCTGAAATGAGTCTATAATTTACTTTTTACTTTCCTATTTGAGATACAATGACTGGTTCAACTGAATTATGTCACAATTTTGTAGGTCTTAATTTTATGCCCTTAAGAACCTATCGGGATCTGTTTATATGCTGCTTTACGTTTAAAAATAGAAATATAAGTGATGACATTGCATTCGTAAAAGGGCTGAACTTGAACAAAATTGAGCTCAAATGTTAAAATTTAGTGTATTTCATCGATAATTAATGCTTTTGAGCGATTTATATGAATATTTGTTTCATATTTGTCTTGCCCAAATAAACCAAGTGAAATTAAATAGATTCCCAAATCTATCATGAACTTAACTTAGGAGTGTGTAACCAAATCTACCATGAACTTAACCTAACATTTAGATTTGAAGTTATTCCACTAACATTCAAAATAAAAAGGACTCCTAAGGAGTCTTTTTTATTTTGAATAGATTCTATATTTAAGCTATATCCCTTTTGGAATGGCATCAATTAATGCTTTAGTATAATCTTTTTGGGGAGCTTCGTAAATGGTATCGGCATCACCAAATTCCTCTATTTTCCCGTTGTTCATTACTAATAATTGATCGGACATGTATTTAACAACAGCTAAGTCATGTGAAATAAAAATATAAGTAAAGCCAAATTTAGCCTTTAGTTCGTTTAATAAGTTTAATACCTGAGCCTGAACGGAAATATCAAGCGCCGACACTGATTCGTCACAAACAATAAGCTTTGGTTGCAAGGCAATGGTTCTGGCAATTCCAATACGCTGGCGCTGGCCACCTGAAAATTCGTGGGGATAGCGATCAAACATATCAGCAGAAAGCCCTACACGTTCCAATAGGTCAATGACCCGCTCTTTGCGTTCTTTATTGTTACCATATAGTTTATGGACCTTCATGGGTTCCATAATAGATTTTCCAACCGGGATTCTTGGATTTAAGGAGGAATAAGGGTCTTGAAATATAATTTGAATGTCCTTTCGTAAGGCTCTTAAATCCTTTGGAGTTATTTGTGTAATGTCCTTGCCTTTATATAAAATTTGCCCAGATGTTGCCTTATCTAGTTGTAGAATGGCATTGCCTAAAGTTGATTTTCCACAACCAGATTCTCCAACGAGCCCTAAAGTTTCACCCTCATAAAGTTTGAAACTAACATCATCTACAGCTTTGAAGGTCGATTCTTTATTGAAAAAACCATGTGAAATTAGATATTCTTTTTCAACATTTCGAACCTCTAATAAGGCAGGCTTAGCATATATTTTATCGTGGTAGGCTTGTCGTTGACTTTTTGTAATTATCGTATCTAATGTGGTGTTTTTAATATAATCGTCTATAGTAGGTAATTTTTTCAACCTTACATTTAAAGATGGTTTTGAATTTATGAGTGCTTTAGTATAGATATGCTCTGGCGATTTGAAAATGGTTTTAGAAGTTCCTTGTTCAACAATTTCACCATTGTACATTACCAATACACGATCGGCAATTTCAGAGACCAAAGACAAATCATGAGAAATAAAAATGATACTCATCCCATGTTCTTTCTGTAAAGATTTTAAAAGGGTTATGATTTCTTTTTGAACAGTAACATCAAGTGCTGTGGTTGGTTCGTCTGCAATTAATAGTTTTGGGTTACAGGCAATAGCCATCGCAATCATAACGCGCTGTTTTTGTCCTCCTGAAATCTCATGAGGATATTTATTGTAAACGAGAACTGGATCAGGGAGTTTTACGTTTTCAAAAAGTGCCAGCACCTTTTTTTTGACTTCTTTTTTTCCTAAAGATAAATGCTGTTCAATAATTTCCCGAACTTGCTTACCGCAAGTCATAGAAGGATTTAAGGAACTCATGGGCTCTTGAAAAATCATTGCAATATCCCGTCCTCTAATATTTTGAAAGTCTTTTGTAGATAATTGCGTTAAATTTTTGTTTTCAAAACAAATTTCGCCTTGGGTGATTTTACTAATGCCCGGTGGCAATAATCCTGCGATAGCCAAAGAAGATACAGATTTTCCACTTCCAGATTCACCAACAATTCCTAAAATTTCATTTTCATTTAAGGTGTATGATATGTCTTTTATGATTTTACTTTCTACAGTATTGTTGTAAAAAGAAATCGATAGGTTTTTAACCGAAAGCATTTCATGTTTTCCCATGCTTAAAAATAGAGAAAATTAAAACGATGACAGACCATTGCTTAGATTTATTACAGATTATGTATTTGGTTTAAATGGAAGAGACATTACCCACATCTTCAACTGGGACACAAGCCTCGAAAACCCCCGGAACTGGATCATAATTTAATATTTCTGTGCCCACTTGTTTTGAACTATAATAGCCTAAAAGCGCATAATGCCTGATGCAAATTAAATATTTGTAGATGTAAAATGAATTAGGGTCAGAGACAGAGGAAGCATCCTTTTGCATGAGTTCAAAAACACGGGCTTGTTTGTCTGTGCTTATTTTGAAATAGGTATTTAACAGTGTCGTGAATTCGTCTGGAATACCTTTAGACACTATTTTGTTAAAAACAGACTCAAATTTTCCATGAAAAGCATTGGCGCCTTTTTTAAAATTTTCTTGTTCAATTTGAGGAAGCACATGGCTTAAAATGAGATCGATAAATTTTGGAATTTCAACGTCCAATCCGCCCAATGTCTCTGAAGCAGGTAATATAATATCTACAAGCTGTTCAACAACTAATACCTGAGTCTCACTTAAAAATTGGGGGTGCCATGTGTTGCCTTTTTCGTTTTCACAAGCACTTAGGAGCTGGAACAAAGTAGGAGTTGCAACCACATACCCTAAGGCAATGGACATGGTTTTAAGAGAGTCTCTTCTATTCATAATTAAAGGGTCTTATTTTTTAACTGCAATGCAGCGTGATTTGCCGCTCTAGCAGTAAGTGCCATATAGGTTAAAGAAGGGTTTTGATAAGGCGAAGAGGTCATACAAGCACCATCAGTTACATAAACATTTGGGACTGCATGCAGTTGATTGTTTTTATTGAGTACAGATGTTTGTGGGTCATGACCCATGCGAGCGGTTCCCATTTCATGAATGGCATTTCCTGGAAAACTAGGTGTGTCATACCCTTTTACATTTTTAAAACCAGCAGCTTTAAACATGTTTATCGCTTCTTTTTGAATGTCTTTTCGCATTGCTTTTTCGTTGTCCTTAAATTCGCAATTGAAAGTCACCGTTGGTATTCCCCATTCATTTAACTTGTCATAATTGAGGTGCATGTTATTGTCATGATATGGCAGGCATTCTCCAAAAGCAGTCATGCCTATTTTCCATGGGCCAGGCTTAAAAAGTTCTTCTTTTAATTCTTCACCAAAACTCAGTTCTTTTATAGCACGTTGCCATTTTGATCGACTAGCACTTCCTTGAAACCCAAACCCTCGCAAATAATTTTGTTTCGTTTTATCATCGCCCAAATTTCTAAATCTAGGAATGTGAAAACTTGCAGGCCGCCTTCCTTTGTAATATTTATCGTCAAAACCATCAACTGTTGCTGTTGCACCAACTTTAAAATGATGATCCATTAAATTATGTCCTAACTCGCCGCTATCATTGCCCAAACCATTAGGAAAACGATTGGAAGTTGAGTTAAGTAGAATCGCCGTACTCCCAACAGTAGAAGCACAACAAAAGATTATTTTTGCAGAAAAAATTATTTTTTCATGGCTTAAAGCATCTATAACTTCAACGCCTGTTGCCAACTTAGTCGTTTCATCATATATTATTTTATGGACTATAGAATCAGGTCTTAAGGTCATATTACCAGTGCCTTCAGCAGCTGGCAGGGTAGATGAATTGCTACTGAAATAACCGCCAAAAGGACAGCCTCTAATGCATCTATTACGGTATTGACAATTACTTCTACCTTCATGCTTTTTATCGCCTGTTAAATGCGCGAATCGGCCCATAGTAAGGTGTCTGTTGTCGTAAGTGTCGGCAATTTTTGTTCTGAATTCCTTTTCGACACAATTTAATTCCATAGGAGGTGAAAAAATGCCATCAGGTAATTGTGGTAAATCTAGTTTCTCCCCACTAACACCAATAAATGTTTCTACTTTATCATACCAGGGGGCAAGATCTTTATATCGAATCGGCCAGTCAATTGCAATGCCTTCTTTTTTATTGGCTTCAAAATCTAAATCACTCAGGCGTAATGTTTGCCGGCCCCACATAATGGATCTCCCTCCAACATGATAACCACGAATCCAGTCAAAGCGTTTGTCTTCATTATAGGGGTGTTTTAAGTCATTTACGAACCAGTGTTTACTAGGCTCGTTAGTGGTATAACCCGTTCTTGCTTGTTTTTCTTGGGTTTTAGAATCATCTGAAGTTGGCATCCCTCGGTATTTAAAATCCCAAGGATCCATATGCGCTGTAGGATAATCTTCAATATGTTTGACCATACGCCCACGCTCTAATACTAATGTTTTAAGACCTTGTTCACACAACTCTTTAGCAGCCCAACCTCCTGAAATTCCTGTGCCAATTACTATGGCGTCATAAATATCAGTTTGCTTATCTTCTTTCATTTTATAGGTTATATGTTGAAAATTCCCCAAAAGATGGTGTCCTTTGGGGAATTTACATTTAAAATTTAAACGCTAATTGAAATATAATATTATAGATTCAATTGCTTATAAAAATAGAATATTTTTAGTGACTTAGGTCTTTAATTCTAATATTTCGAAATTGTAATTCAGAACCATGACCTAGAAAAGCAATATGTCCTTTATTGCGTTTTAATCCTGGGTGATCTAACTGGTCTAGAGTCCCATTTTTTGTAGCTTCTTTGATGTCGCCATCAACGATAACAGTACCATTTAAAATAATTTTTATATGATCGCCTTGTACAATAACTTCTTCAGTATTCCATTCACCAAGGGGTTTTAAATGACCTCGTTTTGCAGCTATTACACCATAAACAGAGCCGTGATATTGGTATGGTTTTAAATTGGCATAAATGGAAGCAGTATTATCTAGAATTTGTAATTCTTTCCCAACATAAGCGGCATCTCCTTCAAGAGGCGTATGGATTCCTAAACCATTATTGGCTCCAGGTGTCAATTTGAATTCGAATCTGAAGTTAAAATCTGAGTATTCTTCTGCCGTATATAAATTCCCATGACCACCTTGTTCAGGACGCACAGCTAATTCGTTGTTTTCTACCAAATAATCTTTTTTATTTCCTATCCAATGGTCTAAATCATTACCATTAAATAATGATTTAAAGCCTTCTGTTCTTTCTTCTTCAGTTAATAGAACATCACCCGATGTGATTTCACGTACATAAACATTTTTGAATCCTAAATCTTCTCCATGGGCTTGCAATTCAATAGCATCTCTTGTAAATATTGGGAGTTTTCTATCCCAGTAATTTTCTAGTGCAACATTGTCAGTTACTAATACACCATTTAAATGAACGGTAACACGTTCGCCAACCATTTTTATGCGGAAGGTATTCCATTCGTTTACAGGATTGTCTGCAACGACTAACGGAATACGTTCATTTTTCTGATTGTTATAAAGACCACCACTTCCAACTTGAGCACCGACTTTTACAAGTGCAGTATCCCAAATTTGAACCTGTGGGGTTCCTCTTAAATAGATGCCACTATCACCACCATTAGTGATTTTCCAATCCACTAACATTTCAAAGTCGCCATAATCTTTAGTAGTACAAATATTGTTATAGCCTTCGCCCCTAAAACCAATAACGCCATCTTTAACAAACCAGTCTCTCAACATTTGTTCATTGGCGAGTGCTTGTGCATTTTCAAGTTGTTTTTCGGACATCTCTGATCTCGCGATTGGATTTTCAACGAGACCTTCCCATCCATCGAGATTTTTACCGTTAAAAACAGAAATAAACCCTTTCTCTTTAGGCATGTTATCTAAAAATTCTTTAACGTCAATTTTAATGTATTGGCTATCTGGCCCAGTAAGATTATTAATACTTTTAGAAACGATATTCCGAACAACATCGCCACTGAGGGCGTCCTTTTTGCCAGGAGTTGGTAGTGCTATTCTAATAGCTGTATTTGAGGCTGTTGTTGTTAAACCTTCAATGTCTAAATAATTGGAGACATAAACTAAAGACAAAAAGGTTTTAATTCCTCTTGCGCTTCTAATTATTTGCTTTTGCTCTTCAATGCCGTTGTTATGAGGCATTAACTTTTGGATCAGTAATAGTTTTTGTGCGTCAGGAAAACTGGAACCCTTAACCTGATTTAAATATTGATTAAATGCTTTAGATCGCAGTGCTGAGTTTTGTGCTTCACTTGCTGCGTTGAATAAATACGGAATGGCATCGTTATTTCTCCATTTACCTAACGCATTTATCGCCTGTGTTTGCTCTTTTGAGTTGCCAGAATTTAGGGATTTGCTAACCATTTGTAAAGCAGAGCCGCTGGTAAGTGCAGGTAAGATTGGAAGCACTTTTTCTTTTTGAGAAATAGCGCCATAGGCTTCGATGATCGTTTCTGAAAAATCTTCTTTGGACTGATCTATTACGGTAATGATAGCTTGTTGAATACTCCCAAGGTCTTGACTGTTATCGGTGGCGCTTAAAAGCGAAATCATTTGTGGGATATGCTCTGTAGTAGCAATCGATGACAAAGCCTTATAAACTGATGCCTTTACGGTTTCGTTATTGGTATCAAGTAAAGGTGCTATTTTGTGAAATTGAGATCTGGCATTTCGCGCTGCTAAAACATTCACCAAAACAGATTTACCTCCAGCATTCATATGTGCAATATTATCTGCTAGTTTAGGGACATCTTCGAGAGACGTTAATTTCAATAAGGTTGCTTGTAGTGCATTGAGATCTGCTTTAGTTGAGGCTGTTTTAAGGGCTTGTAATGTTGCGGTAAGGGCAGTTGTTTTATGTTGAAAAGCTAAGGCTTTAATTCCCACAATTCTTAATTGTGCGTCCGCACTCTTTACGGCAGGCAAGATACAGTTTGTGAATACAATTGATTCGTTACTACTACGAAGCAATCCAACAATTTGTGATTTTGCTGCAGAAGAGGATTTCTTATAGGCTTTCACCCATTTAGAAGTGGCTTCAGAAGTTAAATCTTTACTGGCCAATTCTATGACAGCGCCTCTATAATTTTTGTTGTCATTTTTAAATTCTTTTACTAATGTTTTGGTAATAGAACTATTGGTGTGGTCACTTAAAATTTGAAGTGCTGCAGTTCTAAAATGTAATTGTGATTCTGCTGTACAAGCTTTTAATAATGTTTTGACAACATTTAAGCTTATTGTAGAATCTTCAACATTAACCCCATAGCGTATAAAGGCCAAAACGGCATCAGTTTCATCCGATTGGAAATTTGCGTTTTTAGCTGCTGTTTCAAGGGTGTTATATGAATTTATCGATCCAATTTTCCCTAAAGCTTTTAGGGCTGTTTTACGAATCAGCGTTTCTTTCGAAACTGCTAGAGACTGCAGGAATGATACGGCTGGACTATGTTTTAAATTCCCTAGCGATTCAACATGTGCAGCTTGTATGTTTCCACTACTGTTTTGGGCACTTTTGAAAATTGCCTTTATGGCATCGGCTGATCCAATTGTAGTTAAGGATGCCAATGCTGGATTATATAATTTGTCGTTGGCGAGATACCCATTTAACACTGCCGTACTTGCATTGGTACCACAATAAGCTAATCGTTGGATTAAGAAGGTTTTAATTTCAGCGTTAGAAGTGTTTTTAATTGCAGTTAATAAGGCATCTTCTACAGGATTAGATCCAATAGTATTGTTTTTACCACCACTATAAATAGCCACACTATTAATGGCATATCTGGCTTGAGTATCGTCACCTGTTCCTAAAGGAACAAGGAGGTCACAAAATTTAAGAATGCCTGCTGTATTTAAACTTAACATGTCTTCCATTAGGGCATCAGAATGTTCTAAGTTTTTAGTAGGTAATTGTGCCAAAATATCAGCAACTTTTGTATCGAGTGTCCTGTTAATTTGAGCATTGACTGGAGCTATAGCACATAAAAGCATAAGTAATGTGCTAATTTTTATAATTGATTTCTTCATTTTGAATGTCTTAAATTGGTTAGTATGCCCAAGAGTTACGCATTGGTTGATCTATAAGTCTGTTCGCTTCTTCGTCGTTCACAAATTCCTGTTTTACCGGATCAAATTCCAAAGTTCTTCCTAAACGAAGCGCTATAATTCCCATATTTACTATGGTGGCTGAACGATGACCATTTTCTTCGTTTAAAGCAAACTTCTGACGTGTTTTCACAGATTCGGTAAATATGCTTATTTGTTCTTCAGGGTCTGGTATACTATTGATTAAGCCTTCAATATTTGGAATTGTAGATTTAAAACCATTAAATATTTTTCCATCGGGGCCTTCAATATAAGCTGCATTTTTGTCTGCATTCTCACCGTCTAAAATAATTTGACAGCCGTCGGCATATGTATATGTGATTTTGCGCCAGGTACCAATGGCATCATAATGTTGCTGTGGTGCGTCAACTTCTACTTTTACAGGACTGGTATTATCTTTTCCTAAAAAGTATTGCACAGGATCAATATAATGCTGCCCCATATCTCCTAATCCACCACCATCATAATCCCAGTAGCCTCTGAATGTTGAGTGTACTCTATGAGGATGATACGGTTTTTCGGGTGCCGGGCCTAACCACATATTATAGTCTAATTGATCTGGTACAGGTTGAGGTTTTAGATTTTCCTTTCCTACCCAATAAAATTTCCAGTTAAATCCAGTTACTCCGCTAATCGTTACTTTTAATGGCCATCCTAAGGCGCCACTATCCACAACTTTTTTAAGTTTTTTTACTGGAGTTCCCATCCCATAAAAGTTGTCTTTAAAACGGAACCAAGTATTTAATCTAAACATTTTACCGTGTTCTTTCATGGCTTCAACAACACGTTTTCCTTCACCAATGGTTCTTGTCATTGGTTTTTCACACCAAACATCTTTTCCTGCTTCTGCTGCCATTACAGACATAATACCATGCCAATGGGGAGGAGTTGCAATATGAACAATATCAATATCAGGCCTAGCAAGTACCTCTCTAAAATCGCGGTAACCTTTGACGTCGTTTCCAACTTTTTTAAGGGTGTTTGCTAAATGATTACCATCGGCATCGCAAATTGCTAATAACTTTGTGCCTTCATATCCTAAGTGTCCCTGACCCATTCCTCCAACGCCTATTACAGCTTTGGTAAGTTGGTCACTTGGGGCTATAAAACCATTTCCTCCCATGACATATCTTGGAATGATAGATATGCCAGCAGCTACGGCTATGCTTTTTTTAACAAAATCTCTTCGATTGGTTGATTTATTGTCCATATATCAATTGTTTTTAATTCTAGATAACAAAAGAATAAGGTCTTGTGTAAAAACAGGGGTAACAGATGGGGTAATAAAATTAAAAATACAAAAATAATTTCGCCGAAAGGGACTTATTTTTAAAATCTATAGATTAAAAAATTTAAGATTGTGCTTTAGTCAATGCTGGAGACGTGAAGTTGAATATAAGAATTTAACATACGGGAATCATGTTAAAAAAGGATCTAGAGTTAACTTACGTGTAAACAGCGCGTAATAAAATCCTTCGTGAGTCAAATATATTATTCAGAAAGACTAGTTTCAAAAGAAATTGTATAGTCTTCTTTATATAGTTTTTGGTATAGTTTTACGAAGTTGTCATAAACCGTATGGGCCAAACTCAATTTACCTTGTTTGATTAGAATCTGGAGCTTTAGACGCATTGCCTTTTCATTTAAATCGTCATAGAGGTAAATTATTTCTACGAGATCCAAAAGCAAGTCATTGTGTTTCTCAATGCTTAAAATATCAATACACTTAAAACATTGTTCAATAATTTGATTAGAAAACTTTTCAATATATGGATCTAGCCAAGAGGCATTGCTATTAGTTAAAAGGCGCCCTCTTTTTAGTGGAGGAAGGATTTTAAACAGTTCGGTTTCTAAAAGTGTTAGTGGATATTGCTCAGTTGATAATAAGGCTAAATAATTATTGGTGAAATGAAAATCACAATAGCATTGCTCTCCTATGTCTATAGTCCAGAGCTTATTTTGAAACACTAAATTAATTTCTGAACATGAGGATAAAATTGATCTCAAGTTTTGAATGTTAGTACCTCTAGTATTTTTGGCACTTTGAGCACTCATCCCTGGCCAAAGAATTTCGGTGAGCTTCTTGGTGTTAATTCCTCTTTTCTCAGTATTGCTATGTAAAAATATAATCAGAAATAACTGTTTGAGCTTTGGAGATAATTTTGTTGCAATATCAATGTCGTTGGCATTAATTATTTGTAAGGTGCCAAAACAAAATATTTTTTCCTTATAATTTGCCGATATGGGGTCAATGGTTTTTAATGTTGTTGCAGTTGGAAACACATTACGTTCGGCGTTTAACTTATGGATTCTTTTTGACGCACGCCATTTGAAATATAAAATAAACCCAAAGAAAATCAAGATTGTAAATCCAGCGATGATATAGGAGTTAAGGGTATGATCTTCTGTGTTTAATTTTAGATATTGATTTTCAATTTCGGCACCGTTTAACTCTCGCTCCCAGATTTTAATATCATCTAAATAGCCAATAAAAAATTCTTCCCATAAATCACTTCCAATAAGTAAATTATAATCGGAAGTCACATAATCGGAAATTAATTTTACCTGATCCGTTAGTACACCATTTAGATAAAATTTTAGATCATTATTAGTTTCAGAATGTACTAGAGCCACATGGGTCCATTCATTGATAGGAATTGGTGACGACTCCGAGATATAATCTTTTACCCCGGCCATGGTAAAGGTTAAGAATCCTTCATGAATTTTCAACACAAAATTATAGCCTTTCCCGAGGATGCTATTGGCGAACCCTAATTCGGTTGGTTTTATCCAGGCGGAAATGGTAAAACTTGATTTTAATGCTGTTCTGCTGTCAAGACCAGTATCTATATAGGCGCGATTATTGAAATAACCTACCGATTTACGAATACTATCCTTGGTAACCTCAACACCATTAGAGATGATTTCTTCAGTGTTGTTTCGAATTTTATTTTTTATGGTTTTTTCAAACTTGAAGTGATCTGATAGTCCAAATACAGGATCTAAAGGGAAGCCAACAAATTCTTTTTGATTGTTCCTGTTTTCTGGTGTCGTAAAAATAATATCGGGTGAAAAATGGTATCCCGCTTTATGCGGAGTTAAAGCGGGTAATCGGCCATCTTTTCTCACCAAAGGAAAACTGAAATAGCCATTAGCCTTACGATGATCGAAATTTTTGAATGATACATTTTCTAAAAGCCGATGCTCGGTTTTAACGACTCCAAATATCTTTTGGGTATCATTAAACATCATCACCAAACGCTGGGCTTTTTTTAGAGTACTGCTATCTGTGGCTATAAAATTTGGTAATTTACCAGACCAACTCCATAAATTAAAAAGCAAGCTATCGCTGATGGTTGTATCATTTAAATAATTTACACGACCTAAAGGTTCCAGACCCTCAAAACGGATAATCGTACTGTCGGTAATTTTTAAAGTTTCTAAATTAATGGATTCAATATCAGTAGTTTCAAGATAGATAGCTGAACCACTGATTTGAATTAATGTATCTATATTCCGGGCATTTATAATGACGAGACCTTGATGTTGATTTATAAGTGTTTCAATAAAATTCAAATCATTGAGATCATTATATTCTACAGCTAAAGGAGATTTAGATTGTAATATGGAATCTAATGAAACTTCGTCAATTGTTTTTGGGTTTATTAATAGATGACTGCGTAAGCGAAGTTCTAATTTTTGTTCATTAGAAAGCGAATTATAGGATTGCGCACTACTTGAGCAAACAAACAGTAAGATTAAACCTTGTAAAACGTAATATGAAATTATCTTCTTCAAAAATGTAAATGCATATCTGGTGCAAACAAATGTAACAAAATAAATAACGGGATGTAAGCTTAAAAAAGGGCAATAAAAAAACCTTCAAATTTTTGTTTGAAGGTTAAGAAATAATTTATTAAAATAAAGTTTTAATAAGAGTCTTTTATCCAGTTATAAGGCTTGCGTTTAATCCACATACCTCTGGTGAAATCTGGAAAATCTTGAGGCTCTCCGTTATTTTCAATTGATAATTCAGACAATGGTGTTATGGCGCTCCAAGCAGCAGCATCATAAGCATCCATTGGTGGAGCAATGTTTTGTTTTGCTGATTCTACAAAGGCCTGTATTACGAAAAAGTCCATGCCTCCATGTCCTGCACCCATTGCTTTTTCGCCATATTTTTGCCATAAAGGGTGATCGTATTTTTTCAGCCACTCATCGGCTTCATCCCAACGATGAGGCTTGGATTGTCCTTCTATATACATGCGATTTCCATCAACTTCCCATAGTCCATTTGCACCTTGAACTCTAAACCCTAATGAGTAAGGTCTTGGTAAATTACAGTCATGAGTAACAATAATTGATTCGCCATTGGCAGTTTCAATAGTGGTTGTAATCACGTCACCTTGTTTAAATTTTAGTTTTGCATTGGGGTGATCTTTTCCGCCATGCTCCACAATATAATTATGAATACCTATAGCTTTTGTTGCTGTTGAAGTTAGTGATGTAAAGCGATTGCCTCTATTAATATTGTCCATAACAGCAATAGGTCCCACACCGTGTGTTGGGTATACATCGGCATTTCTCAACAAAGAATGTTGTGTACGCCATGCTGATTCTGAGATCCCTTTATCACCAAATTCAACACCCTTTCCATAGGCTGATTTTCCATCATTTAGTTTTACAAAACGCAAGTCGTGCTGGTAACCACATCTAAAATGAACCAATTCGCCAAAAACATTTTGTTTTACCATATTTAAAACAGCCATGATGTCTCTTCGGTAGTTAACATTTTCAAGAATCATCATATGAGTTCCTGTTTGTTCATGTGTGTTTACCAAGTCCCAACATTCTTCCATAGTATTGGCTGCCGAGACTTCTAACCCTGCATATTTTCCTGCGAGCATCGCGTCTTTGGCCATACGCGTATGCCAGAGCCAAGGGGTGGCAATAATTACGGCATCAACCTCTTTTAAATCTAATAAATTTCTATAATCTAAATCACCTTTTCCAAATACCTTTGGAGCTGGATCCCCTGATTTTGAAATCATATCTAAAGCAATTGAAATTCGATTAGGATCAATGTCACAAATGGCAGTCACAAGAACGTCATCTCTTAATAAAACGTTGTTTAAGTGGTTTGTACCTCGAAGTCCAACACCAATCATTCCAACTTTTAATTTGTCTTGGGGTTTACTCATACCAAATGTTAAACTTGGAGCCATCATAATGCCAGCGCCAAGAACTGTTGATTTTTTAATAAATTTTCTTCTTGAACTCATAATTGTATTTTTAGTCTGTAGTATTGGTTAGTCCGTGCCTTAATAACAAGAATAATTTGTAGTAAGGATATCAAAAATAAGATATCTGTGCTCTTAAAAAAGAAATAATGAATTTATCTTGATTGAAACCCTACTAGTTTTTAGATGTGTGTGATCTCGTCATTACTTAAAATAGTTTCGCCTCTAAGCCTAAGAAATATTTGAGCAACGGCAATGGTGTCTTTCTCACAATAGACAATAATACGATCTATTTCGTTTTCTTCATAATAGACACGATACACCTCGCTACCATCGATATCATCTTTTGGAGATGGAATACCAAGTACATTGGTCAATAATTTTAATGAGGTATAATTTTTATAATCCCCAAATTTCCATAAATCTAAGGTATCTAGATGAGGTACTTCCCATGGTTTTTTACCAAACATATTGAGTTTATTAGGCAATTCAATATTGTTGATTATCATACGGCGTGCGATATAAGGAAAATCAAATTCTTTACCATTATGCGCACATAGTAAATGCTTTGTTTGATTAAAATGAGAATTGAGTAAAATTTTGAAGTCTTTTAAAAGTTGTATTTCATCTCCATAAAATGAGGTAGTTCGAAACTTTCGAAGATCACCTTGGAAGGTGAAATATCCCACCGAAATACATACTATTTTACCAAATTCAGCCCATATCCCGGCACGCTCATAAAACTCCTCTGCGGAGAATTCCTCTTTACGTTGGTATCTTGATTTACTTTCCCAAAGCTCTTGTTTACTGTGATCCAATTCCGAAAAATGTTGTACTTCGGGAACGGTTTCAATGTCTAGAAATAAGATGTTTTCTAAATGGAGTTTACTAATCATAACTATTTTCCTTGAGCGCAGAAATTACTATTAATAATATTACTTATCCATCATTTTGTAAGCTTCGTCAATATAAGTGAAAAAATCTGGAGAGTGAGGCCCAACACTTAGGTCCGTTTTTGCTATGAGATGCCCTAGGCGTACTACTATAAGATCATCTTCAGGGATTACAATAACCAATTGCCCTAAATGCCCTCTCATATAAAACACATCTTTGTTATTATGTGTAGCTAACCACCAGCCATATCCATATTCCGGGCTTTTTGCGAACCGAGGTTTTATGGATTTTGCAATAAATGTCGAATCTAATAATTGTTGTCCGTTCCATTGACCCTGTTGCTTGTATAATTTCCCAAAACGCGCAAAATCACGAGCATTACTTGCCACACAACAATAGGCTTTTTCAAGACCTTCTTTTTCACTGTCTATTTGCCAATAGGCTTCGTTTTCAGCCCCTAATGGTCTCCAAAAACTATCGCTTAAATAGTTTGATAATTTTACACCAGTTGCTTTCTCAATGACCATTCCTAAAAGTTGTGTATTACCACTTAAGTATTTGTAGGACTGCCCGGGTTCTTCAGTAACTTTTACGGTGAGCATCATCTTTTCTAGGTCATCATAAAAATAGGCTCTTGTCGTAATTGAAAATGGTGAATAATACGATTCGTCCCAATTGAGTCCTGAGGCCATTGAGGATAAATCGCCAACAGTCATTTTCGCTGCCAGCCCATCTTTAAATTCTGGGTAGAAATCACCAACAGGTTGATCCAAACTTTTAATTTTACCATCCATGATTGCTTTACCAAGCATAGCAGAGATCATGCTTTTGGCCATAGAAAAGGAATTACTTTTAGAGTCTTTATTAAATCCATCGTAATAATTCTCGAACCAGATACTGTCATTTTTTATAATAACATATGCAATAGTCCCTTTATCTTCGTTGAGTTTTTCAAGGACTGCTGTTTCCTTTACAGAATTGTAGTCTTTATGTAAATGCCATGCTTGACCTTCTCCATTTTCAATAGTACGGTTATCAAACTGTTTGTAATCCTCTAAGTAAGCTGTTTTATGCCCTTTTGCGTAAATTGTTCGGACGGCTTTAAGCATATAATCATAATCAAAAATATAAAGTGCTACGATTAGTAATCCAAGGAAAACGAGAATGCCTTTAAGGAGTTTTTTTAAAAATTTCATTTTTATGGGTATAAATTATTCTTAAATATAAGAAATTAGCAATTTAAAAGAGCGATTGCTGTTTGTAGGGGCTTTCGTGCTCTAGCAGCCATTGTTTTCTGTGCAATCCACCGGCATATCCGGTTAAACTTCCATCACTTCCAATGACGCGGTGACAGGGTATGATAATCCAAAGTGGATTTTTACCATTGGCTGCCGCTACTGCACGAATTGCTTTTGTGTCTCCAAATTGTTTGGAGAGGTCTAAGTATGATAAGGTTTTTCCAAAAGGAATGGTTTGTAATAAGCGCCATATGTTTTTTTGAAAATCGGTGCCTTGAGGGTTTAACTTTAAATTGAAAGTGTTACGTGAACGCTGAAAATATTCCTGAAGTTGATAGACACAGTCTTGAAGTTCTTCAGGAATGATATCTGAAATAGTTTCATTAGAATTTAAAATAGATACCGAAGCAATTCCTTCAATATCGCCACTTATTTTAGCAACTCCGAGGGGAGTGTTTATTATACAAATTTCCATCTTTTAATCGTCTGATTTATTTTCTTCAATTATTCCTAAGCGTTTCGCTCTGGTTTCCCAGCTTTTTCGCGCTAATAATTGTAGATCGGCAACATTATCACTTTCATCCATAATCTCAATCCCAAGTAAAGTTTCAATCACATCTTCCATGGTTACCAAACCACTTACTGATCCGTATTCATCAACGACCAATGCCATATGATTTTTATTTTCCACTAACTGATCTAATAATTTTGGAATGGGTATGTTTCTATTAATAACGATAATATTTCGTTTTATTTCAGACAGCTTTTTAAAATTATTATCATTGGCCATTTCTTTATAAACATCGTCTTTAAGAACTAAGCCGGTAATATTGTCTGCACTATCTTTATAAACAGGGATTCTCGAGAAACGCAGATTCTGATTGTCGTTAAAAAAGGATTCTACCGTTGAGGTCTCGTCAGCGAGTTTCATTACGGTTCTTGGGGTCATAATATCTTTGGCCATCACGTCTTTAAAAGCCAGCATATTTTTAATGACTTTGCTTTCCGATTCATGAAAAACTCCTTCATCTTCAGCAATTTGGGTCATGGCATGAAAATCTTCACGACTTAAGACACTTCCATGACCAGCTTTACCAAAGAGTTTGGTGAATAAACGGAGCACCCAAATGATACCTGTCCATGTAAAGAAAAATATGAGGCCATTTAAAATAGTAGTTGATATTCCTACGAGTTGTTTCCAGTAAGTTGCACCGATAGTTTTTGGAATAATTTCGGAGGCAATTAAAATTAAAATTGTCATTAATGCCGATACAATAAATACAGCATTTCCTTCATCATTAAATACAGATTTTGCCTGTGCCCCAACTAATATAGCACCAACGGTATGTGCGACAGTATTAAGTGTTAAAATGGCAATTAAAGGCCTGTCTACATCTTTTTTTAGTGCTTCAAGTGTTTTTGCATAGCCCTTACCTTCTGCTTTTTTAATATTTATAAAAGTAGGGGTAACACTAAGCAACACGGCTTCTAATATGGAACATAAAAAAGAAAAGAATATAGAAATGATTCCATAAAATATAAGTAAGCTCATAGTGTACTATTAAATGTCTAAATTACTAATTATTTATGACTTGATTCTCGGTTTTTGGTTTAGTATAAAACACCTGCTGTAGGGTTGGACGTATATTTAAATTGTAAATATTCCGATGTGTTCTTGAGGGGTACACCCTATTTGAAAGAAAAATAAACACCAGTTCGTGTTCAGGATCGGCCCAAACAAAAGTACCGGTAAACCCGCCATGTCCAAAACTTTCTGCACTTACTTCCGGAGCAGGGTAGGAGAGTTTTAAACTTAAAGTGTCGTTTCCTATTAAAGGCTTGTCAAACCCTAGTCCACGGCGATTGTGATTTTCTGGATATTGCATTTTTATAAACTCATTTACAGTGGCTGCTTTAAAATATTGTTTCCCGGCATAACGCCCCTTTTGTAGAAGCATTTGCATATATTTTGCCAAGTCTGTTGCGGTACCAAAAAGCCCTGCATTTCCTGAGACACCACCTAATAGTGCGGCATTCTCATCATGAACCCAGTTTGTTGTGAGGTCTTTTCTGAAAATTGAATCTTTTTCGGTAGGGACAATCGTATTACTGAAATTTTTTAAATCAGGGAGATAACCGAGGGTTTCACAACCTAATGGTTTATAAAAGTTGATTTGGAGATAAGTGGTATAGGGAACACCTGTTATATCCTCTATGAGCTGAGGGTATATTAAGGAGGCTAATCCAGAATATTTATAGGTTTTATAAAGGCTTACTTTTGATTTTGATATTTTTCTATAGACCTTATTTCTAAATCGGTTCTTAATAAATATGTTAGAATAAGCCTGTTTTGAAAAGCGTTTACTTCGTTTTGTTCTAGCAAAGCGAGATTTTAATTTCCCATTCTTTAGGACTTCATTTAAAAACACGATATAGGGTTGTAGACCAGATTGGTGTGCTAAAAGTTCTCTTAAAGTGATTTTGTTTTTGTCTTTATGACGTCTCCAGGGTTTCCAATAGTCACTAAAAGGACGGTCTAAATCTATTTTTCCTTCCTCGTATAATCTCATAAGCGCCGGTAATGGACCCGTTATTTTGGTAACTGATGCGAGGTCATAAATATCGCTTAAAGCAACTTCTTGAACATTGTCATAAGTATGATAACCATAAGTTTTATGGAAGATTATTTTACCTTGTTTTGCAACTAACAGTTGTGCGCCAGGAAAGGCTTGCTCGGCTATAGCACTTGCCATAATTGAATCTACTTTTTCATGGATTGATGTGGCATCTAGTCCAACAGATTCGGGAGAGGCATATTGCAACTGGGCATTGATAAATTGTACGTTTAATACAATGCATATACAAGCAAGGCGTAGGGTTTTTAGCATTTGTTCAAGATAAGAATTGTCATGACAAGTTAAGCAATCCATTTTAAAATGCGGGCACAAAATTTTTCTAGAACTCATTTGAAAAGCTCTAGATGCCAAAAAAATAATGAAACAAAATCCTTATCTAAGAGATTAGCTTAACGATGTCTTTAGCAAAGTAACTGGCAATAATATCGGCACCCGCTCTTTTGAAGGCGATGGTGCTTTCCATCATAATTTCATCATGATTTAACCATCCTTTTTCTGCTGCTGCTTTTATCATAGCATATTCTCCACTTACCTGATAGACTGCTACAGGAATATCAAATTCATTTTTAATATCGCGTAAAATATCCAAATAAGACATTCCAGGTTTTACCATTACAATATCGGCACCTTCATCAATATCCATTTCGGTTTCACGAAGCGCTTCATGACGATTGGCAAAATCCATTTGATAGGTTTTTTTGTCTTTTGGAATATTGACTAAATCAACTGGAGCAGAATCTAAAGCATCCCGAAAAGGACCATAAAATGCTGAGGCGTATTTAGCAGAATAGCTCATAATTCCTGTATCGGTAAAGCCTTCGTCCTCTAAAGCCTCACGAATGGTGAGGATTCGACCATCCATCATATCACTTGGGGCTACAAAATTAGCGCCAGCCTGGGCATGAGAAATACTCATTTCTGCTAGGAACTCGGCAGTCTCATCATTGATTATTTTTCCGTTTTCAATAATGCCGTCATGGCCATATGCCGAATAGGGATCCAGAGCAACATCGGTCATTACCAACATATCTGGGCATACATTTTTTACAGTTTTTATAGCACGTTGCATCAATCCATTTGGATTTAAAGCTTCTTTACCAGCATTGTCTTTGAGGTTATCAGGAACTTTTACAAATAGTAATACCGATTTTAAGCCGAGTGACCATAATAATTTGACCTCTTGCTCTAATAAATCCAGACTAAATCTGAAATAATTAGGCATGGACGCAATTTCTGCTTTAACGCCTTTACCTTCTACAACAAAAAGTGGCACTAAAAAATCGTTAGGTGTAATTATGGTTTCACGAACTAAAGCACGTACGGCCTCATTGGCTCGGAGTCTTCTATTTCTTCTTAATGGGAACATAGTTTTTTTGTTTATGGCTATGAGTTAACAATTAACAGCTTTTATTCCTTTTATACCTGTAGCACAGCCATAAAAGTAATTTATATATTGAACTTCGAATCCATTTAGCTCGAAGATTTCTTTTGCTTTCATTGAATTTTTATATTTTGAAGTGTAGACACCTAACATTTTATATGTTTGTGGGTTTCCGAGAAATAAAAACCCTAAAACAGGAATAAAATATTTTAAATATATCAAATAAAAGAGGTTCAATAATTTATTATTTGGAACAGAAACTTCCACAAAAGAAAACGAGCCATCTTTTTTTAGAATTCTCTTAATTTCTCCGGCTAATTGTTCAATTTGTATGTTTGAAAAGGTTTTCAATCCAAAACCTGAGATAACATTATCTACTGAGTTTTTTAAAATTGAATTATCGAAAACGTCTTCTTTTAATAAGGATATATTATGTTTAGGGTACTTTTGTTTTCTGCGATTAGCTCTTTTTAACATCCCGGAAGAGAAATCTAATCCAATTAATTGACCGTTTTCACCAATGGAGTTTAATATAGGTTTCCAACATTCTCCCATGCCTGTCATCAAGTCGACAACGGTTGAATTTGGTTTTATTTCAATTAAATCGACACAACGACTCCTCCATTTTTCACTAAAACCAAAAGACGTTATATAATTCATTCTTTCATAGGAACCACTCATTTTATCAAAAAGAGACTCGACAAATTTAGGATTATATAGGTCGTATTTGTTATTCAAGATTCCTAATATATTTGTCGACATTAATATTAACGTCGTCTTCGCCTTGTTGATCGAAAGGGTTTTCTAAATGAGATTGTATATTGTCTAAAGCTACTAAAATTACACTAAACAAAACGGGAACTGCAAACTGCAAACCGTAGCTAAAATTGGTAGCATTTTCGGCAAAATGAGGCCCGTAAATGATGGGTAAAATCACGATAAAAATATCACTATAGGTCCGTAGACTACGGGGTGTTCTGTATTGATAAATATGTTTAATACGTTCAAAAGAAATCATCATTTTACTCAAAAACTGATTGGAACGTGATGCTTCACCAGAAGGAAGACCATGAGACCGCATGGACTTAATAAAGGAGGATAAACCCTGAAAACTATCATAAACGCCTTTTTCATGAATTTCCAATTCATTGACAGGATGTGTGAACATGGTTTTGCAAGATTCTAATAATTGTTCTAGATGATTTTTAAGCTCGTCTTTAAGTTCTTTTGGAGGGTTTTCTAACCAATGAGAAACGGCAAAAAAGAGGGCGCGGCCATGCGCTTTTATAGATCCATATTCATCTAGAGCCACTTCACGCCGTTTATAAGCGCCTCCAATAGAAAAAACAATTGGAAAAACGATAGCGGTACTAATTAAAGTTAGTGGGAAATTTGCTTTTATATGAAAATGCAAACAGATCATGGTCGAAATAATCGCCAACGACGTTATAATTAGCGATTTTAAGTTTATAATTAAACCAACTCTTTTAATCCATTTCCACATATTATATCCAGTTTTTAGGGTGTGTTAATACGGTTACTAATTTTTCTTCTTCGCTCCCTTTTTCGGGATGATGATCATACTGCCATTGCACATGAGGCGGAAGACTCATTAAAATACTTTCAATACGACCGTTAGTTTTTAAACCGAAAAGCGTGCCTTTATCATGAACCAGATTAAATTCAACATATCGTCCACGACGAATTTCTTGCCAATTTCGTTGAGCTTTGGTATAGGTTAGGGCTTTGCGTTTTTCCACAATAGGTACGTAGGCTTCTAGGAAACTATTACCAACCTCAGTCACGAAGTTATACCAATTTTCCATGGTCATGTCTTCAGAAGTTTTGCAATAATCGAAAAAGAGGCCACCTATTCCTCGGGCTTCATTGCGATGGGCATTGTGGAAGTATTCATCACAACGTGCTTTATACTTTGGATAGAACGCCGTGTTATGTTTATCACAGGCAATTTTACAAGTACTATGAAAGTGTTCAGCGTCTTCCTCAAAGAGGTAGTAAGGGGTTAAATCTTGCCCCCCACCAAACCAACAGTCTACAACATCACCTTGATCATTATACATTTCAAAATAACGCCAATTTGCATGTACTGTTGGCACCATTGGGCTTTTGGGATGTAATACTAAACTCAATCCACAAGCAAAGAAATTGGCATCGCTAACTCCAAAATGTTTCTGCATGGTTTCGGGCAATTTTCCATGGACAGCAGAAATATTGACACCTCCTTTTTCAAAGACAGCACCATTTTCAATCACACGAGTACGCCCGCCACCACCTTCTGGACGTTCCCAAAGATCTTCTTGAAACTTCACTTGACCATCTACAGCTTCTAATTTAGAAGTGATGCTATCCTGTAGTTCTTGTATATATTGATAAAATTTATTTTTCATAGCGATTAAACCATTGATTTATTACAATAAGAGGCCTTTTCAAAGTCTTTGATGTTAACGGAAATAACAGGGACTTCTGGAAACATTCCATTTAACTTTGTTACAATTTGTCTTGAGAGATTACTCTTTTGGACGGTGTTTCGTCCTTCCATGATATAAGAAAACACATGAATAAAATCACTGGTTTCACCTCCGACAATATAGTTTTTGAAAGGGTTTAATCTCACTTTTATATCTCCTTTGGCAAATAGGCCCGTTTCATGGGCAGTATTATAAACTTCTTGTATAATCTCCATCGGTTTTTTTAATTGGGTAATACCTTCAGAGCAATCAATTATAAAGTGTGGCATGATATCAGCGAACTTAAATAGTGTTAATATTGGTTTTCGATTTTTCAGCATTAAGCAACTCGACAGTTTTAACGGTTGCAGCTGTTACCGATAAAGGTAATACTAATACAACCCCAATGACTGGAATTAATAGAAACAGCATAAATACAATGCCATTTCCTATGGCAGTACCGCGATGTTTGCGTACAAAATCTAAACTATCATTGTATTTAAAATGGCGTTCTAAGGTGTAATCCATATTACCAAATCCCGCATAGTACGCTTGTACCACAAATAATAAAAGCGAAGTTATCCATCCAATTACGGGAATAAAACTAATGATTAATATAACTAAGGTCAACCCAAGTTCCATAAAAAGGTTTCTGGTATTTATGCGAATTCCCCGCCATAATTGTTGTTGAAAAGACGTATTCCTGTGTTCTTGTTGTTCACCTAATATATGCTGTTCAATTTTTTCAGAAACAGGGCTCATGAATGGTGCCGATAGCGCCATGATAATATGTTTATAAAGCACAAGACCAACTGCAATTATTAGTATACCGCTAATAATGTTACTAATGGTTGTAAAAGTGTCTTTACCCCATTCCCATACCCAAGCCTTGGAAATTAACTGCCCTAGATTGTCAGAGAATCCATAAGCGGAGATCCCTATGGCGATGGCTGTCAGTAGACTAATCGTTATAGGAATAGAGAAATAACGCCATAATTTGAGCTTTGAAATTAATTCAAAAGCACCGGCATAAGCTTTTATTCCACGATATATTTCTTTAACCATCTTGTTTTGTGTCAATTTGGATTGGGAGAAATTTTATTTTTTTAGACCCCTCAGGGTTCTAAATCCTGAGGGGTCTAATTTAAGCTTTTTACTTTATGTTCATGAGCGACCAGGCCCTATTAAGATTAGACAGAGTATTCCTTTACGGCATCGATGAATGCCTTAGCATGGTCTAACGGGATGTTTGGCAATATGCCATGACCAAGATTTACAATGTATTTGTCTTTACCAAACTCATTAATCATTTGGTGTACCATCTTCTTTATTTCAGCTGGAGGGGATAACAATCTTGAAGGGTCAAAATTCCCTTGAAGGGTGATGTTTCCTCCCGATAAATAGCGTGCGTTTTGAGCAGAACAAGTCCAATCTACCCCTAGTGCTGAAGCATTAGATTTTGCCATTTCTCCAAGGGCAAACCAACACCCTTTTCCAAAGGCAATTACTGGCGCATCATCTTTAAGCGCTTCAATAATTTGATTGACATATTGCCAAGAGAACTCTTGATAATCGGTTGGAGATAACATGCCTCCCCAAGAATCGAAAATCTGAACGGCATCTACACCAGCTTTAACTTTAGCTTTTAAATATGCGATAGTTGTATCTGTAATTTTTTGTAATAATTGATGTGCGGCAATTGGGTTTGTAAAACAAAATTCTTTGGCTTTATCAAAATTTTTACTGCCTTGCCCTTGTACAACGTAGCATAAAATAGTCCATGGTGATCCAGCAAAACCAATTAAAGGAATATCATCGTTTAATAACTCCTTAGTTGCTTTTATAGCTTGATACACATAATCCAACTCAACATTTACGTCTGGTACAATAACATTGTCAACGCCTTTTTGATCTCTAACAGGGTTTGGTAAATATGGTCCAAAATTAGGTTTCATTTGCACCTCAATATTCATTGCTTGAGGAATGACAAGGATATCACTAAATAATATTGCTGCATCCATGCCATAACGACGAATAGGTTGTACTGTAATTTCACTTGCTAATTCAGGAGTACGACAACGTGTAAAGAAATCATATTTTTCTCGAATTGCTATAAATTCTGGTAAATAACGTCCAGCTTGACGCATCATCCAAACCGGAGGACGGTCGACAGTTTCTCCTTTTAATGCTCTTAAAAATAAATCGTTTTTTATCATATCAATTTTCCGTAAAAACGGAACTCTATTAATTCAACTTTAATATTTCAAATTATTAAACCCTGCAATGGCCTAATCTTATATATAATTTAGGTTTACCAATTCAATAACACTCTCCACTGTTGGGAGCTTGGCAACTCTTACATCTTTAAAATTCTTTTTTGCTTCGGCAGCCGTAGTTTCACCAATACAAAAAGCGATTTTGTCAGCGTTGTTTTGCGAGAGGTAACTTTTAACGGTTGAAGGACTATAAAACATAACTCCTTCTGCCTTCTCGTCAATTTTTAAGGCAGCAAATTTAGTGCTGTAGGCATCAACTTCGTTAACTGTAATATTATTTTCTGTTAGAATCTTTGGAAGATCATCTAATCTGAGGTCACTACAAAAATAAGTAACTTCAGTGCCTTCAATATAGTCCACCAAATATTCGGCTAGCTTTTTAGCATTCGGTTCAGAATGGGTTACTTTTCCAATTTTTTTCTCTACCAATCGTTTAGTACGACGGCCAACACAATAAATGTTTTTAAAGTTTAATTGATCGGAAGAAATATTTGTAATTAAAGATTCAACAGCATTTTTACTGGTAATAATTACATTTCGCATTTCAGACTTTAAAATGAAAGGCTTTATTCTGTTTGTTGCAATTTGAATAAAGTCAGCGCTTTCAACTTTTATGTCATCATGAAATAATTCTGATTGCGCATTAGTAAGTGATTTAGTAGAGAACACATTTACTTTGGTGTCTACATTTTTAAGATTGTCCATCAATCGTTTACCGCCACGATCAATAACATAATCGGCACAAAAAGCCGCCATATTATGGTGTTCTCCTAATTGTTCAACACGTTTTACTTCAATCTTCTTTGTTCCATCAGGACTTAATAGTACGCCATGAAATGAAACTTGATCTTCTTTTATATAGGCAAGGGCCCCAATTGGTGCGGTACAACCACCTTCTAAAAGCTTTAAAAACTCACGCTCAATGCTAGTGCAAATTTGTGTTTCTTCATGATTTAATTCGGCACAAATGGCTTTAATCTCCTCATTTTCTTCCATTGCCGTAATCACAATAGCGCCTTGAGCAGGAGCGGGAACCATCCAATCTAAATTAATGGCATTTTCTGGTCTTAATCCAATTCGGCCAATTCCAGCTGCGGCAAAAATTGCCCCGTTCCAGTCACTGTCTTCCACTTTTTGTAATCGTGTATTTACATTTCCTCTAATATCAACGATAGAATGTGTTGGGAATCTGTTTAGCCATTGCGCTCTACGGCGTAAACTACTAGTAGCAATAGTTGCATCCCGTTGAGATAAAAACTCTTCGTTATTTTTAAAAACAAGGGTATCATTCATGTTTCCTCGTTTTAAAACTGCTGCCTGCACAATACCTTTTGGTAAAGCGGTAGGTACATCTTTTAAGGAATGTACAGCAATATCAATGTCGTAATTTAACATTGCAATATCTAAGGTTCTCGTGAAAATACCTGTAATTCCTAATTCGTAAAGGGGTTTATTTAAAACTAAATCCCCTGTAGCTTTTACAGGAACTAACACAGACTTGTGCCCAAGTTTTTCTAGTATTTGTTGTACGGCATTTGCTTGCCATAGTGCTAATTCACTATCGCGTGTACCAATTCTTATTATTTTAGACATGTGATATAGATTCTAACTGAAACACTTTTTTAATAAGCTCAAGACTTTCTTCTGTAGAGCCATTATCATTTTTCAAATGATGTGCAAAGTGGTTGGTTATTTTTTGAATAATATTGTTACTAATTATCTCTGCTTGATTTTCGTTGAAATCAGATATTTTTTTACGTTGAGTATCTAATTCGGCAGCTTTAAAATCAAGTAATTTATGTTTTAAAGCCTTTATAGTTGGTGCAAATTTTCGCGTTTCTAACCAACTGTTAAATTCTGATTTTATCTCTTCTATGATTACTTCAGCATGTGGGATCTGTGCTTTTCTTTTTTCTAAAGTTTTATCGGTGACTTGTGATAAATAATCCAAATGAACTAAAGAAACATTCTCGAGATCTTCAACATTTTGATTTACATTTTTAGGTATAGATAAATCTAAAATTAAAAGCTCTTTATGATTCTGGATAATATGTTTATCAACTGTGGGGTTTTGTGCTCCTGTGGCAACTATTAAGACATCCGATTTATTGATTTCTTCCTGTAAATTAGCATAATCCTTAACAATTAAGTCAAACTTTCCAGCAATTTTTTCAGCCTTGTTTTTAGTTCTATTAATTAAGGTGATATGTTTGTTTTTGGTATGCTTTACCAAGTTTTCACAGGTGTTTCTGCCAATTTTACCAGTTCCAAAAAGTAAAATATTTTTATTCGAGATATCTTCAACATTATCAAAAATGTATTGCACCGACGCAAAGGATACCGACGTGGCCCCTGATGAAATTCCGGTTTCAGTTTTAATTCGTTTACTCGCTTGAATAACCGAATTCACCAAGCGTTCTAGAAATGCATTTAATAAGCTGTACTTTTTTGAAATTTTGGCACTTACTTTTAACTGGCTTATAATTTCGAAGTCACCAAGTATTTGACTATCTAATCCCGAGCCAACTCTAAACATGTGTGAAACGGCATCATTGTTTTTATAAACGTATGCAACTTTTTGAAATTGATCAACGGTACCTTTAGTATTATCGCAAAGTAATTTTATAAGTTGAAAGGGGTGTTGTGCAAATCCGTAAATTTCAGTTCTATTACAAGTTGAGGTTACAATTAAACTCTCAACATTATTTTCTTTGGCTTGTTCTAATAAATCGAGTTTAGACGATTCGTCTAAACTAAAGTGACCCCTAATTTCAGCGTCTGCTTTTTTATAACTTAAACCAATGGCATAAAAGGTGTTTCCTTTAGAAATATTATACTCTTCCATTTGCGATCTTTCAATTATGGGGACAAAAATATATTGATAGATACTAAAAAAATAACGCTCAAGGAACTTTTAGTATCGTTTGTGGTTTTTTAAAGATATTTTTTAATATTATATGATAAATGTCATACTTTTGCCCTAGAATCAAGTGTTTTTAAACATTTTATCTAGAATGAATCTAAATAGTAATAATAAAAATATCAATATGGGTGACTCAAAAAATGTCGCTAAAGGTTCCTTTGAGGAAACAGAAGTTGATCCTGAGTTTTTAATTTTAGCATGTCGTAATGATAGTGATGAGAGTCAAGCCGTTGAACGTGATATAGATAACGATTTTATACAATTTCACTTTTGTATTAAAGGGGCCATTAAATTTAATTTTAATGCGGGGAGATACACACTAAATATTGTTGAAGAAAATTCCTTATTGTTGTATAACCCACAACGAAATCTTCCAATAAATCTTGAAGTAAAAGCAAACTCCTGGCTGATTACTATTCTAATTTCTATTAAAAAGTTCCATGGATTATTTTCTCAAGAAGCCGATTATATAACGTTTTTGAGCGAGGAAAATAAGGACAAGAAATATTATAAAGACGGAAAAATTTCGCCATCAATGGCCATTGTGCTGAATCAAATAATAAATTTTAATCTTAATCAATCTATAAGAAATCTCTATTTTAAAGGGAAAGCATATGAACTCTTGAGTTTATACTTTAACAGAAGTGAAGATGCAAATATTGAACAGTGTCCTTTTTTGGTTGATGAAACCAATGTAGATAAAATTAGAAAGGCAAAGGATATTGTGATCTCTAGAATGGCAGAACCTCCGAGTTTACAGGAATTGGCTGACGAAATAGATTTGAATTTAAAGAAGCTTAAGGAAGGTTTTAAACAAATATATGGAGATACCGTCTATAGTTTTTTGTTTGACTATAAAATGGAAGTGGCGAGAAAATTATTAGAATCAGGAGAGCATAATGTTAATGAAGTTGGATTAAAAGTTGGATATAGTACCGCTAGTCATTTTATTGCAGCCTTTAAAAAGAAATACGGAACAACTCCCAAAAAATATACCCAATCCGTAAATTAGCAGATATGACTCAAACATTTAATTGGAAAGCGTCTTTGTTTTCAATAGTATCATTTATAATTTTTTCTTCATGTAGCTTAAAAGACGAGGTGCTTGTGTTTACTAAAACTCAAGGATATAGGCATGAATCGATAGAAGTTGGAGTGGAAAGTATTAAAGCTATAGGTTTGGAACAGGGTTTTAATGTTAGTCATACGGAAGATGCTAATATGTTTAGTTCAGAAAAATTAAAACAATTTGATCTGGTTATATTTTTAAGTACTACAGGCGATGTTTTAAATGAAAATCAGCAAACAGCTTTTGAAGAGTATATTAAAAACGGAGGGAGTTACATGGGCATTCATGCTGCAGCTGATACTGAATACGATTGGCCTTGGTATGGAAAATTAGTAGGGGCTTATTTCATGAGTCATCCAAAAATTACTGAAGCTGAAATTATTAAAGTAAACAATTCACATGTATCATGTATGCATCTACCAGAGCGTTCCGTACGTAAAGATGAATGGTATAATTATAAAAATATTAATCCAGAAATAAATGTGCTCTTAAATTTAAATGAAGCTTCTTATGAAGGTGGAGAAAATGGAACAAACCACCCAATCGCTTGGTATCATGAACATGAGGGAGGTCGGTCTTTTTATACAGGAGGAGGGCATACTAAATCGTCTTATAGTGAACCTGGATTTAGACGGCATTTACTCGGAGGCATTTTATATTGTTTAGGAAACTAAATAATTAGTTAAAAAATTAAAATAATTAATGAAAGGAATTCTATTAGTTAATCTAGGTTCTCCTGATAGTCCGGAGCCTAAAGATGTGAAAAAATATTTAGGGGAGTTTTTAATGGATAAACGGGTTATTGATGTCCCGCTTTGGGCCAGAATATTACTCGTTAAAGGTATTATTTTAAACACAAGACCAAAAGCTTCAGCGGCAGCTTATAAAAAAATATGGTGGGAAGACGGGTCTCCTCTTATTGTGCTGTCTGAAAGATTGCAACAAAAAACACAAAAACAAGTTGATTATCCCATTGCACTTGCCATGCGTTATGGAAGTATGACCATTATGGATGGGCTTCAAGAATTGGTTGATAAAGGTGTAGATGAGGTATTGGTGATGCCTTTATATCCGCAATTTGCCATGGCAACTACAGAAACCATTGTAGTATTGGCAGAAGAAATACGTCAAAAATATTTTCCAAAGTTGAAAATGACATCGCTACCGGCGTTTTATAACAATCCTGATTATATTACTGTACTTGCAAATTCAATAGAGAAGTCACTTAAAAACAAAGTCTATGATCATCTTCTCTTTTCGTATCACGGTGTACCAGAGCGGCATATAAAAAAAGGGGATATCACGAAATCACATTGTAAAATTGACGGAAGTTGTTGTGCAACGGCCTCCAAAGCACATGAGTTTTGTTATCGCCACCAGTGTTATGAGGTAACCCGATTGGTTGCCGAAAAATTGCGGCTAAACGAAGGGGCGTATTCAACATCATTTCAATCACGTCTCGGGTTCGATCCATGGTTACAACCTTATACCGATAGAACAATCGAGCGATTGGGAAAAGAAGGACTCAAAAACATGGCTATTGTAACTCCTGCTTTTGTAAGTGATTGTTTAGAGACTCTTGAGGAAATTGCAATGGAAGGTAAAGAAATATTCCAGGAAATGGGAGGCGAAAAATTCACAACGGTTCCTTGTTTGAATGATGATGATGCTTGGGTTGCGTTATTGGCGAAATGGATGAATACTTGGAGTTCTTAAAAAGAGTTAAAATTGCCCTCAATTAGGGGGGTATAATTTTTAATTCTTACATTTAATTCATCATAACCAAACCAAAAAATTAACATGCGATTATCAACCCTATTCCTAGCAATAGCTTTATTGCTATGTAGTCACACCCAAACCGAAGCTCAAAACATTAATGAAAACCAATACAAGGCACTAGAATACAGGCAAATAGGTCCGTTTCGAGGCGGCCGAAGTGCCGCTGTAACTGGCGTCCCCAATCAGCCAAATCTATACTATTTTGGCTCTGCTGGAGGAGGGATTTGGAAAACAACTGATGGCGGACGTGCTTGGGAAAATATTTCTGACGGCTTTTTTGGTGGAAGTATTGGAGCGATCACAGTTTCAAAAAGCGACCCCAATGTTATTTATGTCGGTGGAGGAGAAAAAACAGTTAGAGGAAATGTATCTTCAGGATATGGTATTTGGAAATCTGTTGATGCAGGAAAAACCTGGACGTCATCAGGATTAAAAAGTTCAAGACATGTACCAAGAATAGCAGTACACCCTTCCAATTCCGATATTGTCTATGCAGGTGTTTTAGGAAACATCTATAAACCAACAGACGAAAGAGGTGTTTATAAAAGTACCGATGGCGGGAAAACATGGCGCAAAACTTTATTTGCTAATGCAAATGCTGGGGTCGTCGATCTAGTTATCGATCCAAAAAACCCTAGAATTTTATATGCTTCTACCTGGAGAATACAACGTACACCCTATAGTTTAAGTTCTGGTGGTGAAGGATCAGCATTATGGAAAAGTACCGATAGCGGAGAAACCTGGAAAGAAATATCTGCTAACAAAGGATTTCCAACAGATACATTGGGAATTATTGGAGTAACGGTGTCACCTGTAAATAATCAACGCGTATGGGCCATTGTAGAGAACAAAGAAAAAGGAGGATTGTATAGAAGTGAAGATGGAGGAGAAACTTGGTCACAGGTAAATAGTGAACGTAAACTACGTCAACGGGCATGGTATTACACACGTTTATATGCAGATACTAAAAATGTAGATGTTGTTTATGTGTTAAATGTACGTTATCATAAAAGTACCGATGGTGGAAAAACTTTCAGCACACATGGCGCGCCACATGGCGATCATCATGATCTTTGGATTGCCCCCGAAAACCCGGATAGGATGATTATTGGGGACGATGGTGGAGCTCAGATAACTTATGATTCTGGTGAAACATGGAGTACCTATCATAATCAGCCAACATCACAATTTTATCGCGTAACTACAGATAATCATTTTCCGTATAGAATTTATGCAGCGCAACAAGATAATTCAACAGTAAGAATTGCTCATAGAACAGATGGTAGATCGATTAGTGAAGATGATTGGGAAAGTACTGCCGGAGGAGAATCAGCTCATATTGCTGTGGACCCAGAAGATAATGATATTATTTATGGCGGTAGTTATGATGGCTTTTTAACTCGTGTAAATCATAAAACGGGAACAGTAAGAGCAATTAATGTTTGGCCAGATAATCCAATGGGGCATGGCGCTGAAGGTATGAAATATCGTTTCCAGTGGAATTTTCCAATTATATTTTCAAAACATAATCCAAATCGATTATATACCTTTTCTCAAAGTGTCCATGTGACTGAAAATGAAGGGCAATCCTGGAAAATTATTAGTCCGGATTTAACTAGAAATGATCCTGAAAAATTAAAATCTTCGGGAGGACCAATTACTCAGGATAATACATCAGTTGAGTATTATTGCACCATTTTTGCAGCTCAGGAATCACCTGTTACAGAAGGCTTATTATGGGTCGGTAGTGATGATGGACTGGTTCATGTTACCAGAAATGGAGGTCAATCTTGGGAGAATGTAACGCCAAAAGGAATGCCAGAATGGATGATGATAAATAGTGTTGAACCAAGTACTTTTGACGCAGGGACCTGTTATATAGCGGGGACAAAATACAAAACAGGTGATTTTGCACCTTATTTATATAAAACCACAAACTACGGAAAGTCTTGGACAAAAATTACGAATGGGATTAATCCAGAACATTTTACAAGGGTGCTTCGTGAAGATCCTAAGCGTAAGGGGCTATTATATGCAGGAACGGAAACAGGAATGTATATCTCTTTTAATGATGGAAAAAACTGGAAACCATTTCAGTTAAACTTACCAATAGTTTCAATTACAGATTTAACTATAAAAGACAATAGTTTAATTGTTGCTACTCAAGGAAGGAGTTTATGGATGATTGATGATTTAACCGTAATTCATCAATTGTTTAATGCCGATCAAAGCGCTAATATTTTATTCAAGCCAAAGGATACTTATCGCATGAGAGGTGGTAGCCGAAAAGGGAGTAAAACAGCAGGAACTAATCTTCCAAGTGGAGTAATCACTTATTTTAACGTGAAAAAATTCGACGAAAAAGATGAGGTTTCCTTAACTTATTTTGACACTAAAGGAGACACTATTAAAACGTTCAGCACAAAAAATAAAAAGAAGGATAAACTAAAAGTAAAAGAAGGAGCTAATCAATTTGTTTGGAATATGACCTATGATGGCGCTGAACAACTTAAAGGCATGATTTTTTGGTGGGCAAGCTTTACTGGGCCTAGAGCTATTCCAGGGCAGTATAAAGTAAGTCTAAACGTAAATGGCGAATCAATTTCGAAGCCATTTACAATTTTAGCCGATCCTAGAGCTGAAAGTACTTTAACAGACATGGAAAATCAGTTTGCTTTTATCAAAGATGTCAATAAAACCATGGATAATGCACATAAATCGATTAAAAAGATTCGCAAAATTAATGAGAAGTTGAGTGCATTTGCAACCCAATATAAAGATAATGAAGAGGTAAAAGATCTTGTTGAAAAAGCTAAAAGTTTAAAAGAAAAGTTTTCAGAAATTGAAAAAGCCTTATATCAAACTAAAAATAGAAGCGGGCAGGATCCATTAAATTTCCCTATTCGATTAACAAACAAATTGGGACACTTAAATTCATTGGTAAGTATGGGTGATTTTGCTCCTACCGAGCAGGACATTGCAGTAAAAAACGAGTTGTCAAAACAAATTAACAATCAACTTGCTGCTTTTGATATTCTTGTAAATGATGAAATCAACGCATTTAATGCGACATTCAATACAAAAAAACTGAATTATTTATTTGTAGAAGATTAATAAAAACACTCATCGATCCCACTCGAAGTGATTCGCTGAGGTTATATAACTTAGGGTCACCTCGAGTGGAGTCGAGATAAAATAATTAAGAATGGAACTATATAATTATATAAAAGCATTGCACCTTATTTTTGTAATCACCTGGTTTGCTGGGTTATTTTACATTCCGAGATTGTTTGTATATCAAATAGAGTCTTTTTATAAACCCTCTCCTGAAAAGGAAATTCTTGGAAAACAATTAAAACTTATGGCAAAACGCCTTTGGTTTATCATCACTTGGCCATCAGCTATTTTGGCTACTATCTTTGCAATATGGCTCATAATTTTAATTCCAGTATGGCTACAGCAATCATGGATGTTGGTTAAGCTGGGGTTTGTGGTTTTACTCATATTATACCATGTTAAAACACATTATATATTCAAACAATTGCAAAATGATGATGTGCGATATACCTCCAAGTATATGCGCTTTTGGAATGAAGGATCAACATTAATTTTATTTTCAGTGGTGTTTTTGGTGATTCTAAAGGATAGTTTTGATTGGATTTTTGGAGTTGTTGGCATATTTGTGCTATCGCTGTTGTTGATGTTGGGAATTCGATGGTATAAGAAAATTAGAGCCCGAAATCCTAAAGCTTAAATAGCTTTAAAGGCATTGTGAAGATTTTGGTTTTTAGAAAAAATCCAAATGTCTTTGGCTTAATTATTGTTATATTTATGTCTTAAATTCTCTTAATGGCTGCAAGAAGACTCTCTTTACGCTCACGTATTTTTTTGTATATGATTTTGTTGGTGGTTGTGGCTTCAATACTTATTGCTGCGGTCACGATTTATCAGTACAATGAGCAGTCTAAAGATTACCATAAACAACGATTAATACGTAAAGAAAGGCAAATTTTGTCTAGTATAGATTTTGTATTACGGCAAACTACTTACGAAAGAAGTACAGAACGACTTGGGTTAATATTTAAAGATAAAATTTACGAAATCGCAAAAAATTTGAATGTTGACTTTAATATTTATGATTTAGGGGGAACACTGATGAAAAGTTCTAAATCAGATTTTGAAACAGACTCTCTGGTTAAATGCATGTCTTCAGAAGCTCTAAATCAATTAAATCAAAGTATAGGGAAACGTTATGTTGAAAAAGACCAACAAATTGGAGGAGATTTTCAGTCTTCTTTTACCGTTTTTTCCGATTTTAATGCCAAACCCTTAGGGATATTAAATGTGCCATATTTTGAGGACGACTCCTTTAATGAAGCCGAATTAAAAGCGTTTTTAGTGCGTTTGGGTTATGCCTATTTTGCCTTGATCTTGATGGCCATTGCTATGGCCTATTTTGTGTCCAAATATATTACACGTTCACTAAAAACAATTAGTGATAAAATGAATGTTACGCGGTTGGAGAAACGCAATAAAAAGATCGAATTGAAAGGCGCAAGTGAGGAAGTCTCTGCTTTGGTTGAATCCTATAATAGTATGATAGATGAACTTGAAGAGAGTGCTGTTCAGCTCGCGACAAGTGAACGGGAACAAGCCTGGCGTGAAATGGCAAAACAGGTAGCACATGAAATTAAAAATCCGCTGACTCCAATGCGCTTGACGGTTCAAAGTTTTCAACGAAAGTTTGATCCGAATGATCCTATAATACTTCAAAAAGTAGATGAATATTCTAAGACACTAATCCAACAAATTGATACGATGAGTTCCATAGCTTCAGCGTTTTCAAACTTTGCTAAAATGCCAGAGCAAAAAAATGAAACCCTTAATGTTGTTGAAGTTATTGACTTAGCTTTAGATATTTTTACTGAAACGGATATTACTTTTAAGTCTAGCAAAAAAGAGATTATTGCTAATTTTGATAGAACCCAGCTTATAAGGGTAGTTACCAATTTGGTGAAAAATGCGATTCAGGCAATTCCAGAAGAAAGGATTCCAAAAATAGATGTTAAAGTATTTGATCAAGAGAATGATATCATATTTACGGTAACCGATAATGGCAATGGAATTAATGAAGAGAACATACCCAAAGTATTTGAGCCTAAATTCACAACAAAAACGAGTGGTATGGGATTAGGCTTACCAATGATGAAAAATATTGTGGAAACTTATGGAGGAAGTATTACTTTTACATCTGAGGAAGATGAAGGCACAACTTTTAAAGTAACATTCCCTAAGGAATAAGCGTTATTTCAGTGTTATATTAAGTGTGTTTAAGTAAAAACAGGAATATCAATAAAGCAGGAATCATGAATTATCAAAATATACTTTCCGTATCAAAAAATGGAATTACAACAATTACAATTGACCGCCCTTCAAAGTTAAATGCCTTAAATAAAGACACAATTGACGAATTACATCAGGCATTTTCAATTGCAAATCAAGATAAAAACATCAAAGTTATAATTATTACAGGAAGTGGTGACAAGGCTTTTGTTGCTGGTGCCGATATTAGTGAGTTTGCCGATTTTGATGTGGAAGAAGGTTCTAACCTGGCAGCACAAGGACAAGAATTGCTTTTTGATTTTATAGAGAATTTAGAGACTCCGGTAATTGCAGCTATAAATGGATTTGCCCTTGGTGGAGGCTTAGAGCTTGCTATGTCTTGTCATTTTAGAGTCGCAAGTACTAATGCAAAAATGGGCTTGCCAGAGGTTTCTTTGGGGGTTATTCCAGGCTATGGTGGGACTCAGCGATTACCGCAATTAGTTGGTAAAGGGCGTGCTATGGAAATGATCATGACCGCGGGTATGATTGATGCTAACCAAGCTTTGGCATATGGTTTGGTAAATCACATCCAGGCACAAGAGGAATTATTAACGGTTTGTGAAAAAATTGCAATAAAAATATCGCGAAATTCTTCAGTGGCAATAAGTGCTGCAATAAAGGCGATTAATGCCAACTTTAAGGATGGTATAAATGGATTTGGGGTTGAAATAGAAGAGTTCGGGAACTGTTTTGGAACTGAAGATTTTAAAGAAGGTACTACAGCATTCCTCAACAAACGAAGAGCCAATTTTCCTGGGCAATAAGTGTTGTTGCGTATTAATTTTGTAATTGCATAAATGCAATCTACCCTTTTTTATTCTATACATGAAATTGTAATATCTCGATTGTTTTTTAACATTTTTCACGAAAAATAATAATTCCATAAATCAAATTTCATTTTTGAAGTTATTTCTTTTAACAAATATTTAACCCAAATGGCGTTAAACCATAAGACACATTTGCGGTCTAACTTGCAAAAAATAATACTTGAGAATTCTGATAATTTATAAGAATTTTTAACACAAATTTATCGCCTTAACATACAATGTTAGTAAGAAATAACTTAAGTTTGTTGATGTGCGTTAATTGAAACACTTTTTAAACCTATGATTATCAAAAAATTAACACTGCTATTGTTTATCTGCTTTACTTGCACTGTTTTTGGCCAATACGAAGTTACAATTGAAGCTTTTGTAATGGATAATAACACGAAACAACCACTAGAATTTGCAAACATTGATTTCCATGGAAAAAACATAAAAGCAATTAGTGGGTCAGATGGAAAATTTACTTTAGTTTATGATGAGGAGGCCATTGGAGATGCAGATGTTTTTCAATGTAGTGCTTTTGGTTATGAAACTTTAAATGTAAAAGTGGGGCTCCTATTTAAGTTACTTACTAATTCCAATAAAATATTTCTTAAACCCAAAGCATTTATTCTGGGCAAGTCCGAGGAGATGAAAGGGAATATAAATGGAACAGTCGTCAATGCGTCTGGACCAATACAAAGCGCTACCATTAGAGTGAAAAATAGCTTTAATGAAGTTCAAACCAATGTTGATGGCAATTTTAAAATTGATGCACAGGAAGGAGATGTTTTGGTAATAAATTACCTAGGGATGCTAGAAAGGCAAATTGTGGTCTCAAATGGAACCACGATAAACATTGAACTTCAGTCGGATGGTGAGCTTTTGGATGAAGTTTTACTTGAAGGGGAGAAGAAAGTTGAAAATATTGTAGAGACTGGTCTTGGGAAGAAAAATTCTGATGCTGTTGGCTACGCTGTAAATACAATTAGTTCGGAGGATATTAGTGCCGGGGCACTAAATTTGGCCGATGTTATTGTTGGAAAATTTGCAGGAGTACGGGTTGTAGGGCTTAATGTAGGATATACTTCCCCTAAAGTTATTATTAGAGGCGGTGGAGGATCTATGAATAATCCCATCCCAGCAATTTTTGTTGTAGATGGAATGATTTATGAGGAAATGCCTGAATTTTTGGATATTCAACATATCGATAAAATAACAATATTAAAATCGGTAAGCGCAACGAATAGATTTGGATCTGTAGGTTCTGGAGGCGCGTTTTTAATAAAAATGAAGCTTGGCATTCCTATTATTGAAAAGCCTGTTAATGAGGCTCTAATAAAAGGAAATAAATATGTCGAGGATCTTGCATTCATTAATTCGACACAAGTAACACCTCCATATATTGTTCAATTAGAACGGGCTCATTCTTATGAGGAAGCTTTAAAATTGTACAGCACCCAAAAACGATATAATAAACAATTAAGTATCCCCTATTTTATTGATGTTAGTGAATATTTTATGAAGTGGGATAAAAGCTTTGCTTATGAAATCTTATCTAAAATTGCTCAAGTAGCCTATAAAAATCCAAAAGCCTTAAAAATATTAGCCTATAAACTGGAGGAAATTGGAAAGCTGGAAGAGGCAAAACAGGTATATCAACGTATAGCAATATTACGTCCTGAACACGCACAGTCCTATCGTGATTTGGCCCTTATTTATGAGGCTAATGGTAATTATGAGGATGCGATGGAATTGTATGGAGTAATGTTGAACAACACCATTGAAGGGGTGGATTTTTCAGGTTTGGATAAGGCCATTAATAATGAGCTCAAACATTTGTTAGCTGTACATAGAGAAAAAATAGATTGTTCTCGTATTGATGCTGAATTTTTGAAGGCAAATTTTAAATATGATCTACGGATAGTTTTCGATTATAATGATCCTAATACAGAGTTTGATTTACAATTTGTAAATCCGAAAAAGAAATTCTTCAAATGGTCACATACCAAATTTGATAATAGAGAACGATTACTCGATGAAATTAAGAATGGTTATCATAGTGAAGAATTTGTTATCGATGATGCAAAAGCAGGTGAGTGGATTATAAATATTGAGTGTTTGAGTGAAGAGCCACCAATGAATCCAACCTATTTAAAATATACGGTTTATAAAAATTATGGTCTTCCAACTGAAAGCAAAGAAATTAAACTTGTTAAGCTATATCAGCAACAACAAAAAGTGACCTTAGATAAATTTTTATACCAATAATTAGAGGCTTTTTTCAAATACAATTTTAGTTTGATTAGAATCATTGGTGTAAAATTTCACGATATCAAATCCATTTTTAAGATTCAAAATCATCATGGGTTTAAAATGATTCATAGATTTAGTTCTTAAAATTTTATATCCATTTTGTTTGGCATAATCTTCTTGCATATGGGTCATTCGATTTGCAATACCAAGGCGACTAAATTCTGGTAATACCCCACCAACACAGCTGTAGAAGATATTGTCATCGTAAGGATATCCTATTTTAAACCCATTAATTTCTGCTCGCTATATGCCAAAAGAGACAGCGATTTGAATTCCGATTTAAAGCGGGTTTCAAAAAATGAAATATCAGCATCTTCAAATATCTGAACATAAAGCTGTAAGAGGTCTTTAAAAATTTTTGAAACGGGAAAACTCTCAATGTTTTTGTAATAGAGGTTATTTTTTACCATCCCATTCTGCATAAAACTGATCTAAATATAATTCCATAAACTGATGCCGTTTTTCCGCAATTCGGCGCCCAGTTTTAGTATTCATTCGATCTTTAAGTAGCAGCAGTTTTTCGTAAAAATGATTTATGGTTGGTGCTGTTGAAGATTTGTATTGGGCTTTAGTCATATCCATTTTAGGTGCTATAGAAGGGTCAAATAACTTTCTGTTTTTATAACCACCATAATTAAAACATCTAGCAATACCTATAGCCCCAATAGCATCTAATCTATCTGCATCCTGAATAACATCTAATTCAACAGAATGAAACTCTTGTAGATTATTTCCCCCTTTAAAAGAGATATTTTCTATGATTTTAATAACATGCTCAATATCGACGCTATCTACATCCTGCTTAAACAAAAATTCACGTGCCAGCTTAGGGCCAACGGTTTCATCGCCGTCATGAAATTTACTATCTGCAATATCGTGCAATAGAGCACCAAGCGAAACAACTAGCGTATTTACAGATTCACTTTTGGCGATGAGTATCGAATTATTATAAACCCTTTGAATGTGAAACCAGTCATGACCCCCTTCAGCATGTTCAAGCTGGTGTTTTACGAAGTCAATAGTTTCTAAAATAAGTTTTTCTGTATTCATAATGGATTAAAATTAAAAAATCCTTTCGAAAGGGAAAGGATTTTTTATTAATCTTATAATTTTGCTGGTTCTACCCATTTAAACTGAAATGAGTTTTCTGGAATAATTACTCTTTCCGTGACACGCATCATTCTAGCAGGGAGCTTCATTAAATAGTCTCTTGCTTTTTCAGCTTCGTCAGTTAGACTTGTAATTTTATCAATTTCCCAACGATTAATAAGTTTTTCGAGAATATCAACATAATCCTTAGCCGTATAAACACCAATACGTTGAGCGGTATTTGAAAACTCTTCAAAAGCAGATCCTATTTTCTCACCAGACTCTCTTAAAAATACGGCGGGCATTGTTATTTTTTGTTTCATCATATAGTGAAAAGCCATCATCATTTGACTAGGGTCAACTTCAAAAATACGTTCAACAAATTCACTATAGGCATGATGGTGTCTCATTTCGTCTCCAGCAATGATTTTACACATTTTACTGAGCTGTTTATTCCCCCTCTTTTTTGCTAATTTCGCTACGCGATTATGCGAAATATAGGTGGCTAATTCCTGAAAGCTGGTGTATACAAAATTCTTATAAGGATCTCTATCTGTACCAATGTCAAAACCATCGGCGATTAGATACTGAGTGGTTTTTTCAATCTCTTTCATATTTACTCTTCCAGAGAGGTAGAGGTACTTACTAAGCACATCACCATGTCTGTTTTCTTCAGCGGTCCAATGTCTCACCCATTTAGACCAGCCATTAGGACTTCCTTGATTAACACCTTCTACGTCCATAAGCCAAGATTCGTAAGTAGGGAGCGCTTCCTCAGTAATCATGTCTCCAATTAATACGACCCATAGATCATATGGTAATTCTTTTGCAAGCTCACGAATTTCTTTGACCTCTTCAAAAAAACTGTCCTTTTCAGAATTTGGCAAAAAATCGGTAGGTTGCCAGATACTATCTATAGGGATGAGGTATTTTTCAATTAAAGAGTCTACATCTTTTTCTAGAAGTTGCATTACTTCTAACCTAACATTCTTTAATGACATAACTATTTTTTAATGGTTAATATGGTTTTTAATAGTAGATTCTATACTATCAACAAGTTTGTCCTTATCTGCGAAATTAGCGATTTTTAAGGGCTTATGTACTGTAAATTTGATATGAGTTCCAATTCCCATTGGAAATTTTCCGTATTGTTCTGTTTTCCATGAATCATTTATTGATATTGGGACTACAATTGCCGAAGGAATTTCTTTAAACAAGGTTAATAATCCACGGGTTTGAAATTTTCTGGGCGCCCCGTTTTTACTCCGTGTACCTTCAGGAAATATAACAGCAGCTCGATTGTTACTTTCAATATATGCTGAAAAATCTTTTATCGCAGTTATCGCTTGTCTTGGGTCTTTCCTGTCAATTAATACCGAGCCACCATGGCGTAAATTATATGAGACACTCGGAATGCCTTTTCCAAGCTCTTTTTTGCTAATAAATTTGCAGTGGTGTTTACGCATGTACCACATTATGGGGGGGATGTCGAAGGTACTCTGATGGTTTGCAATAATAATTAAGGGCTGATTAACATCAATAGTATGTGGATTATTAAAGTTAAAACGTGTTCCTAAAACATTATGACAGCGCATGAGAAAAAACTGAAGGAAATCCACACTTTTCTTATGTGCCTGATAACCAAAAACATTAAAACAAAACCATTGTATAGGGTGAAATATTACAAGTGTTAAACCAAAAAGGAGATAGTATATTATTGTTAACGGGTATGATAAAATTTTTCGCATGTATTCATAGAATTAATTCAACACCAAATAAGATCTCATTTTGAAATTAGACAAGAATCAAAAAAACCACGAATAACGTGGCTTTTAAGAGTATTTATTTATTGAAACTAACAATGTTCGTTATAAGCATCAATCATATTTTCAGCAATTAATTGGGCTGGACGACCTTCAATGTGGTGACGTTCTAGCATATGAACTAATTCGCCATCCTTGAATAAAGCCATACATGGCGAACTTGGAGGAAAAGGAATCATATATTCTCTTGCTTTATTTGTTGCCTCAGCATCAACCCCTGCAAATACAGTAACTAAGTGATCTGGACGTTTTTCATTTTGGATGCTCATGCTAGCTCCTGGACGTGCGTTAGCAGCGGCACAACCACAAACAGAATTTACAACAACTAAAGTTGTCCCTTCTTTTGCTATCGCAATGTCTACTGCTTCAACAGTATGTAATTCTTCAAAACCAAAACGAGTTAAATCTTCACGCATTGGTTTTACTAATTCTGCTGGATACATATGTTTAAAATTTATGTTTAATAATTATAACACAAAGATACGGAATTGTGTAACATATTAGCGTTATGATCAACTAACAAATATTATATTTACTCATAATTAAAATCTATTACTTACATGAGTTTTTCAAAATGGATAGGAGCATCATTAGGATGGTCGTTTGGTGGGCCAATAGGCGCAATTCTTGGTTTGGCATTAGGGAGCGTTGTAGACGCAGTCTCTGGTGGTGAAACAAAACGATATACAACGGGAAGAAGAACTGGACAAGCTAGAACTCAATCGGGAGATTTTGAAATTAGTTTACTAATATTATCTTCAATTGTTATAAAAGCCGATGGAAAACAAGATCAGCGGGAGTTAGATTTTGTTCGCCAACAATTTGTAGGAATGTATGGAAAAGAACGCGCCAATCATGCCTTTAAATTGTTTAAAAACATTAATGAACAAAATAATATTTCTACACGGCAGGTCTGTCTACAAATAAGACAAATGATGGACCATCCAGCACGCTTGCAATTGATGCACTTTTTATTTGGGATCGCCAAAGCCGATGGTGTTGTTACCGAACAGGAAGTGAATGTTATTCATAGTATTGCGGGTTATTTGGGGATTAGCCCAAGAGATTATGAAAGCATTAAAGCGATGTTTTATAGCAGTACTAACAATGCGTATAAAATATTAGAAATTGATAAATCAGTTACTGATGCTGAAATTAAAAAAGCCTATCGTAAAATGGCAAAAAAATACCATCCTGATAAGGTGATGCACTTAGGAAAAGAACACCAACAAGGGGCAGAAGCCAAGTTTAGAGAAGTACAAGATGCTTATGAACAATTGCAGAAAGAACGCGATTTTTAGGTTGATTTCATAAAAAAGAGACTGCCTTTTCAAGCAGCCTCGATTAATAATTATTATACAGGTATTGTCCCAAACGGGATTTTAAAAATAAGTACTAAACCCAAATAGCCAAGCTGTTGTTTTTGCCGCAGGATTGTTTAATATGTCTTTTTGTAATTGGTATCTGTAATTGAGTCTAAACACGGTTTGTGACGAGGGTCTGAAACTAATAGCTGGAGTTATGGCCCAAAGTTGATCGCCTATATCGGTATTTGTCTCGTTAAATGTGCCAATATTCCAGTCAACATAATCCAAACGTGCGGCTAGATTTAGGGTTGCATTTTTCCAATTTAATATGTTGCGTTTTAATATGGGTTGTACCACATCTACAAAAGCACCAAATTGCTTCGTACCATATTGTTGGGTAAATGTTTCTGGAACATCCACTTTTATAAATACGACTTCCCCAACAATATAAGTCCCTGTTTTTTTAAGGGTTGTTTTTAGGTCTATAGCGAAAACATCAACCCTTCTTTTTTGGTCTAAAATAAGGCCATCTTCTTCAAATTTATTGTAAACACCACCCATGTATGAAAATCCGATTTCCCCAAGATTTCTGTTTTTAATAGCAATTTTACCGGTAAACAATGCTTTTCCATTGTTACTTTCTTCAAAGCGTTCGTCATTATTCTTTGCTGCCGGAAGAAAAGTTTTATTATCTTCATTATTGATAATATTATTATCAAAGCCATTGGTAAGATACATTTCATAACCTAAAATCCAATTGTTCTTGTGTGTCTTTCCATAGATGCCAAACCCTGCATTAGACCAGGTTGCAGGTAATAAATTAACTGCCACATCAGGGCGTTCTACAAATTCCCATTTTGGACCGTCGTGGTTTTGGTTAAATGCACCAATAGGATTCATGATAATTCCACCTCTAAAATTTAAAGCAGGATGAAGTGCAACATCTAGAGCGGCGAATTCAATACCTATTTCTTTGGTGCCGTCTTCAAATTCCATTTCCGACAGGAATTTTATGCGATTACTAATAGTTGCCGACATGAATATGGTGAGGCGACGTGCTTGGAAAGACAGGCCTTCGGACACACCATCTTCCGAACTGTAAATGGAGTTTGCCTCTAAATAACCTCCAAGTGCTACAGGGGTGTTTTTAAGGGCTAAAAACGGACGATTATAAACAGCATCCATGTTTAAGTTTGAACTGGAAGTATCTACTTCAACTTTAGTTATAATGTCTTCCTGGGCAGATGATACTGCTCCAATTACTATGGTTAATAATAGACCAAAAAGCCAAGATTTATGATTGGGAAAGGTAAATATTTTCATTATCAGTTTCTATTTTGAATGTTTTTAATTTGTCTTCAGCTGGGCCTTCTAAAACGTCTCCATGTATTGAAAACTCGCTACCATGGCATGGACAGCTATAGATGCCGCCACCAACATTTAATTCACAACCTCGGTGTGTGCATTTTAATAAGGAGGCCACATAGCCCTCATCTTTTACTTTATAAATACAAATAGGGAATTTAGATCCTTCAGGTTTTATCAAGATAAAAGGCCGAGCGACTTTTTTATCTTTTTTCAATTGCCAAAACTCCGATTTTGGTACGATCAATCTATCGGCATCTCGTTTTACAGAGGCGTAATATAAAGAGCCGCAGGATTGTATAAGAGTTCCAGCTACTGTAATGCCAGCGGTAGTGATGCAACAGGATTTAATGAATTTTCGACGTTCCATATTTATAGGGATTCAAGAAAAACAATAAGCTGTTGTTGTTCTGTATTTGAAAGTTGTGTATAATTAGTCTTGGATTGTTGAGCTTCACCACCATGCAATATTATTGCAGCTTCAAGACTTAAGGCACGACCATCATGCATTAAAAAATAGTTACCTCCCTGGGCATCTTTTGATAATCCAATTCCCCATAATGGAGGTGTTTTCCATTCTGCGGTTTCTGCGAAACCTTCGGTATAATCATCATTTAATGCAGGGCCCATATCATGTAATAATAAATCGGTATAAGGATGAAATGTTTTATTAGATAGCACTGCAATTGGTGAATATCCCGTGGTTAATGTGGCCGTGTGACAGGATACACATTGCAATTGTGTAAATATTTGTTCTCCGGCTAATACATCAGGGTCATTCTCATTTCTACGAAGCGGAGCTTTTAGTGTTTTCAGATAAAACACAAGGTCATTAACGGTTTGAGTACTTACTTCGGGATCTTCTTCCAATCCGCTGTATGGGTCATGAGGCTCAAAAAGGGATGTTATCCCCATATCTTGGTTATAGGCTCCAGACGTTTGATGTAATAAGTCGTAGGCTGCTCCTTTTTTTCCGAAGCGGCTAATATATTTACCACCTTGAACAATTGAGTTTGGTCTCAAGGAGACATAGTCGGGGATATTATTATAGTGTGGTCTCCCACTAATGCCGTCATTATTTGAATCGTCAGGATCAGAAAGGGCTATTAAATCGGCATCACTTACGGCATCTAAAAACCCAAGGCCTGTAACTGGAGGCGCAATTAAATCGGTAAAGGTAGCACCTGGAGGTAATTTTTCCGGTTGATACCCAGGAATTGCCTTATGCTGTAGTTGAGGCCCACCTTGATCTAGAAATTGATTTCCATTAATATCCGGTTGTCCAAATCGTGTAAATCTCACAAAAGGGGTTCCTCTCCCATCACCAGCGTGGCAAGAGGCACATTGATTGGCAACAAAAACAGGGCCTAGGCCTTTTTCAATAGTGAACACATCTCCAAAGGCTTCATCACCACTTAAAAATTGGATTTGTTCTGCAGTGCTGAGTCCTTCAATTGGACCATCAAGGAGCTCATTTTCATTTGGAGCAGACACCATTGTGTCTTCGCAAGAAGTGATCAGTGTTAATAATACTGCCAAACCTAGCACTGTTGAAAAAGTAAACTTCATAATAACTAAATAAATATTTAGGCAAAGCTAAATTTTATTATTCATATAGCCTAAATAATTGATATTTAAAACCAAATGGGTCTCATAAAGTAAGGATAAAAATAATAGATTAGGTTTATTTTAAGCTTGATGTGACTAGCCTCTAAACAAAAAGAAATCGTCTTTCATGTGCTCAATTTTAGAGTCTTCATTGGTAATGATATAGGAAATGGCTTGAGTTGTAAATTCATTTCCTTTCTTAGTTAAGGAAACAATGTCATTTTCTATGGTGATCATATTATTTTTTAGAGCGAGGTCTAATACGGTCTTGGACCGAACTTTTTGCCAATTGATATGCTCGTTCAAGTGATTTACATGCCGTTCTTCTTGTTCCTGATGATTCCCAAGGTGTAATAAAAACGTAAGTAAAGAAACTTCAGTACGTTGTTGTTTTTCGCGATACATAACCGCTATTAATCCCTTGCTTGGCGCAAATAGATATACAGATAAAAAGAGTAGGCCTAACATAGTAGTTATCGAACCGGCAATCGAAGCATCTAACCAATGCGCTACCCAATATCCTGAAATCGCACTAAACACACCAAACACAATAGAAAGTAGAATCATTTTCTTTAAATCGGTGGTAAGCAAATATGCTGTTGCGGCAGGAGCAATCATTAATGCCACTACCAAGATCGCGCCAACGGCATCAAAAGCACCAACCGTTGTTATTGATGACACTGTCATTAACCCATAATGAATAATGGCTGGAGAAAAACCCAATGCAGAGGCTAAGCCAACATCAAAAGTACTCACTTTTAATTCTTTGAAAAAAGCAATTAATAGAGTGATTGTAATTAATAAGATACACCCGATAACCCATAGTGATTTTGGGCCTATATCTACCCCTGATACCATTAATCGATCAAACGGGGCAAAAGCCAATTCACCTAAAAGTACGGCATCAATATCAAGATGTACATCATTGGCATTTTTAGCAATTAAGATGACCCCAATACTGAAAAGAACAGGAAAGACAAGTCCGATAGCAGTATCTTCCTTAACCAGTCCGGTTTTTTGAATATATTCCACCAAAATAACGGTGATAATCCCGGTTACTGCTGCCAGTAAAATTAGTAAAGGTGAATTCAAATCTTGAGTAATAAAAAAGCCAACCACGATTCCAGGAAGAATAGAATGGCTAATTGCGTCACTAATCATGGCCATTTTTCGCAGCACTAAAAATGTTCCGGGAATGGCACAAGCAATGGCGACCAAACTTGCGATGAGTTGTATTTCGATTTGGGCATTACTCATTTTGGTTCTGGTTTTGATTATACAAATTGGCTGCCGAATCAAACCCTTTTGGAGTTAAGGACCACATGTTTTCTGAAATTGTCACATAATTTTGGTCTACTAATTTCTGAAGTGTTTTTCGTGTAAAACCCTGAAAGTTATTTAAGATTTTAATGGTATGAGGATGTGAAATGTCTTCATGTGTTTTAGCAATATTAAACATAAATGACAAGGTCTTTTGTAATTTTAAATCTCTACGATTCTTTCTAAATCTAATTTCTCTAAACAATAAGCCACGGCTCGGGGAAAATAAAAAGGAGATGAGCACAAATACAGCTGCAACGAGAACAATCACAGGCCCCGTTGACAAATTATTTTGACTGGCACTAATTGCTGTTCCTACAACACCTGAAAAAGCACCAAATATAGCGGCTAGAACAACCATGATTCCCAGGCTATTGGTCCATTGTCGTGCGGCAGCAGCAGGCGCTAATAACATGGCACTCATCAAAACAACACCAACGGTTTGCAAGCCTAATACAATGGCTATCACAATAAAAGTAGTTATTAAAATATCTATAAATTTGGTGTTAAACCCAAGCGTTTTAGTATAGTCAGCATCAAAGAGTAAGAGCTTAAATTCTTTCCAGAAGAGTAATAATACTATTAAACAGATTCCCGTAACGATAGCCATAAGCCAGACATCACTTTCTACAAGTGTTGCGGCTTGACCAAATAAATATTTGTCCAATCCTGCTTGATTGGCATTGGGTTGTTTTTGAATAAACGTGAGTAATAACATTCCAAACCCAAAAAACAATGATAAAATGAGACCTAGTGCGGTATCTGATTTAAGATGTGTTTTGCTAATAATACCACGAATCCAAAAAGTGCCAATAAGACCACTTATAAGCGCTCCAATAAGTAAAATATTACTGTCTTTTGCCCCAGTGATTAAAAATGCGATGGCAATTCCTGGTAGGGCTGCATGCGATATGGCATCACCCAATAAACTTTGTTTTCGTAATACAGCGAAGCTACCTAGCATTCCACAAACAGCACCGAGAATTGCCGTTCCAAGTGTAATGGTTCGAAGGGTATAATCGGTAAATATTAATTCTATGTATTCTTGGAAGTCGATTAGTATTTAGTTTTTAGAGGATGGCTCAACCATGCCTACATTATTAGATATGTACTTTTTTTTATGTCCTTATTCTTGGATACTTACTTTGTAATTAATACCATAGGTTTTGGTTAAATTGTCATCATTAAAAATATCTTTAACAGGTCCTGTGGCAATTTTCTTCACGTTTAAAAAAGTGACCCAATCAAAATATTCTGGAACAGTTTGTAAATCGTGATGTACTACAATTAAAGTTTTTCCTGCTTTTCGCAGTTCTTTCAAAATATTGATAATTGCAATTTCGGTAGTGGCATCGACCCCTTGAAAGGGCTCGTCCATAAAATATATGGAAGCATTTTGTACTAAAGCTCGCGCTAAAAATATGCGTTGTTGTTGACCGCCAGAGAGCTGACTAATTTGCCGGTTTTTAAAAGACAGCATCCCTACTTTTTCTAGGGCTTCTAAGGCCGCTTTTTTTTCTTTTTGTTTTGGACGTTTTATCCATCCTAAACTACCATAAGTGCCCATCATCACAACATCTAATGCTGTCGTTGGGAAATCCCAATCCACACTGCCTTTTTGAGGCACGTAAGCTACAAGTGAACGCTGTTTTTCGTAAGATTTACCATAAATGCTAACACTGCCTGCAATAGGTTTTAAAATACCTAATATGGATTTTATAAGTGTAGATTTACCAGCGCCATTAGGACCAACAATGGCCATAAGGACACCCTCTGGAATCTCGAGGTCAATATCCCAAAGCACAGGTTTGTAATTATAAGCAACTGTTAAATCGTCTATTTTTACTGCGATCTTATCCATTTTATTATCATTTTCACAAAGAAATTTTTAATTCCTTGGGGTTTATTTTGTTCGCTATTTTAACGCATTTACAATAGTATTTACATTGTATTCAAACATACCAATATAGGTGCCTTCAATGGTTCCTGCATTTCCTAGTGCGTCAGAATAAAGGGTGCCTCCAATGATTACATTATTTCCTTTAGAATTCACAGCAGCCTGTAAAGCCTCAATCGTTCTTTTTGGGACAGAGCTTTCCACAAAAATTGCTTTGACATTTTTTTCAATAATAAAGGCAGCTAGACGTTGTACATCTTGTACCCCTGCTTCAGTGGCTGTTGAGAGCCCCTGTAATCCTACGACTTCAAATCCGAATGCCCGACCAAAATAACTGAATGCATCATGGGCAGTTACTAAAATTCGCTTCTCTTTTGGAAGCGTTTCTATAATTGATATAATGTTTGCTTTAAGTGTTTTTAATTGACTCGAATACTTAGCCCCATTGGCCTCGAACGTTGCCTTGTGTTCTGGAAGGGCTTCCGAAAGTTTCGCGACAATAAATTGTGTTGCTTGTTCCCAATATTCAATATTAAACCAAATATGAGGGTCGTAATTCCCTTGGAAAAAACTAGAACTTATTAAGGTGTTTTTATCGATGGATTCGGCAATTGCAATGGTATTAATGTTTTGATGTTGCATTTTTTCGAACACTTCTACAAGTTTACCCTCCAAGTGAACGCCATTATAAAAAATGATATCGGCATTTGCCAATTTTGAAACATCGCCTTCACTTGCTTTGTATAAATGTGGATCAACACCACTACCCATTAATCCTTGCAAATTAATTTCATCTCCAGCAACATTTTTAACCAAATCGGTAATCATGGAGGTGGTCGTGACTATATTTAATTTTCCGTTTTCTTTTTTTGAATCGTTGTTACAGCTAAGAAATAAAAGAGTTGTTAGGAATAAGATTATATATGACTTCGCTAAATGGAGCTTCATTGTACTAAAATTTTTATGCAAAGTTAAAATAAAATTTAGACTAATCTAAAAATAATATTTTTTAGATTTTAAATGTATATTTGTTTTAAAATTATTTTAAGTGACTACTTTATCAGAAGAGAATTATTTAAAGGCAATTTATCATATAGGTAAACAAGGCAATATCGCGGTAAGTACTAATTCTATTGCTGAAAAAATGCGAACAAAGGCGTCTTCAGCAACAGACATGATTAAAAAATTAGCTGAAAAAAAGCTAGTGGATTATAAGCGATATCAAGGGGTTACTTTAACCGAGAAAGGGCGTTTAATTGCGGCAATTGTGGTTAGGAAGCATAGGCTTTGGGAAGTTTTTCTTGTTGAAAAGTTGAATTTTTCATGGGATGAAGTTCATGATGTCGCCGAACAATTGGAGCATATTAAGTCTGAAAAATTAACCAATGAATTGGATGCCTTATTAGGGTTTCCTACCGAAGATCCACATGGGGATCCAATCCCTGATAAAGAGGGTTATATTAAGGAGACTGAGAAGATATTGTTGTCGCAAATAAATATTGGGGAGCAGTGTATTTGTGTTGGTGTAAAAGATTCTTCTACCGAGTATTTAAAGTATTTGGATAAGAATAAGATTGCTTTGGGGACAAGTTTAGCGGTTATTTCTAAGGAGACTTTTGATAATTCGATGCGTATAGTTATTGAGTCTGAGCAATTAGTTATTTCTAATGTAGTCGCTAATAATTTGTTTGTAAAGCGTGATTAACAGGGAGTGTTGAAGCGATTTAACGAATGCAGCAATTCGTTGTATTTTAATTTACATAGCGCTTATAAGCCTTAATGGCAGCCACAATTATTCGAGCCACAAGATTTAGAGTTCTCATTCCCGGATAGGCTTTTGTTTAATCTTTTAGAAGTTGCGGGATTCCATAAAAACTTTTTCACCAAAAACCCCAACGCAAAAGCGACGATAGAAATTACTAATATGGTTTGAATGATGTTATTCATATTCTATTTGTCGGTTCAATGATTAATAACTTAACAAAATTAGTCTAATTATTCGGCAACACTTATTTCATAAATTGAAATGAAATTAAAGCTACTATATAAGCAATAGCGGTCATCCCTATTAATTGAATTATAGGCCATTTCCAACTGTTCGTTTCTCGTTTAACAATAGCTAGCGTACTCATACATTGCATAGCAAAAGCATAAAAGAGCAATAATGAAATTCCAGAGGCTAGTGTAAATACTTTGGCGCCGTTAGGATAAACTTCGGCAGCCATTTTATTTTTAATAGTATCATCGGCTTCAGCATCTGCACTTCCTACACTGTAAATTGTTGCTAGTGTTCCCACAAATACTTCTCTTGCGGCAAAAGAGGTCACCAATGCGATCCCTATTTTCCAATCATAACCTAAAGGCCTTATAGCCGGTTCAATACCTTTTCCTATAATACCAATATAAGAATGTTCAAGTTTGTGAGCCGCAATCTTATCTTCTAATTCAAAACTATTTAAGGTGGTATTCTCTGAAGTGACTATGGTTTCGGCATTTTTAAATTCCTCGCCAGGACCATATGAAGCAAGCACCCATAACACAATAGAAATGGCCAGAATAATTTTACCAGCTTCAAAAACGAAACTTTTTGTTTTTTCGAGAACCGTAATTCCAACATTTTTTAAAAGCGGAATTTTATAACCGGGCATTTCGATCACAAAAAATGATTTGTGATTTGTTTTTAAGATCTTGTTCAAAATATAGGCCGAAAGTACTGCCATACCAAAGCCTATAAGGTACAAAAACATTAAGGTTAAAGCTTGATAGCTCAAGCCTAAAAAGCGACCTTCGGGAATGACTAATGCTATAATAATTAAATACACAGGTAATCGTGCAGAACAGGTCGTGAAAGGCGTTACCAAAATGGTGATTAATCGTTCTTTCCAATTTTCAATATTTCGAGTGGCCATAATTGCGGGAATGGCACAAGCTGTTCCTGAAATTAATGGAACCACACTCTTTCCACTCAGTCCAAAACGACGCATTATACGATCCATTAAAAAGACAACACGACTCATATAACCGCTTTCTTCTAAAACCGAAATGAATAAAAATAAGAATGCAATTTGTGGAATAAAAATAGCGACCCCACCAATACCAGCAATAATACCTTCGGCTAATAGATTGGTAAAAATTCCAGGAGGGAGGGTCTCCTTGACCCAATCGGCCATTGACCCAAAAGAAGCATCAATAAAGTCCATAGGCACACTTGCCCAATCGTAAATTGCTTGGAAGATGGTTAGTAAAATGATAAAGAAAATAGCATAACCCCAAACTTTATGAGTAAGGACACGATCAAATTTAGCTCTTAAACTTGTCGCTTTAGAAGCATCAATGGTTTGTCCTTCTTTTAAAACTTTATTTATAAATTGATAGCGTTTTATGGTTTCTTTTTGCTGTAAGCGTTTGAGATCGTCTTCTGATTTGGTTTGAAATTTTGAAACATCCAGTTCTTGACGAATCATTTTACCAAAATTCACATCTTGGGTAATTACAAGCCAAAGTTTATAAAGTTCTTGATTTGGAAATGCTTTTGCTAAACGCTCAAAATATTCACTATCAATTGTTGAAGTATCCAGACAAGGTTGCATTGATAATTCTCTATGATTGCTAATGAGGTCTTTTAAATCTTGAATCCCCGTATTTTTACGAGTACTTACTAAGGCAATTTTGGTGTTTAATTGTTGCTCTAAAAGTGGAATATTTAAAGAAATACCTTTACGGTTCATTCTATCGGCCATATTGATGACCAAAATCGTTGGTATTTTTAAGTCTTTAATTTGCGTAAAAAGGAGTAAGTTTCGTTTTAAATTTTCAACATCACTTACAATAATGGCAACATCTGGATAGTCTTTATCATTTTTATTTAGAAGCAGCTCAATAACTACATTTTCATCAAGAGAGGAAGCATTTAAACTATAAGTCCCAGGTAAATCAAGAATATGAGCTTTAACACCACGAGGGAGTTTGCAGATGCCTTCTTTTTTCTCGACAGTTATTCCGGGATAGTTACCTACTTTTTGATTTAAACCGGTGAGTGCATTAAATACTGATGTTTTTCCAGTATTGGGATTTCCTATTAGTGCAACATTAATTTGTTTACTCATGCGACAATTTATCGATAAAAATTAGTGCTGCAGTTTCTTTTCTAATGGCAAGATGGCTGCCATTTATATTGAGATACATTGGGTCTGCATAAGGAGCAACTTGAAGTAATTCAACTATGTTTCCTGGGAGACATCCCATTTCTAATAGTTTCAGAGGAATGTTTTTGGAAGAAATATCCGAAATTATACCACGCTCTCCTTTTTTTAAATCTGCTATTGTCAACCCCATCTTATTTAGATTCATTTTAAAGAAGCAAAAATAGTAAAAAGATTAGTCTTTGTACGATGCTTTTAAATTTTTTATATCAGCCATTAAACGATCGATATCTTCAAGGCTAGTCCCATCGTAAAATCCACGAATTTGACGCTTTTTATCAATAAGTATAAAATTTTCGGTATGGATCATATCAAAAGGCCCACCATCGCCATTATCTTTTACTGCCATATACGATTTCCTTGCCAGTTCATAAATTTCTTTTTTATCACCGGTCACCAAATTCCATTTGCTAGCATCAACACCTTTGTTATCCGCATATCTTTTTAATTGGGCAACAGTATCAATTTCCGGAGTTACTGTGTGTGACAATAACATTACGTCATCATCAGCCATAATTTCTTGCTGGATGGCATGCATATTAGTCGTCATTATTGGACATATGGTTTGGCAGGTCGTGAAAAAGAAATCGGCCACATAAATCTTGTCTTTATAGTCATCCTGAGTAATGGTTTCCCCATTTTGATTAATAAGACTAAAATCTGCAATATGATGGTATTTTTTTTGATACTGAATTGTGCTGTCTACCAATTCGGCATTAACCGTTGCGGGTTGATATATAGGTAAGGGTTTTTTAACATCTAAAATATTATAGATAATAGAGACGATAACAACGGATAATATGAAAAGGCATATTCCGAAGAATTTGTATTTTTTGAAAAAATCTAGCATTTAATTGTGATAATTATTTTCAATATTTAATGCAAAAATACGGTATAATTATTTTAGAAAATGCTTTTTAAGCAACAAGTAGATATTCAAGATTAAACAACGATTGCGTTAATGAATTTGGCGAATATTTAGATGTTTTGCTTCATAAAACGGTGTTAAAAGCCTAAAGCGGTGTTATTAAGTTTTCTAATGTAGCATTAAAGCTTTACTTTTGTGCGTTTATAAATTTTGATTAAAGATACATGGAGTTTGTTATTAAAATATCTCAATTTTTATTGAGTCTTTCCTTATTGATTGTTTTACACGAAATGGGACACTTTATCCCGGCTAAAATATTTAAGACCAGAGTAGAAAAATTTTACTTGTTTTTTGATATAAAGTATTCTTTGTTTAAAAAGAAAATAGGAGATACAGTATACGGGATCGGTTGGTTACCACTTGGAGGGTATGTGAAAATATCTGGGATGATTGATGAGAGTATGGATAAGGAGCAAATGGCAAAACCACCACAACCATGGGAGTTTAGATCTAAACCATCCTGGCAGCGATTAATTATTATGCTTGGTGGTGTGACTGTGAACTTTATTTTAGCCTATGTTATATATGTCTTTTTATCCTTTGCTTATGGAGATACTGATTTTTCTTCTGAAAGTTTGAAAGATGGTTATTGGATTGAAAGTCCGTTATTAGTTGATTTAGGTTTTAAGACTGGAGACAAAGTTGTTTCTATAAATGGGAACGAGATAAATTCACATTCTGAAATATTTAAATATCTAATAGGAGCCCAGTCTTTTGTTATTAACAGAAGTGGTGAAGATAAAAAAATAGATTTACCTATAGATTTTCTTGGGCAGTTATCATCAAGCGGGACAAGGTCTTTATTTAATCTTAGAATCCCTTTTATGGTAGGAACAGTATCGGATTCTTCATTAAATAAGGGTGCAGATTTGAAACAAGGTGATATTATTACATCAATTAATAATGAAGAACTAAGGTATTTTGATCAAGCAAGCACAAAATTAGAACCGCTAAAAGGGCAAACAATATCTATTGACATATTAAGAGGAGACCAAACACTAAAAAGAGAACTTAAAGTTGACCAAGACGGAAAATTAGGAATTTATCCAGCCGATCATAAAACGAGGTTTGCAGAACTGGGTTACTTTGAAATCACTCAAAAGGAATACACTTTTCTAGAGAGTTTTGGAGGTGGAGCTACAAAGTTTAAAGAGAAGGTCGTCTCTTATTGGGAGCAGCTAGGAGCTATATTTAGCCCAGAGACTGGCGCCTATAAAGGTGTGGGAGGTTTTAAGGCTATTTTTGATATTTTCCCGGCCACTTGGAGCTGGCCAGCATTTTGGAGTCTTACCGCCTTTTTATCAATAATGTTAGGGGTTTTAAATCTACTACCAATTCCTGCCTTAGACGGAGGTCATGTCATGTTTTTATTGTATGAAATGGTGTCTGGAAGAAAGCCAGGAGATAAATTTATGGAGTATGCACAAATGGTAGGGTTCTTTATTTTAATAGCCCTAGTACTGTTTGCAAATGGCAACGATATTTTTAAAGCAATATTTAATTAATATTTTTTAAAAATATAGTTGTAGTATTTAAAAATATACATATATTTGCGCTCGCTAAAGCGAAATAACAGTCCTCCTTAGCTCAGTTGGTTAGAGCATCTGACTGTTAATCAGAGGGTCCTAAGTTCGAGTCTTAGAGGAGGAGCAGAGAAAAAAAGTTCAACAGAAATGTTGGACTTTTTTTGTACCTAAAACTCACCTTTTTAGAATTTCTGTATCTTTAAGATTCTAACCAACCAATCATGATTAAATTCTTTAGGCGTATTCGCCAACAACTAGTATCTCAAAACAAGTTTAGTAAGTACATGCTTTATGCTATTGGAGAGATTGTGTTGGTGGTTATTGGGATATTAATTGCTTTGAGTATTAATAATTGGAATGAGGAAAGAAAGGTAGATAAACAAATCGAATTATTACTGAATAGTTTGGTTGAGGCGATCAATCAGGACTTAGATTATCTCAAGGGTACAGCAGCAGTTCATGAGTTCCGTTTTAATTCATTACAATATTTGTTAAAAAGAACAGGCAGTACTCCCTTGAATATTGAACCGCTCCCTAAATATGAGGAAATGGCAATTTGGAAAGAATCATATCCAGATACGATTAATAGAAACTTTATGGAGCTTACTTTACGTTATTCTGGAGAGAATCCGAAGATAGTCATCAATAAGAATGTGATAGATGAATTGAAAAATGTTGGATTATTTTCTGCAATTACAAATGAATCACTTAAAAAAGCTATTAATTCATACTACAGTTTTGTGGACGCACACTTCCAGCAACAAGATTGGAACGAACGTTTGACTAGGACATGGAGAGAGTTTTTGAGAGATAATTTTGGAATACTGGTAACCGATACTTCCAAGGTGGATGATTTTATTGGATTTGTAAAAAGTAATGAACTTATATTAATTAGAATGAAAGAAATGATAAGTCCAGCAAAATATCGATCTGAAAATTCTTCTATGGCAATTACTTTAGCAGAAGATATCCTTAGGATGATTAATAATGAATCAAAAACATTATAGCTCTTATTGAGCATGAACTCGAGATTAAATAAATCTAAAATGATTAAATTCTTCCGTAAAATACGTTTTCAGTTACTAGGTGAAGGTAAAACAGGTAAGTACCTTAAATATGCAATAGGGGAGATTGTATTGGTTGTTATTGGGATATTAATTGCTTTAAGTATTAATAATTGGAATGTAAACAAGATTCAAGAGCAAAAGGAAACAAAAATTTTATTCACCTTGTTGAAAGATCTTAAGCAAGCTGAAAGAATGTCTGTGACATTTATTGAAGATGAACAGCAAAGTATTAAAGCCTTTGAATTAGTATTAAGTGGGAGGCAAGGACATAAAGAGTTAATAAACCTCCAGAATAAAGATTCTATATTTCATGAAATTATCTTTAATATTAAATCGAATGCGCCTGTAATATATGCATATATGGATTTAAAAAGTGCTGGAGAAACAGGACTCATATCAAATGAAATAATAAGAAATGGATTCACCTTGTTAGAAAATAAAATTATTGACTTAGATCGTCAATTAGAAGATAGGCTTAGCGTACAACAACTTCGTTTTGATGATTTTGCGATTGAAGGGTTAAATTTTGTTCAAACCCTAAAGACACTTCCAAACACCTATAATGTCGATTATGGTGCAAATAATGACTATATGTTATTACTTCAAAACCAAAAATTCATAAACGCAATTGCAATAAAATTAGTCATGACAGATGACGCTATAACAAATCGTATTAATTTATTAAAGGAAATAAAAGATCTTATAAAATTGATAGAAAAAGAACTTGAAATATGATTAAATTCTTTAGAAAAATACGCTATAACCTTATGAGTGAGAACAAGACTGGAAAATACCTTAAATATGCTATTGGTGAGATTGTATTGGTGGTAATTGGTATTCTCATTGCATTGAGTATTAATAATTGGAATGAGGAGAAAAAAGTAGCTGAAGTAGAAAAACAATACATGAAGAGCTTACTTAGTGACTTGGCCAAAGACAGAATTGATCTTATAAATAATGTGGATTTTGGACCAATACCTGTAATTTACAATGATTCACTTTTTTCCGAGTTACAAAAAAGACCACTACAAGGAAGGGAGAAAAGAATCTATCATTTTTTACTTCTTTACACTAATGGAATTCTTATTTCTTATCATGATAGAACAATATCTCAACTAAGAAACTCAGGGGGCTTTGGACTGATTAATAAACAAGAAATTTCTGATGCAGTACTGGATTATGATGTTTATATGAGAGAGTCAATAAGATTCAACGAAAGTAGTCGGAGCAATCATTTTATAAATAACGACATTTTACTTAATGATAAGATGTATGATCTATACAGGGTGGAACATTTAAAGGATAGTGCAATTGTACATAAAGAAGATATGAATAAGGTTGCTTATCCAAATGATTTGAAATTGCAGAGCTATGATGACTTCGATATAAAGATTGCATTGAATTCAATGTCCAAAGTCCGAACTGTTGATGAAAACAATTATAAAAGAGCGGTTCAGGCTCTAGACATGAATATCAAACTTGATTCATTAATTCGAAGTGAATATTTACAATAAGGAGAGAAAAAAAGTTCAACAGCAATGTTCGAAATTTTTGTACTTAGAATCCGCTAAATTTATTAGTTGAGTTTGTCGTAAATAGAGATTTCAAAGTTTTGAGTCCATTCTCCTGTTATGCCATAATTGGGAGTTCCTTTATATAAGTCATTATATCGAACAGAGATGTTGTAGAAGCCCGCTTTTGTGGGTGTCCCTTCTAATACCCCTCGTTTGTCATTCAAAACAATACCTGGAGGAAGACCATCAGCACCTAAAATTTTCAGATTAGTTATATAATTACTGTTGACAATAATTCGAGAAGAAAAATATTTATTTGTTTGTCCTTTATAACGTGATAAATAACAACTTTGATTAAGACTAAATTGTGTTGAAGTTGCCTGTTTTGGTGTTCCACAACCAATATTGGTTAATAATATTAAAAAAAAGCCTAAAGAATATATTAGCCATTTTTTTGTGATTTTAATACAGATGGCATTATCCATAATTTTAAAATTTAGATACTTAAATTGTAATTTAAGAATTAAAACATTCTTTTCCAAATAAGAGGCTAATAACTCTAAGAGAGTCTTTTAGGAAGAGCAACGCAAAAAGTTCAACAGTTATATGGGACTTTTTTTGTTTTATTAGAGTCCTTCCAAAATCGAAAAATTATGTTAAAAATCAAATAGATTTTGAATGTTTAGGATTGATTGTTAATTTGCCGTGTTGAACTTCAAAGCCGTACATGAAAAAATATATTAAATTTATAAGTATAGCCCTCATCCTTCTTGTGAGTGGTTTTATACTTAGTACGAAGTCCGAAGCTTTAAAGATTGATGAGATAAAAATAACCAATGCAACCACCGCTTCAATTGAGGAGGAAAAGCCCATCTTAATAGAGCGACATCCGAAGGCAGAAACGCAAAAAGTGAGTCATAAATTAGATTCCTTATTGAAGCGTATTAATAAAAGACATGATTTTCACGGCTCATTATTAGTAGCGAAAAACGGAAAAATCCTGTACAGTAATCAAATTGGGTATGCAGATTTTAGAAAGAAAGAGCCACTAAATGAGGCCTCAGTATTTCAATTGGCGTCACTAAGTAAACAGTTCACCGCAGCAGCTATTATGCTATTGTATGAGCGGAATCAAATTCAGCTTACGGATACTGTAAACAACTATTTTCCGGGCTTCCCTTATGAACATGTGACCATTAAAAACTTACTAAATCACACTGCTGGATTGCCAAATTATTATTGGGTTGCAGAGCATAAATGGGAACAAGAAAAAGCACCTACTAATGGTGAAATGATGGCATTGCTAGAGTCTAGTAATGTACAGCGATACTTTAAACCAGGTCGTAGATTTGATTATTCTAATACAGGCTACTTTGTATTGGCTTCTATTGTTGAAAAAATTTCTGGTACTAGCTTTAGTAGTTTTGTACAAAAGAATATTTTTGACCCCCTAGAAATGAAAAATTCATTTGTGTATAGTTATGAAAATGATCCTATTAGGGAAAATCAATTGACTGGGTATAGACTGTATAGAGGTTGGAAACATCTAAAAATTGGAAGTACAGTAAATGACGCCATTGTAGGGGATAAAAATGTTTATGCTACTAGTGAAGATTTGTTTAAGTGGACACTTGGCCTAAATAATGGAAAACTACTTTCTAAAGAGTCAGTAGGACTTATGTACTCTAAAGGAGAAACTACTAGAGGTAGAAAAGTGCCATATGGTTTTGGGTTTAGGATTAATACTAAAGGGCAAAACACCATCTATCATCAAGGAAGATGGAATGGGTTTAGTACAGGGCTAATACAATATTTGGAAGATGATTTGGTGGTTATCGTTTTAGAACACACCAACTATAATGGAATGAAATCCTTAAATAAAAAAATAAAGAAAATTGTTGCGGATAATTTCGGAGCTTAATATTGGAGGTAATTATTTCTCCTTATATTTGAAAAACTTTAAACCAACTAGTATAATGAAAAACACTATTTTAACTCTCCTGATTCTTATGATGATAAGCGTTAGTTATGGCCAAAAAAAGGCGTCACACGACACTATTTATATGGAAAGTGTGAGAAGCGTTAACGCCAAGAAACATAAAGTTAGAGCTTTGGTTAATGTATTAATTCTTGAAGATGGAACGGTCCTGAAAAAGGGGAGCATTTTAATTTTGGGAAAACCATCAAACTCAGACTATGAGAAAGTGGAAAATACGGCTGTTAATTTTACTCAAATATTTGGTGATAGATTTAGCATCATGCAGTCTAGTGCTTGTGAAGGTGGTTTAGAACCATCATGGAGTAATACGGCTATTATTATTAGTGAGATTAAACTTCATAAAAAGTCAAAAGACCTTATCGTGAACTTTACACTAGAAAATGGGGGTAAAGTTTGCACTGGAGATTATGGACATATCCTTAATTTTCAAAAGGCATTAGATAGACGAGAAATCGTTAATTTAAATGCTCCAATGACTAAGGCAGAAGCAATGGAAAAGCTTTTGGAAGCTAAAAAATTATATGAGCTTGAAGTTATGACAAAAGAAGAATATGACGCGATTAAGCTTAAACTATCTCCAATTCTAAAAGGAGAGCAATAATTAGTAGAGATATAAAATTTTGTATTTAAAACAAAAGCCATCTA